>ENA-OREB01000007-OREB01000007.1-marine-metagenome-genome-assembly--contig:-NODE-7-length-130483-cov-9.051508_pt1 | contig 130483 bp, 91 predicted proteins | sample MGYA00248625_ERZ508552 | MGnify/ENA primary metagenome ERZ508552 (study PRJEB26219, sample SAMN06267888) | marine metagenome | isolation source: Monterey Bay, California, USA | place: USA:Monterey Bay...
TCGGTTGACGAAAACCTGCTGGTCTTTCTCTACCTTGAACTGGTGCCCTGCGATCTCTACGATTGCATACATGATTCGATTGTATAATGGTCCCCGAAAATGGGGGTGGCAAAGGTACAGGAAACTTTGGAACTTTTCAACAATTCCACGAATTGTCTTCTACGTGGTTTCAATTCATTTTCGCGTTTTGCGATTGGTTAGCCATACACCAGTCAATATGCACGCTCCAGCTGAAAGATGCTGCGTGTTTAATAGCTCACCGTCCCACCAGCCCCAAAGCGCAGCAAACAGCGGTATGATGTAGGTTACAGAAGCAGCAGTGACGGCGCTGGTCCATGCGATGAGTTGATTGAAGAGGATCAACGCGCCAGCTGTACCAAAGGCACCAAGAACGGCGACAGCGGCAAGCCCTTGCAAGCCATCTGGATGAGCCACGATCAAGTGTGGAATATCACCACTGAGGAAAACGAAGCAGGCAGGCAGGGCGACGAGTCCCAGGGAGCATGCTGCGATCACAGGGCTTGTGATCTGTTGGAGTTTTTCACGTGTGATGTTGACGCTAATTCCATAACAGACAGTGGCGATCACGAGCAGAATACTCGGGACGAGGATGGATTGAACAGCACTTCCTGCTATTGCATTGGCTGATTGCTGCGCTTGGATGAGCCAGAGGGTCCCAAGAAATCCAATGGCAATCCCTCCGATTTGATTGCGCTGAATACTGACACCGAATATGGCCAAACCGATCAACAGAGTCCAAATTGGACTGAGGGCGTTGAGCATTCCGGCCATTGCACTTGGAAGCGCGGTTTGTGCTGTTGCGAATAAGATGGCGGGGATAAAACTGCCAACCACCCCAATGAAACTTACCCAAATCCACTGCTCTCTGTTTAACTTTCTCCAATGCCTCAGTGAGATGGGCAAGAGTGCAATGCCAGCAATGGCAATGCGCAAAGCAGCAAGTTCAACGGGTGGAAAAAGTGCGGTTCCGTCGGAAGCAAATAAACCCCATTTCATCAAAATGAAACTGCTGCCCCAAACGAAGCCAAGGAGCAACAAAATGAGAGCAGGTGCCCATTTTTTCTTGGGGGATGAGTGACTTGCCATGGGGTGTGAAATTAGATTATGTTGGGTATCTGTCGTTGTTCACCGGCGTATATTTGCGGCATGCACATGGATTGTTACTCTCTACAGATAAAGTGCCCGTTTGTTTTTACGTGCTGCCTTGTCTTGTTGTCATTTGGTTTCACCGGCTGTGAGTCCTCAACGGCCTCCTATGAAGTCACGGAGCACCACAAAAACGGAACACCTGATTTGACCATGGCCCGTATGGATGTTTCGGGAATGATGTGCGCTCATGCCTGTGGAGGTAAAATCAAAAAAGAATTGCTGAAAGTCGATGGTGTTGCGAATGTGACCATTGCGTTTGAGGAGGATCGAGAATTGAATTACGCTGAGGTTGAATACGATGAGCGAGTGGTGGAGGTGGACGGATTGGTGGAGACAATTGCGGGCATTGCCGATGGGAAGTTGTACGCCGTAGAGGCGGTAGAAGTCATTCATTTTGCCAAAGGAGCCGCAATCAACTGATCGCATCAAACGGTCATTGCGACGCCTCACCCGAGTCGCTCTGGTCATGACCTCACTTGTTGTTTTGGCAGGAAGTGTGGTTCGTATGACAGGTTCTGGAATGGGTTGCCCTGATTGGCCCAAATGTTTCGGGTTGTTGATTCCACCGACTGAAGTGCAAGAGGTGACGTGGAAAAAGGGGGAGGCATACGATACGGGACGAATGCTCATAGCAAACGATACGCTATGGGTCGCACAGCGCGAGGTGGTTGCAGGTGATTTTGAGAGCGAACGGTTGCTCGGAGTTTGGGAACCGTATACAAGGCACAGCTACGCTATTTTCAATCCAGTGCATACATGGGTAGAATTCATCAATCGGCTCATCGGTGCATTGACGGGGATTCCTGCATTGTTGTTGTTGGCACTGTCATTCTTTGGAGGCTGGAAATACGGTCTTTGGCGTCCGTTTACTTGGGCGGTGGTGCATTTGTTTTTTCTGGGTTTGGTGGCCTGGATGGGGAAAAAAGTGGTGGATGGAAATCTGATTCCATTTTCCATCACATTGCACATGTTGGGTGCTGTGTTCATCCTCATGGCGCTGGCTCTAATCTTGCATTCAGTGCGTCATGACAATTGGACCAATTCAAAAGGAGTCGATCGAAGGTTCTGGCTGATTCTAGCTGCTGTCCTCACGTTGGCGCAATTGATTGCGGGGACCCAAGTCAGAGAGCAGATCGACGCTTTGCTTCATCTTGGCATTGAACGCCCAAATTTGTTGGCAGGACTTCCTGATTGGTGGAAGTTTCACCGCTCAGGATCGTGGCTTGTATTGGTATCTCAGCTGATTTGGATTGCACCAGAATTGAGAAAGAAGACTGCGATAAAGACCACTGCGCAGTGGTCATTGGCACTGATAGCGGTCCAAATGATATCTGGAGTAACGTTTGTTTTACTGGCGATGCCAGCGATATTACAACCGCTCCATTTGCTTTTGGCTGTTGGGCTACTGCTGCTCAACTTTTGGGCGATTCTGGCTTCACGTGAGGCTTGAGGCTCATTTTCACCCTGGATTTCTCACAAAAAAACCGCACCCATTCAATGATGGATGCGGTCTTTCGAGGTTGTTAGGGCAATTCATAAATCATCCACTGCACATCTCACAGTCATCTCCATTTTCGATGGAACATGCCATAGCTGCTTGTTCTTCATCGGTCATGTCCTGGATTGCTTTTCGTGGGGCCTCTGGAGCCTCAGGAACAGCTGCTTTTGCGGTGGCTGGTGCTTCTTTATATTTCTTGTCCACGGTGAATTTAATGGCATCAGTTGCTGCCTTCGTTCGCAAGTAATACATCCCAGTTTTCAGCCCTTTCTTCCACGAGTAGAAATGCATGGAAGTTAATTTGGCCGTATTCACGTTCTCCATGAAGACATTCAACGATTGAGACTGACAAATGTAAGCTCCTCGATCTGCGGACATATCAATTAAAGCGCGCTGAGGAATTTCCCAAGCAGTGCGGTACAAGGCTTTAAGATTGTCGGGAATCTCGTTGATGTTTTGGATGGAACCGTTGGCAGCGATGATGCGGTTTTTCATGTCATCATCCCAAAGCCCCAGTTTCGTCAAGTCACGCAACAGGTGCTTGTTCACGATGATAAATTCACCTGAAAGCACGCGGCGTGTGTAAATGTTGGACGTGTAAGGCTCAAAGCATTCGTTGTTGCCGAGGATCTGAGCAGTTGATGCTGTGGGCATTGGAGCGAGCAACAATGAATTTCGCAATCCGTGTTCCTTTATCTCTTCCTTCAAAACGTTCCACTCCCAACGATCGGTAGGGGTGACACCCCACATGTCGAATTGCAGTTTTCCTTCGGATGCAGGCGATCCTTTGAAAGTTTCATAAGCGCCCTCTTCTTTGGCCATATCCTTGGACGCTGTGCACGCCGCATAGTAGATGGTTTCGAATATTTCGCGGTTCAAGGCACGGGCTTCATCTGAATCAAAAGGGTGACGCATGAGGATGAAGACATCAGCCAATCCCTGAACGCCCAATCCGATGGGGCGGTGACGCATGTTTGAGTTACGCGCCTCAACGATCGGATAGTAATTGCGGTCGATGATTCGGTTCAAATTGCGGGTCACTTGGTAGGTGACTTCAAACAGCTTGTCATGGTCGAATTTGCCATCATTGACATACTTCGGCAACGCCACGGATGCAAGGTTGCAAACCGCGACTTCGTCTGGTGCTGTGTATTCGATGATCTCCGTGCAGAGGTTCGAAGACTTGATGGTTCCCAAGTTCTGCTGATTGGATTTGGCGTTTGCCGCATCCTTGTAAAGCATGTAAGGAGTTCCAGTTTCGATTTGTGATTCCAGTACTTTGAACCACAAGTCTTGGGCCTTGATGGTCTTGCGCCCCTTTCCTTCAGCTTCGTATTTGGTGTACAGTGCTTCAAACTCAGCACTGTGCGTGTCAGCGAGCCCAGGGCATTCGTTGGGACACATGAGTGTCCAGTCACCATTCTCCTCAACGCGTTTCATAAACAGGTCTGGAATCCAAAGCGCGTAGAACAAGTCACGCGCACGTTGTTCTTCCTTTCCGTGGTTTTTCTTCAATTCAAGAAAGTCGAAGATGTCGGCGTGCCAAGGCTCGATGTAAACAGCAAAAGATCCTTTGCGTTTTCCTCCTCCCTGGTCGACATAACGAGCAGTATCATTGAATACACGCAACATTGGCACAATACCATTGGACGTGCCATTGGTGCCTTTGATGTATGAACCTGTGGCGCGAATATCATGAATGGACAGTCCGATGCCACCCGCATTTTGCGAAATCTTAGCGCATTGCTTGAGGGTGTCATAAATGCCACTGATGCTATCCTCCTGGGTTGTCAAGAGGAAGCAACTGGACATTTGCGGCTTCGGAGTTCCAGAATTGAAGAGGGTCGGAGTGGCATGCGTGAACCAACCATCACTCATCAGGTTGTAGGTGTTCACAACGGCATCCATGTCATCCTTGTGGATTCCAACAGCAACGCGCATGAGCATGTGCTGCGGTCGCTCTACAATTTCGCCATTGATTTTGAGCAGGTAGCTGCGCTCGAGCGTTTTAAATCCGAAGTAGTCGTAATTGAAATCGCGGTCATAAATAATTTGCGAGTCCAAGAAATCAGCCTGTTCTCGAATAATTTCAATGACATCGGTAGCAACCAATGACGCATTCTTTTGAGTGATTGGATCGACATAATTGTGCAGGTCTTCCATCGTCTCAGCAAAAGACTTTTTGGTTGACTTGTGCAAATTCGACAATGCAATGCGGCTTGCGAGGCTTGCGTAGTCTGGATGTGTTACAGCATTCGTCGCGGCAACCTCAGCAGCTAGGTTGTCTAATTCGGTTGTTGTGACACCGTCATATACTCCCTCAATCACGCGCATAGCGACTTTCACAGGATCCACGGCTGGGTGCAATTCGTAGCAAAGCTTTTTTACTCTGGCTGTTATTTTATCGAATTGAACGGGCTCCTTACGTCCGTCTCTCTTTAATACGTGCATGGGTCAGGGAATGTTTTTGTGAATGTGGATGATGAGAGAAGCCGGCTAGATCAGAAGTCGGCGTCAAGGCTGAACGACTTGCTGCTTTCATCTGAGTTGTTCAAAACCCCAGCCTTTTGGTATTCTCCAACGCGCTTTTCGAAGAAGTTGGTTTTGCCTTGAAGTGAAATCATGTCCATGAAATCAAACGGGTTCGTCACATTGTACTCTTTATCAGTACCAAGCTCAACGAGCAAACGGTCGGCAACGAATTCAATGTACTGTGACATCAGATCAGAGTTCATTCCAATCAATCGAACAGGCAATGATTCACAGATGAATTCTTTTTCAATTTCAACTGCATCAAGGATGATTTTGCGCAGTGTTTTATTGGGTAGCTTGTTTACGATGTGATCGTTGTACAAAAGGCAGGCGAAATCGCAGTGCATGCCTTCGTCTCGGGAGATCAATTCGTTTGAGAAGCTCAGACCTGGCATGAGACCGCGTTTCTTCAACCAGAAGATCGAACAGAAGCTACCGCTGAAGAAAATCCCTTCTACTGCGGCAAATGCAACAATGCGCTCAGCGAATGAGCCATTATCAATCCAGTTCAAAGCCCAGTCAGCCTTTTTCTTAACGCAATCCATGGTTTCGATTGCGTTGAAAAGCTTGTCCTTCTCAGCGTCGTCTTTGATGTATGTGTCGATCAACAACGAGTAGGTTTCGGAGTGAATGTTTTCCATCATGATTTGGAAACCATAGAAAAACTTCGCTTCTGTGTATTGAACTTCAGCAACAAAATTTTCAGCGAGATTCTCGTTTACGATGCCGTCAGAAGCTGCGAAGAAGGCAAGGATGTGCTTTACAAAGTATCGCTCGTCATCGTTCAGTTTATCATTCCAATCAACAAGGTCAGCAGCGAGATCAATTTCTTCAGCTGTCCAAAAGCTTGCTTCTGATTTCTTGTAGAAACTCCAGATGTCGTCGTGTTTGATCGGAAAGAGAACGAACCGGTTTGGATTGTCTTCGAGGATTGGCTCTGCGACAACTGTGTTTTGCGGAAGAACTTCTTCGATGGAAGTTTGGACTTCGGTTATTTCAACCTGGTTTTCAGTAGTCTCGTTCATTTTTACTTCTGTGTTCTTCACCATGGCTGGTGATGCGGTTTAGGTTCGTTCTGCGACAGAATTTCAATTTGTTGGAGTCAGCTGGGCGTCAAACCGATGATCCTTTAAAAGTCCGGAGGTCCGGGTTTAGAGGGTCGAATCCCTGTCCTTGACTTGGTGTTTTTTGCTTCTCAGGAGCAAATCTTTCCGAGTTCAAGGCATGTTTCGTCTTCCGAGGAAGGGCGATAGGGATGCAATTGATTTGAGCGAAGTGAGACCGAAAAAAAGGTTCTTCCGCAACAGTTCCCCAAAGAAAATCCAAAGAGGGGCACAACGCCAAAACAAAAGAATTCACAATCGGATGTAGTTGTTAACATGTGAAGTGTCACGTTCCGCGCAACGGTCAGACTGCACTGGTCTTAGCGCTAATTTTTAGTCGATTGGTGAAAAGTAAAAGCAGATTTATTGCAGTTTTTTTGGCACGATTTTGTAGGTCGGTCGCGACCAGTTTTTAACATTCTCAACACGCGCAGACCATTGCGGGCACTCTTCGCAAAATTTAGCCCCATTTGCGGCTTGTTCCTGCTTATTTTTGCGACATGCTAAAAGCGTTATTCAAAAAACTTGTCGGTGACAAGGTGGAAGGTGATTTGCGTGAGATTCAACCGAATGTCGATGCGGTTCTGGGCTTAGAAGGAGAGTTTGCGCAGTTGCAAGACAATGACTTGCGGGTGCGCACGTCTGAGTTGAAGGGCCGAATTGCGTCGCATGTTGCGTCACTAGAAGATGAAGTTTCCACTCTCACGCTCAAAGCTTCGGGCATGGGTGAAGAGGATTTGGAGCAGAAAGAAGGGATTTATGACGCCATCGACGCTCTCCGTGATACCATCAATGAACAACTCGAGGAGGTGCTTGAAGAGGTGATGCCGGAAGCGTTTGCTTTGGTCAAAGAAACGGCTCGAAGATTGGCTGAAAACAAGGAGCTGCGGGTTGACGCCACACAATGGGATCGAGACATTGCGGCTCGCAGGGCGGGAGTAACCATCGATGGTGATGTCGCTGTTTGGCACAATAAATGGCTCGCTGCAGGTTCAGAGGTTGAGTGGAACATGGTGCACTACAACGTGCAGCTTGTGGGCGGAACAGCCTTGCACAGAGGCAAGGTGGCCGAAATGCAGACAGGTGAAGGAAAGACTTTGGTCGCAACGTTGCCTGTTTTTCTAAATGCACTTACCGGCAAGGGCGTTCACCTCGTGACGGTCAATGATTACCTGGCTCGCCGTGACTCCGAATGGATGGCGCCGATTTTTGAATTTCATCAAATGAAGGTTGATTGCATCGACAAGCACCAACCGAACAGCGAAGCCCGTCGTGAGGCTTATCGAGCGGACGTTACCTACGGAACAAACAACGAATTTGGCTTTGATTACTTGCGGGATAACATGGCGCAGCGTCCGGATCAATTGGTGCAACGCAAGCATCATTACGCCATTGTGGACGAGGTGGATTCGGTGCTGATTGACGAAGCGCGAACGCCTTTGATCATCAGCGGACCGACACCCAAAGGAGACCAGCAAGAATTTGAGGAATTGAAGCCCAAAGTGGTCAATTTGGTTACGATTCAGCAAAAAGCGGCGCAACGATTCTTGGCTGATGCCAAACAATTGTTGATGAAGGATGGCGCTTCAAAAGACGAAGTCGCAGAAGGAGGTCTGGCTTTGTTTCGCGCTTATCGCGCACTTCCTAAGTCCAAGGCTTTGATCAAGTTCTTGAGTGCCGAGGGCATGAAGCAGCAATTGCTCAAGACCGAGGGCATTTACCTGCAGGACAACAAGCGGGAGATGCCAAAGGCGGACGCAGAGCTTTATTTTGTGATTGACGAAAAACAAAATCAAGTCGAGTTGACAGAAAAGGGAATTGAGTACCTCACTGCCAACATGGAAGACGACAATTTCTTTACGATGCCAGATTTGGCCACGGAATTGGTCACCATTGACAATGGTTCTGGCGATGATGAGGCCAAACTAGAGCAGAAGAGTAAATTGATGGCGGATTATGGCGTAAAGAGTGCACGTGTTCACACCATGAATCAGTTGCTCAAGGCGTATGCTTTGTTTGAGAAGGACGTGGATTACGTTCTGATGGAGAACAAGGTGAAAATTGTGGATGAACAAACCGGTCGGATCATGGATGGTCGGCGGTATTCAGACGGTTTGCACCAGGCCATTGAAGCCAAGGAGAGCGTGAAAGTAGAGGCAGCAACACAGACGTATGCTACTGTTACATTGCAAAATTACTTCCGCATGTACCACAAGCTTTCGGGCATGACGGGAACAGCGGAAACAGAAGCAGGCGAACTGTGGGACATCTACAATCTGGATGTCATGGCGATTCCAACAAATCGTCCCATTGCCCGAGATGATCGAGAGGATTTGGTGTACAAGACGAAGCGAGAGAAGTACAACGCAATCATTGACGATGTGGTGAAACTGCGTGAAGCGGGCCGTCCAGTTTTGGTCGGAACCACTACCGTTGAGGTCAGTGAATTGCTTTCGCGTATGCTCGATATTAGAAAGATTGACCACCAGGTGCTCAATGCAAAGTTGCATCAGCGTGAGGCTGAAATTGTGACTGCAGCGGGTATGCCCGGTACCGTGACCATCGCAACCAATATGGCTGGACGTGGAACGGACATCAAGCTAACAGATGACACCAAGGCCTCCGGTGGTTTGGCCATCATCGGAACAGAACGGCACGATAGCCGACGTGTTGACCGCCAACTGAGGGGTCGTGCGGGGCGTCAAGGAGATCCCGGCTCATCACAGTTCTATGTTTCGCTTGAGGATGATCTTATGCGACTCTTTTCCTCGGACCGCGTTTCGAAGATGATGGATCGAATGGGTCACCAGGAAGGCGATGTGATCCAGCATTCGATGATCACGAAATCCATTGAAAGGGCACAGAAAAAGGTCGAAGAAAACAACTTCGGTGTTCGAAAGCGCCTATTGGAGTATGATGATGTCATGAACGCACAGCGCGAAGTCATCTACAAGCGTCGTCGTCATGCATTGCACGGCGACCGATTGCGCACGGACATTGCCAACATGTTCTTTGAGCTCATCGAGGGCTCTGTACTGGCTTACCATCCCGGAAAAGAATTCGAACCGTTTCGGCTTGCTTTGCTCAAGGACTTTGGCATTGAGCCGACGATCGATGCGGATGCATTTGGTTCAGAGCAGCCCGAGGATGTGGCATTCTCTACATACCAAGAGGCTGAGCGGGTATACCGAACCAAGTTGGCGGAGTTGGCCGAGCGCGCTCATCCAGTGATCCAAAAGGTGCAAGAAGACCCGTCGAACGACTACCAACAAATCTTGGTTCCGTTTACAGACGGCCGCAAGACCATGCAAGTGGCCACAAACATCGATGAAAGTGTAGCGACCTCGGGTGTGAGTGTGATGGAGAGCCTTGAAAAGGCGGTTGTTTTGGCCATCATCGATCAATACTGGAAGGAACATTTGCGCGATATGGACGACTTGCGATCCAATGTTCAGTTGGCGCGTTTTGAGCAAAAAGATCCGTTGCTCATTTACAAGTTTGAATCGTATGAGTTGTTCAAAGCAATGGTGCAGCGGATGAATGCAGATGTCGCTTCCTTTTTGTTGCGTTGCACGATTCCAACGGGACAGCAAGGACAGCAGGTTCAACAGGCGCCGCAGAGCCGTGCGGGTATGCCGAATAAGATTAGCCTTTCGAAAGAAGGCGTTAAGAACATCCAAGAGCAGGCGATTTCTGCATCAAGCCGTTCGGCTGCACCGGGAAGTTTGGGAGGTCGTCCGATGCCACCACCTCCCAAAAAAGTTGAGCCCATTCGCACGGAAAAAAAAGTGCTTCCTAACGAACCGTGTCCATGCGGATCAGGGAAGAAATATAAGAAGTGTCACGGTTGATGCAAGAGCTTGTTTGGAATGCCCACATTCCAAATGAAGCTGCAGTAAATAAGACTGATTCAACCCAAATTTTTACCGCAATTTCTCCAATGGGTTTGGTGCCTTGCATGATTCCTCATTGATTTCATTCAAGGCTTTGCTGAAGTTTTGAGCCGTTGCAGGGGTCGAAAGGCTATCCCGTTCGTGGATGAGCAGATAGAAGCTTGAAACGCCTTTGGACTTCGCTCTTGCAATCCAATTGGCCCAACCTTGTAGTCGTCGCTCATCCGCCGAATGACCTTCATAGCCGCCAAAGCGCACAAGCACATGCTGTGCTGTAATTTGCATGTGCAACGCATCCCGTCGGTCTGCCGTATCGCTGATGACAGCACCAACATTCAATGCCGCAAGACGCTGCCAATGATCTTGTTTCTCAAGGAACCAATCGGGATGCCTGAATTCCACTGCCAAGGGCAGTTCCCGCGGCCATTTTTCGAGGTACTCCCAAAATGCATCGGCATGCCTTGGAGCAAAATGAGGCGGCAATTGAATGAATGACGGTCCCAAACGGTTTCCCAGTGCAAGCAAACCAGCGATGAAATCATCGGTTGGTCCATCGCAATTCTTGAAACGTCGAAAATGGGTGATGATTTGGGGAAACTTGCAACAGAATCGAAATCCTTCGGGGGTGGATTCTGCCCATTCACGCATTTTATCAGGGGAATAAATGCGGTAATGTGTCGCGTTAAATTCGATGCTTCCGAATTGCTTCCCATAAGCTTCCGGATATAATCTGCGCGGTGTTTTTGCGGGATAAGTGCTCCCAACCCAAGTTGGAACATTCCATGTAGTGCCTCCGGCAAAAACGTTAACGGATGCTTTTGAATTGTGCACCAACCAGGATGAGCCGGGAAACTCGAAAAAATCCGATGCGAGGTGATCAATCGATGGCAGTTTTCCGAACTTCATGCAGGTGCAAATATCGTTGCATTGCCATTGCCGTCGAAGTTTCAGAATCGACGAATCAACCCCAGTTCGATTCTCAGCCTTCTTTTTTCACCACGTAATACATGGCGGTCGTTACAAAATTCCGAAAAAAAGGAATGCTCGCTAGGAGCTGAAACTGAACGCGTGGCTTGAGTTTGAACTTGTATTTGTAGATGGGATTGATCAGGTAAAAGGTCCTCAGGTCAATCGAAAATTGATTTTTTCGAATCAATCGCTCAAAACGTTCAATTGTTATACCGGTTTCTTTGATTTCTAAAGTGTCTTCAATTGACTTTGTCGTTTCGCCAAATGCTTTTAAAACCCCTCTGTACAGCGGTGTTGGAAGAAGATGGAAATAAGGTGTTTTGCTCAATACTCTATGGGCCAAAACTTGCTGATGTCCACCGAAAGGCATCTGCCATGGGGGGAATCCAAAAAAGATGCGTCCGCCAGGTTTGAGAAAATCGCGAAGCCTTTTTAGAATTCCATCCTGATCGTGAATATGCTCAATTACGTCCTTGAGAATGATCAAGTCAAACAGACCCTCCAAATCGTATTTAACATCGATATCGTAGATATTCTTATTCATCACAACTGCCCTTCCTGTATCGATTTCTTCTTGAAGTGTTTGCTTCGCTCGTTCTGCTTTTCCCTTCAAGAGCTCAATTCCTACGCCGGTGCATCCGCGGTTTAAAAAGGCTTTCAAGACGCCGCCTTCTCCGCACCCCACTTCCATGACCCTCAGTTCTTTATCTATGGATAGGGCCTTTTCAATGAATGGAATCACATAAGCGGATGCATTGGATTCTTGCTGGGCTATGTAGATGTCACGGTCCTTGTGAAAGTGAAAAGCCATGAGTTTCGAATTTTTTGATGGGATTAATGGTTCGGTTTACGTCAAAAGACAACCAAGAGTTGCACGATTACGGCTAATTTCGTTCAGCGGCTGTTAAGATGTCAATTGTAGGCAGCCAAGTGCATAATTCAGGTGAGCCAAGCGTTCTGTGGAATTATTTTTAATGCCGTGTTTAGAGGCGACCAATTGATAATACCCCGTCATTGCATCGAGTGTGGCTTATGGCTCACATCGCAAGAAAAATGGCGACTGGGGTGTGCTATTTGTGAGGCTCAATGGCCGGATTTGCGCGGTGAAAAGGGGGAGATGTTCATGCAAGAAAGATGCATGTTGACACGCATGTGGACAGGCTTCAGACTGCGAGAAAATGCAACCTTGGAAAATCAGATACACGAGTTCAAATACCGAGGAAGACGGCAGCTTGGCTTGAAATGGGGACGATGGGTCGCGTCAGCTGGAGATGCTCCAAGGTCAAAATTAAAATCGAATCGAGTGGTGTTGGTCCCTGTCCCATTGCATTGGAGAAGAAAATGGAAGCGTGGATTTAATCAAGCAGAATGGATCGCCAAAGGCGTGTCCCGTGAATGGGGCGTTGATGTCTATCCAAAGGCTTTGATACGTTATTCCCATGCCCGGAGCCTCACGGGGCTCTCGATGAAAAAACGACAGGATGTGACGGCCTCTGCCTACAAAATGGGACGCAGACGACCGCCTGAAGGTTCGACGATTGTCTTGGTTGACGATGTGATGACCACGGGTGCAACCATCCGTTCGTGTGCTGCTGTGTTGGAATTGGCCAATCACCAGGTCCTTGGGGCACTTACTCTGGCACTTGCATGAATTTAAATACCCCGAGAACTGCGGTATCTTTGGCAAGAGGTTCACACCGATTGAAACGAAATGCACCTGAATAAAGCGACATATGGAACATTGATTCCGCAGTGCCTGGCCTTGCTTGAGGGGGAGCCCAGTCGGGTTGCGAATTTGGCGAACCTTTCCGCGGCGCTGAAGCATGCCTGTGATTGGCATTGGGTGGGGTTCTATGTGGTGGATTTTGCCCGCAATGAATTGGTTTTGGGGCCGTTTCAAGGTCCAGTAGCTTGCACCCGCTTGCGCAAAGGCAAGGGAGTTTGCGCCGAGGCTTGGGAAACGGGATTGATTCAAATTGTTCCGAATGTTCATGAACATTCAGGCCACATAGCATGCAGTTCTGCTACCAATTCTGAATTGGTGATCCCCATTCAATCGGAGGGCCGTATTGTAGCTGTTTTGGATCTTGACTCAGTGGACTTTGACGCTTTTTCTGCTGCTGATACCGATGCATTGAAGCCTCTGGTACAAGCGATTGAAACATCATGGAATCAATGGGAAGCATGAAGGGTTTTCCGTTGCAATGGGTTCTCATGAGTGCGATTTCTCTGTGCCTTTTCGGCTGTGCTCAGATTTCTTCTCCTACTGGAGGCCCTGTGGATGAGGATCCGCCCAAGGTCGTGGAAATGGTACCATACACGGATCAAATCAATGTTCGTCCTTCATCACTTCGCATTTCATTCGATGAGTTTGTGGCGCTGAAAAATCCTCAGCAGCAACTGGTTATTTCTCCTCCCATCCCCACCAAGCCAACATTTCGAATCAGAGGAAAAGAAGTGCAGCTCGAAATGGATGCTGCGGCTTTCCAAGACTCTACGACCTATGTATTTTCATTTGGAAAAGGCATCGTGGATTTGCATGAATCAAACCCTGCCGTTGACCTGAAGTGGGCATTTTCCACAGGCCCTACGATTGATTCTCTTGCCTTGAACGGCCGGGTGTTGGATCGGATGACCGGAGAGGTACAGGGAGGACTTCGCATCTTATTGTTCCAAGACCCCTTCGAGTTGGATTCCATTCTAACAGGCTCGCTTCCCGACGCCATTGGCGTCACAAACGAAGAGGGGATGTTCGAGATTGATCACCTCAGTCGCGGTCATTTCTTTCCTTTGGCCTTGGACGATTTGAACTCGAATTACAAATGGGATGCAGGGGAGTACCTGGCTTTCGATAGCACATCGATTGCATCGGGTGACACCATGCAACGATTGCTTCTAGGGTTCGAATCTCCTGAGAAAGAAACCTTACGGTACATCGAGTCCTGCAACCTGGACTCTACAGGTGCGATTCGGATTTTAGCTCCAATGGAGGGCACAATGGATTCAGAAGAATGGGCCGCTGTGTTCCAAGGGGACGAGGTTCACGCACCGTGGGAGCGCGAGGTTGACAGCGTATTCATGTGGGTTGACTCAGCCTTGATTCATCTTTGCGAAGAGCTAAATGTGGTGTGGATGGGGCAAACGTTCAATGACACATCCAACGTTCGCTTGGAACGGCGCCCCCGCCGACAATCTCCAATGCTTTTGGAGAAACTTCCACGCTCATCAGCGGCTCAAAGTGGACGGATTTTAACGTTTGACCGGGCAGTTCAGTTGCTGGATTATAACCAATGGATGCTCATAAGCGATGCGGATACGTTGCTGCAAAGTGAATTCGAGATGAGCGATATCCGCAATGATAGCCTGAGCCGAAAGTTGCAGCTGAAATACAAGGAAGTTGATGGCGCTAAGTACCATTTGATCGCTTTTCCCAATGCACTCACAAATCCATTGGGAGATGTGCAACCGGATACGTTGCGTTGGAAGTGGAATGTGCATCCCTCAGATTTCTTCGGTGAGTTGAAGGTGGATCTGAGCAATTTGCCAGGACCCGGATGGTTCACCATTGGGCTGGGCAGGAAAACTCCCATTGAGATCCGGTGCTCAGGAGATACAACATTGGTTTTTAGTCGTCTGGATCCAGGGTCTTATAAACTTGGTTATGAATGGGATGTAAATGACAACGATGTCTGGGAAATGGGTGATTTGAAAGGTTTCGAAGTGCCTGAGCCGTATTTTTACCCCCAAGAAAACCCAACGATTCGATCGAACTGGTTGGTTGAGTGGTCCTGGGATTTGTCTTCCGCTGCCGGAACGGATTGATTGAAGAAGTGATTGTAACATTAGAGAATGCGAATTCAAAGAGCGATAATTTTTAAAATGAGTGAGCGAAAGCATTCGATTGGAGCGCTATTTGTGTGCTTTTTTTCTTTCACCATGATCAGCGGACTGATTCATGCGCAAGCGCCTTACATAGCAACGTCACAAAACTACTTTTGCGCAGGTTCTGCTGATGAGGTAACCATGTATTGCAATGTGTTGGCTTTCGACCCAACAACAAACGTCTTGGATTGGTCATTTTCATGGGAACCCGCTGCAGAGGTGAGTGATCCTTTGGCGCAAACGATTGCCATAGCACCAGATGCGACAACGAATTATGCCGTGACCATGGTCGCTCCAGATGGCACCGTGTATTTGGATGACATCACGATTACGGTCTTTCCGGTTTTCTCTGTTGATGCGGGTTCGGACTTGGCAGTTTGCAGCACGTTGGCAGAATCTTTGTCCGCATCGGTTGACATTTCAGATGCTGTAGATTGGTTGTGGGAGCCGGCATTGGGACTGAGCAACGCAAGCATTTCTGATCCCCAATTGTTACAGGAGGTCACACAAGTGTATACGGTAACAGCGACCATCTCCGCATCTACCGTGTTTTCATCAGGCAATGCCTGCACCGCGAGCGACCAAATTGAGGTCACCTCGATTTTCCCTTCCATGGACCTTGGCCCTGACTTGGTGGCCTGCTCGGGTGAAGAAGTCGTTGTAGATCCAGGCCTCCCTGTCAATTATACCTACGAATGGTCCGTTGCCGGTGAAACGTTGCCTGTTTTGTCTGTAGTTTCTTCAGGGACTTACGGTTTAAATGCCACTTCAACAGAAGGATGTGCGCAGTCAGATGTCATTGAAGTCACCTTTACTCAGGGACCAGATTTGGTTTTTCCTGATTCTGTTTTGGGTTGTGAAAATCCAGGCATTGCCTTGAATGCCACCCCGACAAATCCAGAGACGGGACCGTTCGATTATTCGTGGTCCACAGGATCAAACGAAGCGGAGATTATGGTCAATGCAAGTGGTCAATATGAAGTGATTGTTTCTGATGCGGGAGATTGTTTCGCGTCTGGAACGATCGTCGTTGAAGCGTTGCCAAGTCCAAGCACATCTCTCCCCTCGGACACATCGTTTTGTTTCGAGGATTTTCCGGAAACTTCGTATCAGTTGGCCGTCCCAGCGGGCTTCTCAAGTTATGCGTGGACCACGGGCGAATCAGGCAATGCCATCTCAATCGAAGAGTCGGGGCTTTATGGTGTCACGGTTACAAATGACTTGGGCTGCAGCAGCGAACAGATGACGATGGTGCAGGGTTTTTGTTCAGAACCAGCATTGTTTGTTCCTTCAGCATTTACACCTGACGGTGATGGCTTGAACGAAACACTTCGCATTGAAGGGAAGAACTTGATCGAGCTTGATTTCCGATTGTATAATCGCTGGGGATCATTGGTATGGCAGGCGGATGCCATCGGAGATTATTGGCATGGACAGGCGCCTGATCGCACGCACTATGTGCAGGATGATTTATACATCTGGAAGGCAAAGTACCGCCATTACCTGGATGTCGACGGACAATTGAGTCCCTACACCGAGGCTTCCGGGTCAGTTCGCATTTTAAGGTGATAGGCCCCACCTTGGGACTCAGCTATTGAGGGCGTTGTTTGGCGTCAATCAGGAATTGATTTCCAAGAAACGCTTCACCGCGGATAGCGTTCCAAAAACGACCAAGGTGTCGGTCTCCTGCATCACCATGTCAGGTTTTGGAACCCCAATGATGTGTTCTTGACTTTCGCCGTCTGCTCCTTCGGATTCGAAAATCCTTCGAATGGTAATCAAACGTAATTCGTATCGGCTTGTCAGATCAATGCTTCCCAATGTGCGTCCGATGCAATTTTGAGGAGCATGAATTTCGGCGATTTCATAATCATCAGGAAGCGCGAGAAATCCGCCAATGTTGGGGTGAATCAATCGTTCTGATACCACGCTTGCCACCTCGCTTTCAGGGGTTAGAATTTCTTTCACACCCAAGCTTGATAAGATTCGTTTCTGATGATCATCATTGGATCGGACAATCACGCGAGGGATGTCTAAATCTAGGAGATTCAAGGCTGTCAAAATGGTTGCTTCAAAGTTCTCACCAATTGCAACAATGGCAGCGTCCATGTCCTGGACCCTTTGAGTTTGAAGCGCTCGAATATCAGTAGAGTCTAAGGTTACAGCCAAGGCCACATCATCCTTGATTGCTTCTGATCGCGTTTCATTGTTGTCAAACGTAAAGACTTCAGCTCCTTTGGAGGCTAGGGACAAGGCAATTTGTTTTCCGTAGCGACCCATTCCAAAAACGGCAAATCGAGATGACTTTGGCATGATAGGGAATTCAGTGGTTGTATTCGAAATTATTCCGTTGATAGCGCCTGTGTGCAGTCCTTCAAAATGATGAGAAAAGCAGCAACGTCTTCAAAGGTATTGTACAATGGGACAGGCGCCATGCGGATGACATTGGGTTCGCGCCAGTCGGAGATGACACCAGCATTGGTCAACGCTTCAAAAAGACTTTTCCCAAACCCGTGTGCTGCCAGTGAAAGTTGTGCTCCACGGCGCTCAGGATCTTGTGGTGTGATGAGTTCTGCTCGAAACCCAACTTCTTCAGCAACCTGCTGAATTCCTGCTTCCAGATAAGCGGTTAGACGTTTGCTTTTTTCGCGCAACTGATCAATTCGAGCCTCGAGAAACATGTCGAGTGAGCAGGCATGGACGGCCATATTGAGGACCGGGGCATTGGACATTTGCCAAGCTTCTGCCGTTTTCATGCTTTCAAATTGCGGTTCCATCAAAAAGCGCCGCTGCGCATTGTGGCCCCACCAACCGTCGAATCTTTGAATGTCCTCCCGACCGACATGTTTTTCGTGAATAAAAGCACCCGCTACAGCTCCCGGACCAGAGTTTAAGTACTTGTAGGAGCACCAGCATGCAAAATCGACATTCCAATCATGCAATTGCATCGGAACGTTTCCCATTGCATGTGCCAAGTCGAACCCACAATAGGCTCCGACGTCGTGCGCAGCGCGAGCAATTCGTTGCATGTCCATCAGCTGGCCTGTGAAATAATGCACTCCGCCAATCATGACCAAGGCCAGTTCGTCCGCGTGCGCTCTGATGGTGGTTTCAATGTCCTCCTCTTCAATGCAAGTTGCTCCGCTTCTTGGGGAGATTTCAATCAGGTCTGTTTCGGGATTGCCACCATGAAAACGGATTTGACTGGCCAAGGCATACTGATCCGATGGAAATGCTTTGGCCTCACAAATGATTTTGGTTCGTTTTCCCTTTGGCGCATAAAAACTGACCAAAAGCAAATGCAAGTTCACCGTCAAGGCATTCATGGCCACGACTTCATTCTCCTGCGCACCCACCAAATGAGCCAGGCCTTTGGTCAATTTCTCATGGTAACTGACCCAAGGGTTTTGAGCGTGGAAGTGCCCTTCTACTCCCCATTTTGCCCAATCATCAAGCTCTGTCTTGAGCGCATTTTGGGCGCATTTTGGCTGCAGACCCAATGAGTTTCCGGTGAAATAAATCACCTCTTTGCCGCCAATTACAGGCATGTGAAAATCAGATCTTCGCGCTGGAATGGGGTCGTTTTGGTCCATAAATCGAGCGTGCTCGATGCTGAAAGAATGCTTAGGGTTGGACTCCATAGATGCAGTATTGACTTGGGCTTAAAGTTCCAACGAAAAAGTCCATTTTCCGGATTCCTTACCAGAAAAAGATAACAAAGCCTTGAACAATCAAACATCCATCGAGGACGAGACTGTAGAGCCATTCACTTCGGTGTGATCGACCGTAAATGACCCAAGGAACAGCACATGCAAGCGCGATTAGAGGTGCCTCGGCCTTTCCAAGAAAAAAGAAGACGCCTCCGCTAAGTGCGAAAAGGGCAAGCGCAACTTCCAGAGCTCCCTTGTTTCCGAATCGTTGTGGAATGGTTTTCATGGATGTTGGATCGATGTTCAAATCACGAACGTCGAAAGGAATGGTAAGGCCGGCAATGAAAAGCGATTGCGCAAGGGAGCGAGCAATCAACAGCGTGTTCCAACCATTTTCGCCATGAAGTACAGCAGGAATCCATACCGTGGCCAAGCCCCATGTGATTGCGATGACTGGAAGTTTCATTCGGCTCAAGTCACGCCATCCGTTGGAATGGTTTGAGAAAGGATTGGATGCATAGCCTAGCGCAAGAATCAACAATGTGAGGAGCAGGGGCCACATCGGTAGAAGCGCATCAAACCACTGCGGGAAATTCTCCCAAAAAATGAAGAGCCAAACGAGGATGGCGAGGCTCCATCCGCTCATGACTAATCCTGACCAGCGAGCGATGAATTCCCTGCGATCCGCGGGAATTTTGTCTGGCATTCGTTCCCATTTGATGCGGCGCTGGAGGGTGTACAAGGCGCCTGTGCCGAGTCCAATTGCGGAGGCAATGCCCCATTGGGTGCCGTGCCAGTCGCTTGCAGGTGTGAAGGCGTGCAAGGTTGCCATTGCGGAACACATTGCGCCAAGCGCAATCCAGAGGTGGGAATAACCCACGAGTTTAACCATGCTGTAAAGTTCGTGCAAAGCCCTTGAAATTGCATCTGAACCCCAAAAATTGCAATTGGAACACAAGGCAATGTTTTCGAATACAAATGCGAGCTTTTCATGCATACAATCAATTCATTAACAGCTAAATTTGTGCATCATTTGATCGCCTCATGCACGCTTCAAAATTCACCTCTCGCCACATTGGTCCACGTGAACAGGACCAACAAGCGATGTTGCGCTCCATCGGAGTTGCTTCCATTGACGACTTGATCGCCAAGACAGTCCCCGAAAAAATCCGAATGCGCAAGCGACTCAATTTGAGTCCGGCCCTCTCTGAGAGCCAGTATTTGGAACACATCGATGGAATTTCTTCCAAGAACCAAGTGTTCCGGAACTACATTGGAATGGGCTACAATCCAACGGAGGTGCCCAGTGTCATACGCCGAAATGTTTTAGAGAACCCGGGTTGGTACACGGCCTACACACCTTATCAAGCTGAGATTGCCCAAGGACGACTGGAGGCTCTTTTGAACTTTCAAACGGCCGTTTGCGACTTGACGGGCATGGAATTATCCAATGCATCGTTGTTGGATGAGGCTACGGCTGCAGCCGAAGCCATGGCCATGGCATTTGCCGCTCGTCCGCGCGCAATCGCCAAGTCTGGAGCCAACCGATTTTTGGTGGATGAAGCTGTCTTTCCGCAAACAATGGATTTGTTGCGAACCCGCGCGAAGTACCTAGGGGTGAACTTGCAAATCGTCTCACGGAAGGCGATGCAGTTCATCGCACAAGATGATGTTTTTGGGGCGCTCTTTCAATACCCTGACGGTGAGGGTGTATGCAGCGACCTCACAGAGGTCATTGCTGCTGCTCACGCCACGCAAGCTCAAGTGGTCGTTGCTGCAGACATCATGTCTTTGGCACTCTTGAAAAGTCCAGGAAGCATGGGAGCGGACATGGTGGTTGGAACCACGCAACGGTTCGGAGTTCCGATGGGATACGGTGGACCACACGCCGCATTTTTTGCTGCGAAAACAGAATACAAACGGCATTTTCCAGGTCGAATCATTGGAGTTTCCAAGGACAGACTAGGCGCTCCTGCTTTACGCATGGCCCTCCAAACGAGGGAGCAGCACATCCGCAGAGACAAAGCAACGTCGAACATTTGCACAGCGCAATCGCTGCTGGCAGTGATGGCTTCTATGTACGCTGTGTATCACGGACCGCAAGGATTGCGTGAGATTGCGGAAAACATTCATTCCGCAGCTCGCATCTTGGATGCAGCCCTACGCGGTTCTGATCAGTTCGAGCAAGTCAATGAAATCTTTTTTGACACCCTCAAGGTCAAGGTTAAAGGAGGGCCTGACGGCATGCGCGCTCTCAGAGCACGTGCCGAGGCCATGAAAATTAACTTGCGCTATTTCCCAGGCGGTGAGTATGTAGGCGTGTCTTTGCATGAGCGTGTTTCTCAGCAAGAGTTGATGGATTTGTGCACAGTATTCGGCGTGACTCCAATGTTGGAAGTTTCCGAAAACAGAGCCTTTTTGGGAGGTCTCTGGCGAGAAGTGGATTACTTGCATCATCCGGTATTCAATCGTTACCGGTCTGAGACGGAGATGATGCGTTACATCAAGCACTTGGAGAACAAGGATTTGTCCCTCGTACACAGCATGATTCCGCTCGGTTCTTGCACAATGAAGTTAAACGCAGCGACAGAGTTGATTCCCATCACATGGGCAGCGTTTGCGGAGCTTCACCCTTTTTGTCCGAAGGAACAGGCTGGAGGGATGCTTGAAATGTTGGAGGAGTTGGAAGCAGACTTATCAAAAATTACGGGATTTGCAGGGGTCTCATTGCAGCCTAATTCGGGCGCTCAAGGCGAATTTGCAGGATTGATGGTGATTCGGGCTTACCACGCTTCAAGGGGCGATGAAAACCGGAACATTTGCCTCATTCCTTCTTCGGCGCATGGGACCAATCCGGCATCCGCAGTGATGGCCGGCATGAAGGTCGTGGTGATTGGTTGCGACAATCAGGGCAACATCGATTTGGATGATTTGCGCGCCAAGGCAGAAGAACATTCTGCGAATCTGGGAGCTCTGATGATCACTTATCCGTCCACGCACGGAGTCTTTGAGGAAGGTATTTTGGAAATTACCGAAATGGTCCATGCTCATGGAGGTCAAGTGTACATGGACGGTGCAAACATGAACGCACAGGTTGGACTTACGAGTCCAGGCTTAATTGGGGCGGATGTTTGCCACTTAAATTTGCACAAGACGTTTGCCATTCCGCATGGAGGAGGTGGCCCAGGGGTTGGTCCAATTGGTGTTGCGGAACACCTTGTCCCTTTCTTGCCCGGTCATGAGGTCATTCCTACCGGTGGAGAGCAAGCCATTCATGCCATTAGCGGCGCGCCATTTGGTTCTGCATTGATTTGTCAAATTCCCTATGCCTACATCAAAATGTTGGGAGAAGAGGGATTGACGAAGTCCACAGAAGTTGCCATTTTGAACGCCAATTACTTGAAAGAGCGGTTGCAGAATGATTACAGCATTCTCTACCAAGGCGAGCAAGGCACGGTCGCTCATGAAATGATTTTAGACTGCCGCTCATTCAAAGCATCCGCAGGAGTAGAAGTCATGGACATTGCAAAGCGTTTGATCGATTATGGATTTCATGCGCCCACGGTTTCTTGGCCGGTAGCAGGAACGCTTATGGTTGAACCGACAGAGAGTGAATCCGTGGAGGAATTGGATCGATTTGTTGAGGCAATGCTTGCGATACGTGAAGAAATTCGAAGCATTGAACGAGGAGATGTAGATCGGGAAGACAATCTGGTGAAGATGGCTCCGCACACAGCTCGGGAAGCGGCATCTTCACAATGGAGTCATCCGTATACAAGGGAGTCCGCTTGTTATCCCACGAAAGAAATGCGCGAGCGCAAGTTCTGGAGCCCTGTAGCACGAGTAGACAATGCCTACGGCGATCGAAACTTGGTCTGCAGTTGTCCGCCACTTTCTTCATTTGAAGAGATTTTGGGCTGAACTTTATAAGTGGGCATCGAGAGTTTATATTTGCGCACAACCACAAACATCAAACTGCTGAGAATGAAGCAATTTTACACTGCAGCTTTCGCTGTGCTCCTTACCACTGCTGTTACAGCTCAAGGCTTGTTGCCTATGGCAAACAAGACAGCCAATCAACGCCGACTTGAGGCTTTTAACACACCTACCGAGGTAGAACGTGACGTGATTTGGTCGCATGACTGCAACGTCGACTCATGCTCTTCATGGGTATTTGACAACGGATCTCCAATCGCTGGCTCACCTTGGGAAGACATTGATCTGAACTTTGAGTGCACTGTAGAAGGACCAGCTGGACCTTACAATCAGTGGGCCGGAGGAACGGGTGACGGCAGTGCGGCTAGTCCGATGAATTCAACCACAGCAGATAATGGATTGTTGATTGTAGACTCCGATTTATTCGGAGCTGATGCAAACTATGACGCTGCTTGGATTGAAAACAGTTGGGTGCAGACTGCAGATCCAATCGATTGCAGCTCACTCGAATTTGTAAGCATTTCAATGGAAACCCGCTACCGATGCTGGGATAATGGCGCTTCTGACGATAGCGAAAAATGCCTCATTGAGGTTTCTCGCGATGGTGTCAACTGGCCAAGTATCGAGACTTTTGCAGAAATCGATGGAACCGTCGACTATGGAGATGGTGAGCTTGTTGCGAGCCGATGGGAAGTTTTCCCAGGTTTTGAGACAAGCGATGGTACAGACAACCCATCGCTCGTAGAATTTGACATCACCACCGCTGCTGGAGGCCAAGAGCAGATTTGGGTCCGATTCCGTTGGTCTGGAACATGGGGTTATAGCTGGGAAATCGATGATATCCAGATCTACCAAACACCTGCGAATGATTTGCGCATTGACAACTACACGAGTTACACGGATTACTTCACAACTGGCGTATACGAGGCAGGTGTGTTTGCTGCCGGTCAATTGTCTGAATTGCAGGCTGCTGCGAAGGTTTACAATGTCGGTTACTTGGACCAAGAAGGTTCAACGCTTGCATTGGGTGTAAACGGATCTGAAGTTGGTGCATCCGACCCCATCACAATTAGCTACCAAACGGATGACACATTGCGTGTTGTTTATGACATGTCTGAGGTTGGAACCTACGACCTTACATACACGGTAAGTGCTACAGCTGAAGATGAAAACCCTGGAAACAATACAGCATCACAATCTTTTGAGGTGAGCAATCTTCACTACGGCCGTGACAACGGAACCATGGTTGCGGCATTCCCAGGAGAAGGCACGGATGACTTCATTGCTTTGGCTCCTTATGACATCTTCGAAGATGTCACAGTTTATGCCATTGATGTTGCGATTGTAGCAGGTTCTGAAGATGGAACTCCTGTGATCGCTCACTTATTTGACGGTGCTGATGAGAACTACATCACCGAACAGTATGGTGGTTTGATCGTGAGCACGTCCGAATTGGATTTGGCAGCTCAATACAGCAACGATGGAACAGAAGATGATGTTCTTTGGTACACGCTCGTTTTGGAAGAGCCAACAACGCTTCCTGCCGGATCTGTCATTGGTGCAGGTTTCGAACACTACGGAGGATCAAGCGTTCAGATTTGGGAGTCGCAGTACACGTACGATAACACGGCATTCGTATACGGTCCTTTCGGAAGCGGAAGTGCTTACGACTGGTACTACACCAACGAGACGCCTATGGTTCGATTGAATTTGAACCCAGATGCAACCAACACGGTAAGCGTAAAGGAAGTAGCAACAGCAAACTTCCAGTTGTACCCATTGGCGCCAAACCCTGCCAATGCTTCAACGCGGTTGCAGTACCGTTTGGACCAGAATTCAGATGTTGCTTTGGAGGTCCGTGACATCACTGGAAAGTTGGTGACGCGAATCAACCGAGGCACTCAGGCTGTGGGTTACCACAGCATCACGTTGGATGTCGAGGAATACAATGCGGGTGTTTACATGACCACGTTGGTTGTGAATGGAGCCCGCGCGACTGAGCGACTTTTGGTCGACTAATCATACGATGTGTCAAGCGCCAGTTATGCTGGCAATGATAAATGAAGGGAATTCCGCAAGGAGTTCCCTTCTCTTTTGTCCGAATATGGGGTTTTTTGGTTTGTTTGGTGTAATTTCAGCCGACGAAAAACAAGATTCACAAAATGAAGAACTTTACTTTTTTATGCGTTGCTATTCTCGGATTTGCAACTGCAATGCAAAGCCAGCGAATGACTGATTTGCACACGTTTGCAATGATGCCAGTTGGATTATCAGATGCTGAGGCAACAATGGTACGTGGTGAAAATGAGTCAGCACTTGAAGTTGCTCAACGTGGCGGCGGTTCGATTCTCTTTTACGAGGATTTCGCGAACGGATTTGAAGGCAACAATGGAATTGGTGAATGGACCGTTGAAGACACGGGAGAAGGACAGATTTGGCAGCACGTTGATGTTGCTGGAAATGGTTACTACTCTGACGGGTCAGCTTCAGGCGTTCAGCCTCCAGCAGGGGAATTCTCAACGAACATCGGCTCTTTGAACTCAACGACAGCTGACAATGGCTGGATGGTATTCGATTGTGATTACTTCAACACGCCGATCGCAGATGGTGTAGAGAACACAGAAGGGTGGATCACTTCACCATCGATAGATTTTTCTGCTTCAGGATCAGTGATCATCACGTGGGAACAATATTTCCGCTACTGCTGCTATCCGTATGCCCCTATCTACATTCAGGCGAGCAATGATGGTGGTGCTAACTGGACAACGTTCGATGCACATGGAACATTCATCGAGTCAGCGAACACGGCTTCTGCGAATGCCTTGACCACGTCCGTAGATATTTCTTGTGTTGCTGCTAATTCAGCAGATGTTCAGATTCGATTTTCTTACCTACAAGCTCCAGAAACAGGAGACGGATTTAGCCACTACTATTGGGGCATTGATGACGTGACCATTTCAGAGAATCCAGTGGACAACGATTTGACCGCTGTGCAATTGACCAATGGCGATGTCTTCGGCATTTGGGAGTACCGCGTGACACCAATTGAGCAGGCGATTTCAGAGGCAGACGGAGGTTTGTTGGCTGGCTTGCTTTACCGCAACTCAGGCAACGTCAATCAAGATGAGACAACGGTCACCATTGATGTTTTGGACGAAGGAGGCAACGTACTGAGCACGACAACGGAAGAGCTTGGCACGGTAAATAGCTTTGGAAATGCGGTCAACTGCCCTGCGAATCCTCAAGACACGATTTACATCGCTACAGGATGGACGCCAACTGAAACAGGCAATTATGTGTTGCAGGCGACAATCGCTTCTGCGAACGAAGACGAGTCCCCAGAGGATAACACGTTGAGCAAAGTCATTGTATTCAGTGATGATGAGTACGGTCATGACGATGAGGCAGCTTTGGATGTGGAGTTCGGTCCAGGTGATTCTGAAATTGACGGTTTGTTTAACCCATGTGGATACGGTAACTACTATAGCATGGCCAACGAAGGTTCAACTGCTTACGGAGTGACGGTTCGTTTCGGACCGAACTGTGGCGGTGGTGATTTGGAATTCGAGACGCGATTGTATGAGAATGACGGATCAGGGGCACTTGTAGATGCGCCATTTGAGTCGGCATACTGGACATATGATGATGCGTGGACACCAGGTTCTGCTGCATCAAGCGAGTATGTTTACTTGCCTTTTGAGGACCCTATTGAAGTTGGAACAGACAACGCATATTTCGCCGCGGTTATCAATGAGTTTGAGAGCGAAGCACAACTCACAGTTCTCGGAAATGCAGATACTGATACGGACAACTCTACAGGTGATTACAACCTTACAGGAGCCGGTGACTTTGTATGGTTCACGTCGCAAACAGCAACGCCTGCAATTCGCCTGATTTTGTCAGAGCGTGTTGGAGTCGATGAGATTGCGAACCGCAACGGTATCCAGTTGTTCCAAAACGTTCCAAACCCAACAAATGGAACGACCATGATTCGCTTTGAATTGTTGCAGACACGCAACGTGACAATGGAGATGCGTGACCTACAAGGTCGCTTGATCCAAGTTGTTGAGCGAGGCCAATTGCCTGCAGGCAACCATCAGGTTGACATGAACGTGTCTGATCTCCAAGGTGGAATCTACACGTACACTTTGGTAGCAGACGGAATGCGTTTGACCAAGAAGATGATGGTCAAGTAAGAACATTGCCATAGGATTTGAAAAGGGCGGTCACATGACCGCCCTTTTTTTATGATGCGCTGCCTGCAAATTGTAGATTTGCCCCATGAGTTTGAAGTCCCTGTTGAGCCGACCCATCGCCCGTATTTCTGCTGCGAGGGAAACCAAGAAAGCAGGGGAGCCACATGCCAGGCAGTCACGGCTGCTGCAGGATCTTCTGAAACGTGCCCAAAACACGGCATTTGGCCGAGACCATGGATTGCAAAGTGGCATGACGCTCGAACAGTTCCAGGCAGCAGTTCCAATTCGGGATTACGAAGGGTTGAAACCATGGGTGGACCGAGCTGTCAAAGGCGAAGCTGACGTGCTATGGCCTGGATTGCCAGATTATTTCTGCAAAACCAGCGGGACCACAAGTGGTGCCAAGTTCATTCCTATCACGCCTGATTCCATGCCCAATCATACGGGATCAGCGCGCAATGCCTTGCTCCAATACATTCATAATTCGAAGAATGCTCGTTTTGTAGACGGAAAAATGATCTTTCTACAAGGCTCGCCGAAGTTGTCGAATACAGATGGCGGAATCCTGTTGGGTCGCTTGAGTGGCATTGTTGCGCACCACATCCCAGATTACCTGCAAGCCAATCGATTGCCATCGTTTGAAGCGAACTGCACGGAGCCGTGGGAAGCCAAAGTGAACGCCATTGTCGAAGAGACGAAAAATGAAGATTTGAGGCTTATTAGTGGCATTCCATCCTGGGTGCAGAATTACTTCGAGCGGTTGTTGGAAGTCACTGGTGCAGCCAATGTCAAGGAAGTTTTTCCCAATTTTGAGCTGTTCGTTTTTGGAGGCGTGGCCTTCGAACCCTACCGAGAACGCTTCAGAACATTGATAGGAGATGAGGTGGATACGGTTGAGCTTTTTCCGGCATCGGAAGGTTTTTTCGCTTACCAAGACCAATTGAAAGGTGAAGGTTTGCGGCTGAACATTGATGATGGGATTTTTTATGAGTTCATTCCCGCTGCTGAATATTTTGAATCGAATCGCCGCCGACTTGGCTTGCATGAGGTTGAATTGGGGGTGCAATATGCCTTGATCATCACGAGCAATGCTGGATTGTGGTGCTACGACATCGGAGATACGATCAAGTTCGTCTCAATGGAGCCGTACAGGCTGGTTGTGACGGGTCGCATCAAGCATTTTACAAGTGCATTTGGTGAGCACGTCATTGCGGAGGAAGTGGAAGGTGCCGTGCAAGATGCCATGGCGTCTGCAGGAGGTGTAGTGACTGAATTTCACGTGGCACCGGAGGTGAGCCCTGCGAATGGTTTGCCATTCCATGAATGGTTCATTGAATTTTCTGAACTGCCACCGGATGTCGAGGCGTTTGCGAAAGCTGTGAATGAAGGTGTATTGAAGCGCAATCCGTACTACCGTGATTTGATTTCAGGTGCAATTCTTCAAAATGCGAAGGTGCGTTTGCTGGAAAAAGGTGCGTTTCACCAAGCCATGGCGAATCGGGGTAAATTGGGCGGGCAGAACAAGCCTCCTCGCCTTGCAAACGGCCGCGATTTTGCTGCGGAATTGGAGAGGCTGACACAACATTGAAAAGGAACTAAAGTGAAAATACTCGCATTGATAGGAGGGAGTGGCTCGGGTAAATCTACCGTGCTTGACGGACTAAGGGAGCATTTTGCGGGCCGCGCTGCAGTGCTTTCTCTGGATAATTATTACCGTCCAAAGTCGGAGCTTCCGGTGGATGAAAACGGACAAACCAACTTTGACTTGCCGGTCGTAATTGATGACGCCACAATGGTCAGTGACATTGATGTGTTGCGCTCGGGAAAGTCCATTCACTTAAGCACGTACACGTACAACCGTGATGTAATGAAGTCCGAAACCGTGACCATTAATCCGGAGGAATGGCTCATTGTCGAGGGCTTATTTGCGATGGCATATCCAGCTATGGAAGAACGAGTGGACATGGTGGGTTACATTGATGCATCTCCTGAGACACGCTTGGCGCGTCGCATTGCTCGAGACGGTTCAGAGCGTGGTTATACCGAAGAGGAGGTGCGTTACCAATGGAAACAACACGTGCGCCCGGCAGACATCCAATTCATTGAACCTTGGAAGGTCAAAGCAGATGCCGTGATTGACAACGAACATGATTGGAAGTCTGGTTTGAAGGACTTGATCGAAAAAATGGAAAACGCTTAATTGAAAACCATGAAAAAAGCATTCACCTTGCCAACGTGCAAAACCTGTGTTCGGATTTTTGAGGACCTGCAGCCGGCGCAAAATGGTTGCGAGGTTGTTGACATCAAAGCCGAGGGAATCTCTGCTGATGATCTCGATCGAATGAAGGAATTGGCGGGATCGTACGAGGCGCTATTTTCTCGTCGCGCCATGAAGTTTCGCTCCATGGGGCTTGCGGATCAGACGCTCACCGAAGCAGACTATCGGAAGTTAATCTTGGAGGAATACACCTTCCTCAAGCGCCCGGTGTTTCTGTTTGATGATCAAGTCACTGCGGGATCGGCGAAGGCTTCAGTTGAAGCTGCGCGTGCGGCACTTTAATTTTTCATGAAGACGTATCTGGCTCACCTAGCCTTGCTCATTGTAGGCTTAACCTATGCGGGTAATTATCTCGTTGCCAAAGGCTTGATGCCAGATTTGATTGGTCCTAGCGGATTCATTGTGTTGCGTGTCATTGGAGGAGGTGGCTTGTTTTGGGTGCTCAGAGGCGTGTTATTCGCTGGAGGGAAGCCTTGGGATCGCATTGACGATTCGGATTGGTGGCGTCTCTTTGCCTGCGGGACGACGGGCGTAGCAGCAAACCAGTTGCTTTTCTTCAATGGCTTGGATGCCACAAGCCCTGTAAATGCCTCGCTGATCATGACGTCCAATCCCATTTTGGTATTGGGGATTTCTTCCGTTTTGTTGGGTACGACGATTACCTCGCGCAAGGTTTTGGGCATTGCATTGGGAGCCATAGGCGCCATCACCCTCATGATCATTGGAGGTCAGTCGGAGGGTGCTTATTCCTCGTGGCAAGGAGATTTGATGATATTGCTCAATGCGACGAGTTATGGATTTTACTTGGTGTTGGTCAAGCCGCTGATGTCTAAATACCGGCCCTTGACGGTGATATCTTGGGTGTTTGCATTTGGTGCAATTTGGGTGCTTCCGATTGGCATGAAACAGGCATTGGCAGTTGACTGGGATGCTTTTCAAATTGCTGATTGGCAGGGTTTGGCGTACGTGGTATTGGGAACAACGTTCATGGTGTACTTGCTGAACATTTATGCGCTGCGGATCGTGCAACCGACGGTCGTGAGCATCTACATTTATTTGCAGCCGATTCTCACCACTGGGTTTTCGTTTCTTCTGGCTTCATTCGGTGGACGTGATTACACATCTGATTTGGGATGGTATACCGTGGCATGCGCCGTTGCAATTTTCCTCGGTGTGGCGTTGGTGAGTTTGCCAGCTCGGGGTTCGAATTGACGAGAGATTCCCTAATTTCACATCATGTCAATTGCCAAGCCATTCAACCTGACCCAATGGATTGAAGACCATCGGGATTTGCTCAAGCCTCCCGTGGGAAATAAAAATCTCTACGTTGAAAGTGGTGATTACATCGTCATGATCGTTGCCGGCCCAAACGCGCGCAAGGATTATCATTACAATGAGACCGAAGAACTCTTTTACCAACTTGAAGGCAACATCACCGTTCGCATTCAAGAGGACGGCAAGCCCGTTGACATGAAGTTGGGGCCTGGTGATATGTACCTGCATCCAGCCAAAGTGCCGCATAGCCCTATGCGCGAGGAGGGTTCATTGGGATTGGTCATTGAATGCAAACGAGAAGGCACAAATGCCAAAGATGGCTTGATGTGGTTTTGCGACGTTTGCAATCACCCGCTGCACGAGACATACTTCGAATTGCGGAACATTGAGAAAGATTTCTTGCCGCGATTCCGTGAATTTTATGGCAGTGAATCCATGCGAACGTGCGATTCCTGTGGTGAGGTGATGCCCTCAGACCCCCGATTTGTGAATTAAATTTAGGCAGGAGCAACGCACTACAGAGATGAGTGGTTGTTTCTTTGAAGCTTTTAGAGTGAATTCATTGCAATGAGCCAAAAACCAGCACCACCTTTCAGTTGCACTTACACGCCTCAAGTTCCTGCTCTGCTGCAAGGTCTTGGCTGTAGCATTGCCTTGTCCACGTATCAGGCTGGTAAAGTGGTGTTCATTTCGGCCAAGGATGATAAGTCACTCAGTCAGCTACCGCGGAATTTTGAAAAGGCCATGGGGGTGGCGGAAGACCCTAAGACGGATCGATTGGCCATCGCCTGCATGAATCAAGTGCTGGTGTTTCGCAACTCCCAGCAATTGGCCGCACACTACCCCAAGTCACCCAACGTTTACGATGCGATGTACATGCCGCGTGCGGCTTACTTCACAGGTCCGTTGGATATCCACGACGTGCATTTTGATGCAGACGGGGGACTGATTGCGGTGAACACCTTGTTTTCATGCTTGATGAAGGTGGATGATGCGTACAATTTTACGCCGGTGTGGCAGCCACACTTTGTGGATCGTATTGCACCTGAAGATCGCTGTCATCTCAATGGCCTTGCGATGGAGGATGGCCGTCCACGTTACGTGACAGCGTTCAACCAGGGCAATGAGCGGCACAGTTGGCGTGAAAACATCACCAAGACGGGCATCGTCATGGATGTCGAGAGCAACACGGTCTTGGCCGAGGGCTTGGCCATGCCACATTCGCCGACGCTAATCAACGGAGAGCTATACGTATTGACTTCTGCGACAGGTGAGTTGGTGCGCATCGATCGAACCACTGGTGAGAAAGAGGTGATCGCGTCGTTTGGAGGCTTCGTTCGCGGCATGTCTTTTCACGAAGATTACCTGTTCATCGGACTTTCGAAGATTCGGGAGAAATCAAAAACCTTTGGAATGCTGGCCGGCGAATTGACAAACAACCAAGCGGGGATTGCCATTTTCCATTTGCCAACACGGTCGAAAGTGGGCGTTATACAATACCAAAGTTCCGTGGAAGAAATCTATGATGTCCACGTGATGAAAGGCAAACGCAAGCCCAACATCATCAACCCGAAGGATCCGGTGCATGCTGATGGCGTTACCCTTCCCGACACCACTTTTTGGCGTCAACCGGCAAAAGAAAGCAACGATTAAGCAACGAAATAGAGAGAGAACATGAATCAACATTACGCAAGAAAACGCCGGCAACTCGCACACGCCGCAAAGCTCGCACAGCGTGTCATAGAGCAGGCCAATGGCAAGGTTACAAGTGAAGCCCAGCGTCTTTTACTCAAAGTGCATCGCATCGTAGCGGAATTGAGACACATGTGTTCGACGCGTGTCATCAAACGAGCTTTGGGTGGATTGCTGTTTTTGGGCGCAAGCGCTGTTCAAGCAAATGCTCAGGATTTTGGCCCCGTTCAGCCCAATTCGTTTGGATTGGTAACTCAATCGGCTGAAACAGTTGGTCTCACCAACACGGAGTTTGTGGATTTGGATGGCGATGGTGATTTGGACTTCATTGGGTTGGAACTTCCGACCTCCTACTCCTACGACTATGAAGTGAACATTGTTTTTCAAGAAAACGAGGGCTCAGCATCTGAGGCGGCCTTCGGTCCGATTCAATCCAATCCCTTTGGCTTCGATGCTGGGATGCTTGAAGGATGGGATCAATCTGAATTGCTGTCAGGGGTTGATTTTGATGTCGTTGACCTGGACCAGGATGGAGACTTTGATATTGTCGGAAGCTTTCAATATGCCTATCTCTATAATTACAATCCTTACAGTTACTCTTACCTCGCCAACTCAATGTTTTGGGTGGAGAACATAGGGACGCCATCATCTCCTCAGTTTGATGCGTTGGAATTGAATCCATTTGGTTTGGATGTATCGGGTTCGTTTGCATCGAAAGATTCAGAATTGTACACCTATGCTTTTGAATGTGCCGATATTGATGGTGACGGTGATGTAGACTTTCTCGGAACGTTGACGGATTATTCAGGGGATGTTGCATTCCATGAAATGTATTGGTGTGAGAATACGGGCTCAGCAACGAATCCATCATTTGCGCCACCAGTGCTGGAGCCTTTTGGTTTGCTGCCTTCAGCCGATGGGGCTCAGTATGGTGGGCTCTCATTCTCACTGGAAGCTGCCGACTTGGACCAAGACGGTGATTTGGATTTGCTTCAAAGCCTCTATTTTTCAGGTCCAGTGGCGGCAAATTCTGTTTGTCAATACTTTGAAAATACAGGCAGTTCCTCTGCTCCTTCATTTGCAGCATCGGCAAACAATCCATTTGGCATTCTCGCGGGAATCAATTTGCCTAACAACAACCTAGGGGTTCGTGCAATCGAGTTTACCGACATCGATGGCGATGGTGACCTGGACTTCTTTGCGAACAACATCTTTGGATATGGTTTTCCAGAAGGCTACGTGATGGAATACCAAGAAAACATTTCACCGGTTGAGATCAACGAGCTTGATGCGCCATCATTTGAACTCTACCCCAATCCAGCAACCACAACGATTCGATTCGATTGGGGTGAATTGGAGGTGCTTGCTGCAACCATTTCAGATGCTTCCGGTGCCCAAGTGATGCAATGCAATCCAGCTCGGACAGAGGCAAACATTGAGCATTTAGCCGATGGTATATATCTGTTGTCTTTGGAAACTGAGGTCGGACGATTCACCAGTCGATTCGTCAAAAAGTAAGGAGAAATGCAAAGTCTACAGGCCTTCGCCGATGCGGTGTTTTTATTTGCTTTGATCATACTCGCACCTGCAGCAATGGCTCAGGACTGCGCGAATGTCGAGTTTGCAGCATTCAACCTCACCGGGGGAGAAATTCCACAATTGAACGTGGCTTATGAAATTTCCGACCTGAGCAACGACGTTGTGGAGTCTGGACTTTGGGAGGTCACGGAGGCAGGCGTCTTTGCTCCGATGTGCCTGCCGATGGGGTGCTATAATTTGTCCATTGAAATCGGTGCTGTTGACCTCAGTGCGATTGAAATTCAATTGATGCAATCTGATTACATCATGATTTTGAGCGGATGGATTCAAGACGGTAATGAAGGCGCATGGATAACGGAATTCTGCGTTGAAACGCCGGTGGAATTCTATTGCCCTGAATCCATCGATTATGCTGCTGGTGAAGGCTGTGCATGGTCGTTTGAGATTGGGAGTTTTCAGCAAGGGGAATCGGTTGATTGGAACTTTGGAGACGGAGGTGAATCAGTGCTTGGTGGTCATTATATCGAGCATGATTTCCCGAATGCTGGCACCTACGAGGTCAGCGCGTTTTTCACCTCATATGATTGCCCCATGGGGGTGTATTTGACCACCACGGTTGTGGTGGAAGGTTGCGGGGAAGAAGGATGCACATTGGAAATGGATGTCGCCAGCGTTGATGGCATGTGGTACACATTTTCAATCCCAGAGCAACCAGAAGGCGCCATAATCGAATGGTACATCGATGGCCAAGTGGTGCCGCCAACGAGCGACAATGGCTTGACCTTTGAGGCTGGATTTGACTTCAACCCAAATTGGAGCGTATGCGTCGAGGTCTACACCGAGGCCTGCCCTCAAGGCATGGAAGTTTGTTATACAAACAACGAAAGCAGCGATTGCCCTGATTCCGATACGATGGAGGTGGAATACCTTGGTGGATGTGATGCTATGTTCTGGCTTTATGACCCGAACGTAACTGAGATTGGCTGGTCCGTGAATGGTGAATTGATTGAATGGACTACGGGGATTTTTTTCGATTACACCTTTCCAAGCGACGGAGTTTACTCCGTGACGGCCGAACTCTACTCTGCAACATGCCAAGGGGAGCTGTACGATTTGGAGATAGAGATCGAAGGCTGCGGTGAGGAGGCTTGTTTGCTCGATGTGGAATGGGGCGAAATCGAATGCAATGAATTTCTCATTGGAGCTCTGAATCAACCTGAGGATGCTACCATTTTCTGGACACTGGATGGAGAGCCTTATGACTATGGAGTGTCAGCAATTACTTACACGTTCGAAGAAGATGGATGCCACGTTTTTAATGCAGGCTATGAGACGCCCGAGTGTCCTTCTGGCGTTTTTGCTGAAGTGGAGATTTGTTCCGATTGTACTGGTACAATCGGCATTTTCGAGTCGAATGAGCCAATTCCCGCCTTCCGATTTTGGCCCAATCCGGCAAATGATGAAGTCATTTGGGACGGCAATGAATTCCATGAAAGCGGCATTCTATCCATCCACACGCTGGATGGTCGAATGTTGATGAATCGGGACATTCTGAGCGCTTCAGGCTCGCTTAATGTTGCGCAAATTCCAGAGGGGTGGTACGCGTTAACATGGATGCAAAAAGGCCAAGACCCCATTCATCAAAAACTTCTGATTTTGCACTGAATTTTTGAAAATTTAGTTGAAAACGCAAGGTGTTCAGCCACAAAAAGGGCGTGATTCATCTGCTGACGTGCATTAACTTCGTGCTGGCAAATCAAGAGCGATTTCCAACATGAATATGAGCTATAAAAAACTGAACAATTGGGCAGGGTGGGGCATTTGGGCCATCGCAACGATTGTATACCTGTCCACCATCGAACCAACGGCCAGTTTTTGGGACTGCGGCGAATTCATCGCTTCAGCCTATAAATTGGAGGTAGGCCACCCTCCGGGGGCGCCATTTTTCATGTTGCTTGCGCGCTTTTTGATGGTGTTTTCGACGCCGGAAACAGCTGCGATTTTTGCCAATGCCCTTTCTGCTCTGAGCAGTTCATTCACCATTCTCTTTCTTTTCTGGAGCATCACTCACCTCGCAAAGAAATTTACAGTTGGAGAAGCGAAAAGCATCTCGGGTGCGCAAACCTGGGCGGTGTTGGGTTCTGGAGCGGTAGGTGCTTTGGCTTATACCTTCAGCGATAGCTTCTGGTTTTCGGCGGTTGAAGGGGAGGTCTACGCGTTGTCTTCTCTCTTCACAGCCTTGGTGTTTTGGGCCATCTTGAAATGGGAGTCGGTGGCTGACGAACCTGGGAATTTGCGCTGGATTTTGTTGATCGCCTACCTCATGGGATTGTCCATAGGAGTTCACCTTTTGAATTTACTTGCAATCCCAGCGATCGCTTTGGTGTTTTATTTCAAGCGGTATGAATTTTCATGGAAAGGCATTTTGCTTACGGCTGTCGCAGCAGTTGCGCTCTTGGGTTTTATCCAGGAAGGCCTGATCAAGGGTGTGGTGAATTTGGCTGGGAAATTTGAATTGTTTTTTGTGAATGATTTGGGGATGGGCTTCAACACCGGCGTCATGGTTTATGCAGCCGTCCTTATGATCTTGCTCACGTTTGCCATTTGGTGGACCCAAATGAAAAATTGGGTGGCAGCGAACACTTTTGTTCTCGGGATGGTCATGGTTTTGATTGGGTATTCTACGTTTGCCGTGATTGTGATTCGAAGCGCTGCGAATCCACCGATGGATGAGAACAATCCGGAGGACTTGTTTGCATTGTTGTCGTACTTAAATCGTGAACAATATGGAGATCGACCACTTGCGACAGGGGAGTATTGGGGAAGTCCAACGGACAAGACTCAGCCTTATTCGAACGGGCGACCAACTTTTGTAAAAAGTTTTAGCATCATCGAAGACCGTGGAGTCGACAAACGTTTGAAGTCATTCCGAAGCGAGGGAGGTGCTGCGGCTTGGATGGCCGCCAATGGCACGGAACGCATGCGCATTCAGGAAGAATATGTAGACAGTGGAGACCGGAAAGGGAGCGTTCCGAATTACGATGCCCGATTTACGACAGCCTTTCCGAGGATGTACTCCACACAAGCCAATCACATTGAGGCTTACAAGAGCTGGAGCAATTACAAAGGGTACAATCAAGCAGTTTCATTTACGAGCACCCTGAGTGATCAACGAATGAACGTGCAACAATTTGAAGCACACATCTCCCAAGAATATTTGCAAGGAGGCATGTCCAAGGACGCCTTGAATCGAGCAATGACGGGATTGTTTCGCTCATATGGGCTTCGATTTGACGAGCGATATGAAGTCACTTCAGAATCTGAAATTTTGGTCCGAGATCCGGAGTCTGGAAGCATGCAGCGGGCACCTTTAACCGATGCGGGAATCCTCCAGACGTTGTCGAATCTTATGGTCAGCGATTTGCAGTCAGGCTTGTCTTCTGGTAAGGGCTACGTGAATCGTTTGGAAGGTGAGAAAGCACAACTGGAGAATCAAATTCGAGCAGCAACGGCTCAAGCGAATCGCAGCGGATCATCAGAAGATGTTCGTCGGGTGCGGCAAATGGAGAGCTTACTCGACCGAATACAGACGGACTTGATGCCTTCTACTTTGGAAAACCTAAGCTATTTCAAAGACTACCAGATGGGATGGATGTATTTCCGTTACTTCTTGTGGAATTTCTCAGGAAAACAGAATGATTTTCAGGGACATGGCAGTTTCAAAGAAGGGAATTGGATTTCGGGAATTGCTTCCATTGATGAGCAGCGTCTTGGCAATCAAGACGAGCTTACCGAGGTCGCCAAAGCCAATAAAGGCTACAATCGGTTTTACTACTTGCCGTTATTGCTGGGATTGATTGGCTTGATTTTTCATGCAATTCGAGATCCACGGCAATTTTTAGTTGTTGCTGCGCTTTTCGTTTTGACGGGAATGGCCATTGTGGTTTACCTCAATCAATATCCTTTCCAGCCAAGGGAGCGCGACTATGCATTTGTCGGGTCGTTTTACGCGTTTGCTATTTGGATAGGACTTAGCGTTTACGCACTGTTTGAATGGGCAAGAAAAGCCGATATCCGTGGTTTTGTTCAAGTTTTGGGGAGCAGTGCCTCTGCGGCAGTGATTCTTTATGTCATGGAAATGATCACAGGTGGCCCGCATGCACTGAGCGCCTCCATTGCCTTTATGGCTGGAGTTGTAGCGTTTTTGATGGGAGTCGCGTGGCTTTTGAATGCGATGTCGGTCAATGAATCCCTTAGAGCGCAATCGATGCTTGTTCTTGCTTTGGCCGTTCCGTGCCTTATGGCCACAGAGGGATGGAACGACCACAGCCGTGCCAAGCGCCGCACGGGTGTTGACTTTGCAAAGAATTATTTGGATTCACTTGAGGAAAACGCCATTCTCTTCACCAATGGCGATAACGATACCTTCCCCCTTTGGTATGTGCAAGAAGTGGAGGGATATCGCACGGATGTTCGCATTTGCAATTTGAGCTTGCTCAATACGGATTGGTACATCGATCAGATGAAGCGGCAAGCTTATGAGAGCTCACCTTTGCCCATCTTGATGGACGAAGAAAGCTATCGTCAAGGAACACGAGATGTCGTCGTAATGGACCGTCCACAAAATGCCTCAGCGCCTTATATGGACCTTGATGCAGCTATGAAAATGGCCTTGGATGATTCCAAAACCCGGGCCTATGGTGGTGGCAAGAGTTATTCTGTTTTGCCCACGCACAGCTTTCGAATTCCAGTGGACAGTGCTGCACTTGTGGAGCACAACGTGTTGAATTCGGAAGAAATGAAACAGCGGGTTGAATCACTCGAATTCACATTGTCAGGGGCCAATGGGAAGCCAAAAGGCTACATCTTGAAAAGCCAATTTGCAGTGTTGGATATGATTCGTGGCAACAACTGGGAACGTCCGATTTATTTTGCGGTAACCACTGGCCCAGACAGCTACATGGGCTTGCAATCATTCTTCCGTTTGGAGGGCTTGGCTTACCGTTTGGTTCCCATTCGATACGAACAGAATGACAATCCAAATGCGTACGGTGGCGTTGCCACGAAGACGATGTACTCGAACGTCATGGACAAGTGGTCGTGGGGAGGAATGGACAATGTCGAGGATGGCATCTACATGGATGAGAACAATCGCCGTATGGTGACGAATTTCAGGTTGCAGCTTTCCGTCTTGGCCGATGAGCTTATGAAGGAGAATGATCCGGATCGTGCTTTGGATATATTGGAGCAAGTGTTGACTAAAATGCCCGAGGAAAATGTCCCCATGAGCCGGGTGCTGATGAGCATTCAAGGCAGTCTCTTGGAATTGGCCTCAACAACCGGGGTAGGAGGCACGCAGATTTACGAACTATCGGATGAACGGCGTGCTTTGGCGAAAGAATTGGGGATTGACTTGACCCGAAGATTGTTTGAAATCCAAGTGGATGATTTGGAATACTACCATTCTTTGGACCCTGCTCGTTTCCGTTCCTTGTCTCAAGAACGAAGAATTGCAAAGCAGGTTGCTGAGGTCATGGTTCAAACAGCGTCTGTATATCTTCCGGGCGACTCACTCGGCGCAGAGCTAGAAGCTGAGATGGTCGAATTGGAAAAGATGATGGTTCAATCTGAGCAACGCATTGCGTCGATGGGTGCTTTCGAATTTTAAAAGCCTTGGAAAAACAGCGCATCGCCATTCTGGCTTCGGGCTCAGGTTCCAATGCAGAGCAAATCATACGGCATTTCTCAGGAAGTGATTTGGCCGAAGTGGTTTGGGTGGGTTGCAATCGACCAGAACCGAAAGCAGGAGTGTATGCACGCACGCGGGCTTTGGGCATAGAGACGACATCATTCAACGCGCAACAACTCAAGGGCGGTTCTGTCTTGGAAATGCTGAGCGAATCCAATGTGGATTGGGTTGTTTTAGCGGGTTTTCTTTTAAAAATTCCGACTGAAATTGTGGCCCACTTTCAAAGCAGAATGACCAACATTCACCCGGCGCTTTTGCCAGATTTCGGAGGGAAAGGAATGTATGGCGAGCATGTGCACCATGCGGTCAAATCAGCGGAATGTTTAGAGACGGGCATGACCATACACTGGGTCACACCCGAATACGACAAAGGCAGTGTTATTTTTCAAGCGGCTTGCTCGATAGAGCAGAGCGATGATGTGGATGACATTGCTGCAAAAGTGACGCAATTGGAGCATGAGTATTACGCGCGAATCATCGAGGCATTGATCGATGATGCATCGGCCCAAAATTCTTTGACAGATGGGTAAAGTTGTCGTTTATACAGACGGAGGGGCCAGTGGAAACCCAGGTCCTGGAGGTTATGGCGCCTTGCTTATGTCTGGCGAGCACAGCAAGGAATTGAGCGGTGGCTTTCGTCGCACGACGAACAACCGAATGGAGTTGCTTGCCGTGATTGTTGCCTTGGAAGCTTTGAAGCGACCGGGTTTTGAGGTGGACGTTTATTCAGACTCTAAGTATGTTGTGGACGCGGTAGAGAAGCGGTGGGTTTTTTCATGGGAAAAGAAAAACTACAAGGACAAGAAAAATCCAGATTTGTGGAAACGCTTTTTGATTGTGTACCGCACGCATAAAGTGAAATTTCATTGGGTGAAGGGTCATGCAGGTAACCCCAACAACGAACGGGTTGATCGGCTTGCTGTGCAGGCCTACCAAACAGGTCATTTAGAGGTTGATGTGGCATATGAAGCACTCAATGGCGCATGAAGCGTCTTGTTTGAGGGATTTCTTCTGCCGTAGAGCCGTATCTTTGTGGCCTCAAACGCAATAACGTATTGAACCATGCGCACTGATTTATACCAAGGCCACGACTATTACAACTTGGATGATTTGCTCACAGAAGAGCACAAGCTTATTCGAGAAACTGCTCGAGAATGGGTGAAGAAGGAAGTCAGTCCAATCATCGAGGAGGCGGCTGAAAAATGTGTGTTTCCCCGTCATTTGCTTCCAGGTTTGGGAGAGATAGGAGCCTTTGGGCCCTACATCCCAGAACAATACGGTGGTCCAGGGCTGGATCAGATTAGTTATGGCCTGATCATGCAGGAGCTCGAACGATGCGACAGCGGATTGCGCTCCACGGCATCTGTTCAGAGCAGCTTGGTCATGTACCCAATTTGGAAATACGGCAGTGAAGAGCAAAAGCAGAAGTTTTTGCCCAAACTCGCAACTGGAGAAATGATGGGATGTTTCGGGCTCACAGAGCCAGATCACGGATCGAATCCAGGGGGAATGACCACCAACTTCAAAGAGGACGGTGAAGATGTCATTTTGAACGGAGCCAAGATGTGGATTTCCAATGCACCATTTGCTGATGTTGCTGTTGTCTGGGCTAAGAACGAAGCCGGACGAATCAAAGGCATCATTGTCGAACGCGGAATGGACGGCTTTACCACGCCTACGATGCATGGGAAGTGGAGTTTGCGAGCTTCTGACACGGGGGAATTGATTTTTGACAATGTGCGCGTTCCAAAGACCAATATCTTGCCCGGGCGTGACGGTCTAGGGGCACCGCTGAGTTGCCTCGATTCTGCGCGTTATGGCATCGCTTGGGGGGCGATTGGCGCAGCATTGGATTGTTATGATACCGCCTTGCGCTATTCAAAAGAGCGAATCCAATTTGACCGACCCATTGGCCAATTTCAATTGCAGCAAAAAAAGCTTGCCGAGATGATCACAGAGATCACAAAGGCACAACTTTTGACGCACCGATTGGGCCAACTTCGTGACGAAGGACGCGCCACTTCTTCTCAGATATCAATGGCCAAGCGCAACAACGTAGACATGGCATTGACAGTCGCACGAGATGCGCGTCAGATGCTCGGTGGAATGGGAATCACCGGGGAGTACCCAATCATGCGTCACATGATGAACTTGGAATCTGTCGTGACCTACGAAGGCACGCACGACATCCATTTGTTGATCACTGGATTGGATGTTACGGGTTTGAACGCGTTTGTTTGAGTTCAAACGGATCAGCATCTCGGAGTACAGGGAATTTGGACCTGAAAATGGTCAATTCTTCGGCCGATAGGGTGGCTTGAATCCAGGCAGTTTCGTTCTCGACTGAAGAAGCAATGGCTTGTCCTTTTGGGTGAAGAACTGCGCTTTGACCGTTGTATTTAACCCCATTCCCATCTGTACCTATGCGGTTCACCCCAATCGTATAACACTGGTTTTCTATGGAACGGGCCTGCAAAAGTACTTGCCAAGCGGAAATTCTGACTTCTGGCCAGTTGGCGACATAGACGATCACGTCATACGGATCTGATGCTTTGTTTCTGGAAAACACGGGAAACCTTAGGTCGTAACAGATTTGAAGGTTCAATCTCCAACCTCGCCAATGGATCGTTTTCGATTGGTCTCCTTGACTGTAGACTTGGTCTTCTCCGGCAAACCCAAACAGGTGACGTTTGTCGTACCATTCAATTTGATTGGAAGGTGAGATGAAAAAGCAACGGTTTACAAAACGCGCATCTGCCATGATTTTACAGGACAGACTGCCGACAACGGCGGCGTCTTTTTCTTGGCTCCAACGAAGCATGGCTTGCATTGGGGCAGGCCATTTTTTCGGATTGTCTTTCCAACAGTCATCCCAGTCGAGCGCGATCCGTTTCGGTTGCATGGTAAAGCCTGTGGCCCACATTTCTGGAAGAACGATCAAGTCCGTATGGCCATCTAAGCTCTTTATTTGTTGCGAGATGCTTTGAACATTCGCCGTGGGGTCTTCCCAGTGCAGCGTCGTTTGAAGGGCTGCAACTTGTAAGTTTTGTGTCGGATGATTCATGGCTATTTCATCTGTGGCACCTGCAGCAATCGCTCGATTCCTTCATCAAGGGTGGTGTCATTTTTAGCAAAGCAAACACGAACTTGTTTCGGTTTTTTTTGCTCAGCATCCGTGGCTGGATAAAACGGTGAGAGTGGAATCAAGGCAATGCCCTGACCCTTTGACTGAGCGCACCAGTTGTGGGTGACTGCCCGATCGTCACGATCGTCGAATGAGCTGTAATCGAGCACCTGAAAATAGCCCGCTTCTGCGGGGGTAAAAGACCAGGAACTTCCTGTCAATCCAGCTAGAAGGCGATCCCTTTTCTCCTGATAGAATCCCGCTAAACCTTCAAGATGTGTCTCGCCATCTGAGCTTGCAAGAAACCGCGCGATGCCCTCTTGAAAGGGCGCGCCGGTTGAGAATACATCGTATTGATGCACTTTTCGAATTTCCTGTGTCCAATGCATTGGCGCGATGAGGTAGCCGATTTTCCATCCTGTGGCATGCAAGATTTTACCAAATGAAGCGGTGACAATGCTGCGTTCTCGAAGTTCGTGTTGATGTAAAATGGACAAAGCAGGCTTGCGGTCATAATGCATGGGTCCGTATACTTCATCACTCAAAATCAGGGCATTTGAATCGCTCAACAATGCAGCTAGATCATCGAGTTCATCCATTGTCCAGGTTGCACCGGTTGGGTTGTTGGGAATATTGACAATGATGAGACGGGTTTTTCTCGAAAGAGCTTTACCCAGCGCATCGAGATCCAAGTGGAAGTCGTCCTGTTTCAAAGGAACAACGCGTAGATCTCCTCCGGCGAGCCGAACTGCGGGTTCATACAGGTCGTAACATGGAGCGAGGACGATGACTTCATCTCCAGAATGCACAAGGGTTTGAATTGCAGCAAAAATCAGAGATGAAGCGCCGGCGCCAATGGTGATTTCAGATATAGGAGAGCATTCATGTTGCGTTCGTCTTTTTACATCGGTCGCAATCCATTCGCGCAGTTTGAGATTTCCGGGCATGGGTGCATACTGGTTGTGGCCGTCCATCATGGCTTGATAGACCATTTCCCGCAGTGCCCTCGGAGGATTGAAATCAGGAAAGCCTTGGCTCATGTTGAGCGCTCCGAACTCATGCGCCTTCGCGCTCATTTCTGTAAAGATGGTTGTGCCAACGTCGGGCAGCTTGGATTTCCAGAGAGCCATGCTCGAAGTTAAGGCATCAGCGCATGATGGCAAATTTGCTTGTTCCAGCTGTATTTCCCGCTTGGTCCGTGGCAAATACAAGGTAAACTCCGTAGCCCGCTGGCTGTCCGTTCCAGTCCAATCCATCCCAAACAGCTCGCCCCCCCTCCGACTCCAATTGCGCCACCACTCGGCCAGCAGATGTCGTGATGTGAACCGTAGATTCATATGCCAATCCATCGATGGTAATCAAACCTTCAAAATCGGCGGTGACCGGATTTGGATACACCCTGAGCTCATTGATTTCAACAACGAAGTTTTTGGCATCGCTTCGCCAGCCCATGAGGCCTTGGTCCGTTCCGATGAGCACTTCACCGTTGCGATGGTTGATGGCGATATCAAAAATCCGGTCGCTCGGGAGTGGGCTGTTTTCTTCTTCGAAATGCGCTACCTCAGACGAGCCGTCAGAACTCATCAAATACACGCCTGAATTTTGTGTCCCGAGCCATTTGCGGTTGCCGCCATCGATGCAAATGCTTTGAATCACCTCTGTTTCAAGAAGCAATTGAAAATTACCATCTTGTTGGATCAGAATTTGAGAAGCTATTGGATTTTCAAAGTTGCTTTCAAATGCTAGGCTTGGCAGGTAGATGACGCATGGCCCTGCCGCCGTTCCCACCCAAATTTCGCCATCCAAATCCTCTTCTATGGAATAGATGTCATCTGAAGGCAACCCACCTCTTTCGGCATCGGAAGTGAGGATCCGCCAGTCGTCGTCGTTGGTGTTTTCAGGTGTTTTGTTCGTGTCATAAACAAGCAATCCTTGGTTGCGTGGCATGATGCACCATATGTAGCCATTTCGTGCAGCGAGTACTTGCCCTAGCCAGCCATCGTTGCCCAAAGCATCACCCAGACCCATCGTTTCAAATGAGCCATCTTGCAGCCGCACATGCAGCCCTTCATCGGCATAGGCATTGGTAAACCAGAGATTTCCAAGGGCATCAAAATCCACACCGCCAACTCCAATCCTCGGGGACCCACCAAAATTAGCGGGTTGTAGCGGACTATTTTCCGCGTTAAAAACACCAACAACCTGATTTTCGAGCACTTCCACGAGACCTTCTTCCCAAGTGCCAAAGAACGCGTGATCAGGATTCAAAGGATCAATTGAAACGCACATGGGATCATTGATTCCTGCGACATTGTTTTCTCCTTCGCCGAGGTCAATCCACTGCCAGTCATTGCCTTCGAAACCATAAAGCCCATGTTTGTGATACATGCTTGTCCACGTGCCATCAATGCCGCCAGACGCGATCCAGATTCGATCGTTCCACGCATCAATGTCCCTGACCAGGGCAACGGGAGGTCCATCCAACACCCAGTGATCATCTTGTTCCTCACCGGTGATGTCCATTTTCAAAAGACCTTGTTCATTGTTGGCGATGAACAAGTCTTGAAAGTTTTCAGTGACAACACTGCCATCAATGGTGCTGCGGTGTTTGAAGGCCATGTCTCGGACACGCAATGGAACACCGTCTGCTGCGTAGTCCAACTGCACTTGTTCCCAATTGGCATTGAACAATCGAATCGACTGGAAGTCCGCTACTGCTAAAAGCCAGTTTTGATTTTCATCATCTGTCTGTGCGGCTTCTAGATCCAAAACAATCCCACCTTCCCAATCTGGGAAGGCACTCCATAGGCCATCATCGAGTAGCCAAAGTGCATCCGGACTTGACGGGTCTTCGGTTTTCATGTGCACCACAATGTCGCCTCCTGGAGCAAAAGCTACATGGGCGTATGACGCAGTTTCGATGGGGATGTCGCTCCAGCGGGTCCAAGCGTCTGGTGAACTTAAAAAAGGATGGTCCACAGGAGCTTCAAAAATCCCTGAATCGGTCCAAACGACATACACAGGCTCTGATGTTTCTCCTTCGTGAACCACAATACCAGCGCATCGCCGAAGGTTTTGTTGTCCTTCGAGGTACCAGGTGTCTCTTACATCGAGTGTTCTGATATTCAAGGCAACGACCCCAAAACCACAAGCGGCAAAGACCATCTCGGGGTTGTTGACTCCTCCCCAGAGCAATTGCAGCACAGACTTGTCACCGATCAAATTGCTTTGCGTTATATCATTGAAAGTATAGAGCCATGTTCCCGTGTTTGAAAACAAGTCCAATTTACCAGAAGCGTATCCAACAATTAAAATCTCACCGCTCGCATCCCATGCAAGTGCAGTGGGATTGCTTCCGCTCATGCCTTCAACGGTAGTCAGGCGTTGCAAGCTATTGTCCGATTCATGGTACAAGAACAGGGCCTGGTCAGTTCGCACTGCCCAAAATCCGGTTTGAGATGAAGCGCTTTGGCAATGGACCAATTCTTGGGTCTGGTGATAGGGAAAGTAATCCGACCAAGTCCCTGTCGGCCTGTTTTCTTGGGCTGTGGTTTCACCGCTTGCAGCGAGCTGTCCGAAGACTGCCACAAAGCTCTGAATGACAACGGCAAGGCTGAGAGGGATGAATTTCAGGAATATTCGGCGGTTGGTCATGGATTGTTCAGCTCTTCGGGGCATAGGCATTACGAGGCAAAGACGATACGGGTCAAAGTTCGGGATATTGCCTCGCAGTCAGGAATAATTTTTCCAACGAAATGATTCTGGACCATGCGTTTCCAGTTCGTCCAGTGCATTCGCATCCGTTAGGGCATAGGTCAAACCTTTGGGGCCTCTTTGCCAAGCAACGATTCGCCAGACAACCAAAACACAGAGTAAATCTTCAGCATCAGTGAATGTAAGCCGTCCCATCCGAGCGACTTGCCTGAACGCGAGTTCCCTTCCATTGCGCCACGCGGCGAATAGCTTTCCGATGTGCTGATCGTAACGGAATTCAGACCTGTCCATTCGCATTTCGTATTGCCAAACTTTGACTTGAACCGGAGTGGCCCTGTGAATTCGATCCTCCTGCCTCAGATAGGATTGCCATTGCCCCTTTTCGTCTTCGCAAAAATGTGGTCTTGCTGCAGACCGCGGCACGCGAATTTCGAGCACCGACCGCCCATCAGCTTTCCAGACCTGAGCTTCGAAGGCGACCGCAGGTTTGCAGTGCGATTGGCACGCCAATTCTATGATATGAACTTCCTCATCGGCCCTTACGCCCACAATGCCTCCATTGTCCTTCACACCGATAAGGAGCCTTCCTCCCTCACTATTGGCAAAGGCCACAATTGTCTTTGCAATTTTCCGTGCATCGTCCACCCGCATCTTGAAGTCTTGGGTTTGATGTTCCCCTTCTTCGATCATCTGCAAGACATAGGACATGGCTGTGACAAGGTTTAAAATGAATGCTCCTGCCGAAAATAGCGCCACATTCCGGTATTTCGGATGGGGAATTCCATGAGAATACGCTATCTTTGCACGGATAACAAAAAGCGAAAGAATTGAAAGAGGGGTCCAACACCCCTCTTTTTTGTTGCTAATGTGAGCAACATTTGATCGCTGAAACATCACCAAACGCGCAAACGTGATTCAAGAACAAACGGTTCGTGACTTAGCCCAAGCTTACCTCGAAGGGGGTACAGGATTTGTCGTGGACGTGCGCGTGAGGGAGGGGAATGTGATCGGCATCTTGTTGGATGACGATGAAGGCACGAGCATTTCGAAATGCATCGAACTCAGCCGTCATCTCGAGGACGAGTTGGACCGGGATGCAGAGGATTTCTCACTCGATGTAAGCTCCCCTGGATTGGATCAGCCCTTGAAGATGCTTCGTCAGTACACCAAGAATATTGGTAGGGATGTGCAGCTGAAAATTCAAGAGGCGGGAAAGGTGGAAGGCAAGTTGATTGCCGCCACGGAGGATGAGATTGTCATTCAAACGCGCGAAAAGCGACGCATTGAAGGACGCAAGGCCAAAGAATGGGTTGAGGAGGATCAAACGTACGCATTGGAAAAATTGGATTGGACCAAGGTTCAAGTTTCATTCAAGAAGAAATAACGAGACCACAATCAGTCATTATTAACTGCGAGCAGCAAACATTGAAAGCATGACACAGCTCAATTTGGTAGATTCCTTCAAGGAATTCAAAGAATTTAAGAACATCGACCGCGAGGTCATGATGGGCATCTTGGAAGATGTTTTTCGGGCCATGATCCTCAAGAAATATGGGGATGACTCGAATTTCGATATCATCATCAACCCCGACAAAGGCGACTTGGAGATTTGGAGGAATCGCGTCATTGTTGGCGATGGTGAAGTGGAGGATGAAAACGAGGAGATCGCACTTTCGGAGGCACTCAAAATAGAAGATGACTTCGAGGTTGGCGAGGAAGTGTCAGAAGAAATTAAATTGGAGTCCTTTGGCCGACGAAACGTTTTGTCGTTGCGACAAAATCTAGCGGGTCGAATCATGGACTTGGAGAAAGACGCCATTTACCAGCTCTACAAAGAGCGCGTGGGTGAAGTCATTTCTGCTGAAGTTTACCAGATTTGGAAGCGTGAAATCTTGCTCGTGGATGACGAGGACAATGAGGTCGTTATGCCGCGTGAAAGCCAGATTCCAGGTGATTTCTTCAAGAAAGGAGACACTGTTCGGGCTGTAGTTTCTGCAGTCGAGATGAAGAATAACAATCCGCGGATTGTTTTGTCCCGGACAGCACCCGAGTTTTTGGAGCGTTTGTTTGAACAAGAGGTTCCAGAAATCTCAGACGGTCTTATCACCATCAAAAAAGTTGTTCGGGCACCAGGTGAGCGTGCAAAAGTTGCCGTTGAATCTTATGACGAACGCGTTGACCCAGTGGGTGCTTGTGTCGGAATGAAAGGTTCTCGAATTCATAGCATCGTGCGTGAGTTGAAGAACGAGAACATCGACGTAATCAACTTCACGGAAAACGAACAATTGCTCGTGACTCGATCGCTTAGCCCTGCGAAAATCTCATCCATTGAGTTGAATGAAGAAACGCGCGAGGCAAAAGTTTATCTCAAATCGGACCAAGTCAGCTTGGCCATTGGAAAAGGCGGCAACAACATCAAGTTGGCTGGCCTCCTCACGAACTATGAAATTGACGTTTATCGAGATGAAGATGATTCTTCCGATGACGTTGAATTGACCGAATTTGCTGATGAAATCGATGCATGGATCTTGGAGGAATTCGTCAAGATTGGTCTCGAAACAGCCCGTTCTGTATTGAATCGTAATGAAGATTTTTTGGTGAACCGAACCGATCTCGAGCTCGAGACGATTCGAGAAGTCTTGAAAATCTTGAAAGACGAATTGTCCTAATTCCTGTCGAAAGACCGCATTCCCTGTTAAATTCGCATTTCTAAGCCCTCATTTTGCCAATGGCCGACGCTAACAAACCCTTACGACTCAATCTCATTGCCCGAGAGTTCAATTTGGGCATCCAAACCATCGTGGACTTTTTGGCGGGTAAAGGCATTGAAGTAGATGCCAAGCCAAACACGAAGATTGACGCCGCAGCTGTGGCTTTGGTTCGCGCTAACTTTCAGGATGAAAAGGCAGCGAAGGCAAAAGCTGTAAGTTCGGCGAACCGAGCTGTAACTGAACGTGCAAGTGTTACTTTGGCATCAGCTCGCAAAAAGCCAAAGGCTGCAGAGGAGCCTGAAGTCGAGCTGGATTTGTCGATTTTTCAAAAGAGCCAACAGCAGCCTGTAGTTGAGCGTGTCAAAAGTGAAGAGTCTGAAAAGCCATTAGCTTCTGAGCCAGTCAAAGAATCTGTGCCAGAGGCAGTAGCGTCTGAGAAGGCGGAAGAGAAAATTGAGGCGCCTGCTGAAGTGACTGTCGAAGCACCTGTTGAGGTCAAGGTGGAGGCTCCTGCAGCAGCGTCTGTGGAAGCTCCGATCGAGGAGCCCGAGCCGGTCAAGGCTGCGCAAGAAGCGCGACCTGATGCTCCGGTCAAGGTTCTTGGGAAGGTAGATTTGGATGCGGTTTCGAAAAAATCGAAACCAAAAACCAAGCAGGAGAAACTCGCTGAGAAAGCCAAATTGGCAAAGAAATCAGCTGAAATCACCAAGAAAGAAGCCGCTGCTCAGGCTGAAGCAAAAGCGAAAGCAGCAGCAGACGAAGCAGCAGCAGCAGCTGCTGCAAAGGTTCCTGAGGTTAAGGTGGTTGAAAAGCATGAGACGAAAATTGAAAAGCTTTCAGGCCCAACTGTTGTTGGGAAGATTGTGCTTCCTGTAGAGAAGAAGAAAACGCCAGCAGGTAAGGGAGACGACAACAAGCGAAAGCGAAAGCGCATCACGAAGGTTGATGTTGAGAAAACAGCGCGTACATCGGGCGGAAGCAGACCTGATACCCGAGGACGTGGAAGAAGAAACGAGCCGAAGAAAGAGGTCAGTCAGGCAGATATCCAGAAGGAAATCAAAGAAACGCTTGCTCGACTGAGCGGCGGCAAAAAGTCCAATTCCGCAAAATTACGTCGAGCCAAGCGAAGCGCTGTACAAGAACGGCAGGAGCAAGAATTGGCGCGTCAGGAAGAGGATGCAAAAACATTGCAGCTCACTGAATTTGTGACAGTGGCTGAATTGGCAAGCATGATGAATGCCAATGTAAATGAAGTGATTTCTGCCTGCATGACACTGGGCATTATGGTGTCCATCAACCAACGATTGGATTCCGAAACCATCACGGTTATCTCGGAGGAGTTTGGCTATGAAGCCAATTTTGTCAGTGCGGAAGTTCAGGAATCAATTGAGATTGAGGTGGACGATGAAGCAGACAAGACCGAACGTCCGCCGATTGTGACGGTCATGGGTCACGTCGATCACGGAAAAACATCGTTGTTGGACTTTGTAAGAAGTGCGAATGTGATTGCAGGTGAGGCCGGAGGTATTACCCAGCATATTGGAGCCTATCACGTTACACTGCCTCAAGGAGGTAAGATGACATTCTTGGACACGCCGGGTCACGAAGCATTTACAGCAATGCGTGCCCGTGGTGCTCAAGTCACCGATATCGCGGTAATTGTCGTTGCCGCGGATGATGCGGTAATGCCTCAAACAAAAGAGGCAATTAACCATGCACAAGCTGCAGGCATTCCTATGGTTGTTGCGTTGAATAAGATGGATCGTCCTGAGGCGAATGCGGATAAGATTCGTCAAGAGCTATCAGAGATGAACGTGCTCGTGGAAGAGTGGGGAGGAAAATTCCAAAGCCAGGAGATTTCTGCAAAGAATGGCACGAACGTCCAACAGCTACTGGAGAAGGTTCTTTTGGAGGCGGAGATGCTTGATTTGCGCGCAAACCCAAAGAAGCGTGCCATTGGAACCGTTGTCGAGAGTTCTCTGGACAAAGGCCGAGGCTACGTGACCAACTTGTTGGTGGAGGGCGGTACACTCCGAATTGGAGATGCATTGTTGGCAGGACAGTATTCTGGAAAGGTCAAAGCAATGTTCAACGAGCGTGGAACGCGCGTTGAAGAGGCGGGCCCTTCAGTGCCGGTTTCCATCCTAGGATTTGATGGTGCGCCAAGCGCCGGTGATAAGTTCCATGTCCTCGAAGACGAGCGCGAATCACGAAACATCGCAATCAAACGTCAGCAGTTGCAACGAGAACAAGGCGTTCGATCACAACGATCGGTAACGTTGGAAGAGCTCGGAAGGCGGATTGCTGTTGGTGAATTTAAGGAGCTGAATCTCATCGTGAAGGGTGACGTGGATGGATCCATAGAGGCTCTGAGCGACTCACTCCAGAAGTTGAGCACTGAGAAGGTTCAAGTGAACATCATTCACAAAGCAGTAGGACAAGTTTCAGAATCAGACATTCTGCTCGCTTCCGCTTCATCAGCGATCATCATCGGTTTCCAGGTTCGTCCGAGTGGCGCAGCACGTCGACTTGCCGAGAAAGAGGGCATCCAAATCAAATTGTACTCAATCATCTACAAGGCTATTGAGGAAATGAAGGATGCCATGGAAGGTTTACTTTCTGCCAAGATCGAAGAGAAGGTCGTGGGCTCTGCCGAGATCCGAGAAACGTTCAAAATATCCAAAGTGGGTACGATCGCAGGTTGCTTTGTCTTGGATGGCAAAATCAACCGAAACAACAAAATCAGGGTCGTCCGTGATGGGGTTGTTGCGTACACCGGAACACTGGGTTCTTTGAAGCGTTTCAAAGATGACGTTCGTGAAGTTTCCAAAGGTTTTGAATGCGGTCTCAATGTGGACCGATTCAACGATATCAAAGTGGGTGACGTCATTGAAGCCTATGAAGAGGTCGAAGTGAAGCAAACCCTCGAAGACTAAATCTTCAATCAGCTTGAGGGATTGTCGGATCCTGATTTTCGCTGGAAATGGTTAGCTCAGGCAGCTGTATTTCCATGGGGATCACGATGGATAGCGGGAAGACGTTTAGCCATGTTTGCTTCTCATTTTCAGCTTCCCACTTGGTTCGAAAGTTCCCAAGGGTGATGCGATAATTGGGAGGCATGGATGAGAGGTATATCGGCAGGGGAGTCCTCTTTCTTGCCAATGACCTGAATTCGCGGGCTCGTTGCAAGCTGCCTGAAAAGAGTTGCACTCGATATCCCATGAGGGGATGTGGTGTTTCCTTCCAAACTGAATCCATTTGAGCCATGCGGTCATCCCAAATCAAGGTGTAATCTCCTTGCTTTCGAGGGGCGATGGGAGCAGATTTCTCGCGTTCCAGCATCTCAATTTTTTCACCTGTGGCATCGATGGCAGTGGGGGTTCCAGATTCGTCTGGAGTAGCCGTTGGAGACTCAGTCTGTGAAGTCGCAGGCAAGGCCACTTGAACAGAATCGCACTGCTCAAGTTTTGGCCGAAACAAGCTTTTCCACCAAGCTCCGTCCTCTTGACTAAGCGCTACATTTGATCCACCACAGGTGAGTGCAAGCGCCAAAAAGGCTGTTTTGGATCTTGTGATGAGGTTTTGAGGAAGCTCCATTGAAGTTGCGATTGGCGGTAAAGTTATGAAATCAAGCTACACTGTGGTTTGAGCCCTATTCCGCGCATTGTCATGGAAAAGTCATGAAAATTTGATGTGCTTTAAATCTCGCAACATGCTTAAAACCAGGGTGTTGTGAGAATCAGGAGCGGATTCGTCAAATAAGGGTCGTGAGATTGCCCTCCTTCGGGATGTTTTATTGGTTCTCAATGCTTAATTTCGCGTGCGAAAAGAGCGACAATTTTTGTGATGCGAAAAGCAAATTCCATGGTAGCTTACACGGGCTTCAGAGCCTTTAGAAACATATTGACCGCGTGCCTTCTGATGATGGCGACACAGGCGGTTGCTGATATTTGGGAGGAGGGTGACATTGAGGCGGGCCAAGCGCTCTTCAATGCAAACTGCGCTTCATGCCACAAAGTGACAAACGAAGTTTTGGCAGCGCCTGGTCTAGCCGGCATCGCTGATCGGTGGGGAGCCACTGATGAGTTGCTCATCGAGTGGATTCAAAACCCACAAGGAGCTGCTGAATCGGGAGACAAGTACATCAAGTCGTTGGTTGATCGGTATGTCCCCACTTATGGATGGATGACCGCCCAAGCGGTATCGCCGGATGACATTAAAAATATCATGGCGTATGTGCAGAATCCACCGGATGCTGCCCCCGTTGCTGATTCCGGATCAGATTGCGTCACAGTAGATGAGCTGCCAATTGTCGATTCATCGGACTCGTCTGGCATTTGGTTCCTGATGTTGTTGGTGTTGTTTTTGATCATTGCGATGGCTGCTGCTGGAGTGAACCGAAGCCTCACGAATGCATCTTTGGAAAAGGACGGCGACAGTTTACTCGAAGAAGGACCTTACAGTACGCGGATTCGAAACTGGACGTGGGACAACCGCGTCGCAGTTAGCTTGATTGGAATGTTCTTTTTGGCATACGGTGCGGTCCTGGGATATCAAGGCCTGATGCGCGTTGGTGTTGTAGAAGGATACAAACCAAATCAACCGGTCAAGTTCATACACAGCGTACACGTTTGTGAAAATGAGGTGGACTGCAAGTACTGTCACCACAGTGCATACGAATCCAAGCATGCTGGAATTCCATCTACGAATGTCTGCATGAACTGCCACAAGGCGGTGAAGAAAGGACGTCGCTATGGCGAAACAGAGATTGCCAAGATTTACGATGCCATTGGATTCGATCCGGCGTCTGGCACCTATGTTGATGGTGGCGGGAAAAACGGCTACACTTCTCCGCAAGACTCATATGATGGTGAGCCCATTCGATGGAATAAGGTGCACAACCTTCCTGATCATGTGTTTTTCAGTCACCAACAACACGTTGTGGTTGGTGGGTTGCAGTGCCAAAATTGCCACGGTGATGTTGAGACGTATACCGTTGGACGTGTTGCTAAAGTGGAAGACATCAACCAACTGGTGGACAAATACCCCGGTCTGATTGAGTTGTCCAAGCCAACCCTCACCATGGGCTGGTGCATCGAATGCCATAATAAAGCCGAGATTGATTTGGCAAGCAGTGGGTACTATGAAGACATTCATCACCGCCTGAAGGATAACCTTCGCGGCAATGAAGAGCTTCGAAAGTACATGGAAGACGACAAAATCACCGTAAAGGAGCTTGGCGGCTGGGAATGTGCCAAGTGCCATTATTAAGTATCAATCCCGAACCCCCCTTATCGCAGCCACATGGCAAATACAAAGCGCTATTGGTCCGGACTGGACGAGCTTCGAGAAACAGAAGCATTTAAGACGATTCAAGGAAAAGAATTCCCTGAAGCGCAATCGGTGGATGAATTTCTCACCGATGAGCGCCTCGAATCCACCCATACCGGGCGGAGGGACTTCCTCAAGTTCATGGGCTTTGGCCTTACGGCAGCCACATTGGCTGCGTGTGAGACCCCAGTCATCAAGAGCATTCCTTATACGAACAAGCCTGAGGAAGTCACACCTGGTGTGGCCAATCATTACGCAAGCACTTATTACGACGGACACGACTTCGTGAACGTATTGGTGAAGACCCGAGAGGGCCGACCCATATTCGTAAAGTCGAATACCGAAACAGGATACGGTCGTGTCAACGCTCGTGTCAATGCTTCTGTATTGTCATTGTATGATGAAGCACGCCTCGACGGACCTCGAATCGGCGGAGAACCCAGTGACTGGGCGAAAGTCGATTCTGTTGTATCCAATGTGATGCAAGGCGAGGGTCGTAAAGTTCTTTTGACCAACACGGTTCTATCACCTTCCGCACTGCGGTCAATCAAGCAATCGGGATTGGAGCACATCCAATACGACGCCATTGATTATGGAGCTTTCCGTGCATCAGCAGAGGCCGACTTTGGAGTCAACTCATTCCCGTCGTATCGCTTAGAGGAGGCAGAAACAGTTGTGACCATTGGTGCAGACTTCTTAGGTTCATTTGCCGATAACGTGATCTACGGAGAACGTTGGGCGGCGATGCGAAAGCCGGAAGCAGGTAAAATGTCCCGCGTTCACGCTTTCGAAACGAACATGAGTTTGACAGGGTCGAACGCCGATTACCGAACGATGGTTAAGCCATCGGAACAGGGACGCGTAGCAACAGCCCTTCTTGCTCAGTTATCTGGTCAAGGCTCTGCCGGGCAATTATCTGATGAAGCGACCAAAGCTGTAGTGGCAGCGGCAAAAGATTTGAAGCGTGCCGGTTCGAAGGGACTCGTTATGGCAGGCAGCAATGATCTTGCGATGCAACAGGTAGTCAATGCCATCAACGCAGCACTTGGTGCGGTGGGTTCTACAGTCTTTTATGACACAATGACTTTGTTTCAAGGGTCATCTGCTTCGCTGAAGCAACTGACTACTGACATGAAAGCCGGTGCGGTTGAAGTCTTGGTCATTGCCGATTGCAATCCCGTCTACGATGCGCCCAACGCTTCAGCATTTGCAGAAGCGCTTGAGGCAATGAAGCATACCGTATGTACCTCGATGTTTGCTGATGAAACGGCTGCGATTTGCAAAGTGAATGCGCCAACCCATCATTGGTTGGAATCGTGGAATGATTTGCAGATCGAGGGTGATCGAATCGATTTGGTACAACCTACGATCTCGCCTTTGCACAGCACACGCATGTGGGCTGAGAGCTTGTTGCGCTGGTCTGGTAAGAATCAAGATTGGTACACTTATCTGCGTTCAACGCATGCCTCGGACTACACATCTGATGCGATGTACACCAATGCTGACTGGAACAAGGCTGTTCACAATGGTTTCATCGGTGTCGAAGTTGAGCCATCTCAGCAAGTTTCATTCACAGGCGTTGGAACAGCTCAGGCTGTTTCCGAATTGAATGGTCGCAAGGGAGGAGCCGTGGAAATGGCACTTTACCAAAAAACGACCATGGGAGCCGGTCAACATGCCGCGAATCCGATGCTACAGGAAACGCCTGATCCATTGACCAAAGTCACATGGGACAACTACGTGACCATGGCGCATTCGGATGTCGATGCAATGGGGCTGAACGGCTTCATTGGACAAGAGAAGCCTGCTAGTTTGGTGAAAGTCACTGTGGGTGGCTCCTCAATGGAGTTGCCAGTCTTCCCAATGCCAGGTCAAACTCCAGGTACCATTGGTATTGCATTGGGTTATGGACGAGGAGCCAATGGGGAAAACATTGGAAAAGCGGCTTTCCAAACAGGAGAGAACGGTTCTTTTGAAACCAACACAGACGGCAATCCTGTTCCTGTTGGACAAAATGTCTTTCCATGGGCGAATGAATCAGGAACCTTTACTGACTACGCCCAGTATGATGTGACCGTTGAGGCAACAGGAGGGACCTACCCTCTCGCTTGCACACAGATTCAGAACACGTTCATGGGACGTGAGAGCATTGTCAAGGAGACTGATTTCACAAGCTATTTCGCAGAGCGAGGAGCGGAGAAAGGCAAGGCTTCTTGGAACGAATTGATAACGCTTGCCGTGCATGAGGACGTTTCAGGTGATGGAACGATTGATGCGCAGGATGCGAAACCAACGTCTGCTTTTGACCTTTGGCACGAGCACCCGGTTGAAGAGGTTGGCCATCGCTGGGGCATGACCATCGATTTGACCACTTGCACGGGCTGCAGTGCTTGTGTTACCGCTTGTCACATTGAGAACAATGTGCCTGTTGTGGGTAAAGACGAAGTGCGTCGACATCGCGACATGCACTGGATGCGAATCGACCGATTCTTTGCATCAGACTACAGCTTGGAACGAGGCGAAGAGGAAGGAACAAGCGTCATCGCTTCGTACCGAAAGATGGAAGATCCATCTGCCAACCCTCAAACCGTTCACATGCCGATGATGTGCCAACACTGCAACCACGCTCCTTGTGAGACGGTTTGCCCAGTAGCGGCGACGACGCACTCGAACGAAGGCCTGAACCAAATGACGTACAACCGATGCATCGGTACCCGTTATTGCGCAAACAACTGTCCTTATAAGGTTCGTCGTTTCAATTGGTTCAACTACCCGGGATATAAGAAATTTGCCAATTTCAATCCCGCGCAAGACAGTTTGATGCGCATGGTGTTGAATCCGGACGTAACGGTTCGAAGCCGTGGTGTTATGGAGAAGTGCAGCATGTGTGTTCAGCGAATTCAGTCGGGCAAGCTCGACGCGAAGAAAGCAGGAACACCTGTTCCTGACGGATCTGTGGTCACGGCATGTGCTGAGGCTTGTCCAACGCACGCGATTTCATTTGGCGATTTGAATGACAAATCGGCGGGTGTGCGAGCGATTTCTGAAAACAACCGTGCTTACCATGCCTTAGAAGAGATTGGTGTAAAACCAAATATCTTCTACATGACCAAGGTGCGAAATGTAGAACCTAACAAAGCCTGATCGGACCATGCAAAGAGAAGCTGCCATTCGGGAACCTCTGATACTAGGGGACAAGTCTTACAAAGACATCACTGATGATGTGGTTGGACCCATTCAAGGGTCTGCACCCATCGGGTGGAAAATTATGATCACCATTTCCAGCATTATTGCCGTTTATGGTGTTGGGTGCATCCTGTACCTATTGGGAACGGGAATTGGAGTATGGGGTCTGAACAAAACAGTGGGTTGGGCCTGGGACATCACCAACTTTGTTTGGTGGGTTGGAATTGGACACGCTGGTACCTTGATTTCGGCCGTATTGCTTCTGTTTCGTCAGAAGTGGCGGATGGCGATCAATCGATCCGCTGAAGCGATGACAATTTTTGCTGTTATCATGGCAGCGATCTTCCCAGGAATTCACATGGGACGCATTTGGGTGAGCTACTGGGTTCTCCCTTTGCCAAACCAATTTGGCTCTTTGTGGGTAAATTTCAATAGCCCGCTGTTGTGGGACGTCTTTGCGATTTCAACTTATTTTTCAGTGTCCTTGGTATTCTGGTACATTGGCTTGATTCCAGACTTTGCGACGATTCGAGATCGAATGACCAAGCCTTTTGCGAAGAAGGCTTATGGTTTGTTGAGCTTTGGTTGGAGCGGCCGTGCCAAGCATTGGAATCGTTTTGAAGAAGTATCTCTGGTCCTTGCGGGAATCGCAACGCCATTGGTTTTCTCGGTCCACTCCATCGTATCGATGGACTTTGCGACTTCAGTTATTCCGGGATGGCACACGACCATTTTCCCGCCTTACTTCGTTTCTGGCGCAGTATTCTCTGGCTTCGCGATGGTTCAAACGTTGCTCTTGATCATGCGAAAGGGCATGAAGCTTGAGAGCTACATACACGTGAAGCACGTTGAGTACATGAACATTGTCATCATTGTCACGGGATCGATTGTAGGTGTGGCTTATTTGACAGAATTGTTCATCTCGTGGTATTCCGGAGTGGAGTATGAAAGCTATGCTTTCATCAATCGATTCAGCGGACCATACAGTTGGGCGTATTGGATTATGATGACGTGCAATGTTATCAGTCCACAACTTTTTTGGTTCAAGAAGATTCGTCGAAGCTTGGTTGCAACGTTTGCGTTGTCCATTGTCGTAAACATCGGCATGTGGTTTGAGCGTTACGTGATCATTGTAACCTCGATTCACAGAGATTATGATCCATCAAGTTGGGGTGAGTTCCATCCGACCAACATTGACATCGGTGTATTTGTCGGAACCTTGGGGATTTTCTTCACGTTGTTCCTCGGATTTGCACGTTTCTTCCCCGTTTTGGCATTGAATGAGCTGAAGACCATTCTGAAGTCGAGCGGTGAGAACTACAAGAAAGCACAAGATAACCACTGACCCTTGCAGCCATGAATAAGGTATTCCATGTAATGTATGATGATGACGATACGCTGAAAACTGCGGCGTCGGCATTGGTAGCGAAAGGCATCCGGGTCAAGGAAGTATATTCTCCATTTCCTGTTCACGGAATTGATCCGATCATAGGAGTGAAGCGCACGCGCTTGGGCATTGCTGCATTTATGTACGCAATGACAGGAACCACATTGGCCTTGCTGGGCATGTGGTACTTTATGATTTCAGATTGGCCCATGAATATTGGTGGTAAGCCGAGTTTCTCATTGATTGAGAATTTGCCTGCGTTTATCCCTGTTACTTTTGAATTCTCAGTGCTTTGCGGAGCACATGGAATGGCCATTACTTATTTGTTGCGGAACGGAACCTTGCCTGGGATGCCAGCATCCAATCCAGACCCAAGAACCACGGATGACAAATTCGTGATGGAGATAACCACAGAGCAGAATGGCCTTTCAGCGGATGAGCTGGAGGCAGCGATCAAGGAGACCGAACTCTTTGAGCTCAGCACCAAAGATTACAAGTGATGAATATCCGAATGAACATTGTTTTGATAGCAGTGGCGGCAGGATTGATTGCTACCACGGGCTGCGTAACGGACCCCGATAGCTCAGGGTTGGAATACATGCCTGATATGTACCGTTCACCTGCAGTAGAGGCTTACGTCGATTATGGCCAAGATCCTTACCAAGTGGGTGAGGAAACGGCTCGTGCGCAGCGCATGGTACAGTCTGCTCGAAAGCCTGTTTCTGGAACGATTGCATTCAATCCCAGTCAAATGGATTACGTGATGCCGTACGCATTTGCAAACACGGTTGAGGGTTACGAGGCAGCAGGATTGAATTTGAAATCGCCTTTGGCCCAGGTGGGTCAGGCAGAATTGGAGGCAGGTCAAGAAATTTACACCCTCATGTGCACCCAGTGTCACGGTGAAGGTGGAAAGGGAGATGGGGCTTTGAGTCGCAATGGTCATATCCAAGGCATCCCGAGCTACAGCGACAAGTTGAAAGATCTTCCAGAGGGTAAAATGTACCACACGTTGACTTATGGAAAAGGTTTGATGGGATCACACGCCTCTCAGATTTCCCAGAAGGACCGCTGGTTGGTCATCGAGTACATCAAAGTCCTTCAGAATGGAGGTGATATGCCGGAGTTTGACGACAATGGTAACGTAGTGAAACCGGCTGATTCCGATTCGGATGATGCCATGGCTATGAATAATTGATCATGGAATTCAAATTTGAAGGACGTACGAAACTGATCACTCAAATCCTGATGGGAATTGGGTTGATTGCTCTGATTGGAGGCTTTTTGACTGATGGATCGGATCACCACCAACGTTGGTGGGCCAACCTGCTCATCAATGGATTCTTTTGGTTTTCCATTTCACTGTCAGCGTTGTTTTTTTATGCATTGAATTATGCTGTAGAAGCTTCTTGGTCTGCAGTCATCAAACGAACGTTTGAGGCGATGTGGCATTTCTTGCCAATCGGAGGAGGGGTCATCATCTTCGTGCTCGCCGCGGGACACTTTTTTCACGCCCATCATTTGTATCACTGGATGGATTCCACTCTGTACCATGAGTACATGATGGTCGAAGGCGATCAGACGGTCTATTTGGATGCTCCAGAAGCTGGTGCCGTAGAGAACCCGAACTACGATCACATCATTGCTGGAAAAGCGGCATACTTTACCACATGGTTTTTCTGGTTGAGAACGCTAGGCTACATCGCCACCTTCGTGATTTTCGCTCGGCTGTTCCGTCGTTGGTCACTGCTTGAAGATCAGAAGCCGGATTTGGCCTTGCACTTTAAGCAATTTCGAAGGAGTGCAGTCTTCCTTGTTTTCTTTGCTGTCTTTAGCTCGATGTTGTCATGGGACTGGCTGATGTCCATCGATGTTCATTGGTTCTCCACCCTGTATGGCTGGTACTTGTTTTCAGGAATGTGGGTCAGTTTCATGATCATGCTCAACCTCGGACTCATTTGGTTGAAAGGCAAAGGATATTATGAGGAGGTTACTTCGAGTCACATGCATGACATCTCAAAGTGGATGTTTGCCATTTCGATGCTTTGGAGCTACCTCTGGGTCAGCCAATTTCTGCTCATTTGGTACGCCAATATTCCAGAGGAAGTGACGTACTACACGCAGCGCTTCTTTACAGATTACCAGGTGCCATTTATGATCACATTCCTCGTGAATTTCGCCGTCCCCTTTTACACATTGTTGCCGCGGGACACAAAGCGAAACTCGAAATTCATCGTTCCTGTGGGCGTGCTCATCTTCCTTGGTCACTTTGCAGACGTGTATCTGCTTGTTATACCCGGGACAATGTTTGACCACAACGAATTCGGTATTTTTGAGATAGGATTGTTCGTGGGATTCCTCGGGCTTTACATCAATCGCACATTGAATGCGTTGAGTAAAGCACCGTTGATTGCTAAGAATCATCCGATGCTACAAGAATCGAAAGAATTACACTATTGATTGCAAGACCCGATAAGTGATGAAATTGCTCATTCTCCTAGTTGTTGTCCTTGGTTTGGTAGCTGCAGTGCAGTTATCCAAAGTGTATCAGCTTTCCATCTCGTTGAGAGGGAAGCGTGAAGAGGATATATCAGAAGCTGACAACCGTTTGAACGGTGGTCTGTTCTTGGCATTTATGGTTGCATTTTATGCATCTTTTATTTGGCTTTTGGTCAAGTACGGTTCCTACGGCACCCCTCCTGCTTCTGAGCATGGTGTCGCAGTTGATCGCTTGATGGACTTTAACATGGCCATCATCTTTGTGGTATTCTTCATCGTGAATACGCTGTTGTTTTGGTTCTCTGCGAAGTATTACCACCGTGCAGACCGCAAAGCCCGCTTTTTTGTGCATGACACGCGTCTAGAATTGGTTTGGACAGTCATCCCTTCTGTTGTGCTAGCAATCATCATTGCTTACGGACTGCAGACTTGGAATGAGATGACAGGAGAAGCTTCTGAAGACGCATTGCGCGTGGAGCTTTACTCCAAGCAATTTGATTGGACAGCGCGTTATCCGGGTTCAGATGGAGAGTTTGGTCAGGCCAACTACAACTTGATCACTCCCATGAATGCCCTGGGCATTGTCACGGCGGACGGCGTAGACGCCGCCTTGACTGAGATTGAAGAGAAAATCGCAAAAGTTGAAAATGAAATCAACTACGAGAAGGGTCACCTGCTCGCTGAACGTGCTTCCATCGAGGAAGAGTTGAACGGCGGACATGGTCACGGCGGACATGGTCACGACCACGATCATAGCGATCACGCTCACGACGATCATGCTCACGGCGATCATGGCCATGACGAGCACGCTGATGAAGCACATGACGATCACGATGCTCACAAGCATGCTCTAGAGGCACGTTTGTTGGAAGTCAATCACATGTTGGAGTCGGATAAAGTGATCATCCTGACGGAGGCGGCCTTTGAAGCTAAAGAAGACAAGTTGTACCGTTTGCTTCGCCACCGCCAGCGAATTCAGGAGATTCGAAACTTTGATTTTGATAGTGAACTGACAGCTTGGGAGTCTGGCGCTGACGATCAAGTGGTGAAAGGAGAATTCCACCTACCAGTTGGCCGAGAAGTTGAATTTGTGTTCCGCTCACGTGACGTAATACATTCGGCATACATGCCTCAGTTTCGTGCTCAGATGAACACAGTTCCGGGTGTCCCGACTCGATTCAAAATGACCCCGACAATCACGACGGATTCGATGCGAATGGTGTTGGAAAATCCGGATTTTGATTACGTTTTGCTTTGCAACAAAGTTTGCGGTGCAGCGCACTTCAACATGCAAATGAAGGTGGTCATTGAATCACAAGAATCATACGATGCTTGGATATCCGAGCAGGGTGAGTTTATTGTGAAGGAGGGTTCAGATGAGCCTGAAATGGAGCAAGCCTCCGCACAGAAAGAAAGTCAAACCATAACGGCATCCCTTTAAATCATGGGCGCAAAAGCACACCACCACGAAGAAAGTTTCGTCTCGAAATACGTCTTCACGCACGATCACAAGATGATCTCCAAGCAGTTCTTGGTTACTGCCATCCTGATGGGGATTGTAGCGGTTATGTTGTCGGTCTTTTTCCGATTGCAGTTGGGATGGCCAGGAGAAAGCTTTGCCATTTTGGAAACGTTTTTGGGCAAGTGGGCCCCGGGCGGCGTCTTGGATCGTAATGCATACTTGGCGTTGGTTACCATCCACGGAACAATCATGGTCTTTTTCGTCTTGACTGGAGGCTTGTCTGGTACGTTCTCGAATTTGCTCATTCCACTTCAGATTGGAGCCCGAGACATGGCCTCTGGTTTCTTGAACATGCTGAGCTATTGGTTCTTCTTCTTCTCAAGTGTCATTATGATTTTGTCATTGTTCACCGAAGGAGGAGCAGCCTCAGGGGGTTGGACCGTTTACCCTCCATTGTCCGCTTTGCCGCAGGCAATGCCTGGTTCGGGGATGGGAATGACGCTGTGGTTGATTTCGATGGTATTGTTCGTTGTGAGTTCGCTTCTAGGAGGTTTGAACTACGTTGTAACAGTCATTAATTTGAGAACCAAAGGAATGTCAATGACCCGTCTGCCATTGACGATTTGGGCGTTCATGGTCACAGCGATCTTGGGTGTTTTGAGTTTCCCGGTATTGGTCTCAGCTGTGGTTTTGCTACTGATGGACCGAACCATGGGAACTGCTTTTTACCTCTCTGATATTTTCATTGGTGGAGAGGCATTGGATGTGACCGGTGGAAGTCCGATTCTGTACCAGCACTTGTTCTGGTTCTTGGGTCACCCTGAGGTATACATCGTATTGCTCCCAGCGTTGGGAATTAGTTCTGAAGTAATAGCCACAAACTCTCGAAAACCAATCTTTGGATACAAGGCAATGGTGGGGTCAATTCTAGGAATTGGTTTCCTCTCGTTCATTGTTTGGGGCCACCACATGTTCGTAACGGGCATGAACCCTTTCTTGGGGTCTGTCTTTGTTTTCACCACATTGTTGATTGCCATTCCATCTGCGGTCAAAGCCTTCAACTACATCACGACGCTCTGGCAGGGAAACATCCGTTTCACGCCAGCAATGTTGTTCAGCATTGGTTTGGTGAGCACTTTCGTAACGGGAGGTTTGACAGGAATCATTTTGGCAGACTCCGCATTGGATGTGAACGTTCATGACACGTATTTCGTAGTTGCTCACTTCCACATCGTGATGGGAATGTCCGCGATTTTTGGAATGCTAGCGGGCATTTATCACTGGTTCCCAAAAATGTTTGGCCGCATGATGAACACAAAGCTTGGCTTTGCTCACTTCTGGGTGACCATCGTCTGCGGATATGGGGTCTTTTTCCCGATGCATTTTGTGGGCATAGCAGGTGCTCCACGCCGATACTATGAATACAGCAACTTTGACTTCTTGGGAAGTGTGATGGACTTGCAACCGATCATCTCGACGTTTGCCATTGTTGGAGCGATTGGGCAGTTGTTCTTCCTATTCAACTTCTTCTACAGCATTTTCTACGGTCAGAAATCCGTTCAAAATCCTTGGTTGTCGAATACGTTGGAGTGGACCACGCCTGTGAAGCATGTCCATGGCAACTGGGATGGCCCCCTTCCCGAGGTGCACCGTTGGGCATACGATTATTCGAACCCAGCGCATGAGGCGGATTTTGTGCCTCAAACGACACCGGCTCTGGCGGGTGAGGAGGTGCACTGATCATTTGAATTTACGAATTGAAAAAGACCCCAAAGCCATGTGCTTTGGGGTCTTTTTTGTTTGTTCCGATTAACTTGCATCACAATGGAAGACTTTGATTTGAGAAACGAGGCTGATCAGCCAACGGATGGAGATATGGATCGCGTGCTGCGTCCGGCGCGTTTTGAAGATTTCACAGGTCAACGCGCTGCAATGGAAAACTTGGAGATTTTCGTACAAGCAGCTACGAAGCGAGGCGAAGCGATGGACCATACGCTGCTTCACGGACCTCCCGGACTAGGCAAGACGACGCTGGCGAACATTGTAGCCAATGAATTGGGGGTCGCGATCAGAACCACGTCTGGCCCTGTATTGGATAAGCCGGGTGATTTGGCGGGTTTGCTTACGAATCTTGAAACGAATGATGTTTTGTTCATCGATGAGATTCACAGACTTTCGCCTGTGGTGGAGGAGTATCTGTATAGCGCCATGGAGGACTACAGGATTGATCTCGTCATCGACTCCGGACCAAATGCACGCACCGTACAAATCGAATTGAATCCTTTTACATTGGTGGGTGCGACGACGCGATCAGGTTTGCTCACTGCTCCATTGCGCGCTCGCTTCGGCATCAACTTGCGTCTGCAGTATTACGACGCCAAAGTGCTCACGGACATCGTTGAACGGAGCTCTGGGATTTTAGAGATTCCGATAGCGCATTCAGCGGCATATGAGATAGCGTCACGCAGCAGGGGTACTCCGAGAATTGCGAATGCCTTGTTGCGAAGGGTTCGAGATTTCGCAGAAATCAAAGGAAACGGTAGCATTGATCAAGCGATTACGGAGTTTGCGTTGGATGCGTTGCACGTGGATAAGAAAGGGTTGGACGAGATGGACAACCGTATTTTATCAGCGCTCATTGATAAGTTTGGTGGTGGCCCGGTAGGTGCATCGACCATTGCCACAGCCATTGGTGAGAACCCCGGCACTTTGGAAGAGGTTTATGAGCCGTATTTGATTCAAGAAGGATTTTTGATTCGCACGCCTCGGGGCCGGCAAGCAACCCCAGCGGCGTACACGCATTTAGGACGCAAGTTAGAGGGACGTTCTGGCAAGCTGTTTTCAGAATAGATGGCTCTCCTCGGGAACTTGAGCTTTGAACGAAAGCAGTGGCTTGTCCAGGAGGCGAAAGGTTTGGGTTTCGAGGCTGTTGGCGTCAGCAAGGCTCGTTTCTTGAATGAAGAGGCAGATCGCTTGGAGGAATGGCTAAAGCGCGGTTATCAGGGAGAGATGGGATACCTCGAACGAAACGTTGACTTGCGCTTGGACCCGCGAAAGCTAGTTCCGGGGGCAAAAACGGTTGTTTCCTTGTTGTTTAACTACCACAATCCCGATCAACCGGAATCACCAGATGCTCCCCGCATAGCCAGTTATGCCTATGGCCAAGATTACCACCATGTGTTGAAGTGGAAATTGAAGGAACTCATGAAGGGAATGAAACGGGAGTGGGGTGATGTGGAAGGCCGCGTTTTTGTGGATTCTGCACCAGTTCATGAACGAGCGTGGGCTGCACAAAGTGGACTGGGTTGGGTTGGGAAGAACAGCCTTTTGCTCAATCAAGGAATGGGAAGCTATTTTTTCATTGCAGAGATCATCATGGATGTGGAACTCGAGCCAGATGCTCCAACAGCGGATCATTGTGGAACTTGCACGCGGTGCATTGACGCTTGCCCAACAGGTGCAATCATTCAGTCTCAGGTGGTCGATGGATCAAAATGCATCAGCTACTACACGATTGAACTGCGTGGCTCAATTCCCGAACCGGCGGCTCAACAATTGTCGCCGTGGGTTTTTGGTTGTGATATTTGCCAGGAGGTATGTCCTTGGAATAGACACGCTACGCGTCACAAGGAACCGCTGTTTGAGCCGCACCCTGAGTTACTCGGGCTTCAAGCCTCAGACTGGCATGAAATGACAGAAGAAGTATTTCGGTCAGTATTCAAGAAAAGTGCTGTGAAACGTTCAGGGTATCAAGGCATTTTGCGCAATGTTCAGGCGGCTTTCCCGAGCAAGGACGGGCAATAAAACTGAACTTTTAAATTGCCGGAAATGAAATCTGGATGATGTCTGAATAGGCAGGCGCGAATTGTGCTCGGCACCAAGCCTTCAATTGTTTGATTTCGGCAGGCTTAAGAACGCGGATGGATTTACCCAATTCCCGTGCAAATGACTCACGATTGTGGCTCACTTTTAGCAGTACTTTCTTACAGAACTCTAGCATATTCGGATCATTAACGGTCGGTTCTATTTAAAAACTCCTGGGATTTTACTTTATTGCTTGGGTTCGCTTGTTTTTACTCACGATGGATGTTGCCGTATCTTTGCAGCTGTAACTAACGAAGGACCCTCCGCGCTGGAGAGGCACTGTGACTTGTAATCGCATGAAGCAACAACTGCGCAATTTGGTCGATCGAAAGGTGTTGTTGGATCGCATGGAGCAAGGGAAAGATGACCGTACGACGGTTTCTTTTTACCAATATGCGCTCATTCCCAATCCCACCTTCTTTCGAGATTATTTGTTCATCCATTGGAATCAAATGGGTGTGTTTGGCCGCACATATGTGGCAAACGAAGGAATCAATGCTCAAATCTCGGTTCCTACCCATGCATTCGAGGCGTTTCAAGAGCATCTGTATAGCATCTCTTTTCTAAATGGGATTCGACTCAATGTCGCCGTGGATGATGGCAAATCATTCTTTAAGTTGATGGTTAAGGTGCGCGAAAAGATTGTTGCTGACGGGTTGAATGACAGTTCATTCGATGTGCGCGATACAGGTGTGCATCTTGATGCAGAGGGTTTCAATACTTTGACAGCGAATGAGGACACCATCCTGATTGATATGCGCAACCATTACGAAAGTGAGGTCGGCCACTTCAAGGGGGCGATCACACCAGATGTGGATACATTTCGCGAGGAAATTGATTTGGTTGAGGAGATGTTACAAGGCAAAGAAGAGAAGGACATTGTGATGTACTGCACCGGTGGAATCCGATGCGAAAAGGCGTCGGCTTGGCTCAAGCACAAGGGTTTTCCGAATGTGCACCAACTGGAGGGGGGAATCATAGAATACACGCGACAGGTGCGCGAAAAGGGGTTGGAGAATCGTTTCATCGGAAAGAATTTCGTTTTTGACGAACGACGAGCGGAACGCATTTCAGAACATGTGATTGCCGAGTGTCATCAATGCGGGGCGCCATGCGATGACCACACCAATTGCCTGAACGTTGCTTGCAACTTGCTATTTATTCAATGTCCCGCATGCGCGAAGGAATGCGAAGGAACGTGCAGTTCAAAGTGCCACGACATCGTTCTGCTTCCTGAAGAAGAGCAAAAGAAGCTACGCCGTGGGGTCAAAGACAGCGCCAAGATTTTCAATAAAGCGCGGCTCCGTGATGCGCTTAAGCGTGATCACTCAAACCGAGGACAATCCGGCGCCATCGGTGTCCGTTCATCCGATAAAGAAGGTCCTTCGGATATTGAGTCCTGATTTAAAGTTCGTGTTCGACTGCGCCGTCCAAGATGTAATTCATCTGATACACGTCGTCAGCATTCAGACGAAAGGTTCCTTTAAAAGTGAGTCGCTCGTCTGTTTGGTACACGCGTTTTGATTTTCCAGGGAAACGCAAATCCACCACCGATTCTGGCCCAGCTCCGCCACAGAAAAAACAGTTGGCAAATGGGTAACGACTCAGCACATAGAAGTCTTCATCCAAATCTACAGGGATCATGTAGCCGGTGATGTAGACGTCCTTGCCCTCAAGACCTGTCACCCCGTCTCCGAAAGTGGGTTTCCAGTAGTAGGCATCCAATTCCTCAACATAGACGTCTTTGAATTCGACATCTTCCAAAGCGCGCCATGTCAATTCCTGCGAAGTTTCTGAAATTTCCACTGCCGATTCGGACATTACTGCGTTTGCTGCCAAGTCTTCAGCGTGGCCCAGAGAGGCGGACTTGACTTGAGTGATGAGTTGTTTTGCACCTTCACTCGGATGGCAATAAGAACTCAAATCCATCATGCTAATGGTGACCAATCCGAGCAATCCAATCCAAGATGCCGTCTTCAATCGTTGAGGTCTTTGTGGAGTTTTCATTTTTCAGAAAGTGTGCGTGATATGTCGATTTTCAGTGCAGAAATGCCAGGGATTGCTGCAGCCATTAACCCGACAAAGATAGCCATTCCAAAAAGCATCCATTCGGAAGGGAGAAGCCCTATGCTGCTCCAGTCGTAGCGAAATTTATCTTGGATCAGTTGGGCGAGAACGAGCAGTCCAATTCGGCTGAAAATGAGTCCCAAGGTGGCTCCCCCGAAACTGAGCAGTCCACCTTCCAACAACAGCAGCAAAAACACCCCACGCCTGGAACTTCCCATCGTCCTTAGCAAAGCGAGTTCGTATTTGCGAGCAAGCAGGTTGTCGTACACGGAAATGAAGATGCTTGCAAAACTGATGAGCATGATGAGCAGTGCAATGGCCCGTAAGGTGTTCATTCCAATTCCAAAATTTTGAGTCAGCCGGTTTATTTCAATGGCGGGCAGGGCCACTTGCATGTTTGTTTCACGGATCACATTGGGAATGGTGAGCACTGCCAATGGATTGCGCTTTTTCAGAAGCACCGCGGTGATTTCGCGCTCACTTTCATCGATTATTTCTCCAGGACCATCATGCACTGCCCAAATGGTTTCAATGGTGCAATGCAACAACTGGTCCACCACAGAGCGACTTTCTGCAAGCACCCCAACAACCGTAAACGTCTTGTCTGTATGCACGTCAGTTTCGTCTTGCAATCCGTGCGCACTGAAAAAAGTGTCCCCGACTTTTAGGCCTGTGGTTTCTGCTACTTTATGACCGACCACAACTTCGAAAGGTGCCTTGTTAATGCTCCCGTTTTCGAGCTCCGCGCCATAATGTTCGAGATAGGACTCGTCGCTTCCGACAATTCGGAAACCGCGGTAATTGTCGCCATAAGCAAGCGGAATTCCATCCTCTATGTATGGATGACGGATGACTTTTTGCGCATCCACAAGCCGAATGTTTCCCGTTGGAGCGTCTACATGATAGACATTGGCGAGGATCAATTGCAGCGGACTTCCCTTCGCTCCAAGCACCAGATCGATGTCTTGAATGTTGCGATCGAACGTATCACTCAATTGCTTCTCTGTGAGCATCAACAAACTCACCAATCCTACACCAAAGGCCAAAAGAATCAGGCTCAGGGTGGTTTGAAGTTTTTTCAATCCCAAGTTTCGCCAAGCCATGTAGAACCAGCTCATGACGCGTTCGGTTTAAGTTCAACCCGGTTGTTGTAACGAGACTTCAATCGTTGGTCGTGGGTGACAACAATAAGCGAAGCCCCTGCAAAGGCACACTGTTCCTCCAACAGGCTGATTACCGCTGCTGTGGAATCATCGTCAAGAGCGCTGGTGGGCTCATCGGCCAAAACAATGCTGGGTTGGTGGATGAGCGCGCGTGCAATGCTCGCACGTTGTTGTTCTCCAACACTCAGTGCCTGAGGTTTTGCCTTGGCTTTGTGGGCGATTCCCAAACTCTCAAGCAGTTCCAAAGCCTTTGATTTGGGGAATGATTGGCCCAATAAGAAATGGGGGACGGCTAGATTTTCCAAAACGCTCAAGCTTTGGATGAAGTGGCTTTGCTGGAAAATGATGCCGAAATGCTCGCCGCGAAACCGATCCAAGTCTTTTCCTTTCAAAGCTGCAAGGTCCTGCCCTTGAACTTCTATCTTTCCTTGCCTCGGTCGCAAGAGTCCGCACATGAGATGGAGCAGTGTGGTTTTGCCGCATCCAGAATTGCCCAGAAGGAGCAATTTTCCTCCTTTGGAGCAGTCCAAATTGGGGAAAGACAGCACAGGAGAATCCGTGTGATACTGAAAGGCAATGTCGTTGCAGGCAATCATAGAAATTCGAATTTACGAAGGGAGTGCACACGACAGCCCTTTGCGTTACTTTTGAATCGTGAATTTTCGTCAACGATTTTTGCGCTACGGCATCGGAGTCTTCCTTGGATTGTTGCTGAGCGTCTTCTTTTTTCAAGGCCGGGGTTGCAATGATTGGCTTCCTGAGAAGCGCATCAAGTCACGCATGCAGATGGATGGCGTCCGCCCATCGGAGGCATTGATGTGCTGGATGAATTGCACGGAAGACCATTCAGAAGTATCCATGTCCCAGGTGATGCAATGGCTTTTGGATGCTGAAATCAACTGGTCGGCTAGCTCTCCACGGGAAGTTCCACCTTGTTATGTTTTGGACACAGATTCAAGCTGTCCTTTGGGGCAATTGGAGGTTTGCTTCAGTCTCAAAAGCGGCACGGTGAGCTTCACCGAAGCATCGGCTGTTTCTCTAGAAGGATGCAATTGTCCCTGATTCCAGGAAGCTCAAATACGAACAACGCTCAGTTTGCCTCTTATGGGTTCGGGCTCATTCAATACCCACGCTTCAATGATGTACGTCCCAGGTTGCATGCCGGAAGTGTTCCAAACGTAGGGAGCGCTGGCTGTTTCTAGGTTGACATCGTGAACCAACCGGCCGCTAGAATCCGTAATGCGCATGCGATTTAAAATGCTTTCACTGCCGACATCGAGTGTTACATCTGAACCGATTGAAACGGGATTCGGTGTGAAATGCAACGCTTCATTTGGGGCAATTGGACTTGAACCATCTGCCGGATCATACTTCAATCGGTAGACGAATTGCTGGGTGCAGAGGTACAATTCGCCCTCATTGTTTTCACCGAAACCAAACCGGGTTTCTTCCCAGGGCACAAAACCGCCGGGCACTTGAATGTCCAGTGGTTTTTCCGTCCAAGTGCCATCAGCTTGCTCTGACAAGGTCCAGAATTTGACGTCGTAAAAACCACAGGCATCTGTAAAAACATAATTCCCATACAATGTTGGAATGTTTTGTCCTCGATACCGATAACCGCCGATGACCGAGCACCAACCGTTTTCATGTGGATAGGAAAAAATGGGCTGCTCCAATGTGCCATCAGGGTCACAGTCCTCAATTGGTTCGTAACACATTGGGCCTTCCATGAGGCGCCAGCCATAATTGAGTCCTCCCTCTGAATCCGCACGTTCCATGCTGACTTCCTCCCAATCGACTTCGCCTACGTCACCGATGAACTTATCACCTGTCAATCGATCGAAACTCCAGCGCCATGGGTTCCGGAATCCATAAGCCCAGATTTCGTCCAATGCATCCGGGTTTGAGACGAAAGGATTGCCTTCTGGAATGTTATAGGGCTCGAGGCCATTGACTTCAATTCGCAACAACTTACCCAACAGGGTTTGCAGGTCCTGGCCATTCCCGATTGCTCCATGATCATCGCCACCACTCGCGCCGCCAGTTTCGCCAGTGCCTGTTCCGCCTCCGTCGCCTGTGCTGATATAGAGATATCCATCCAGAGGTCCAAAGTGCAACTGACCACCGTTGTGACCTCTTGCGGGCTGAACCAATTCAAGCACTTCGTACCATGTGGTTGTATCGGCTTCAGTACGGTCAGCGTTTGTGCCAAAACAAAGCAGTCGTTCATCGATGAAAGTTCCTGTGCCATCCGGCCGGTAGCCATTGTAAATGACATAAAACAGGCCGTTTTCTTCAAAATTTGGATCGAGGATCAAATCATTCAATCCTTGTTCACTCATAATGCCATAATCGACCAAATTCAACCCAGCCGCACTGAGGTCCAAGAAAGGTTCATCTCGAACAGTTCCGGCGGACTCATCATACCACATCACCAAACCGCTGTGGCAAACAATCAGCAAATTGGATTCGCCCTCTGCATGGCTAGCGGGTCTCACCGATACCGGCCATTCGGCTCCAATAAGACGCTCGCCAACGATGGCTTCGGGAGCTGATTGACTCAGAAGGGAACTTGCCGAGATCAAGCACAAACATGCAAAAAAGAAGAACTTTTGAATCAAAAGAGGGGCGTGTGTAGATGGCATGGTTGTGGTTTCGTCTCTAACTTTGAGCCAAAGATACCCATAGCAAACGCTGTGGACTTTGTTGGAACCATTTCTTAATGAAACGCACGACACTTTTTGCAATTTTTTTGCCTTTGCTTGCCGTTTGCACGGGAGTGTTTTTGACGTCTGCAGAGGATCCGCATCAGAAGTTCAAAGGCGACGATGCGGCAATGATGCGCTGGCTCATGGGGGAACTTTGCACGGAGGAGGGCGTTTATTTCACCGGATCAGGGAATTGCGTGAATTGCCATGCTCCGGATCCTGATGGTGAAGCGCTTGTTGATGAAAATGGCCATACGGTAAGCCCCGTTGTCGACTGGCAAGCCACGATGATGGCAAACAGCGCGCGAGATCCGTTTTGGAAAGCCAAAGTTGCTCATGAAGGACTTGTCAACCCAGAACATCGCGAATCAATCGAAAATGTTTGCACGGCTTGTCACGCCCCCCAAGGATTTCACGAGGCGCACTTGACAGGCACTGCAGGTCCAAATGGTTACACCATGGCTGATTTAGCAGATGACGCGTTGGGCCTTGATGGGGTCGGCTGTGCTGCATGTCATACGATTGACGATATCAACTTGGCTGGCCGCTCAAATGGTGACTTGCCGATTAATCCAGAAAATGTGGCTTGGGGTGGTTTCGAAAATCCGTGGGATGGGCTGATGAGCGGACAGACAGGCTTCATTCCTGTTTATGGGGAACACATGCGCAACAGCGAAGTGTGCGCCAGTTGCCATTCGCTCTATGTCCACACCCAAGATTTAGAAGGCGAAGAAACCGGACAAGTCTACTTTGAACAGACCACCTATCTCGAGTGGGTGAACTCTGCGTTCAATGCAGAGAATGTGCAGTGCCAAGGCTGTCATATGCCACTAGTTGAGGGCGGCGCAATTGCAGCTACTCAGCCCAACTGGTTGTTCCCACAACGGTTTGGAAAGCATCATTTGGTTGGCGGGAATGCCTTCATGCTGAAACTAATGCGCGACAATGCCGTTGCCTTAGAGTTGAGCGCTAGCCCAACGCAATTTGATTCTACCATCGCTCGAACAACGCGTTCATTGCAAAATGAAACGGCACAACTTCGACTGATTCAGTTGCCCTCTCCAATCGGAGAATGGGCATTTGAAGTAGAAGTTGGAAACGCTGCTGGGCATAAATTCCCAAGTGGCTACCCCTCGCGCATGGCATTCTTGGAATTTGTCTTGATTTCATCGGCAGGTGACACGCTATTTCATAGTGGCCAGTGGTCCCCTGAGGAAGGGTTAAATGGGCGAGATGCGACCTACGAACCACACTGGAATGAAATCGTTTCGGAGGATCAAGTTCAAGTTTATGAAACGGTCTTTGGCGATGTTTCTGGAACTCCAACCCAGCTCCTGGAGCGCGCATCGGTCCTGTTGAAAGACAACCGTGTGCCACCGAGAGGTTTTTACATGAATCACGTGACTTATGACACGGTGCGTTTTGGTCCCATGGCGGAGTTGGACCTGGATTTCAATCACTCCCGCAACGAGGACGGTTCTGTAGGAGATGAAGGATCGGGAACTGATCGATTGGTTTACCGGATAGCCGACCTTTCGGGCACGGCATCAGTTCAGGCGCATGCGCGCTTGCAATACGTCTCTGTGCCAGCGCGTTGGGTCAGCGGCATGTTTGAATATGCAGATCAGTCCGAGGCCATTGCGACGTTTGAAGCCATGTTCAATGCCTCGGATCGCACACCGGTTGTGATGAAAGCAGTCTCGGCCCAAGGATGGATGGGCTACAGCGATGACATTGAGGGATGGAGGGTGGCGCCTAATCCGGTTGCGGAGGGCAATACAATTCGGCTCATTCCCCCGCAAGGTCAAGCGGCTGAATTAGTCTGGTTGACGGATGCAAGTGGCCGAGTACTGCGTGAGGTATCGGTATACGAAGCTATGAATGGCCACTCAGTTACGGGCCTTCCATCGGGGGTCTATTTTGCCCGTATTCAGCTTTTGGGAGGTGAGTGGCAGAACATCCGATGGGTCAAAACGTAAGTTATGGATGCGCCCAATCGTGGCACGGTGGATGTCATTGTTTGAACACAGTTTTGACCTGAGCCTTACCGGATTCGCTCCTGAGTTTCATCCGAATTTGATCAAGCGATGGCATTCCGCACAATGGAATCCATCGACCACGCATTCTTTACTCGAGCTCCGGTTGCAGAGCGCGTCGGGCGTTTTCTCGACGAATCAATTCCAGTTCCCTGGAAGTTTGGCCGGATACGGAGGTGTTCTCTTCAGCACGACGAATCAAATAGGGGATGGTTTCTTTGATGGGACCGTAAGGAACGTATTTGGCCACGCGGTAATTCGAACGGGCCAAATTGAAGCTGATGGGGTCACTCATACCTAGCAATTGTGCGAACCAAATGCGATCATCGCCACGATCGATGCCAATCTCGTCCATGCGCTGACACAAAATCGCATTGCTCTCTTCATTGTGGCTTCCTGCGCACAGCGAAACGTGATCAAGGTTGGAAATGCACCATTCCAAGGCCGCGTTGAAATCGTTGTCCGTTGCGGTTTTGTTTGGTTGGATGGGAGATGTGTAGCCGTGAGTTATTGCCCGTTCACGCTCCTTCTCCATGTATGCCCCGCGCACCAATTTTACGCCGATTTTGAATCCTTTTTCACCGGCAGATTTGGTCAGGGATTTCAGATAACCAAGTCGGTCGGTGCGGTATAGCTGCACCGTGTTATAGACAATTGCTTCTTCCACATTCCACTTCCGCATTGCCGATTCAGCCAAAGCATCAATGGTTGGTTGAATCCAACTTTCTTCGGCATCGATGAAGACGGGTTTTCCAATTGCTGCAGATTTCGCGCACAATGAATAAAAGCGTTCTTGAACCCGCTCCCAAGCTGATTGCTCATCATGGTTCAAGGTTAGCCCAACGGATTCGAGGTTTTCCAATGGCTTCAACCTCAATCCAATTTTCTCAAGCAAAGCAGTCGACGCAAGGCCGCTCACTTTGAAAACTGAAAATGCATGACGATCATCTCCTTCCGTGGCTTGGATGGCACGCATGATCTCTGCTTGTGTTCGGTCCCATTCGAATTCAGAGTCTTTGCCTTCAGCGCTGTAATCGAGGATGGTGCTGACTTGGTTGTCAGCCAGTGTGCTTATGGTAGACTCGCAACCGGCAATCGTTTCTCCTCCGCAAAAGTGACTGTAAACCGTTGGCCGAATGGCCCATCCTACAGGGATTCGAAGGGCCAAAGCGACGTTCATCATCACCTTTCCAAACTTGACCAACGTTGGATTTCCAACTGTCGAGAAGAGCACAAGCGCCTTGTTCAATTGCCCTGAATTCAGGTGCGCAAATGCTTGTTCAGTATTCTCGAAGTCCGGGAGATTTCCAGACGGGGTTGGTTTGCAGTCGGTTGAGCTCATTTTCTTAGGCCGGAACACTGTCCGAGGGTGCAAATATACGGAGGCATCTTTCGAGACCATTGATGCTCATCTGGGGGACTTCGTAGTGGAATGGTTCTGGTCTTGGCGTTATATTCGTGGGTACAAAACATCGAACTTAATTTCCAATGTCGCGTTGTTCCTCCTATATCCAAGAGAACCGGGATCGGTTCCTGAACGAGTTGTTTGACTTGCTGCGAATTCCATCTGTTTCAGCTGATCCAGCATTTGCCGGAGATGTCACCAGATGTGCGGAATCTGTGGCTGATCACTTGCGTTCTGCAGGCGCTGAAAGCGTTGAAATAATATCCACGGGTGGTTATCCCGTAGTGTATGGAGAGAAGATCATCTCGCCAGATGCCCCAACTGTTTTGGTTTATGGCCACTACGATGTGCAACCAGCAGATCCGTTGGAGCTTTGGGATTCCCCTGCCTTTGAGCCGGTCATCAAGAAGACAACTCTCCACCCAGAGGGCGCCATTTTTGCCCGCGGCGCATGCGACGACAAAGGCCAAATGTTCATGCACATCAAAGCGCTCGAAGCGATGGTGCAGTCAGATGCGCTGCATTGCAACATCAAGTTTATGATTGAAGGAGAGGAGGAAGTTGGCTCTGCACACCTCGAACCTTTTTTGGAAAAGCATCGCGAAAAGTTGGCAGCGGACATTGTTTTGGTGAGTGACACGGGCATCATTGCCAATGACATTCCATCGATCACCGTTGGCCTGAGAGGTTTGAGTTACGTAGAGGTTGAGGTGACAGGTCCCAACCGGGATTTGCATAGCGGACTTTACGGTGGTGCAGCTCCCAATCCCATCAACATCCTTTGTGAGATGATTGCTTCTTTGAAAAATGAGGACCAACGCATCATGGTTGATGGTTTTTATGACGATGTGGTGGAGTTGAGTGCTGCGGAGCGCGAAGCAATGGCAGAGGCTCCATTTGATGAGGAAGAATACAAGTCGAGCATCGCCATTGGAGCGGTGGAAGGCGAGAAGGGTTATTCCGCTCCAGAACGCATGAGCATTCGGCCCACGTTGGATGTAAATGGAATTTGGGGTGGCTACACAGGAGACGGAGCCAAAACTGTTATCGCGAGTAAGGCTTCAGCCAAAATCTCCATGCGCTTGGTTCCCAATCAAGATCCCGAGACCATTACAGCGCTGTTCGAGAAACATTTCAATGCCATCGCGCCTCCATCTGTTTCGGTCAAAATCACACCCATGCACGGCGGTCAGCCAGCGGTTACCCCAACAGATTCCATCGCTTATCAAGCAGCTTCAGCCGCTATGGAAAGCTCGTTTGGCCGCACTCCGGTTCCATTCCGAGGCGGAGGATCGATTCCAATTGTCGCCAGTTTTGAGCAAATTTTGGGCTTGAAAACAGTTCTAATGGGATTCGGACTCGATAGCGATGCCATTCATTCTCCAAACGAGCATTACGGGGTGTTCAACTATTTCAAAGGGATTGAAACCATTCCTTTGTTTCACGAAAACTTTGCCCGCTTGACCGGCCAAGGATGAGGTTTATACGCACCTTCGTTTTTGCGTTGCTCGGAGTGACCTTGCTATCGGGATGCAATCTTATCCAACCGCTAGAAGTCATTCGAGTTGAGGGGTTGGAGAACATTGCCATCGGGAGAGGTGGCTTGGATGGCGAATTCACTGTGGTATTTGAAAACCCCAATATGTTTCCAATCCAAGCGAAAGAGGCAGAGGTAGACGTCTTCATCAATGCCAGGAAAGTCGGGCGCGTATTCCTGCCAGAAGTCCAGACAATTGCACGAGGTTCTGGGGGAAATTTGCGGCTTGAATTTGAGACAGAACGAGGTGCATTGTTGCAAATCATTGAGGCCAATCTGATGAATTTCTTGTTGGGTGAGGAGGTCAAATTGTCGGTTAAAGGTGACGTGAAGGGAAGTGCTTTTGGTTTTAGCTTGTCCGTGCCTGTAGAGGCTGAACAAAATTTAAAAATTCAACTGTGATGAAAATCTACTTGCGCATCAGTTTATTGGCTGCAATGGCGATTGTTTTTTGCGGCGCCATGCACGGCCAGGACGTTCAGTCGCTTATCGAGGAAATGAATGTCCGGCACATTGGTCCGGGTGCTATGAGTGGTCGCGTGACGACCATTGATGTTCAGCGGAATCGTCCAGAGGTCATATACATTGGCACAGCGAGTGGCGGACTTTGGCGCAGCGAGTCAGGGGGTGTTGAATGGGAAGCATTGTTTGATGATGAAGCGACCCAAAGCATAGGCGCACTGGCCATTGCACCTTCCAATCCGGATGTGATCTGGGTTGGAACGGGTGAGGGAAATCCTCGCAATTCTCATTCAAGTGGACGCGGTGTTTATCGAAGCATCGACGGAGGAACGACCTGGGAGTTGATGGGTTTGGAGGGAACCAAGAATATCCACCGCATCATCGTCCATCCGGATGATCATCAAACGGTCTGGGTGGGAGCCATTGGAACTGCTTGGGGCGATAGTCCAGACCGAGGGGTTTACAAGACCACCGATGGTGGCCAGACATGGGAGCATCAATTGTACATCGATGAACGCACCGGAGTTGCCGATATGATCATCGACCCGTCCAATCCTGATAAGTTGCTGGTTGCGATGTGGTCGCACCGTCGCGAGCCTTGGTTTTTCACCAGTGGTGGTGAAGGCAGTGGGCTGTATGTGACGCACAACGGAGGAACTGATTGGAAAAAATATTCTGATGACGATGGCCTTCCTGCGGGCGAACTTGGTCGCATGGGATTGACGATTAGCCCTGCCAATCCCGATGTTATTTATGCCTTGATTGAATCCAATTCAACGGCGTTGTATCACAGCACCAATGGTGGGGTTTCTTGGTCGATGATTCAGGGAAATCAAGTGGGGAATCGTCCGTTTTATTATGCTGACATCTATGCAGATCCTTCTGACGAGCGTCGGTTATTCAACCTCTATTCCATGGTGGATATGAGTGAAGATGGAGGCAAGACCTTTCGAACAATTCTTCCTTACAGTGGAGTTCATCCCGATCACCATGCTTTTTACATTCATCCGGATGATCCCAATTACCTCATTGATGGAAATGATGGTGGGCTAAACATTAGCCGGGACGGTGGAAAAACGTGGTCGTTCATCAATAATCTTCCTCTCGGGCAATTTTACCACATCTCTGTGGACATGGCTGTTCCTTATCGCATTTACGGTGGAATGCAAGACAATGGTTCTTGGGTTGGTCCCAGCGAAGCTTGGCATTCCGGAGGCATTCGAAACAGCGACTGGCAAGAAATTCTCTTTGGAGATGGCTTCGATGTGCTTCCTGCTGCAAACGATTTGAATACCGCCTATGCGATGTACCAGGGAGGTTCACTGTCTAGGATTAACCTGCTGACGGGAGATCAGACGGGCGTGCAACCGGTTCAGCCCGATTCGGTGGCTTTGCGGTATGCCTGGAATGCTGCCGTCGCTGCCGATCCATTCGCTCCTGACGGCCTGTATTTCGGCTCGCAATTCGTTCACCACAGCACGGACAAGGGAAACAGTTGGACTTCAATCAGTCCAGACTTGACAACCAATGATTCGGCAAAGCAAAAACAAGCAGAGTCGGGGGGGCTGACCATAGACGCAACTCAAGCAGAGAATCACTGCACCATCTTGTGCATTTCCCCCAATCCTCAGCGCGAAGGTGAGATTTGGGTTGGTACCGATGACGGTCGGCTTCAGCATACGCTTGATGGCGGAGCCACTTGGCAAGACCATGCCTTGGACATCAAACGCTTTCCGTTGGGTGCTTGGATTCCACAAATCCATGTCAGTTCGCACGATCCCGATGAGGTTTATGTAGTCGTCAATGATTACCGAAGAAACAATTGGCAACCCTACCTCTATCGCACCAATGATGCGGGCGAAACTTGGGTGCGATTGGTCATGGACGGTGGCGAAGTCACCGGGCATTGTTTGAGTGTCACCCAAGATCCGGTGACTCCGTCATTGTTGTTTCTGGGTACGGAGGAAGGTTTGTTTGTGAGCTTTGATCGCGGAACAAACTGGAACCGCTGGTCGCATGACATCCCATCTGTTCCCGTGAGGGACATGGTCATTCACCCGAGAGATGGTGATTTGATTCTGGGCACTTTTGGCCGCGCTGCATACGTCATTGATGATTTGGCTCCGCTCCGGTTACTTGCTAAAGAGGGCAATGCAACGTTTGAAAGTCCATTGAATGTATTTCAGGTGGCGGATGCCTATCAAGTCAATTATCGCCGACCGTTGGGCGCAAGGTTCACGGCGGATCATGATTGGGAGGGAGAAAATCGCCGCAACGGAGCGCGCGTGCAATTTTACGTTCATCCAGATTCTGCCGACGCATATGGAGAAGACGAAATGTTGTGGGCTGTCCTTGATGCCGCAGGCGATACCATTCGCAATGGAGGCAAGGATGTGGAAGGTGGCTTGCAAAGCATGTGGTGGCGGTTCGACACCAACGGCATGCAATGGCCGGGGCGTGAAATCAAGAAGAAGGAAAAGTTTCCTTCAGGTGGTGGGCCGGAAGTTCTGCCTGGAATGTATCGCATAGCGATGAACATGGGAGACCACGAATCAAGCATTTCATTTGAAGTGTTGCCCGATCCACGTGTCCCATTTGATGTTTCAGCCCATCAACAGCGCGACATGCACAGACGCATGGTGATGAATGAAGTGGAGCCAATCTCGGATGCGATGGATCAAATTCAACGTGCGTTAGCCACAATAGAAGTGGTGAAACAGGAAATGAAGTGGTTGCCCGATTCATTGAAAGAGAACGCGAGCACGCTCACGGATTCTTTGAAGAAGGCGCTTCTCGACATTGAGGAGATGTACACAGAGCCGCGAGATGTCAAGGGAACAGGGAGTGTTACAGAACGACTGAGTTCTGTGATGTGGGGAGCTTTCTCAATCAATGGGGGTGACATGGCCCCTGGAGGCAATGCCATTCGCGCCCTGCAACGACTGCAACAAGGCGGTGCTCTTTTTTGCGGTGCAGTTGATGAATTGATGAGCAGTCTATGGATCGAGTGGATCGAAGTTGTTGGCGCAGTAGACCGGTCTCCGGAGACCCTATTTGAAGCGTCTGGCCAGCAAGAATGATTGTGGGCACTTGGTTTATCCGACGGATAAAGTGATCATCCATTGGATGGCCATGTTCATCATGAAGTTATTCCACCGTTGTACGGGCTGATCCGGTCGCTCACTGATGGGCATTAGGCTCTGTGAAAGCCTGACCTCTGTCGATATCAGCGAATTGAATTTCCATCCTGCAGCCGCTACCGCGCCTAAATCTACAGGGAGCAATTCAAGGTAGGAGAGCTCCGTGAAACCGTTTCCGTAAAAGTCTTCCTCTCCGCGCACCAAAATACTCGGCTGTATGCCAGCACCGATCCACCAGTCCTGTGCATCCCAAGTTTTTATGATGGGTAAATCGATGTAGGTAAAGCGGTAACTCCAGGTAGTGTAGTCGCCATTTTTTGGGTCAGGCACTCGCCGGCTTCCTTTTTGGGTAAGAAACATTCCAAATTGGACACCACTGCTGGCTTTACGCCGGATGTCCACGCTCGCTCCTGCCGTATAGCCGAACTTGTTGAAGCCTGAAATTTGATCACCATGCACTTGCGTGGTGGACAATCCACCGTTGACGCGCGCGGCGAATTTAAGCGGGTCGTCTTGTGCTTGAATCGTTTGCTTCGATGGCAAAAGGAAGCAGACAATCGAAAAGAATGAAATCAGTTTGTTCACTCTCCAGGATGAATTTCGAGTGAGTTGAGAATGTAACCATCACCATCGGTGATGATCGCCAGCACAGTGGCATTGTCCAGGACCCACGATGAATTCCATTCCAACGTGACCGATTGTACGGCTTCATCTCCCGATTCAGCTCCTGCCGCGGCATTACCAAACCCTTGCCCAAGCGCACCATTGACAGACCCTCGCAAGACATGGTCAAACTCGTATTCAGGCACCACCGCTGGATCCGAAGCATAATCGAGTTGGTAGTCAATGATGTTGGATTCCAAGATTAACCAGGCCAGTTGTATGGGGCCTTCCACTGCCTCATAAAACGTTCCATGCACGTGCATATTGAGATGACCATTGGCGGATTCCCAAGAGTGTTCCGCTTGGAGCCCCACCGGAGCAGGTTTCGTGCGTTCGGAAGCTACTTTATCGCTCCATTGCGCTGGCGCCCAAAAAGCGCCGGTGCCATCGACTCGATTGACTCTGCCCAGCGGGTTCGCCTGAAAGTCGAGTTGATCCCAAAATACATTACCCTCTGTGGTCGTCCAGTCGGTATCAAAGTGGTCGTCATCGGTGTTGGCCAAATCACCTGCATGAATAGCTAGAACTGACACCAATCCATCGTTGGATTCGGAAAGTTGTTCTGCGATGATGGCGGCCGCAGGACAATTCCCGCATTGGTGCGCTGTAAAATCTTCAATGACCACGCGCTTTTCTGCAGAGCTGCTGGGCAAAGCCTCAAATGTTGGTGCTGGTCCGTATACGGTTTCCAGGTAATTCGATGTCACAGGGACGACAGGATCTTCAATCTTGTCGCACCCACTGAGCGTGACAACAATAGCCATCACAGTGGTTTTGAGAGAAAATGACGCGGATATCCTCATGATTTAATCAATCGTTGAGTTTGGATTCCGCTCGCACCGTGAACAGAGATGATGTAGAGTCCTGATTCAAGCTCTCCAATGGGTAAATTGATTGTTCCGCTCTGACTTGGCTGTGCCCAAGCTCGGATCAATGCGCCTGTCGAACTGTGCAATTCAATGCGCGTTTCCCGACCAGTAAGTCCGGATAATTGGACTTCGTTTTCTTGGTTCAACGGGTTCGGGTAAATAGCGATGGACTCAACGCCAAAGTTTTCGCCGATGCTCATGTTCACCTCATTTACAGAAAAGCCTTTATCCAATTGGTTCCAGTTACCATTGTTGTTCAGGGTGAAAATATTGTTAGTCTGGAATCCACCGTCATTGTAAGTGCTAAAAGAACAGGAAAGATCACCGCCATTTCCTGTCAAGTCAAAAAGATTGAACGTGAAACATCCAAGTTCTTCGAGGTTCACCCACCAATTGTAATCGGTGTTGCTTTCACTCATTTCTCCAAAAGCAATCCCAGCTACTTCCTCGCCAGACAAGTCGGTAATGGACCAACGGTTATCGCCCGGCATATTGTCCGTTGTCAATTGAACGCGCACCAGAGAAGTTGCGGCTTCTTGGCTCAAATTCATGGTTGCTGAAACGCTGTTGTTTCCTTCATAGCCATCCTCAGAAGTAACTTCGATGCTGAACATTGAAGTTGTTGGAAATATGGCTTCACCCAAGGTCACTTCTTCAATTTCATAGGTCTCGAGGTATCCAGACCATTCGTAAGTTAGAAGTTCAGTGCCGAATAGAGTGGAAGCTTCAAGTGTGCATGAAGTCAATGGTTCTGTGCCGTTGTTGATGAGTGTCACTCCCAATGCTGTTGGAGTTTCGGGGCATGATCGCACAGAGCCGACATAGGATATCAATCCTGCGTCCTGAGGCAATGTGGCCGGCGCACATTCAATGGATTGAACATAGGAGGCATGCGTGTCCAATGAAGCCTGACCCGTTTGTTTGAGCAATCGATTCGGACACACAGTCAGAATGGTCGGATAAAAGGAGCATTCATAGGCGCTAAAAACACTGCCGCCATTGTCTGCAATGGGATAGTCGACACCTGCAGTCCAGTCACCCCAGGTATTGGCTCCTATTCCGTGCAGTTCGTCATCCGTGGTATTGTCATCTGATTCGATGAATAGAATTCGCAATTCGTTTGTCCCATCTGGCCCGTGAGCTGCATACAGCTCCTCGAAAACACCACTTGTATGGTAATTCCAGCAAGGACCGCACCATGTGGCTGAAAAGTCAATGATTACAGAATAGCCAGAATCGAGGTAGCTGTAAAGGTTATGTTCCTCTCCATCAATGTCCGTGATGGTAAAGTCAGGTGCGACAGAACCATCCGGCAATTGTGCAAAACCAACTTGGGTTACGGTGAATACGAGAGCGATTGCAAGGAGGATAGGATTCAGTTTCATGAAATGAATGTTTCAGCTTGTTTAACGATGGAGAAGATGCACCAATATTAATGAAAAATCCGCACCGCCGTGTGGCGATGCGGATTTCAAAAGAATTCAACCTCACTTGGAGGTTTGGATAGCTTATTTCAAAGTAGCGCGCATGGTTGTTGTTTCACCACCTGCAGTCAAGTGAATGAGGTAAACACCAGCTGTAACGCCATTGAAGTCTAAAACGTGGTTGAACTCACCTGCAGCGAGGGTTCCTAGGTTATCATTGATGATTTGCTCACCGACCAAGTTGTAGACAACAATCGAGGCAGCTCCTGCTTTTGATGTGCTGAACTGCAAGTTGGTTTGCTCTGCAAATGGATTTGGGAAAACTCGAGTTACTTCGTTCAACGACTGCTCTTCGATACCAACGTTTACAGATGTCACTGACATGCCTGCGCTGACGGACTCATACTCATAAGATCCGTCGTAATCAAAGATTGAAGAGATGAAAGTGAGGTCGTCGTTGTACGTTTTCACAGTGCAATTTCCATTCACGTAGTCTCCCCATTGCTCTGCAAGCATGCCGTCGCCGTAGCTATCGCCCAAGTTGAAGCTGTAGCATCCTTCAGAAGGAACACTAACCCACCAGACTACAACTTCGTCAGCTACAGTAAGGTCACCAGCAGCTACTGCTTCGATGATGTTTCCTGAGTCATCAGCAATGCTCCAGCTAATCTCTCCAGGCCAGTTATCCGTTTGGATTTCCACCTTAATCAATGAAGTGCCTTCCACTGCCAATTCGACTGCACCAGAAGAACTGTTGTTCACGTCATTGTCATCACTGGAAGTAATTTCAATGGTGAATTCCGTGCTTGCATCAAATGAAGCAGAACCGAGGTCGACGTTTGCAACGGCGTAGGTGTCTAGATCACCAGACCAATCATAAGAGAGAACCTCTGTTCCACCATCCATGACCGCAATGGTGCAGTACTGTAGGTTGGTGACTCCTAGGTTCATCATGTCCACGCTCAGATTTACAGGCTCACCAGGGCAAGCTGTTGTCCCGCCAGTGTATCCTAACAATGCAGGGTCATTTGGCAATGAAGCAGCGGCACAATCGTTCGCTTGGAAAATAGATGCATGCGCCTCAGCACTTGCTTGGCCTGATTCCGTCAAGATGCGGTTTGGGCAGATCGTGTAAATCGTTGGGTAGTAAGCGCCAGCGAAGTCAGCGAAAATGTTTGCACCGTTGTCAATGATAGGATAAGACGTGCCAGTCACCCAGTCACCTTGCGTTGCGGCTCCAGTTCCGTTGAGATCTTCGTCGGTCGTTGTGTCGTCAGATTCGATATAAAAGATGCGCAATTCGTCCGTTCCTTCCGGTCCGTACATCTCGTACAATTCTTCGAAAACTCCGCTCGTGTGGTAGCCCCAGCAAGGTCCGCACCATGTCGCAGAAAAGTCTACGATTACTTTTTTGCCTTCGTCCAAAAGGTCATAGAGATTGTGCTCTACCCCATCAATATCAGTGGCGGTAAAATCTGGAGCAATGCTGCCATCTGGCAATTGAGCAAAGGATGCAGTGCCAATTAACAGGCATGCAATGAGAGTGTAAATGTGTTTCATATCGTACAGTTTATTATTCAACTAACTCTGAGTCAGACTCAAATCTATTAAAAAGGTTGCACATATGTCACATTAGTTACAAATAAATTGCACAGGGTGTCAAAAACTACTGGTGAAGTTCACTTCGAAGCCATTTGATGCGGGCACCGCCCTGCAAACGCCACCGATGCAGAAAATGCCTTCACGGCGTTTTCCGTAACCAATTGAGAGCCGGTGTGGGCCGTCAATTCGTCCGACTGCTCCGAACAAGTAGTGGACGCGTGAATTTGAATTGGAGTTGCCAAAGTTATACTGGTCAACGACGCTCAAAAACCAATGAGGACTCCAAGTATATTCCGCTAGGACCGTGGCCCAATCGCCTTTGTCTTGCTCTGTGAAAAGCGCTTGAAATTCCGTTCTAAGGCTTTGCCTCTTACGGGTTCTAATTTGAGTTTCCAGCACGTGAATATCCGCGTAGACAATTCCCTTGAAGGTAGTCGTGACGGGCGTTGCTAAGGTGTTAAATTCAAGGTTGTAGTAAGTGTACTTCCACTTGAATTTCTTTGAGACCTTCCGACTGATTTGCACATTGAAATCACGCACAAACTTGCTCGGGCCAAAGCCCCACGAATTCCGTTCATAGCCGTAAACCAGTTCATCTTCACCACTCAATTGTGTCGTATCGAGGCCATTGGCAGCGGCGAAATTCATGCTCACGGTCGTCCCATATTTGCCTCCGATGAGAGAGCCTTTCGGTATGTTGTAAAACAACTCAGCACTGGCACTTGATTCTCCTGAAATAACCGTGGCGTATGGATAAAGAGTCGCTGCCAGATTGTATGTGTGTTGTTGGGTAATTGCCGGGATATAATTAATCGGTAAATCAAACAACAAAACATTTCGGTCAGATCGAAAGCTCATGTTGTCGACCGTCTTGGCATTGAAGCTGAATCCCAATCCGCGACGGGTGTAACCGAGATTAAACAGCAGAGCCTCCCCATTGCGGTAGGTGTATCCGTTGTCTGCATTGGGATCGTTGACTTTGCCAGAATACTCTAGCCCTGCTGACCAACCTGAGCGTTGCAGGTCCAATCGGTAGGACCATGCGCCGATATTCTCTGGCAAAAGAAGAATCAGCGAGTCCTTTGAGATCGTTCCGCCTTCCTGAAATTTGCTAACGAAACTCGCCCCGAGACTGATTTTGGTTTTCCAGTCATAGCCACCGCGGTTTGCGAACAGGCCATTCATGTCTATTGTGCCGTCCACGGCTCGCACAATGCCAGGCCCATTGATCAATCTGCTATCAAAATCCAATCGTTGTCGGCCATAAAGGGCTTTCATCTCGATGCCTTCGATTGGACGGATGATCAATCGGACACCGTCAAGTGCGTTGTCAATTCCCAGAGCCCGTTCCTCGTAGGACCTGAGGATCATTCCGCTCCCAAACTGTTCGTAGAAATTGCCTAACGTAAAATCGATTTTTCCAGAAGGGTCAGCGTATCGTGCATAGCGATATCCAATGCCACTTCCCTTGAAGCGCCCCGGAAATCCGAGGACGGCATTTAGGTAGGATTCGTAACGCATTCCTGCGCTGAAACCACCTTGCTGGTAGATCAAATTTCCAAATGCATTGAAACCGGACTTTTCTGGGGGCACAATTGCCCCGATCAATGCATCTTCACTGTAACTCTGCCAGAGCATTTGAAGGTTGCCTGAAACGCTTCCCGCTTCCCGTTCTGGGCCTTGCCCAAATACGATTACCGGGGAAAGCAAGACGGCAAAGACTGCGGCTCTGAAGTTCATTCTGCCCATTTCAAAAGTTGCTCATACACTTCTTCTTCATCACCATCTGAGTAGTTGTTGTGTTGCCAAACGATTTCACCTTCACCATTGACAAGAAAAGTGTGAGGAACGTTGACAACCTGCATTGCTCGTGCAAAATCCTTGTTGGGGTCTAATAAAACATCATAGTCCCACAAAACGCTGTTTACATAAGGTGCCACCCGTCTAATGCTGCGCTGGTCATCAATGCTGACCGCGACAATTCTGACACCTGTTTCATCTTGCCAGTCCTCGTAGAGCTCAGCGTAGTTGTTCAACTCGCGCTTGCAAGGGCTGCACCAAGTCGCCCAGAAACAAATCAATGTAGGGCTTCCTGCCGTAACGAGATCTCCTGTAGAGATAGCTTCTCCAGCCATGTTTTTCAGTTGCACTGTAGGCAGGGTCTGGGCCCAAGAGCAGGTTGTGAATGCTGCTATCAGCGTGAGCGTAAGTCCGCCGTGTAGGATCTGGGTTTTCATGTTCTTGCGTTTCTGGTAGGTGCGAGCGATGACAAATTAAAACGAATCTCTCTAAAGGTTGTCATATTGAGAGGCAAAATCCAAGCCAATCTCGGTATCTTCGCCCCCATGATGAAGGTAAAATCGATTTTGTTTGCTGTTGCTATGACCGCCGGTCTTCTAGCGGGAACAGTCATTGCACAGCCCACGCTGGTAGATCCAATTGAGGTTTTTGAAGGAAGCCTCTCTGATCCAGAAAATGCAGAAATAGCAATTCACTGGGACGTTACCAATTTGACAGAGGACACTTTACAACTGAAGGTAACGCGAAATATTTCGCAGCTTGTAAGCCCTTACAACTTGCCGTATGACCAGGACAACGAAGGAGCTTATGACCGCTTCTGTTGGGGGCCATTGTGCTACCCGTACGGCACATTTAGCTCATTTGACACCGATTTCTATTTGGTGACGTTGGAGCCTCAGCAGACTGACACCACGTTCATTGCAGATTATTATCCGGCTGGAGTGGCCGGGGTCACAGCCTTTGAATATTGTTTTCATCCCGTTGACGATTCTGATGCCGGAACGTGTCAGATGGTTTTGTATTGCTTGGATGCTGAGAACTGCGCCTTGGATGTTGGTGAGGCAGACGCTTCTGTAAAAGGTGAGCCAATTTTCCCTCAGCCAGTGACGGGGGTTTCATCTTTTCCGTATCATCTCAACGGTGCAACAAGTGCTGCAATGACCATTTTTGATAGCAGTGGACGAGAAGTTGAGGGGGCTCAATTAAATGCACAACACGGTGTGGTTTACATCGATGCTTCTGGCTGGGAATCAGGTGTTTACATTGTAACGTTGCAAACGGATCAAGGCGTGGGTGTCTCTGAAAGTTTCGTGGTAGCCCACTGAAGCTATTTCAGGCGAAAAAGAGAAGTAGAAGCACGAGGCAAGATTCGAATCACTGTACGAGCGAGAAGATGCATTCATCCAGTAAAAAGGCAGCCTTAGAATACCATAGCCGAGGCAGGAAGGGCAAGATTGAGGTGACGCCCACCAAACCTTACAGCACTCAAAATGACTTGTCTTTGGCTTACAGCCCAGGTGTTGCAGAACCGTGTTTGGCCATTGCCGAAAATCCACAAGACGTATACCAGTACACAGCCAAAGGAAATTTGGTTGCGGTAATTACCAATGGTACCGCGGTATTGGGCTTGGGTGATATTGGTCCGGAGGCTAGTAAGCCGGTGATGGAAGGGAAAGGCGTTCTTTTCAAGGTTTTTGCGGACATAGATGTGTTTGACATCGAAGTTGACGCCACAGATATTGATCATTTTGTCGCTACGGTGAAAGCGATTGCGCCGACGTTCGGTGGCATCAATTTAGAAGACATAAAAGCGCCAGAGGCGTTTGAAATCGAGCGCCGACTAAAAGCGGAATTGGACATCCCGGTCATGCACGACGATCAGCATGGTACAGCGATTATCTCATCTGCAGCTTTGTTAAATGCGTTGGAGTTGGCAGGCAAAAAGATTCAAGATGTGCGCATTGTCGTCAGCGGCGCAGGTGCGGCAGCGATGAGTTGTTTGGACCTGTACGAGCAGTTGGGGATGTCTTCCGATCAAGCGGATGTCTTCGATAGCCGCGGTCACATCAATTCAGAGCGGGACGGTCTGGTTGAATCCAAACAAAAGTATGCGGGAGAACGCAAGTTCGCAGATTTGGAATCAGCGATGAAAGGTGCGGATGTATTTCTTGGTCTGAGCAAAGGGGGATTGGTGACACAAGCGATGGTAGCCTCCATGGCTGACCATCCAATTGTGTTTGCTTTGGCCAACCCAGATCCGGAAATAGCATACGACGATGCATTGAAGGTGCGTGATGATATAATTATGGCAACGGGACGTTCCGATCATCCAAATCAGGTGAACAACGTCTTGGGTTTTCCTTTCATTTTTCGCGGTGCTTTGGATGTGCGTTCAACGGGCATCAACGACGCAATGAAGATTGCGGCGGTCCGTGCCATTGCAGATCTCGCAAAAGAAAACGTGCCGGATGAAGTCGCGGAGGCATATGGACACCAATCGTTTGCCTTTGGACGTGACCTGATCATTCCCAAGCCGTTGGATCCAAGATTGATCACATACGTGGCCCCAGCTGTGGCCAAAGCGGCGATGGAGTCAGGCGTTGCAAGACAACCTATCCAAGATTGGCCCGCTTATCAAAAGGAACTTTTGAATCGAATTGGTTACGATTCAGGCTTTGCGCGAACGATTGCAGACCGGGCGAAAAAAGCTCCAAAGCGTGTCGTTTTCGCAGAAGGAGATCATCACAAGGTTTTGAAGGCTGCCGAACAAGCAAAAGCAGAAGGCATTGCCATTCCGATTTTGCTCGGGCGCCGATCTGTGATTGAGGCCTTGATTGAAGAGCATAACTTAGAGTTGGACGGAGTTGAAGTGATCAACCCGCGCGCCAATGAGGAGTTGGACAATCGCATGGCTTATGGCGATGAATTTTTTCAGTTGCGCATGCGTCATGGGCTTACGGCACGTGAGGGAGAACGGTTGATGCGCCAACGGAACTACTATGGCGCCATGATGGTACGAACGGGACGAGCTGATGCGCTTATTTCAGGGTTGACGCGAACGTATCCTTCGGTGATACGCCCTGCACTGCAGGTTATAGGTAAGGCGGATGACGCTGAAAAGGTGGCAGGAATGTACATCTTGGAAACCAAGCGCGGTCCGATGTTCTTTGCTGACACGACGGTGAATCTCAATCCAACGGCAGAGGAAATTGCCTCCATTGCTGTACTCACCGCCCGTGCTGTCCGAAGCCTGCGCATTGTGCCTAGGATTGCTCTTTTGAGCTACTCCAACTTTGGCTCCGCGCGGGGAGTTGATGCTGAGAAAATGGCTGAAGCTGCGCGCATCCTAAAGGAAAAGCACCCTGACTTGATTGTTGACGGGGAGATTCAAGCCAATTTTGCGTTGAATGATGAGCTTCTTTCGGAATCTTTTCCCTTTTCAACGTTGCACGAGAAACGGGTAAACACCCTCATTTTCCCTAATCTTGCCTCAGGAAATATTGCCTACAAGCTGCTACAGGAAATGGCTGGAATCGAAGTGCAAGGGCCGATTTTATTGGGAATGCGGAAGTCATTTCACGTGCTCCAGATGGGCTCGTCAGTCAGAGAAATTCACGACATGGTCCGGCTTGCAGTTGTGGATGCCCAAAACAAAAAAGACGCATGATTCATCATTTGAGAGGCAGATTGGTGGAAAAGACTCCCACGTATGCAGTGATAGAATGCGCAGGAGTGGGATATCAAGTGCACATAAGCCTGCATACCTTTGAGCAACTAGGTCAGGATGAGAACACCATGTTGCACACTCACTTGGTGGTGCGAGAAGACGCGCAATTGCTGTATGGTTTTGCCCAGCCAGATGAGCGTGAGTTATTCTTGATGTTACTGGGAGTTAGCGGTGTTGGAGCAAATACAGCGCGTATGATTTTGAGCGCGATGGATCCAAACGCTGCTCGGAATGCTATCCAGCAAGGAGATGTGAATGCTATGAAAAGTGTAAAGGGAATTGGCGCGAAAACAGCGCAACGAATCATCATCGATCTTCAAGATAAAGTAGGTGCTCTCAGCCATGCGGATGGTGCATCTCTGTCTCTCGGGAATGCTGCTGGCAATAATTCTCGACAAGACGCGTTAGTTGCGCTCACCACACTTGGTTTTGACCGAAATCGGTGTGAAAAGACTTTGGACCAAATTTTAAAAGAATCACCCGCATTGGATACTGTGGAGGATTTGATCAAACATGCCTTGAAGCGACTGTAATGCTGAAAAAAGCGGCATATCATACCCTTGCTCTGCGGACTTCATTTATGTTGTTCGCCTTCACGCTCATTGCCTTTCAGGTGTCAGCACAATCCTCCAACGATGGCGAGGCTGAAACCGATAGTTCAGCGATCAATCTGCCTTTTCCGTTTGGTGGGGAGGATCAGTTCAACCCCATTGAGTCTCCGGCAGGATTTGATTTTGCTTGGCCAAGCAATTTCACGTACGAAATCGTGCTTGATGAAGAGACCGGGATGTATAGCATTCAGCAACTCGTGGGGGACACGATTCAGTATCGTCCCATGACTTATTTGACCTTGGATGAGTATCTCAATTTCGACATGGAGGGCAACCTCACCGAATACTGGAACGAACTGCAAGTCGAAGATGACGAGGCCGAACGCGCATTCGCACCAAAACTGACCATCGACAGCAAGCTGTTCGAAACCATTTTTGGGAGCAACGAAATTGAAATCAAGCCTCAGGGCTCGGCTGAATTAACTTTTGGAGTCAACATTTCGAATACAGAAAACCCGAGGATTCCCGAGCGGCAGCGTCAAATCACCACGTTTGATTTCGATCAGCGCATTCAAATGAACATTGGCGGAAAAATTGGAGACAAGATTGACTTGGGCACCAATTACAATACCGAAGCGCTGTTTGACTTTGAGAATCAAATGAACATTGGTTTTCAAGGTGAAGAAGATGATATCCTAAAGAACTTTGAAGCGGGTCATATCTCCATGCCCTTGCCCGGTACGCTGATCACTGGAAGCCAGAGCTTGTTTGGAGTGAAGTTAGAGACCCAGTGGGGACGGCTCTACAATACGACGGTGTTCTCCCAACAAAAAGGTGAGCGGAAGGAAATCGAAGTGGAAGGAGGCGCTCAAACCCAAGATTTTGATATTCGTGCGGACGATTATGAGGCAAATCGCCACTACTTTTTGTCCCAATACTTTTTGGAGGAATATGACGAGGCAATGCGCAGTTTACCGGTGCCAAGTTCAGGTTCCAACATCACTCGAATAGAAGTTTGGGTCGTCAATACCCAAGCGAATACGCAAGATGTTCGGAACGTCATCGGTTTTACAGATCTGGGAGAAAATCCAAATTACATTTCCTCCAACCTTCCGGTTGCGGAATTGAGCGGTAGCCCTGATGCTCAAAGGCCCAACCCCACCAACGCGAACAACACTTTGTTTGACATGATGGTGAACAATCCAGATGTCATGGGCTTTACTGGAGCGAATGGAGCGATAGGCGCCATGGGTCTTGGTCTGACTCAGGGGATTCACTACGAACGAGTGGGAAATGCTCGAAAATTGGCGACGACAGAATACTCGTACAACGCGCGCCTCGGCTTTATATCCTTGCGCCAAGCACTCAACAATGCTGAAGTCCTTGCCGTGGCATACGAGTACACACTCAATGGTGAAACGCACCAAGTTGGAACTTTGTCGCAAGATGGCTACACCGCTCCGAGTGCGTTGGTCCTGAAAATGCTCAAATCGAGCATTACACAATTGCGATTGAGTGACGGATCACGTGCTCCATTGTGGCGCACGATGATGAAAAATGTCTATTCAATGCAGGCATTTGGGCTCAGTGAGGAGAATTTCCGACTGAATATTTGGTACAATGATCCAGCCACTGGAGTTGATCTCAATTACATCCCGAGAAATCCATTGGACGGAACCTTGCTGCTGCAATTGCTGGGCATGGATCGCCTGGATATCAATGGAATGAGCCAGCCTGATGGTGTGTTCGATTTTGTCGACAATGCAGCGACCACAGGAGGAACGATTCACAGCCAAAATGGGCGCATTTTCTTCCCTTCAGTTGAACCCTTTGGTTCCAATTTGAAGCGTGAGATTGAAGACCGAGTGGACGATCCGGATTTGGCGGCCAATTTGATTGAAAGCATTGTTTTCCAGCCGCTTTATGATAGCACGAAGACGGCTGCTCAGCAAATCCCATCGCTCAATCGATTCCGCATCAAGGGTGAGTTCCAAAGTCAAACGAGCAGTGAAATTGCCTTGCAGGCAATGAACATTCCGGAAGGGTCAGTGACGGTTACAGCTGGAGGAGTTCGCTTGATTGAAAATCAGGATTACACGGTTGATTACCAATTGGGCCGTGTGCGAATCATCAACGATGGATTGCTTGAATCAGGCCGCAACATCAAGGTTTCCTTGGAAAGCAATTCGCTGTTTAGCATCCAGACGAAGACCATGATGGGAACGCGTTTCGATTATGCTGTTGGCGATCGATTCAATCTAGGAGCGACGTTCTTAAACTTGCGAGAGCGCCCTCTGACACAGAAGGTAAACATCGGCAATGAGCCGGTGAATAACTCCATATTTGGTGCCGATTTCAGTTACCAAGATGATGCGCCGTTTTTAACGGAATTAATCGATGCCTTGCCTTTTTATGAGACATCATCCGGATCGAGCATTGATATTTCTGCTGAAGCAGCCTACTTAATTCCAGGTCACAGCAGAGCAATTGGACAAGACGGCAATGCTTACATCGATGACTTCGAAGGCAGTCAGTCAGCCATTGACATCCGATCTGTGAATCGTTGGTTCTTGGCTTCAACACCCAAACTTCAGCCGGCCCTATTTCCTGAAGGAAGTGCAGAAGACAGTTTGCTCTACAATTACAACCGTGCAGCGTTGAGTTGGTACACCGTTGATCCGCAGTTTTTTCGCGGCAGTGGGTTGGAGGATGGTCAGGTGAGTGCTGAGATTAAGAGCGACCATCGGACACGCGAAGTTTTGGAAGGTGAGGTCTTCCCAAACCGGGAATTGCCTACTGGTACACCGCCAAACATTCCAACGTTGGACTTTACTCTGCGGCCCAATGAACGCGGGCCGTACAATTATGACGTGCCAGAAGGAGCCAATGGTATTTCTGCGGGTCTGACCCCTGAAGGCAGGCTCGAGGACCCTGCTTCCCGATGGGGTGGAATCCAGCGTGCGCTGACTACCACAGATTTTGAAGCTGCCAACATCGAATACATGCAGTTTTGGTTGATGGACCCGTTCAATGAAGACTCGGAGAACTTCACGGGCGGAGACTTTTACATAAATCTTGGAAACGTATCCGAAGATGTCTTAAACGATAGCCAACTTTCTTATGAAAATGGACTTCCGTCGTCAAACAATCCAGACTTGCCCACTTTGGAAGGGGTGTGGGGTGTTTATCCGGATCCATCCACATTCAATGTGGTGAATGCTTTTGACAACACGTCAGGATCCTATGATCTGCAAGACGTTGGTTTGGACGGAATGCCAGACGCACAAGAACAGGGCTATTTCAGTGAATGGCTCAACGATGTTGCTGAATACGTGAATCCCGAGGCATATACCCAAATTTTCGCAGACCCTTCCAGCGACAATTTCCGCTATTTCCGTGACCCACAGGCTCAAGCCAATGAGGAAACCATTCTGGAGCGCTATTCAAGATTTAACGGCTACGAAAACAACTCGAATACGGGTTCGCCAAATGGCTATCCAGTCACCAGCACGACCATACCAAACACGGAGGACATCAACCAAGACATTACGCTTTCGACGATTGAGAGTTATTTTCAATACAAAGTGTCGATGCGTCCGCAAGATCTTGGGGAATTCAACATTGGAAAGAATTACATCACCGATACGTTCGAGCAAACGGTCACAACTGCGGATGAAGAGGAGCGCGTGATTCGCTGGTACCAGTTCAAAATCCCGGTGCGTGAATATGATAATCGTGTGGGAGGAATCACGGATTTCCGCTCCATTCGCTTCATTCGGATGTTTGCAAAGGGGTGGACCGAGCCTGTAACGTTGCGTTTTGCACGCTTGGAATTGATTCGCGGTGAATGGCGCCGCTACCTTAATTCCTTGGCGGGTCCGCAGGAAATTGAGCCAGACGATCCATCTGCGACGGTTTTTAATATCAGTGCGGTGAACATCGAAGAGAACGGAAATCGAGAACCTGTTCCTTACGTGACACCACCTGGAATCATCCGTGAAATTGATGTGGGTACTGCAAACCAGCGCCGATTGAATGAGCAGTCATTGGAGATGGCGGTGTGTGATTTGGCAGATGGAGATGCACGGGGAGCCTACCGCAACATCAATTTTGACATGCGGATGTACAAGCGGCTCCGCATGTATGTGCACGCTGAAGCAGGCCCAAACAATCAGGTATTGAATGACGACGATGTGACGTGCTTCGTTCGTTTGGGCAACGACTTTGAGTCGAACTATTACGAGTACGAAATCCCATTGAAAACGACGCCTTGGAATACAGGGGATGAAGATTTGATTTGGCCCGAGGAGAATAACATTGACATTGAATTTCGGAAGCTGCAGAATTTAAAAATTGAGAGGCCTCAAGGTTATCCTTTGTTCGATGAATACGCAGCAATGGATTCTGAGAGCAATGCTCGCATGGCGGTCAAGGGAAATCCAAACTTGGCCAATGTGGTCATGGTCATGGTTGGGGTGCGGAATACGGACAAGGACGAAAATGACTTCACCACCAATGATGACGGACTTGATAAGTGTGCAGTGGTCTGGGTGAATGAGATGCGGTTGGCTGATTTCAATCAGAAAGGCGGTTGGGCAGCAACCGCTCAGATGAATGCTAAACTAGCTGACTTGGGAAATCTTTCTGTGGCTGCCAATATGTCCACTCCTGGGTTCGGGGGATTGGAGCAACGGATCCAAGATCGCCAGCGAGAAACCATCCAAGGCATTGATGCCTCGGGTACCATTCAGGTCGGCAAATTGTTGCCCAAAAAGCTTGGGATCACGCTTCCGATGTACCTGGGCTATTCGCAACAAATTTCTACGCCGCAGTTTGATCCATTGTCCCCTGATATTGAGATGGCTCAACAAGAAGGGCTATCTCCAGAAAGGCGTGACAATGCGAAGTCCATTGATCAACTTAAGTCGATCAATTTCAGCAGCATCAAAATTGACCCGCAATTCGGAGGCAAGAACGGAGAATCTTCACGTGACCGAAACCGCGAACGAGGCGGTGCAGCAGCTGGAGGGCGCGGAGCTTTAGGCAAAGATTCTGGAGGGAAGGATGGTGGCGGAAAGGACGGTGCAGGGGGTGGCTCGGCTAGAGGAGGTTCGGCTCGCGGAGGAAAATCAGGCGGAGGCAGTCAAATTGGACTTTTAAAAATGTTGGACCCAGGAAACTTCACGGGCAACTTTTCATACATCGAATCGTTCAATCGAGACGTCAACACGGAGTTTCGATTGAATCGGGAGTATCGCGGTGGATTGAACTATAACTTCTCCCATTCGCCGAAGAACTTCAAACCATTCAGTAAAATTGGATTTTTGCGCAAGCTAGAATTTATGAAGTGGCTGACGGATTTCAACTTCTACCTGGGACTGAAACAGTTCACCGTAGGGTCGCAGATGAACCGAATCTATGAGGCGAGTCGGGTGCGGAACAATACCCAGGAATTGCTCGGAGTCGAGACAAACCTTCTGATCAACACACAAGTGATGAAGACGTGGCGATGGGATCGCACGTACGCACTGAAATATGACCTTACAAAGGCTTTAAAGTTTGATTACAATGGTCAAGCTCAAGCCTTGATTGGTGAGCCCGCAGGTGAAATCAATCGAGAGAATGCAGAAGAGTATCAGCTGTATCGTGACTCCGTGATTCGCAACCTCGAGAACGCAGGTGAAATAACGACCTACAACCACAACATTACGGGGTCATACAAGCTTCCTTTTGACAAGCTTCCGCTTGTGAATTTCATCTCAAGTGATATCCGTTACCAGGGTTCTTTCCGATGGGACCGTGCCCCATTCTCGCAGGATAGCATTGGCAATACGGTCCAAAATTCGCGCAACTTGAGCTTAAATGCTCAGGCGAATTTTGCCAATCTCTACAACAAAATCCCCGGCGTAAAGGACCTGTTGAATCCCCCACGTCGTGCGCCAAGCGCTCGAGAGATTCGCAACGAAGACCGCGATGGATTTGGAAATGCAGATGAGGAGGAAAAAGTAAAACTTGAAATCAATCCTCTGGCGACCTTGGTGAGGTTGATTGCAAGCGTCCAAAATGTTTCAGGATCGATGACCCGCAATGAGGGGATTTTGTTGCCAGGCTACAATAGAAAAGCAAGATATGCTGGTTTTGATGATGACTTCATTGTTCAAGGTCAGCCCTTTGAAAGAAGTTGGGCTGCTTTCTTGCTGGGGCATCAGAATACAAATTGGCAAGGAGATCAAGTGGGCGATTTTGCGACAGAATTTGCAGGGCAAGGTTGGTTGCAGTCGAGTGCTGTTCAAAACCAACAGTACACTCAGACCTACCAAGAGACGTTCAATGTTCGTGCAAACTTAGAGCCCATCAAGTATTTGAAAATTGAGCTCACGGCAAACCGAAACATTTCGCAGAATTACACAAGCTTTTTCCGCTATGACGAGGAATTGCAGAGATTCGCTTACGAATCAGAGAATGCGACCGGACAGTTTTCTGCGACGGTTATGAGTTGGAACACCGCCTTTGTGGAGGACGATGTTGACGACGAGTTCAATTCGGAAACATGGGACTACTTTATCAAACAGGCCCGAATTACCGTTTCAGAACGGCTGAATGATGCCACTTATCAATTGGATTCTCCAGAGAATACAGGCTATTACGAGGGGTATGGCGGAACCAGCCAGGACGTAACAATACCAGCATTCATTGCAGCTTACTTAGGCGTCGATGCAGAGGACGTGCCCCTCGACGTGTTCAACACTCCAATTGCTCCCAATTGGCGTGTAACCTATGATGGTCTGACCAAAAACCCGTTTTTCAAGCAATACTTTAAACGGTTCAACTTGAGCCACAGCTACCGCTCTACGCTCACCACGAATTACGTGACCAACTTGAATTTCCAAGCGGATGACCTCGGCAATCCAACCGCGATCGATCAAAGTGAATTTGGAAACTACATTTCTGAAAGGCAGTTCAATGTGGTGAGTTTGAGCGAACAACTGTCACCGCTATTGGGAGTGGACATGACGTTCAATACGGAGGCGGAGAACGAGCCTCAATTGAAGGTTGAATTGAAACGTGATCGGAACGTCGCATTTGGCCTGACCAATTTCCAAATCACGGAAACCAAGAGCAATGCGTTGGTCGTCGGCTTTGGGTACAAATTCAAGGACGTCCCCAACCCCTTCGTTAAGACTTACGGCAAGCTTCCGGTCAAGATGCTGAAAGAAACAGACCTGGTGCTGAGGGCGGATTTGAATATACGGGACAATCGAACCATCATTCGAAAGATGGAAGAGCGGCAGAACCAGGTGACTGCAGGGCAGAATCTGATTTCCATCAAGATGTCCGCAGATCTCGAAATATCCGACAAAGTGACGATGCGCGCATTCTATGACCATCAAATCACCAGTCCATATATATCCACGTCATTTGCTACGTCAAACATTCGTTCTGGAGTAGCTTTGCGCTTCAACTTGACACAATAAGCCATGAATATTCCGCAAGATTTGCGTTATACCAAAGAGCACGAATGGGTGCGATTGGAAGGAGACACTGCTACCATTGGGATTACCGATTATGCCCAAGGTGAGCTTGGAGACATCGTTTTCATTGAAGTTGAAACGGTGGATGAAGAGGTGTCAGCCGATGAGGTGTTTGGTTCGATAGAAGCTGTGAAAACGGTCAGTGATTTGTTCAGCCCACTTTCTGGCGAAGTTGTTGAATTCAACGAAGCACTTGAGGATGCGCCTGAATCGGTCAATAACGATCCCTATGGAGCGGGTTGGATCATCAAGTTGAAGTTGAAGGATGTCGCGGATGTCGAAGGCTTGATGACGGCTGAAGCATACGCCGAATTGATCGGCTAACGCCGTTTTAATCATGAGGGGAGACCTCAACGATACAGGCATTGATCGGGAATTTCAGTGGAGACATTCGGCTGTCCCAACCTTTTGGGCATTGCTCATCTTCGGCCTGCATGCGATTCCAGGAAAGGATTTGCCACAAGCCAGCTGGTTGGGAGAAATGCACATGGACAAACTGATTCATCTTATGATGTTTATGTTCCTAAGTTCGAGTGTATTCATAGCGCTTGGGAAATCGGGTTCGGTGCGCAAATACAAGTGGTTTGCAGGAGCTGCGCTGCTGATTTATGCTTTTGGCTTGGAATTTGCGCAAGGAATATGGTTTGAAGGTCGAACCACAAGCTTTGGTGATATGATTGCAGATGGAATAGGTGTTGGCATTGGTCGTCTGCTCTTTCGATGGATATACAGGTGCTGGAATTAAACAACGCATGCGTTAAGTTCCTCCATTCTGCTGCTACAATGCCAAAGTTGTCTTAATTTCGAAGCCCAATAGAAAGCAACATGCTCAGTCGAAAAACTCCTGAAGCGAACCTAGAAAACAAGCGATCGGCTTGGCGAGCCATTGGCTTCGTCGCGTCCTTTTCGCTGTTATTGAGTGCCTTGGCATGGACATCTTACGATGTTGCCATCACACGCGCTCTTGACTTCGAAGCAGATTTGCTCGAAGACGAGGAAATTCCCATCAACATCATTCAGCCGCCACCGCCGCCACCGCCGCCTCAACAAACCACGGTCATTGAGATCGTCGATGACGAGGAGGAAATTGAGGAGGAGTTGGAGATAGAGGACATTGAACTCGATGAGGACACAGAGATTGAAATCATCGAGGACTACGAGGAAGAGGAAGAGGATGTTGCCTTTATGATCGTCGAAAACATGCCTGCTATGGGCGATTGCAAGAAGTTGCGAGGTGATGAACGTCACCAATGCACGCAACTGGAGATCATCAAGTACGTGTCCAAGAACACAAAGTATCCGCCGATTGCCAAAGACGCGGGAATTCAGGGGACGGTGTTTGTCTACTTCGTAGTCGGAAAGGATGGCAAAGTGCGTGACGTTCGCGTTTTGCGTGAAGTTGATTCACGTCTTGATGCTGAGGCAACGCGTGTAGTGGAGAGCTTGCCCTCTTTTGAGCCGGGCGAGCAACGTGGAAAAGCGGTGAGTGTTCAATACACCATTCCGGTGAAGTTCATCATTCGTTAAGCGCCGAAAAATTTTGAAAAGACTGAACGGCTCGGACACTTTGTTCGAGCCGTTTTTCTTGCGTCAAACCGTCGATCAATGCCCAGGGGTGAGCTCTCCGTGCTTGAAGATCCTCAGCATAGCATTGGTGCAGCCTTTTTCGGTCTACTGGGTCGGGCAATGTTCGCAATGGATCTGCTTCCCAAGGAATGTTTGGCGCACACAAAAGGGTAAAATCAGCCCATTTTTCCAAGTGGATTAAACCGGGTACTTCCGCATCGAATACCCAGCGACCCCACCAGCGAATAACCGTAGAATCAGAATCGGATATGACTGTTTTTGATCCACTTTCGATTGCCCTGCGTTCGGCTCCATGACAAGCCTCCAATTGTTCACGGGCCAATCGTTCCAGGTCAGCTACGCCAATGATGCCTGCACGCACCCGGGTGTCATTCCGTGCAGCTTCGGCAGCAACTTCCGCCCCGATGGCAACCGATAATGCGGCAGCTAGGGTTGTTTTTCCAGTGGATTCAATGCCGGTAATAGCGATGCGTATCATTGAATTTACCATTGAAAGAAGTCAAACCAGCCTTCGATGGCGATTGCTGTGTACACGACGAACAAACCCACGGTCCAGTGCATTTTTCGTCCACGGTATAGAATTACAGCCGCGGCATTGACAACAATCCAGTAGAGCCAGTTGGCATGAACAAATTGCAACATCCAATAAGTGGCCAGCAAACTTCCTACTGTCGTGAAAGCATCTAGCCCAGGCCGCCAGGCCTTGCCGTGCCATTTCAGGAGAATCGTCAATGCACCCCAAGTTCCAATTGCGAGTGCTATGGAAATAAAATGATCCATGCCCGAAGCAATGGGCAGTGGGTTCGGCCATGCTTCTTCCACGGCGGACATTCCCAACCATGCCATGATGATGTAGTAAAGCCATAAAGTTGCTTCAGCAAGCATGCGTCGTTGCCAGCAGATCGCGAGGTAGAGCGATGACCCGATAGCCGCGAGGTGGAAGCTCCAAGGAGCGGCATTCATGTATCCAATTGTGTAGCCCAAGTTGAGGATGGCCGCAAGTGGTTCGCCCCATCGGTGCCATGATTTCTGATCAAACTTTGGAGTTCCTGCAGATGGGAAGCCGGTGACAAATTCTCGCAGCATCACTCATCAAAATCGCAGCGGCATGGTGCGGAAAGGATCAGTTCCACTTCGCTCGACAACCAACCACGCAAAGCTTCTTGCTCTTCGATGACCATGTCGTTGTGAAGCAGATCCAATTTGCGAAGGTTGGGCAGGTCGCTCAGTGATGCTGGAAAGTAGGCCAGGACATTGTCCCAAAGCGCTAAGCTTTCAAGTGCGGACATTTGGTCAATGTCCAATGGAATGGAGTCGATCATGTTGTCTCCCATTTCAAGGGTCACCAAGCGATCCAATTGCGTTAGAACTGCTGGGAATTGTTCGAGTTGATTGGAGTTGATGGACAAACGTTCGAGCAATGCGAGTTGTTTCCATGCTGGGCCAATGGATTCGATGCGGTTCCGGTCCAAAATAACCTCACGAAGTTCGGTCCATCCTAGGATTTCAGTTGGAACGCTTTTCAGTTTTTGTTTGCTCAAGTCCAAACGAAAGATGGGTGTGCCGTTCAAACGTGCTTCATTCGCGCTCTCTACATCCTTGAAGATGGGTGCGTTTTCCCAATCTTCAGGCTCAATTGTTTGAGCGGTCAATGATCCGATTGTAAAGCTCCAAAAAAAGACCATAAGCAACGAGGGACAAACGCCTTGCCGGCAGATTTGAACCAGCTGTTTAAACTGTTTTCTTAGAGGTCTTTGGTTGGACATGAATCAAATGTCAGTGGGTGGGACTTCAAACGTTTCAAGATAAGAACGAACGTTTGTTTCATCTTGTTGCAGCTGATGTGTGAGTGCTTTCAAGCCATCGAATTCAATTTCGTCTCGCATTCGTTTCATGAATCTTAGGTCAATGAGCTCATTGTAACACTGTCGCCCTCCATGCAGCAAGTGAACCTCAATTTGTTGTTGCCCTGAGCTTCCTTCGATGGTTGGCCTTGTTCCAATATTGACCATGGCGGGGTTCCATGTCTTTTCACCTTCTAAACGAGCGAAGACGGCATAAACGCCAGATGCCGGAACCAGTTTGAGCGGATTTTCGATGTCGAGATTTGCGGTTGGGTAGCCCAATTTTCTGCCTAACTGCTCGCCTCGCTTCACCCGTCCAAGAAGGGGATAAGCTTTGCTCAGCCATGTTCGGGCTTGAGCGACATGGCCGCGTTGCAGAGCTTCGCGCACTTTCGTGGAGCTGACTTTGGTCTCCTTGACGGTTTGGGCGGGCAACTCTTCGACGGTAAAGCCAAAGACCTTTCCCAGGTTGATCAGTGAATCAAACGAACCTTCGCGGTTGCGACCAAAGCGATGGTCGTATCCGATGATGACCTTTACGGGTCGAATGCCTTCTGCGAACAGGTCTCGAACGTATTCTAAAGGAGTCTTTCTGGAAAAGTCTTCAGTGAATGGATGGATGACGAGATGATCCAATCCTGCATCGCGAAGCAATTCTTTTCGCTCGTCAATGGTGTTGAGTAATTTGAGCTGATGCTGCTCAGGATGCAAGACCGTTCGAGGATGTGGATGAAAAGTGAGCAGCACCGATTCTCCGTTGACTTCGCTTGCCCGATGCCTCAACAAGTCAATGACAGCGCGATGTCCAATGTGCACACCGTCGAACGTACCAACGGTTAAAACCACGGGCACATCTGATTTAAAATCGCTGGCATTGAGGTGTACTTTCACTTTTGCAAAGATAGGTTGGTAAACTAGCTCATTCGCTTGTACTTTTGCACCGAAATTAATTAGCTCAATCACCTAATTGCTCATGTCCCAAAAAGGCACCATTTCCCAAATCATCGGCCCAGTAGTCGACGTTAGTTTTCCAGCAGGTGTTCCCCTTCCAAAAATTCTTGATGCAATGCGCATCGAAAGAGAAGGTGGAGATTTGATTCTCGAAACTCAAAAGCACATCGGAGAAGACACCGTGCGTGCGATCTCAATGGATTCAACTGAAGGACTTTCCCGCGGAATGGCGGTTTCTTCAGATGGAAAAGGCATTACGATGCCGGTAGGAGAGCAAATCAAAGGCCGTCTTTTCAATGTTGTTGGTGAGGCAATCGATGGCATTGGCCCAATGACAGACACAGAGAACGGACGTGAGATCCACCAGGACGCTCCGAGGTTTGAAGATTTGTCGACAGCTACCGAGGTGCTTTTCACAGGGATTAAAGTCATCGACTTGATTGAGCCCTATGCCAAAGGAGGAAAGATTGGATTGTTCGGGGGTGCCGGTGTTGGCAAGACGGTTTTGATCATGGAATTGATCAACAACATTGCCAAAGGATACGAGGGCATTTCTGTCTTTGCAGGAGTTGGCGAGCGAACACGTGAAGGAAACGATTTGTTGCGTGAGATGATTGAATCTGGCGTCATCAAATACGGTAAAGAATTCGAAGAGAGTATGGAAGCTGGGGGTTGGGACCTTTCAAAGGTTGACACCAAGGAGCTTGCAAGTTCTCAAGCGACGCTCGTCTTTGGCCAGATGAATGAGCCTCCAGGAGCGCGTGCGCGTGTTGCACTGTCTGGTTTGACAGTAGCAGAGTACTTCCGCGATGGGGATGAGGAGTCTGGCGGTCGTGACATTTTGTTCTTCATTGACAACATCTTCCGATTTACCCAAGCAGGTTCAGAGGTTTCTGCACTTCTTGGTCGAATGCCTTCTGCGGTAGGTTACCAACCAACGCTAGCAACGGAAATGGGAGCCATGCAAGAGCGGATCACTTCTACGAAGCGTGGATCCATTACTTCGGTTCAAGCGGTATATGTCCCAGCAGATGACTTGACAGACCCTGCACCGGCGACCACATTTGCTCACTTGGATGCGACCACGGTATTGTCGCGAAAGATTGCATCTCTTGGTATTTATCCAGCGGTTGACCCACTCGATTCAACGTCACGAATTTTGACGCCAGACATCGTTGGAGAGGAGCATTACAATTGTGCTCAAGACGTGAAAGAAACCCTGCAGCGATACAAAGAATTGCAGGATATCATCGCCATTTTGGGCATGGATGAATTGTCTGAAGAAGACAAGCAAACGGTTTACCGTGCGCGTCGAATCAGCCGTTTCCTTTCCCAGCCTTTCCACGTTGCAGAGCAATTCACAGGCATCAAAGGATCCTTGGTATCGATCGAAGACACCATCAAAGGATTTAAGCGCATTCTGAGCGGTGAGTTGGACCACCTTCCGGAGGCAGCCTTCAATTTGAAGGGTTCCATCGAAGAAGTCATTGAGGCTGGAGAAAAAATGATGGCTGAGGCCTGAACCAAGCAAGATGACGGTACACATTCTCACACCCGATGAAACGTTGTACAGCGGAGAAGCTGTTTACGTGGGGCTACCAGGATCGGATGGAAGCATGGGCATCATGGAGCGTCACGCTGCTTTGATCACCACTTTGCAGTCGGGCGATGTCATCGTTCGCACTGGCAAAGGAGAAGAGACTTTCGCTGTCAAAGGAGGAACTGTAGAGGTGCTCAACAACGTGGTAACCGTGCTTGCGGCCTGACCCTAGCAATATTGAATTTTAGAAAAGCCTGGCCTTGAGCCGGGCTTTTTCATTCATGGTGGTAGGGTTCTCCCTTCAAAATGGTGTGTGAACGATAAATTTGTTCGATCGCAAAAGGCCGGATCATCTGATGGGAGAAGGTGAGGGGGCTAAGGCTCCAAAACTCATGGGCTTTTGCGCGGATGCTTTCGTCAAAACCATAAGGCCCACCGATGACCCACATGACATGTTTCAACCCACGGTTTTGAAGTTTTCGGAGGTGTTCAGCCCCTTGCATGGAGGTCCGGCTTTTTCCTCGTTCGTCCAAGAGAATCAAGTGATCCACACCGGGCAATAATCTTTCCAAAACGAGCGCCTCTGCCTTCATCACTTGTTGGGCATCAGCTTTGGCCTGTTTCAGCTTGATATCTGGCGTTTCCACAAAGCTAAATTTTCCGTAGTGCCGGAGCCTTTGCTCATAGACAGTGATGCCTTCAGCAATCCACTTTGCTTGTGTTTTTCCCAAGGCTACCAAGGTCATTTGCATGTGGCAAAGGTAGTTGATGAGTTTGTTTCTGATCGAACGAACAATGCGCACGCACGTTTATCTTCGTGCCATGCTTACGACAGAGATGTTGCGAATGATTGATTGGTCCTTGCAAGAGGATTTGGGGGAATGTGACCACACTTCCGCATCATCCCTGCCTGAGGGATTGCAGCGAGAAGGTTGGATCCTAGCAAAGGAAGAGGGTGTAGTCGCTGGTTTGGAGGTCGCTGCCGAGGTTTTCCGTCGTGTGTCACCAGAACTAACCATTGAGAAACTCAGCCAGGATGGAGATCGGGTGGCTTATGGTCAAGCGGTATTTCGGATTTCTGGGGACGCGAGGCGAATACTGGAGGGAGAGCGACTGGCCCTGAATTTCATTCAACGAATGAGTGGAATCGCTTCGCGCACTGCTGACGTGATGGATTCATTTCAAGGCACCAAGTGCCGCGTATTGGATACACGAAAAACGACACCAGGTCTCCGAGCCTTCGAAAAATGGGCCGTGCGATTGGGTGGTGGAACGAATCATCGGATGGGCCTGTATGACATGATTTTGATCAAAGACAACCACGTTGATTATGCGGGATCGGTCGAGGAAGCACTGAATCGTGTTGCGAAATACTTACAGGAATTGGGCCGTGATTTGCCGGTGGAGATTGAGGTTCGTGATGCATCTGAATCTGCCGATGCGATGCGCTTGCAATCCATGTTGTGCAAACCTTCTGGAGCTCCGTTAATTGACCGTTTGTTGCTGGACAATCACAGTCCTGAGGAGGTTCGGATGCAAGTTGAACGTTGGGGAGGCCAAATTGATTTAGAGGCATCAGGCGGCATCACGCCATCCAATGCTCTTCACTATGCAGAAACAGGGGTCGATTATGTTTCGATGGGTTGGTTAACCCACAGCGTAAAAGGCATGGACTTCAGCCTCAAATCAACGGACACGCTTATATGAGTCAGTTACCGCCGCCGCCTGTTCCGGAAGGGCCAATGTTTAAGTGGCTTCAAGACCACAAAGGATTTGATCGGTTGCGACAATTTTTACGGCAGCTGAGGCCTTGGAAGGATCAGGACATGAATGTGTACGATGTCTTTCGGTTTTTTACTCTGGGACTTGTCAATGGTTCGGTATCGACCCGTGCCGCCGCGATCAGTTTTCGCTTGTTTGTAGCGTTTTTTCCGGCGATGTTATTGCTCTTGAGCATTGTCCCCTTCACCCCATTGGAGACGGAAGAGGTGCTGCTGAGTTTGGAATATTTCTTCCCAAAACAAGCCATTGATTTGTTCGAGCAAACGGTTACGGATTTGATTGATCAGCGGCAGGGAACCCTTCTGTCTGTCGGTGTGGTGTTGCTGGTTTATTATGCCTCCAACAGTGTGAATTCGATTCTAATGGGATTTGGTGAAAGTCCCCACGTTCCGGGCAAACCAAACTGGTTGTTGTTTCGACTGCTTTCGGTGGGATTGATGTTGTTGTTGTCCGTTTTGTTGGGAGTGGCGGTTTTTCTCATTGGTTTTGCCGGAGACCTGGTGCAATGGGCAGAGACGAAAGACTTATTGAATACGGATGATATCCCTCTGCTGATGATGGCGCGTTGGACGTTGTCATTTGCATTGATGTATGCCACGGTTGCAATTTTGTACAACGCGGGCAACCGAATCAAGAAACGCTGGGAGTGGTTTTCGATTGGAGCCACTGCGGCTACAACTCTGCTCATCATTGTGACCTTTGCCTTTTCCTGGTTTATTGGTCAGTTTGCTTCTTACAATACGCTGTATGGATCCTTGGGTACGTTGATGATTACACTTTTATGGTTGAATTCCAACAGTTCCATTTTATTATTGGGCTTTGAATTGAACGCTGCGATCCATCGGGCCCAGCGGGATGCCGAAAACACAGAAAAACCAATTTCATGAAATACTTCTCTTTACTCTTTGCTTGCGCCTTTGCTTTGACCTCCGTTGCACAAAATGGAAATTCCGTTTTGGGAAAGTGGAAAACCATCGATGACGAGACGGGTCGGATCAAGAGCATCGTCGATATCACCGAAAAGAATGGCGAGTTATTCGGGACGGTCGTGGAATTGTTTCGATTGCCCGAGGAAGAGCAACACCCGATTTGCTCTGATTGTGAGGATGACCGAAAGGACCAGCCAGCGCTGGGCATGGAGATTGTTCGAAACATGGTGCAGGACGGAGATGCCATGGAATGGGAAGACGGTACAATCTGTGATCCCAAGAATGGAAAAATCTACGATTGCGAGATGTGGCTCGATGAGGATGACTCCAATGTCCTAATGGTCCGCGGATACATTTACTTTTTGTTTCGAACGCAGAAGTGGTTGCGAGCAGAAGGCTAATGCAGTTGCCTTTTGTCAGCCTGCGCTGGGACATCGTCAGGGCCACCAGGGCAGCCGATGTTTGATGGCTTGCCGCAATTCAGGGAAGAATCCCATCAGGTAGAACAGGCCGAAACTGCTTCCTGTTCCGAGCGCTCCAAACGCAATGGCCTCTGCGAGCGGCGGAGCACCGAGCGCTCCGGCTTCCCAATGAAAGCAGCATGCACAAGCAAATGCAATCAACGCGATAGGTGCGATGGACCAAGTAAACGGCTGAACGCGAAATTTTTTCCACACGATCAACAAACGCCAAACGTTGTTCCAAACGACCGTTCCGAGCGTGGCTAAGGCTGCGCCGCCGATGCCCATTTTGAGAACCACGAGAAAGAGGTAGTTTGAAGCTACCGTAAATAAGACAAGCCCCAAATTGATGGGTAAAAGCAAGCGATAGTGTTCACTGAATCCAAGATGGGAGTTGTTGCTGACATTGAGTCCGGATATGATTTTGGACACAGCGATGCAGATAAAAACCAATTCTAGCCCGCGGTATTTTTCAGGCAAAAGCAAGAGGAATGGTTCAAAACCGGCCCAAATTCCCGCCATGAGACTTGCCATGAGCAAAAAGTTGACCCGTGCTGTGTTCTGACTCAACCGTTGCATTTCGGAATTCGAACTGTTGTGAATTTTAACGGCGACGATTCCGCTCACGATCTTTTGCGTGGCTCGCATGGGCATGCCAATGACCGAACCAACGAAGAACCCCATGGTGTAAACTGGAACTTCTTCCAGGCCGAGGTACATCCCAATCATGACATAGTCCAACTGATTGGCAATGATTGCTGCGCCTCCAGCAAATACGCTGAATAGACTAAAGTCTGCGAGCGGACGCATTTCACTCCAGGCAATTGAATCGCTAGATTTCGGCCAGACACCAACCGTTGGAAGCAGAAGCAGAAGCAGCGAGACAAACCATGAGAGGATGTAAGCGTGGATGAACCATTCCAAGGGCATGTATCCTAGTAAAAGGGCTCCGCCAAGGATGAGGTAACTGCCTTTTTGCCAGACTTCATCTACCCACGAGATCAGGCCTGTTTTGAGTTGTAGGGTGAGGAGCGCTCGGAAGACGGCCATCAAGCTCATGACGGCTATGATCACAATAAAACCACCGATATTGTCTTTCAACAAGTCCGCATTTTTGGCGTCCATATTTCCAATCCAATCGCCGCCCCAAATGGCAATGATCATGAGGCACAAACCGATTCCAACACCTGCAATGAGAAGAATTGCTTTGAGGTGTTGTCCGCGTTCTTCTGCAGGATAGCGGCTGAGAAAACGAACAATCGCAGCCGGTGCCCCAAGCGTGGCGATGGATGAGCAGATGAGCCCCCACGATGTCATGATGCGCAAAAGCCCCCACACGGCCTCGTTTCCGTCGAACGCACGCGGCAACACGAACATTGTATTCGCGGCGCCGAGCAACAAGCCAATGCCCAGTGCAATGGATGCCAATCCGGATTGTTTCGCAATGACGCTCATGGTAATTTAAAAGTACTCTGGCAATGGATCCAGTACAGTGCAATACGCACAATACTTGGATTCGGTTTCATGGACAAGGCCTTCATTCGTTTGATGCAGATGGTTCAATTTATCTGAGATCCAACTCAATAATTTAAAGGCATCTTCTCGGGTGACGAATGTTTGGCCGTCGATGGTCAATGGCAGGAGACCGGCGGTTGCGTTTTTTCCCGAACGGATGCCTGCACGAACGTGATTGATTTGGGCGTTTTCATCGGTGCGTTTTTTCCCATTCGGACCAATGGTTTCAAGAGCAATAGCGGCATACATCAAAAGTTGTAGCGCTTTTCCTGATTTGCCATCATCCAATTTCTCAGTCCATGCACCCTTCAATTTTAGTTCGCGTGCTTCGACGGATCCTGTTTTGTAATCTGTCACGACAACGGCGCCATTTTCGTGGTCAATGCGATCGGCCATTCCGTGCAACCGAATCTCTGGAAAGTTTGCGTTCTCGTTTTTGAACGTATGCCCCAAAGAGGCCTCCAATGAGCCAATGACTCGTCCTTGCACTTGCTCCAGTTCCGCCATTTCTGCTCCGATGAGTTTCACCAATGTTGCCTCAGCAATTGTCAGATGCAGGTAGTTCTCACCGAACGAAGTCAATTCCTTGTTGAAGTGTTGTTCCACGGACTCTTGAAGCAGAGGAGTGATGTGTTTTTTGAAGTGCAAGAGGAGGTCGCGGGTCATTGGCTGGTCGACCATTTTGGTCAACCCATCTTCCAAGACTTGGTGAACGATTGTTCCAAAAGTGCTGGAGTTCATTTCTTCCGTGAACTCCCGGGGTTCACTCAGTCGCAATATGTACTGGTAATAAAAATTGCGCTTGCACGCCATAAACGAATTCATGGCAGATGGACTGATGCCTCGTTTTGCCCACCTTTGGAGTCGGTCTTTTGCGAAGGCATCCCACTCCACCGCGGCGATGTCAGGCCTTGGGTCTGGGAGCGGAGCATACACCGTTGTTTTTTGAACGGGAAGCAAGTCTTTTCCATTTGGCCGGAAAGCCCGTTCAACTTGAAGCAGGTACCGGCTTTTTTCAGATGATTCATCTTCGGCGCGGTAAACCATGTGCACATTCCTGGCTTGGTTGAATAGCCGGTAAGTGTAATAGGCGTAGATGGCTTCTTTGTGGTGTCGGTTGGGAAGTTTCCACACCGCACGGAGGTCGAATGGAATGAAACTGTCGGGAACACTTGTCTTCGGCAGGTTCCCTTCGTTGCAGTCCAGTAAAATAATCCGTTCAAAGTCGAGCGCACGGCTTTCAATCAGTCCCATGATTTGGAGGCCCTCCTCAGGTTCCCCCAACAGGTCAATTCGGCTCGCAGACAGACTGGAAATCAGGATGCTCCAAACTTCATGGGCGGTGTCCAATAAGCCGAACTCTTCTTGAAACCGAAGCAATAGGCCGACTGCTCGCGTCACCCGTTCCCAACCAACACTGCTCCAAGGATCGGGGTTCTGATTGGCTTCGAGGGCTTCTGCGATTCCTCGGGACCATTCATTCAAGGCTTGAAGGAGCGTTTGGGCATCACTCGTTCTTAATTGTCCAATTGCCGCGCAGAAAGGCGCAACGGTTCCGTTTGATTCGCCATTCAGCCGCGCATCGTTGATCCAAGCCCATTTGCGCTTCGCTGCCGTTTGAATCACTCTCAGGGCGTCTGTCTGCAGTGCATCAGCTTTCAATACTTGCCGGGTGAATGATTCACTGAACAGCTGTTGCAAATCAGAAATGTGCCAGGCTGTGGTGGATTTTTGGACCATTGCCTTCACGCACTGCAAGAATGAATGGGCGGGAGTGTCATTCCACGAGAGGCCCATGGTGACGTTGTAGGCCGATTGCATTCCCGCTGGAAGCGATTGCAAAAGCAAAGGAAGTTGTGATCCGTCGGGAAGCACAACCGCCGTTTTGCTCCAATCATCTGGATGAATGGATTCTAAAACTTCACGCACATATTGGCATTCCATTACGGTGCTGCTGCAAGCCACACTGTGGATGGTGGGAGGGGATTTGGACAAACGATTGGAGAGCGCATTTAGATTGCCAGCAGCGCCCCATCCTCCCTGTTCTCGGATGAAAAGTCCTGCTTCAATTTCATCAGAATGAACATAGCTTTCGTCTCCGTCCCACAGCCAGGTGAGTTGGCTTTTGACTTCAAATTGGCGCAAGAATTTGCGTTCTGCAGGCGTCAATGCACTGAGACCTGCAACAAAAACATGTGCGCTTTGAAGCGCACTCTCAGTCTGGGAAGCTTCTCGAGCAATGAGTCCTGAGTAGCCCATTCCGTGGGAAAGAAGCCGCTCTTTGAAGGCATCGTAAAGCGGTCCCAGTTGGAGGTATTGCTTTAAAAAAGACCGTTGAGCATTGCCTAGTTTTTTTTCATCCGCAAAGCTCCACTCTTCAATCCCTTCAATATCGCAGAGGTTCTGGAACACTTTGGACGCATCGAGTAAATGTTGATCGATTTCATTGAAATCACGGAGGGCAATGCGTCCCCAGGGCATAAAAGATTGAAAGGTGCGTGAATCGGCTGTTTGTTGCGGTGAGTCGCTGCCCTCTTGGAGCGTCCGCCAGCAGGAGAATAATTCTGCCTGCGCTGCGAGCGGATCCAGGGAACTGAGCCCCGTGCTGTCACGCAGCACATCACTCAGGGTTTTGACTTGAGGAAGCCAACCGCTTCCATCCATCATCCCGGCGATGGTTCTTTCCAACTTGCGAGCTGCCCGTGAACTGGGCACAATGACCAAACAATCGGTGGGCCGATCATGCGCCAAGACCAGCTGCGCGGTTCGCTCTAAAAATGACTGTGGTGGTGGGGGTTTGCTCAATGACGGCCGTTTCAGTCGTTCAATTTAAAACCATTGCGTACGAAATCAATGAATTCCTTTCGACCATCTGAAGTCGTGATTGCTTTTGTGACTTCTGACCAAGCAGAGACGGTGCGTTTTGACGTTGCTTCTGGTGCGTTTTTTTTTGGATTCGGTAGCGCTGGTTTTGGTTCTTCCGAAGTTTCGATAGGGATGTCATTCTCTGTGAGAACTTGGTCGAGCTGATCCGCTGCTGCAAACCGTTGTTTGGCAGATTCCATGCGTCCCAATTGTTCTTCAAGCAACCCGAGATTGTTCTGAGTAATGGCATCTTCGGGATCGAGTTCGATGGCTTTTTCATAATCAGCAATGGCGCCATTGACGTCCTTTAATGCCTGTTTCATCCACCCTCGTGCCGAAAATCGATAACCATAGCTTGGCTGCAGTCTGATGGCTTCTGTGAGCAATCCGATGGCATCGTGGGCGCGTTCGTTGTGAAAAAGTGCCACTGCTCGGTCATTGAGAAAATCGGGGTCAGCGTTCCAAACATCGGATTCGTTCAGCGCATTATCATAAGCGATCAACGCACTTACCCATTGACCGAGTTCAGCCGATGAACGACCTTGTTCGACAGAAAGATGCCCTTTGGGCTGAGATGCTTGATCAGAGGAAGCCATAAGTGAAATTTGCTTGTTCAAAAATACAACGCCAATCGCACGCGTTTGTTTCCTCGATACATGCGAACTTGCTCATGCAAATGATGATGGAATATCCGCAATACCGAATGCTCGAGGGGTCTGAAACTCTCTATGCAATTGAAGGACCTCGCCATGCCATTGAATTTCAACCGCTGGGATCAAATCAGTGGATGATGCATGCGCACTTTGCATCGGATTATCCGCGATTTGTTTGGATGCAAGAATTGCTGTTGAAAGCCGCTCAAGCCAGAGCGGTTTCAAAAGAAGAATTCTTTGATTTGGTCAACGCTCGAGAAGTGCACGAGCCCTTAGCATGCCTCGGACGTTTCAACGCGTCAGAAGCTCACGAAGCGTTGCGTTTTGAAACGAATGTTGAATTGCAGCCCTTGACCACATTTGGCGTCTCTTCGATCTCGCGTCACCACGTTTTGGTTGGTTCAGACGAAGACATTCGCGAGGCATTGAAGGCTGCGAAGCAGAACGATTGGGAAGTTTTAATTGTTGGAGGAGGCTCAAATGTCTTGATGCACTCTGATTGGGAAGGCTTGACGTTGCAGCAAGGAATCAAAGGAATTCAAGTGCTCAGTGATGATGGCAATCGCGTGGAAGTCTTGGTCGGTGCAGGAGAGTCATGGCACGATTGGGTTTTGCATGCAGTCGAGCAAGGTTGGAACGGTATCGAGAACCTGGCTCTTATTCCTGGATCGGTTGGCGCGTCGCCAATGCAGAACATCGGTGCATACGGAGTCGAAGTCAAGGACTGTTTTTTATGGTTAGAAGCCGTGCATCAACAAACGGGTGAGTTGCGACGTTTTGACCACAACGCTTGTGAATTTGGTTACCGAGAAAGCATTTTTAAGCAGAGAGAAAAAGACGAATGGGTGATTGTTAGGGTCGCCTTTGTGTTGGAACGCAATGCACCATTGCGCATGGAATATGGTGCGATCCAATCAGAATTGAAGCACCTCCAACACCATGAGATCGCCCACAAAAACGTCATGGAGGCGGTGATGCGCATACGCAGGTCCAAGCTGCCAGATCCAGCATTGTTGGGCAATGCTGGGAGTTTTTTCAAAAATCCAATTTTGGATGAACGTGCATTTGAAGCCGTTCTTTCGAATCATCCTGAAGTCGTGCATTACACGCTTGAGGACGGAACTTTCAAGTTAGCCGCGGGGTGGTTGATCGAACAAGCTGGATGGAAGGGACAGCGGCGCGGGAACTGCGGTGTTCACGAGCGTCAGGCCCTCGTTTTGGTCAATTATGGGGGCGCTAGCGGCCAAGAAATTTGGCAATTGGCTTTGGACATTATTGAGGATGTGAAAGTCAAATTCGGAGTTGAACTGCAGCCTGAGGTCAATCAAATCCGAACGTCTTAAACAGAGCAAGCCCGGCTGCTTCAATTGATGTGTTCAACTGAAACAACCGGACTTACTTGATGAATTCTGATCCGCTTAACTATCAGAAAACAGGGCAAGGCAAGTAGCGCGGTGACTTTGATCGACCTCTCTGTTGCGTTTGCCAGTTGTAACTCAATACAATTTCATGGCTTCCACCTGTGGTGGCCAAGCCCAATGTGCTCAAGGTCATGTCGTAGCTGTAACCAACCTTCCAATTTTCTTGACCATAGCCGAGGATCACGCTGACGGCGTCCACATCTGCTCCACCTTCAATGGTGTGTCCGAATGGTAGTCCTTGGTACCACAATCCGAAGCTCAGAGGTTTCGTGTCGTAATACACGCCCAAATCCATTTGATCAAACGGTCCTTGCGCCATGTAATTGAAAGCGAAGACCAAATCTCCGTGGTTTTTATTGTGCAAGTAATCAATCAACGGCATGCGGAAACCACCATGAACAGATGCCTTGACATCCATTGGATCGATGAATACAGGATTCAAACTTTCGTTCGGATTGTTCAAGTGATCAAACGAAAAACCCAACCAAGTGTACTGCCCTGTTAAGAGCATGCCAGCAGCGAAATCAAAATAGTGCTGTGCTACGCTTGGACGATCTTCGATGCTCGAAACTTGTGGTCCACGGATCAGTTGGTCTCCGAAGGTTAATTCTTGCATCTGAATGGAGCGCGAAGCCAATCCAGCTTGCAAAGCGGGACGGAGCCTCCATCCATTTCCAAGCGGAATTTCGTAGGCGAATTGACCCGCAATGCGCGTCGTACTTAACCCACCTGCTCCCGCTTCCTCGTTGCTGAACAAGATCCCAAAGCCACTGTTCAAGTTGCGGTTGTACCAGTCATGTGCAACGTGCATAGCGACGTAAGATCCAGGCATAGAGGCCCATTGATTTCTGTATACGCTCGAAATACGGGCGTTGTCAGAAGAACCAGCAAACGCCGGGTTTACAATCGTCGGAATGGCATTGGATTGCGTGAATCGCAAATCCTGGGCCAAAGCGTGATTCGCACACAATGTGAAGGTCAAAAGACCAATAATATTGAACACTTTCATAGCGCGAGGGAATATCAATTGAAAAGTCATGGTTCGATTTTTTTTACTGAACGATCAGGGTTACATCACCTGCTTTGGTTACGCGGTGACCATTGCTAAACTGGGCTGTGGCTTTCCAAGCATAAACGTCTTGTCGGGCCAAAACCCCTTCGTAGTAACCGTCCCAACCAACATAGACATCGGTCGAGCGGAAGATTAATTCTCCCCATTTATTGAAAACGATAAGTTCATACTCAACAATTCCAGTGTGATGAGGGTGGAAAACGTCGTTGTCCAACGCTGCCGGATCATATCCACCGCCATTTCCACCACCGTTGATCGGTGTGAATGCGGTCGGGAATTCCATGAACCCACCAGTCGTTGCCTCAACGGCATGTTCCAACGTATAAGATGTTGGGCAGTTGAACGCATTATTAGCGGTCAAGGTTACGTCGTAGATGCCGGGCTCCGTGTAGAAGTGAATCGGATCTGAAACGGTGCTCACCTGGCCATCACCAAAGTTCCACAAGAACTCAATGGATTCGTCATCAGAAAGGTTCACAAACTCAACAGGCTGGTCGGGGATGATGACTTCAGTTGGGCTGTTGACAAAGGCAGCTGTTGCCGATGGGAAAACCTCAACCGCACCGTAGTGGATCACTTGTTCTTCTTGTCCTTCGAAACCAATAACGGTCAGGGATACATTGTATGTCCCTGGACGTGTAAACACGTGAACGGGAGATTCTTCAGAAGTCATGTGGTCATCGTCGAAGTTCCAAACGTATCCGGCACCGTGGTTGGAGTTGTTTTCAAACTCAACCATCAAAGGAGCACAGCCGGTTCCTCCCCCCACAAAACTGGCCACGGGGTTTGGAGATAAGATGTTAATTTGCTCTGTGTGTGCATCGGCGCAAATGCCGTTGTCCACGAGGAGTGTGATGTTGTAGGTTCCCCATGAGTCAAATGTGTGGAAGATCGGTTGATCGGCCACCACCTCATCACCATCTCCAAAGCTCCAGTATTGCACAGCACTTGATGAGGCCATGCTGTTGTTGTTGATGCCAACAGTGGTGTTGGGATAGGTCTGAACGGCAGGTGTTACACTGAATTCAGCCTGTGGCATTGGATAAACGTCAACACCAACTGTAACCGTATCAGTGCAACCATATGCGCTCAAAGCAACCAACTCCACTTGGAAGGTTTGATCTTCATTCGTAGTGTTCACAAACACGTGCGAAGGATTGGCTTCATTGGACGGAGCCGAGCCGTCGTTGAAGTTCCAGATAAACGATGCCGCACCTTCGGATTGATTGATCAATTGACCATCTACCGGAGAGCATCCTTGGAGAACCATATCAAATTCTGCGTTTAAGTATGGCGCTACGTCAAAAGTAACGCTGGCTGAAGCTTCACAGTTGTGGTCATTCATTACGTTTAACACAGTGGTGTATGTGATCAACTCCTCTGTTGGGTTGAAGAAAGTCTTCGTGTGCAGTGAGTCGCTGATAGCGCCAAACTCACCATTTCCATAGTTCCATGAGGTGGCAGTATGTCCGGTGCTGCTGTTGGCAAAAGTGGCGTCAACAGGGTAGCATCCTTCCAGATTCTCCAATGCAATGTCAGCCACAGGCCGGCCGAAGACAATTACCTGTGCCGAAGTGCTATCGGCACAACCTGCTTCATTGGTCGCGAGGAGCGAGACCTCGAATGTTGTGTCTGTCACAGATTCAGTGCTGAATACATGTGTAGGGCTGTTTTCGATTGATGTTGAACCATCACCAAATGACCAAGCGAAAGCACCTGTGGCATTCACAGAATTGTTTGTGAAACCAGCTTCCAAAGGCGTGCAAGCCGCTTCTGGGAACGCAAAGTCTGCAGTTACTGCTGGGTGAATGATGTGAGCCAAACCAGACGCAGCAGTGCAACCAAAATTGGTGAAAACTGTGTGCGTCATTTCAATGATCAAATCTTCAGCGCTGTCATTGATAACATTCATGATGATGCTGTCCGATGGGTTGATCATCTCAGAGCCATTGCTGAACGTTAGGGCACTGCTGTCTGCGAATTGAGCACCATTGAAGATCATCCACGCTTCATCAGAGCAAGATGCAGAAGATGAGGTTGAAAGACTCAAAACGGGAACAGGGTGAACTGTAACCAAGATGTTCGTTGAATCCTGGCAGCCAAAATCAGAAGTGACTTCCAATCCAATGATGTGTTCGGCATTCGCACCGGAAGCACCTTCCAGAGTGGCGCTCAATGCATCACCGGTGAACGTTTCTCCGTTCAAGTTCCAAATTGCATTGGCTACTTCGGTTGTCTCCAAAGCAAAGGCTGCATTGAAAGGAGCGCATCCTTCTGTTGCTCCGACCCATGCCGCTGCAACGCTTGGGAATACAGTAATGACTTCTTCGTGCACATCGCTGCAACCCAAATCGTGCATCGCTGTGAGGACAACCGTGTAATCGGTGACAGATTCTGTTCCTGCAAACGTGTGCAGGATTTGATCAAAGCCTTCATTTGATTCACTTGTTTCATTGCCAAAGTCCACTGTGTAGCTATCCGCACGCTCACTCATGTTGATGAGTGAAGCTTCAAACGGAGCACATCCTTCTGAATCTACTGTTGAAAAAGCTGCAATAGGCTGCGGCTTCACGCTCACGTTTGCACTTGCATTGCCAGTGCATCCGAAAGCATTGGCACCTTGGAATTCAATGGAGAATTCGGAGAGGTCCATGCCGGTGTTGTTCCAGCTATGGGTAGGAGTGCTCTCATTGGAGAATGTTCCGTCGCCAAAAGACCAGTAGCCACCGCTGGTAGCATCCATGTCAGGGAGGGTCAAAACCAAAGGAGAACAAGCTTCTGTTTCTGCCAAGGCCAAGGTGAATTCCGGTGCAGGCAAAACTTCAATGTCCATTGTGCGCTCGTCAGTGCAACCTAAGTCGTCAATGGCCAATAGGGTTACACTAAAGGTGGTAGCGTCATCACCGATTGCGTTGAATTCGTGATCCACCGCTGGCGACATATTGAACTCACCAGGAAGAAGAATCTCACCGAAATTCCAGATATAAGCGTCGCCGTTTGTGCTGCTGTTTGCAAAGGTGGTCATGAGGGGTTCACATCCGCCTGTTTCTGATGCCGTGAACGCCGCCACAGGTTGTGGTTTGATGAACACCTCAGCAGAAGCAGTACCAGCACAACCATTTTCCGTTTGAGCGGAGAAGGTTACTGTTGCAGCCATCAAGTCACCGGTGTTGTTTTCCCACGTGTGTGAGGGAGCAGCTTCGTTGGAAGTGGTTCCGTCACCGAAGTTCCAGGTGATGTTTTGTGCATTTGCAAACGCAGGCATATCCACACTCAAAGGCGAGCAAACTGAGTCATTGCCAAGATCCAATGTGAATTCTGCACCGGGGTGCACTGTTACGTTTTGCGTGGCCGTGTCGAAGCATCCGAGGTTGTCGGTTGCCGTCAGTGTCACGGTGAATGTTTCTGTCAAGTCCCCAGCCAAGAAAACCATGCTTGGGTTCTCGTCACTGGAAGCATCTCCGTTTCCGAAGTTCCAATCAAATGTGTCTGCATTGGCGCTGTTGTTTCCAAATTGGCTCACCAAAGGTTCGCAACCGTTGTCGAAATCAGTGCTAAACTGGGCGACAGGTTGTGGTTTGATGAACACTTCAGCAGAAGCAGTACCAGCACAACCATTTTCCGTTTGAGCGGAGAAGGTTACTGTTGCAGCCATCAAGTCACCGGTGTTGTTTTCCCACGTGTGTGAGGGAGCAGCTTCGTTGGAAGTGGTTCCGTCACCGAAGTTCCAGGTGATGTTTTCAACGCCATCGAAGGCGGGCATGGTCATTGTCAAAGGAGAGCATGCAGAATCAATGTCAAACGCGAGATCGACCGATGCCGAAGGAAATGCTGTGACGGTTTCTGTTGCAGTATCTGTGCAACCCAATTCGTGTGTTACGGTCAATGTAACGTCGAACGCAGTGTTTTCGCCGTTGGCAAAAAACTCTTGTGCTGCGGTTTCAGTTGAAGCAGATTCTCCATTTCCAAAATCCCAGTTAAATGCGTTAGCGAAGTTCGACTCACTTGAGAAGTTGACAGATAAAGGTTCGCATCCTTCAACGACGTCTGAAGTGAAATCAGCAGTTGGCGATGGCTTCACTTGCAAAAGAGCAACAGCCATTCCGCCACATCCGTATTCCGTTTCCGCTTCCAAGGTGATGATGGAGGCTGAAGCGTTGTCTGTATTGTTCTCCCAAGTATGAGTTGGTCCATTTTCAGTGGAAGTCGTTCCGTCACCAAAGTTCCAGTCAAAGTTGTAGAGACCTTCAAAAGATGGCAATGTCAACTCTACAGGAGCGCAGGTTGGTGCAGTGCTCAAGTCCAATTCAAAGTCTGCCGCAGGGTAAACCGTTACTGTCTGAGTCGCGACATCAGAACATCCAAGGTCATCAATTGCGGTCAAGGTTACCGTGAACGTTTCGACGTCTCCTGAAGTTGAGAATGCATATGAAGCTGTTTCCCCATCATCTGTGATCCCGTTGTCAAAATCCCAGATGTAACTATCGGCATTGATTGTTGTGTTCTCAAAGTTTGCCGCCAAAGGCTCACATCCATCCACTTCATCGGAGGTGAACGAAGCCACTGGCTGTGGTCGGATGTAAACGGTTTCGGTGTGCATATCCGTGCATCCAAAAGGTGATACGCCAGCATACGTGATAGAGGCTCCCATGAGCCCGGTTCCGGTATTCTGATAAAAAACATTCGGTGTCTCTTCTGTGGAAGTAGCACCGTTGCCCAGGTTCCACTCGTGTGTTACAGATCCATTTACCAAAGGCAAGGTGAACTCCAATGGTGAACAAACAGAATCCGTTGGCAAGGCAAAGCTGAAATCAGGCTGTGGGTAAATTTGTACCGTTTGCAGTGTGGAATCGTGGCATCCGTTTTCAGCAATGGCGATGAGCTCAAGGCTAGCATTCGAAATGAATTCTCCATCGTTTTCCAAGGCAATATTCCAGTCGTTTGATGAAGATGCCAGCGCACCATTCAACCACCATTCGAAATTGTTTGCGCCCAATGATGCATTTGCAATGACAGGGGTAAATGGAGCACAACCAGCGTCTGCGGCAATGCTAAATTCGGCCTGTGCTGACGGCAAAGCTTCAATTGAGATGAATTCGGTCGCAGTGCAACCTTGATTGGAAGTCACGGTAACCGAAAGTTCATGCGCAGGATTTTCATCCAATTCAGTTGACAAAACGTGGGTTATTTCTTCTCCTGTTGCCGTCTCCGTCCCCAAATTCCAGTCAAATGCGTTTGCAAATAAGCCATTCGCAGTCAGATTCACCTCCAAAGGAGAACACCCTGTTTCTACCGATGAAACGATTCCAACGGTGGGGTTGGGGTGAACAGAAACCAATTGTGAGGTAGAAGCTGAACACTCTGGAGTTGTTACGACCAATGAAACATTGTAGTCACCCGTGAACATGTAGTCGTTCGAAGGATTCGACTCAAAGCTTTCATTGCCATCGCCAAATGTCCAATTCCATCCTGTAATGTCTGTGCTCCAGTGAGCAGTGGACTCGTCATTGAAAAGAGTTGGCTCACCCTGGCATACAGCGTCAAAATTAAAGCTTGCCGTTGGTTGAGGATGAACGATGATCATTTCTTGGGAAGAGGACATGCACCCATTCCATCCGGTCACAGTGACTGAAACTGGATTGTTTCCTACCGCATCAAAAGTCACCTCATCCAGGGTTGTTCCACTTGTGAACATCGGCTGGTCCGTGTTGTACGTCCAAACATAAATGAAAGAGTTCGCGGCGCTTACTTCAGCAGAAAGCGTCACTTCACCGCAACCCTCTGTTGCTGAAAAGCTAGTTTCGATGACCGGATTGCTCAACACTTCAACAACAATACTGGCAGTATCAGTGCACGTCTCTTCCATACCTGGGATGGAGATGACGCTTTGCACCTCAAACTCACCAGCGTTCTGGAACGTAAAACTTACGTTGCCCGCTGAGGTTGGCAAAAAGAGGTCGTTTGCCCCAAAGTTCCAAGCGTAATCTACGCCGATTGCTTCTTGGGAGAACTGAATGGAACCACCTTGACAAACCTGAATATCGCTGCTTGTAAAGTTTCCTTCAGGCATGCCAATATTAAAGTGGCCAGTTAAAGCACAAGAACCATCTGCTTCGGAAAGCGTAATGGTGTAATTGGATTCTGTTCCTTCATAGGAGTGCGTCAGTGGAACATCATCTGTGATGAAAGTTCCAATGGGCTGTGCGCTCGTTCCATCGCCCCAATCGATGACCAAGTCGGACCAATCCGATGCGGTTTCGATTTGAAGCTCGTTGGATCCCGAGCAGCTGTACCATGAAGGGTTTGCTGTGGCAATGCCATCAGAACCCAATACTGTCGCGCATTGCGCGAGGATTGTATGAGGCAACATAAGGCTGCCCAACAATGCGATAGATATGATTTTTAAGCGGATCATATCGCCTTTTACGGCATTAATCCGCGTAGGTTACGTTTCAGGTGTTCTCTGTGAGGTCCATCATCCTTTGGACAATCGAAGACACGGCCGGACACAAGTGCGCATTTTGCTCTGTTAAATTCAAAATTCCCGCCATGTTTTTTCGATCTGTATGTGGATACTCTCGGCAAGCTTGTGGCCGAACATCGTAAATCGAACAAGCATTCGTGTCCGCCTCAAGGAAGGCGCAAGGCGCAGACTTTAGCACCCAATCACCTTCGTCGTCGCGTTTTAAATATTGCTGTGAAAACCGCGATATTGACATCCGCTGTGCTTTCGCAATTCGTTGAATATCACGTTCCTTAAAGATGGGGCTAGTGGTTTTGCAGCAATGCCCACAAGCCAGGCAATCGACGGTTTCGAAGACCGCGTCATGGTTTTCTTGAAAGTCTTGATCCAGCGTCTTTGGAGGCTGCTTTTTCCAACGGATGAACTGCTTTTTGATCGCCTTTCGGTGCTTTGCAGACCACAGCAAGTGAAGCTTTAATTCAGGTTTCAATGGGGATCTTGGAATCTGGGGTCCGAAATGAAGGCCGTATCCGTAAGTGTATGCATGAAAGCAATCAAACGTTCTTTTTGCACATCGTTCAGCATCAGGCCTCCTGAGTTGTATTTCATGAAAGGGTCGACTGTTGAAGAAGGCAAACCGCCAGAATTATAATGGTCAATGACGCCTTCCAATGTTTGGAATCGACCGTCATGCATGTAAGGAGCAGTCAAAGCTACATTGCGCAAAGTCGGTGTTTTGAAGCGGCCGGAATCCAGCGTATTTCCGGTCACGCCAGCAAGTCCTGGATCCGATGTAAAAGCGCTGTCCAGCCCATTGTTGCGAAAGAGGTAGTCGCTAAACTGCAACCCAGCCTCGCTGTGGCAATGAAAACAATCCCCTCCAAATTGTCCTCCTGGCGTGATCTCTGGATCTCCGCCCTCGCGAAGGAACATTTCATATCCGGCAAACTCCATATCCGTTAGGCTGGTTTCACCTCTCCTCCACTGATCGAATTTGGAGTCAGCAGATATCATTGTGCGCAGAAATTGTGCGATCGCTTTGGTGACCAATTCTGCCGAAACAACCGATGTCTCGAAAGCGTGTTCAAAGCGACTCGGGTAGTCAATGTCATTTGCTTCAGTTGGCATTTCTTGCAGTCTTTGGACTGCCTCATCCCACGGCAATGCCATTTCGTCTGGGTGCGAGACAGGCTCAAGAATTTGTTCTTCCAACGAAGTTGCACGACCATCCCAGAAATATGAACTGGCCCAACCCAAGTTCACGATTGCCATTGCATTTCTCGTTCCTTGCGCTCCTGTGATTCCCGTGCTGTAAACATTGGGTTCTGCAAATCCAGCGGAAGGGAGATGGCAGGACCCACAACTCATGGACCCGTCAGCTGAGAGCGACTTCTCCCAGAATAAAAGCCGGCCCAATTCGATTCCTTCCTCAGTAAGAGGGTTGTCTGCAGGAATGTCCATGGGTGGGAAAAACGGAGGGATTTCCAAGGTGTATGGAGTGGCTAACGTTTCGCACGGCGGATCGCAAGGATCAGGATTGCACCGTTCGCAGCCCGTTAAGCAAATAACGAGGAGCAGTCCGAGGGTGATATGCGAGTAACAAATGCCCATATGAACTTCCTAATTTACAAAGGATTCAAGGTCCAAGCATCGTCCATCAAATCCATGAGTCGCGCGCCAAGGATTGTTCCTTGTGCATTGTGCGTGACCGGATCTTGAACAATGTCAACCGAGTCGTCTGGACCCGTCAAGGCTGCTGCAGCATTGAAGCTCAAACTAAATGCCTGCACTTCTTGGCTTTCGACTGCAATCGCCTCCTCAAAATCAAAGGTGACTGAGCGGTAACTTTCATCTGTTCCACAATGGTAGGAGAGCGGCTCAAGCAATTGCGACCCCGTGGTTTCTGCAAACTTTCCTTCATATTTTACAAAAACATAACCGGAAGCCCAGGTCCAAAACATGCCGGCTGATCCAGGAACGCTGAGGGGATGGTCATTGGCATAAGATGCGGGGTCAATGTCCGTATTGATTTCGGGCGGGAGGCCCATTCCAAACCGAAGTCCGTCATAGATGCCTATTTCCGCTGCTGCCGTGATTTTTTGCCCATGCACGCCGAAGTCAAGAAGGGCAACATCCTGTATTTCGACCCATTCTCCTCGATCATTCCTCATTTCCACAGGCGCGATGTACATCTGCAAATTATCAATGCGCAATGGATGGTCCAGATGGTCATTTTGCACGTCGCCAATTGCACAATCATCGCCATTCCAAGTGAGGTTGAATTCCATGAGAACCGATCCTGGGATAACCTCCTCCTCTGGCTTCTCGTCACAACCAGTGAAAACGAATAAAGCTGAGGCCAACAGAAGAACGTGATGTCGCATGCGAATGAAGTTGCGTTTGTTTTTCATGTGGTAATGTGGTTTCTCAAAAATAAGACACCTAATTTGCTCAGAAGTTGCATTTTGTCACAAAACCCGGTAAAAAATGGCACAGAAAACCCGTGAAGGTCAGTTTTTCATTGTTCGAGCTTCCGCGGGTTCTGGAAAAACGTTTCGTTTGGTGCAAGATTACCTCATCTGCTGCCTGCGCCACGACGACGCCCATTACTTCCGAAGAATTTTGGCAATCACCTTCACGAACAAGGCTGCTCAAGAAATGAAAGACCGCATCATGCAAGATGTGGTCGAAGTGTCGATGGGAAAGGGAGCGATGTGGGAATCATTGATTGCTCCAGCCAAAAATGATGAAGAGGCTCCACGTTTGCTTTTGGCGCCAGATGAAATTCAAAAACGTGCGCGATTTTTATCGGAGGCGATGCTGCACCGGTATGAAGATTTTAGCGTGATGACGATTGATAGTTTTGTCAATCGTTTGGTGCGAAGCTTTTCACGGGATTTGAAATGGGATGAGGAATTTCAGATTGAACTGGACGAAGATTCCCTCGTTGAGGCGGCTGTAGTGCGGGTTATGGATCGTGTGGGCCGTCCAGGACAAGAAGCATTGACTCGATTGTTGGAAGGGTTCGTTCGCCAACAAGTCGAGGAGGAGCGCAACGCACAACTGAAGTCTCAACTGGTCAAGTTTGGCAAGCAGGTCACCAAGGAGAATATGCAGGGAGCGCTCACAGCGTTGGATCCCGAAATTTGGCATCCAGAGCGACTCGATGAATACCGCAAAGAGATTCGCAAGACGCTGAACACGCAGCGCAAAGAGCTCCATGAAAGGGCAGGAAAGGCAATCATCGACATTCGAAATCAAGGGTTGGAAAACGGAGATTTCTACTATGGAGATTTGCCGAAATGGTTGGCGAGGGTAGCGAAGGGTGCAGGACGAAAAGCACCGATGAGCAACCGCTTGACGGGCCAGTTTGAATTGGGGAGTTATTCGAAGAAAAATGCAGAGCCTGATGTGGTTCAGCGAATTGAGGCGATTCTCCCAAGCGTGAATCTCGCCATTGAAACATGGCAAGAGCTGTATGACGGTGAGACGGGTAAAAAGTTCAAGTTATTTGAACATCTGCAGGAACGGGTGAGCCTCATCGGTGTATTGAGGTTGATTCGAACTGAATTGGATGCAGTGCAGGATGAGCGGAATGTTCGTCTTTTGTCGACTTTGAATCGGGAAATAGCCACCATTGTTCGTGAGAATCCTGCAGCTTACATCTATGAGCGCATCGGCAACCGTTACAAACACATCTTCATTGATGAATTCCAGGACACCTCGATCACCCAATGGCACAACTTGGTTCAGCTGTTTGAGCACATTTTAGCAACGGGCAATATGGGCATGGTGGTTGGAGATGGTAAACAGGCCATTTACCGCTGGCGCAACGGCAATTATGAGCAACTCGAGGCGCTTCCCAAACTTATTGGCAATCCGGGTTCGGTTTTGGAGATGGCTGCAGCCACTTTGGACCGAACTGGAAAATCGGTCACATTGGGAAGGAATTTTCGATCAGGTACCGCGATCGTGGGCTGGAACAACCGATGGTTTGAACAGGTCCAGCGTTCATTGCCAGAGGGGTTGAAATCGGTCTACAATGGATTGAACCAGGAGGCTGCCAAATCATTTGAAGGTCAGGTTTTGGTTCGATCGTTGGTAGAGACTGATTCGGATGAACGAACGGCTCAGCGCCACCGTTGGGTCCTCGAAAGGATTCTTTTTCACACCGGAGGAACCTTGGTCGAATCAGATGGAAAACGCACGTTTGTGCCTTCTGCCAATCCGAATGCTTTTGGTCTCGCAGACATTGCAGTTTTGATGCGTCGAAACCGCGACGGAGCCTTGCTCGCTCAGTATTTACTCGATCACGGCGTGACTCCTTGGACGTCCGAAAGTCTGCACTTGGGCAGGCATCCGGCACCGCGCGGCGTGGTTGCTGCCATGCGCATTGCAATGGACCCTGATGACCCCAAGCACATCATCGAATTCATTCAATGCTTCTGCGCAATCCACAGGGAATTCAAGGAATCGGAAATTCTCCAAGCGCATCTTGGCGAGCGAACGTATCAAGATGACGAAGGCCATTCATTTGTGAAGCAAATCGTGAAGACGATGGAGTTGATGTCGGCCCTCGTACCAGAGCTGAAGTTGCAGCAACACGCCTCAGAGCCGCTGACCACCATTGTTGGTCATTGTTTTGAATCTTTGGGTTGGGGTCAGATGTTCCCTGCTTATGCTGAAGGGATGCTCGAGGCTGCCCAAGAATTGGGCGTGCAGCGCAACGGAACAGTCCGAACGTTTTTGGATTGGTGGGACCGAAAAGGAAAGCAACGCAGCATTCGGGTCAGTGGAGGCAACAGTGCGGTTCAAATCATGACACCGCACAAGGCCAAGGGCTTGGCTTTCCCTGTGGTGATTGCTCCGGTCATAGATTCAGACTTTACCAAGTTCAAGGATGAATTGCCCGTGTTGTTGGATGCCTCTGAATATGGTTTGCCAGCTGCTCTTTTGCGGGATTCAGATTTGAAGGACACCCCATTGAACGCAATTCGCGAGGAGGAGATCGGAAAAACGCAATTGGACGCTTTGAACATTGCTTACGTTGCCATGACCCGCGCCATTGAACGCCTCGACGTGCAGTTGGAATTCAAGTCTGAACCGGAAATGGATGCAGATGCCAAAGGGCTGTCGCATGCGCTTTGGAAGGCGTGGAAGGAAGCATTTCCCGAAGCATTTGTGGACGACCTGCATTCCATCCAAGGTCAATTGGATCGGAAGCCACAGGATGAGGATTCTGAAGCTGATGAACAGGTGACACATTTGAATCCAAAGCTTCTGCTTGGCCAATCTTATGAGCAATTGGTGGCAAGGCCCAAGGCCCATTGGTCGGAGCCGCTCCCAGAGGGTGAAATGAATCCCCGCGACTTCGGAAATGCTGTGCACGGTGTTCTGAGCGAGGTTGTGGTTCGAGAGGATTGGAAAGAAGTTCAGGCTCGTTTGCATCGAAATATCGCTCTTGCACCTGAGCACCGTTCAGTCATCCATCGTTCGGTGGAAGCTATTTTACAGCATGACGAAATGAAGCATTTTTTCGAGGTGCCCAATGCTCAGGTATTCGCAGAACGTGCCATGCGTTTGCCGAATGGCAAAGTGGGTCGGCCTGATCGTGTGGTAAACTTGAACGGAGTCTGGCATGTGATCGACTACAAGACTGGCAAGCCAGAGGCAAAGCACGCTGAGCAGGTGAGGGAATACTGCGAAGCTTTGTCTGGAGATGGCGCCGGAAAGTCGGTGCAAGGTTGGGTGTTTTATACCTCCGATATGCGCATTGAACGGGTAAAGGATTGATTCCATTTCGCTGAGGTTCTTCTTTTTAAGCCGCGGGATGTACATTGCCTTCATAGCTTAGACAAATGAAAAATTCGCCACTTTCAAATCAGCAAACTTCCGCTGCGCTGTTGACTTTTTTCAGCGTTGTATGTTTGTTTTCGCTCGATGCGGCGGCACAGACAGGAGCGAATGGAGGACCGATGTTTCAGAAGGGATTTCCTGTCCCGCAGACGCATGCGACCGCAGAAGGCATCATCCGCGCCGAGGCTTGCGCTCCGGCAACGGCACTGCGGGATTTGGAATGGAACAACGTCCGAGCACTGATCGAAAACGCGGGAGCTCTTTGGTACAATCGTGCGATTGACAAGGGGGCATTCATTGTTCCAAAGGAAGAAGGCGTTTCAGTTGTATACGGCGGCGCTCTCTGGCTCGGCGGAATTAGCCCCGACCAACAATTGAAACTTGCTGCCGTGCGATACCGCAACACCGGCAACGATTTCTGGCCCGGTCCGCTCACCAACGCAGGAGCCGCAGAAGTGGGGCCTGCTGTGTGCGAGGAATACGATCGCTTTGCCATTTCACAGCGTGCGGATGCCATGCGTCATCGCCAATACTTTGATTGTGCTGGAGATCCCGATTGTGATATGGAGGAGCAATTTCCGACGGGGTATAGCATTCCTTCCTATTTCTTCGAATACCCAGCTCACGGAAACGTGAGCCTCAATCAAGACTTTTATTTGGCGCCTTTCTATGATTACGATGGCAATGGATTTTATGATCCTTCTGCGGGAGACTATCCATGGTATGATTTTATTCAAGAGATTGATTGTGCTGAACGCCGCCGTCAAGACCCGGTTCCCTTGTACGGAGACCAAACGTATTACTGGATTTTCAACGACAAAGGAAACATTCATTCGGAGTCGCAAGGAGAGCCGATTGGAATGGAGATCCGAGCACAAGCCTTTGCATTCTCAACGAATGATGAGATAAATAACATGCAGTTTTACAACTACGTGTTGATCAACCAAGGCACGCAAACGCTCACGGAGACTTATTTCGCCCAATGGGTCGATTGCGATTTGGGGGGACACGTGGACGACTATGTCGGAGTGGATGTCAACCGTGGTTTGGGATACTCTTACAATGGTGATGCTTTTGATGAAGCCACGAGCTATTCCATTGGTTACGGTGAAAACCCTCCAGCGATGGGCGTGGACTTTTTCGAAGGGCCTTACCAAGACTCCGACTCAATCGACAATCCACTTACAACGAATTTCAGCGATGCCATCGACTCGCTCGGGATTCCATACCAAGGCATCGGCATTGGTTACGGGGATGGCATCATCGATAACGAGCGTTACGGAATGCGAAAATTCATTTATTACAATTGGAATTTTGGCATCAATGGACAACCAACCCTCGCAGCTCAATACTACAATTATATGCGCGGTTTTTGGAAGAATGGGCAGCGCATGGCATACGGCGGAGACGGACTAACGGCCGCAACTGGAGCCGATTTGGAGATTCCTGCAGACTACATGTTTCCGGACGACACCGATCCTTATGCTTGGGGCACAAACGGGGTGGCTGTGGAGCCTTGGACAGAAGTCGGAGCAGGCAATCCGCCGGGTGACCGGTTGTTTTTGCAATCTGCAGGTCCGTTTACGCTCGAACCAGGTGATTACAACAACATCACAGTGGGAATGGTCTGGGCTCGAGCCACTGGAGGAGAACCTTTTGAAAGTGTGGAATTGCTTCGTTTGGCTGATGACAAAGCCCAGTCTCTTTTTGATAATTGCTTTGAGATCGTTTCCGGGCCTGATGCTCCAGATGTCACAATCCAGGAATTGGAGAATGAGCTCATCCTCTATCTGACCAATGAAAATCCACTTTCGAATAATTACGAAGAGGAATACAGTGCAAACGACCCCTCGATTCCAGCGGAGCTTGAGGATGGAACTGTATTGACGGAACAGCAGCGCAGCTATCTTTTTGAGGGCTATTTGGTCTATCAATTGCGGGACAATGCGGTAAGCCCTTCTGATCTTGGGGACATCGATGCGGCGAGACTCATCGCCCAATGTGACATTCAAAATGATGTGACGCAAGTCATCAATTATGAGTTTGATCCCACCATGGAATTGTCCGTTCCCATCCTCAAGGCGGACGGCCAAGATGAAGGCGTCTTCCACAGCTTGCGTGTGACCAACGATGCATTCGCTCAAGGCGACAACCGCATGGTGAACTTCAAGACCTACTACTTCATGGTTCTGGCATATGGCTACAACGATTACCGGCC
>ENA-OREB01000012-OREB01000012.1-marine-metagenome-genome-assembly--contig:-NODE-12-length-102619-cov-5.162109_pt1 | contig 102619 bp, 87 predicted proteins | sample MGYA00248625_ERZ508552 | MGnify/ENA primary metagenome ERZ508552 (study PRJEB26219, sample SAMN06267888) | marine metagenome | isolation source: Monterey Bay, California, USA | place: USA:Monterey Bay...
TCGGGTATCTGGGCAGTAATCCCCAGCACCAGCCTTACGGTCTGCAAAAGTTTCAGTGGAATCCTGATGCACAACAACTGGAATACGCGTGGGTGAACGCGGACACCAGCTCGCCAAGCAGCGTCCCGATTGTGGGTATGGGATCGAATCTCGTCTATTTCGTCGGCGCTCGCGACAATCAATTCACGCTAGAGGCCTTGAACTGGGATACCGGCGTCGCCGACTTTCATTACCTTATTGGCGGTCAGCGCTACAACGTCATGTACTCGGGCATGGCCATTGACGAGGACGGACGGATTCACTACGGCACGCCCTGGGGAAGGGTTCGCCTGACACCGAAAACGCCACCCGGTAAATAATCTGGCCTCTTGCCGCTTTTGGAGCTTGTGGCGTTGGGTTAAATTTTGGGAGGTCAAACGCGCCACCGATGGCAGCGATGTCCTGTATTGCGAACAATAAGAAGAGAATGTTATGCCTTTAAAAACACATTTCGCCCGCACAATTCTGGCGGTCATCGCCGTATCCATTCTGGCCAGTGCACAGGTGGCCGCCTTTGAGCGCCCCAATGTTGTTGTGATTGTGGCCGACGATCTTGGGTGGGCCGATGTGGGATACCACGGGGGCAATATCGACACGCCGTCATTGGACAGACTGGCTGAGCAAGGTGTCCAGTTGAACCGGTTTTACACCACGCCCATTTGCTCCCCCACACGGGCGGCGCTAATGACAGGACGAGATCCCATGCGTCTGGGCGTGGCCTACGGCGTGATCATGCCGTGGGATAATATTGGAGTGAACCCAGCGGAGCATTTTATGCCCGAGTCTTTTGGAGCCGCAGGCTACCAAACAGCCATGGTGGGCAAGTGGCACCTGGGTCACGCGCAAATGACCTATCACCCCAATGAGCGGGGTTTCGAGCACTTTTACGGACACCTTCACACCGAAGTGGGGTTTTACCCGCCGTTCGCCAATGTCGGGGGCAAAGATTTTCAAGTCAATGGTGTGACTGCCGACGACGAAGGTTATGAAACGTATCTCTTGGCTGATGAGGTCTCGCGTTACATCCGCGAGCGCGACACGCAAAAGCCATTTTTCATTTACATGCCTTTTATTGCCCCGCACACACCACTTGATGCGCCGGCTGAACTGCAAGAAAAGTACAAAGACATCGACACAGATTTACCCCCGGCACGATCGAATCAAACAGACTCAACGCGACGAATTTCAAAAATGTTGATGCGTGAAAGTGCGCGGCCGATGTATGCCGCCGTCGTCGACGGGATGGATCAAGCCATTGGCCAAGTGCTCGACACCCTCGATGAGGAGGGGTTGAGCGATAACACCATTGTCCTGTTTTTCAGTGACAACGGGGGCGCGGCCTATTCTTACGGCGGTGCGGACAATGCGCCACTGCGCGGCGGTAAAGGTGAGACGTTTGAGGGCGGCATTCGGGTGGTGTCGCTCATGCGCTGGCCAGAGAAACTGCAAGGCGGTCAAATATTCGACCAGGTGATGACGGTGATGGATGTCTTCCCGACGCTCGCTGACGCAGCAGGTGTGGACCCGCTAAACACTTTCGAATTTGACGGCAGCAGCCTATGGCCCTCGATCAGTGAGGGGGCGACGCATTCGCGTGCAGATATGATTATGTTTGCCTCTGAGATCCCCATTTACGGCAGCTTTAAACTGACGGCTTTTGACGACACCTGGAAGCTTGTTCAAGAAATGGAACAGGACCAGTTGTCGACCACCGTAACGAACTATCTGTTTAAAATTGCCGACGATCCGAACGAGTACAACAACTTGGCGGCAGAGTATCCCGACAAAGTGTTCTCCATGAGTAAGGCAATCAGCGAGTGGCGCGCGCTTCATCCCGTGAGTGGAACGCGCTCGGTTTTAATCCCGCCGCCGGGTTGGCGCGCACCTAAAGATTGGGCGTCTTACCCGAGACCGCTGGAGGATTTGCAAAGTGACACCACACTTGGGCTCGTGCCGTCTGAACTCTATCTTCGCATTCTTGATATGCAGCATGGTCAGAGAGGCCGGCTGATGTACGGTTGTTCTGAGCGCTGGTGGTCGCTTGGGTTCTGTTTAGAGAGCAACTGAAAACATTAAGTTGCCCTCGCTGCCTTACCCTTTCAGGCTTAGCTCGGTATGGTGTCACGGGTGTCCTTAGTAGGTTGTCCTATGAGTCAGTCATCACTGCATATCGTGCTCTGTCAGCCTGAGATTCCGCCTAATACAGGCAATATCATTCGGCTTTGTGCGAATACGGGTGCCGCGCTTCACATGATCGAACCCCTAGGCTTTGAGATGGATGACAAGCGGCTGAGGCGTGCGGGTCTTGACTACCATGAGTTCGCAAGCGTGCAAACCTGGGACAGCCTGCCCGCCTATGCGACTGTCCATGCTGACCGACGCCTAATCGCTATAGAGACCTGCGGAGAGACTGTCCACTCGGAGGTGACCTACCAGCACGGTGACTCACTGGTGTTCGGGTCTGAAACCAAGGGTCTTTCGGATGACCTACTGGCGTTGTTTGAGCAGTGCCACATTGTGCGTCTGCCCATGTTGCCCGGAAGTCGAAGTTTGAATTTATCGAATGCGGTAGCCGTCGCGGTTTTTGAAGCGTGGCGGCAGCTCGACTTTGCCGGGCGACAATAGATCTAAATGACACAGATTTGCTCGTCGCAATGAGTTAGCCCTGTTTGTCGAGCTTCACATTACCCGCAACAGACACCCAATCAGGCGCCGAGCCGCACCAAATTTGAACTTGCGGGGGCAGTTCAGCTTTCTGTCTACATCCGCCCAACCTCAGGGATAAAAGACCGTCGCCGTTGGCACTGCTCGTGTGAATGCCGGAACCACAATCAGCACAGAAACTGTAATGGCGTGCATTTCCACTGTCCGCCAACTTCGCGTACGCTTTGAGCGTTCCTTGGGTGACTTGAAAGCTGTCGCGCGACACGCGAGCTGCATACTGAAACGCCGAGGAGCCGAAGGTCTGACAGTCGCTGCAATAACAAACAGCAACGAGTTTAGGGTCAGCAGTGGCTCGCCAAGTAATCGTGCCGCAGTGACAGGCGCCGTCGATCTGCATAATGGTTTGACCTCTTTTAAAACGTTGTCGTATCGTTGTAATGGCATATCAAGTGCCATTTTATAGATGTGTGGCGATCAGTTTGGGCAAGACTCGCATCACAACGTATAACAATAACCGATGTATTGGAGGCTGTGGACTCTTTGAAAACGGTGGACGCTTTAAAAATAGTGCCGATTTGTGAGGGCTTTGGAGCTGATGTCCAGGGTGTGAATCTCGCCGCTTTAGCCGACGATGCGTTTAGGGCGATTTACGAGGCGTGGCTGACGTATGGTGTGCTGAGATTTAAAGGCCAGTCGCTCGACAAGGACTCACTGCAAACGTTCAGCCAGCGCTTCGGCCCGCTGGAAGAAATGCCGACGGGACGAATGAGTGCTGCGCAAAAAGCGAAAATAGATAACCTTTACGTCACACCTATTTCAAATATTAAGGTCGCAGGAAAGCCGATTGGTGGGCTCGGCGATGCTGAGGCGACATGGCACTCGGACATGACGTATATCGAGACCCCACCGCCGGCGAGTGTGTTACTTGGAGTGGAGATCCCTCAAAACGGGGGCGACACTTTTTTTGCCGATCAGCGCGCGGCTCTTGCCTGGCTTCCGCAGGCGTTGCGTGAGCGGATTACGGGATTGACCATTAAACACAATGCGGCGCACGACAGCGTGGGCAATCTGCGGCCCGGCTTTGATGCATTTGATGATGTGCGTGATGCACCGGGCGCCATCCACTCCATGGTTAGGGTTCACAACGAGACGGGGGAGGAGTGCTTGTACTTAGGGCGTCGCGAATGGGCCTATGTTCCGGGTTTGCCGCTAGAAGAGAGCGAGGCGCTGTTAGATGACCTATGGGCCTATGCGACGCCAGTGGATTATGTTGTTGAGCAAAATTGGACGCCAGGGGATGTCATTATTTGGGATAATCGTCGCTGTCTCCACAAGCGCACGTCGATCGATCCGTCTCAAAGGCGTTTGTTGCTGCGCTGTCAGGTATTAGCGAGGGTCAGCGGTTAGTGGCTGTATTTGGGCGAATTTTCTAAGTGACGCGTTCTGTCACAGCAGTGGTCCGTTTCGTGGTATTCGTCGCAGGGCTCGTGCTCCTCATTTACGTCGGCAGAAGCCTAGCCGCTCGTTACGGTATTGAGCTCACTCCAGCGTCAATACAGGACTTTAAGGCCTGGATAGAGACGCTCGGCTGGCTAGGTCCACTGGCTTATATCATTCTCGTGGTTGTCAGGCTCTTCATCGGGCTGTCTTCGCACCTTGTTTTGATTTTAGGCGGAATCGCGTTCGGCGTGGTGGGCGGTATTGTTTGGGGTGGCATAGGCCTGACCCTGTCAGGCTGCGTTCAGTACGGTCTGGGGCACTATTTTGGGAGCGAGTGGGTATCGACACGCTTGGGTGAGAACAATGCGCGGCTGAAAAAACTATTGTCACGTAGCGGGGTGCCTGCGCTCTTCTTCATTACAGTCCATCCGCTGGGGCCGCAAAGTCCGTTGACCGTTGTTGCGGGGGCTATTCGTTTTAATTTCACAAAGTTCTTGGTCACCATGATAGCCGCCGCGCCCATTCGTGCGGGTATTTATGCGGTGCTGGGTGCGTCAGTTTTAGAACTCGATTTGAGACAAATCATGCTGATAACGCTGGGATTGGTCATTGCCATAGCGCTCCCTTTGTTGCACCCCAAGACGCGCGCATTTTTTAAACATTCCACGCCTTAATCGAGCCGAGGTTTCGCAATGGTCAAGCTGGTTGATATCCCTGAATATGAGCGCAACCACCTGTTGAGTAAGTTGATGTCGCCGTTGGGAGAGCTGCCCTGGGTGAGCAGTGAAAAATCGCTCAAGGAAAAGCGAGTTGCTATTGTCACTACAGCGGGGCTCAATTACCGCGAGGAGAATAGTTTCGACTTTATCGATTCGAGTTATCGCGCGATCCCCAAAGACCTCGACTCGGCCGACCTTTTGATGACCCACTCATCGGTCAATTTTGACCGCAGTGGTTTTCAGGAAGACATCAACGTCGTTTTTCCCATTGATCGGTTCAAAGAGCTCGAGGCCGCAGGTGTTATAGGCTCAGTTGCAGACATCAACTACAGCTTTATGGGCGGTGGCCTGCTGCCCAGTGTTTACGAAGACAATGTGCGAGATCTTGCAACGCGCTTGGAGGCTGATGGTGTTGACGCCGCGTTTATCGTCCCAGTCTGCCCCAATTGTTCGCGAACTGTTTGCGGTATTTCCTATTATCTTGAGTCCGAGGGCATTCAAACCACAGGTATTGCACTCTTTCGAGAAATTGCCCAGTCGATGAAGCCGCCGCGTATCCTCTGGGTCAGTTTTCCTTTGGGCAGACCGCTCGGTAAGCCGGGTGACGCAGCTTTTCAAACCGCGGTCATTCAGCATACGCTGGCCTTACTCGATATGGCAGAGGGCCCTATTCTGCAGGACTATCCTGTCGATCTTCCCGATGTAGCAACACCACCACCGGCCTGCCCTGTGAGTTTTCAGCAAAAAAATGAGGACCACTCATGGCGTGGTCGATTACGACGTGAAATGGGTACCTTAACCCCTTGGTATGAGTTAGGTCTCAAACGACGAGGCCGGACGACGGTCGGTGTCAGCGGCTCTAGTATTGAAGACATCATAGAAGGACTCACGTCGTGGCCAGATGACAACGATCAGGACTTCCCTGAACCGGTTTGGTTAAAGTCTGCCTTGGAAGACCTTAAAGCGTTCTACTCTGAGGCCTTGACCGCGCAACCAGGAGAGTACCGGGCCGGTTATTCGGAGCGTGTTATTTTTGAGGAGACCGTGCTGGGGGAGTTAATCGTTTGTTACGTCGACTATTTTGAAACAATAGAGCCCAACCACCCCTTTGTCCGGGCCATCGCCTCTCGTGAGCAGCTCAAGCGATCAACCGGTAACTGGGCGGTTGATCAATCGGGCGATAAAGTCAAAGCCGCCAACCCGGTTGATAAGTAACGCTCAGCGGTTACTGTCGTAGCGGGTTGCTTCACTGAGCTTGACCACGTCTAGTGAGTCGGTAATCTCCCTTGTATGAATAATAAGAATTTTATCCGGTGCTTTGCGGCATTTTCTATCGCAATGGGCTGCGTTCACTTCGTTCTCGAGACCTTGTTTACGGTGCAGTACGGGCAGTCGCTGACCGGCTTGTTGCCCGACTATATTGCTGTCGCGCTGTTGCTGTGGGCCGGGGTGAGCGTTCGAGAGCAGGTTCACACCGTTGGTTTATTGTGCGGTGCGTGGGGGTTTGCTCTGTGTCTTCACTATCGCGCCTGGGCCTGGCGGTTTGAAGCAGTCTTAGCCGGTGAAGCATCGGCGGTGGTTGAAACCACCATGCATGTTTTGTCCTATACAGCGCCAATCTCCATTTTGTCTTTTGGGATGACTTTGTATTTTTGTTCGCGCGCTCAAACACGCGAATGGTAAGCGCGCCTTGTGAGGCTCCTGAAGGCTTCCCCGCAAATAAGTGTTATTTCAGCCGCGCGCAAGACCGAGGCTTAGCATGTCAGTAGCGCTCGTTAGACGCACCTTCCTCGCGCTGTCCGCGGTTCTCGCCCCAGCGGCAGTCCTGATGGGTTGTGCACCGGCTGGTCGTCAAGAAGTGAGGCACATACTGCCTTGCGTTACTGACACGCAGCTTTGGGTGTCGGTGTCACTTGCGCGTCCCGAGACCTCGCTGGCGCTGATGATAGGCGGACTGTCTTGTCCGGGTCGACCCATGGACAGTGAGGGTCGGCACTTCGCATTTTCAGCGTCGGCACTTGAGCCTTCAACAACGTATCAACTTCAGTTGGTCTCAGAGGAGCGAGTAATAGGCGATATGTGGCCCTTGAAGACATTTCCCGCGCAAACTGACGACGTGGCGTCCTTGCGCCTTGGCGCATTTACCTGCGCCGGCGGCGGCGATGGATTTGGCTTTAATGGGCTGCAGTTTTTCAAGCCCCATGCGTTTCGGCAACGGTTGTTCGACGACTTATTGAGCCGGTCGCCCGAGGCGGTGATTGCCATTGGTGATCACATTTACTGGGATCTGCGTGGCGGTGAAATACCGCCGCTGGGGCGACGACGATCGGCCTTGGTACGGTGGGTTATCGGTGCGTATTTACGTGCACGATACGGTGCCTTTGACCGCACCTCGCCGCTGATCGGCACCACCAACGAGCGGGTATTGAAACGCATTGCCAATGAACAAATAGCCGATCTGTATGGGACACGGTTTAAATCAACGCCCATTTTTTTTATCTCTGACGATCACGACTACTTTGAGAATGATGACGCCGAAAAAGAGTTAGTGACGTTTCCTGCGGATGATTTTAGTCGAGCGGCCCATGACGCTGTGGCAGACCTGTACTATCCCCCACTGCCCAACGCACCGTCGAAACCGTTTGAACGATCCTTTGGTGTAATGCGCTATGGGTCTTTGTTTGAGGCGCCTTTACTGGATTGTGCGGGGCACATGACAATCAGTGGACCCTCGCCGGTGCTCTTGCCCGCCTCCGTTGAGCAATGGGTCATTGATCGAATTAAGTCGTCTAACGCGACGCACTTCGCGCTGGTGCCCTCGCACCCGTTTGGCTGGACTGCGGGTAAGTGGCGCGAGTGGTATCCTGACGTTGTGGCGCCCGAGGGATTCACGGGTTTAGTGACCAATGAGCTGTTGGGCGCGACCCAAGGGGAATTGACGAGTGCGGCAGAAAAGTACTTGTGGCAACGAGGCTGGTGGGCACAGCACCAAAGGCTGTTAAGCGCACTTGCAAGTCGTCCGCGGTCCCGATTTACGTTTTCGGGTGATGTTCATGCGCAAGGGGCGATAGAGATTGACCGCAGCGGGGAGCTGAATTTTAGCGATGCACCGCTGACGTCGATACTGGTCGGGCCTGTCAGTTCGTCAGATGGAACCTGGCCGTCATTTGCACGCGGTCTATTTGCCAGCCTGCCGGCAGACCTGCAAGCATCGACCTTGGCGGACACCGACGAGATCAATGGATTTGCCATATTCGATATTTCAAAGGAGCGCGTAACTGCGACCCTGTGCGGCTGCGGTGGTTACGACTCAAAGAGTGCGGACGACGGCAGTGTCAAACGAACCATTGAGTTGGACCTCAGTTAAAGGATATGTATTTTGAGTCAATTTGACCCTGAAAATCACTCGCACCGTCGGTTCAATCCACTGACGGGGAGTTGGGTTCTCGTCTCTCCTCACCGCAGTAAACGGCCGTGGCAGGGCCAAGAAGAGCGACCGGCTGTTGATGCTCGCCCCGCCTACGACGCGAATTGCTACCTCTGCCCCGGTAATGAACGCGCCGGGGGTGTCAAGAATCCGGATTACTCGGGCCCCTATGTTTTTCAGAATGACTTCAGCGCGCTGTTGCCCAACGTGCCTTTAAGTGCTGCGGCAGATCATGAGCTCTTAGTTTCGGCGAGTGAGTCCGGCCTGTGTCGCGTTATTTGTTTTTCGCCGCGTCACGACCTGACGTTGCCGCAGATGAGTCACGAGGAGCTCTGCAAGGTAGTGGACGTGTGGGCGGCGCAGTATCAAGAACTTGCCGCGATCGATGGCATTAACCATGTGCAGATCTTTGAAAATAAAGGTGAGGCCATGGGATGCAGTAACCCACATCCCCACGGCCAGATATGGGCTCAACAGACTGTCCCAGACGAGGCTGCGAAAAAAACGCAGCGCATGCAGGCTCACCTTGAGAGGACCGGACGCACATTGCTGGGTGATTACCGAACCGTTGAGCTGGAACGCGCGTCACGGCTTGTTTGCGAGAATGAGAGTTTTGTTGCGCTGGTGCCGTTTTGGGCAACATGGCCGTTCGAGACGCTCGTTTTGTGTAAGCGTCACGTGCGAAACTTGAGCGATATGGCTGATGCAGAGCGATCTGATTTAGCCGTCATTCTTAAGCGACTGACCACGCGGTACGACAATCTGTTTGAATGCAGCTTTCCGTACTCGGCGGGGATGCATCAGGCTCCTACGGACGGCGCAGATCATGATGCCTGGGACTGGCATATGCATTTTTATCCGCCATTGCTGCGCTCGTCGTCGGTCAAGAAGTTCATGGTGGGCTATGAGATGCTGGGTGAGCCGCAGCGCGACATAACGCCGGAAGCGGCGGCAGAACGGCTAAGGGCACTTTCTGAGACGCATTACACGCCCTAACCGCGATCCGTGTTAGGGCGTGAAGTGCACAGTGAGCAGGTCGACGTACCCTCAGGGAAGGGTTCGAAATTCGCCGGGTTCCAGCGTCCAAAACCTCTCCGGATCAATCTGCGCACCGGACAGCGCTTCAGTTAAATCCGAGAGTGGTTGATCCACAGGTTCCCACGTCAGCTGAAAGACGCCGAAGTGGATGCCCAGGCTTTGCTGGCTGCGGAGATCCTGATGCGCGATCACCGCTTCTTTAGGATCCAAGTGAATGGACTGCATAAACCACCGTGGCTCATAGGCACCAATAGGGATAATACTCAAAGCAAAGGGCCCGAAACGCTCCCCCTGCTCTCTAAAATGAGGTGAGTAACCGGTGTCGCCAGCGAAATAAATATTCCCTTCATCAGTCTCGATCACAAAGGAGCCCCAGAGGGTCCTCATTTGATCATGTATGCCTCTGGCTGAGCGATGCTGACACTCGACAAAGTGAACGCGTGCCGAGCCCACCGAGATCGCTTGGTCCCAGTCCAATTCAATCGCTTTAGAGTAGCCGACACGTCGCAGTAATGAGGCATTTCCTAGTCCCGAGATGATCACTGGCTCTTCGTCTTGGTGTTGACGCAGTGCCTCAAGGGTCTGCGTGTCGAGGTGATCATAGTGGTTGTGACTGACAAGAATCAGGTCAATCTCAGGGAGATCCTCTATCGCCACCCCAGGCGGTCGGATACGCTTGGGCCCAGCGAAGGTGACGGGGCTGGCTCTCTCTGACCAAATGGGATCAGTAAGGATGTTCAGTCCGCTCACTTGTATCAGGACGGTGGCGTGGTTGATATACGTGGTCCGAATGCCCTGTGTCACGCGATCAGGAATCGCTGCGACCGCCGGATTGATGACGGATTCAGGCCACTCCGCCTCGCTCCAAAGGCTCTCCCACAAAAAGCGGCTGATATCGGCCAGTCCCTTGTCGGAACCGTCGCGGTTATAAAAGCGCTTGCCGTCTGAGTGGTCACTCAGGGGGTGCTCTTGCTGGCCGATCATCGTACAAGCGGACAGCACAGCAACCATAATAAAGGTCAGCGCTGTCATTAAGCGCGATTTTAGCGGGCTGAAAATAGTCATATGCAATTTACGTTGTCCTCCAAAGAGGCGATCATTGTGTGCTGAGCATGAATGTCCAGGCTCTCCGGCAGTAGGCGGTTGGTTTTAAAATATGTTTGATTCGATTCGCGCAAGCTTTGCTTCGTTCTTTGGAAGTGACGAGGGGGTTGTCCTTGCCATGGCACCGGGGCGTGTCAATCTTATTGGTGAGTATACGGACTTCAACGCGGGTTTTGTGCTTCCCATGACTGTCGATCGCGGCGTTTATGTCGCGATCCGCCCTAGAACCGATCAACGGGTCTGCGTCGCGTCAGTCCGGTATCGAGAGCGCATTGAATATGCGCTGGATCAAGTGCCAACGGTGGTGCCGGGTCACTGGTCCTGCTACGTCCTCGGTGTGGTTGAAGAGCTTAGAAAATTGAATCTAGTGGCCTCTGGATTTGAGGTGGTTATTGACGGTGACTTAAACCTGGGTGCCGGTCTAAGTTCATCGGCGGCACTTGAGACGGCGACTGCGCTGGCCCTGCAGGCTGTGTTCGGTTTTGAAATGAATCGGATCGATATTGCGACGCTGTGTCAGCGTGTCGAGCATCACTATGCTCACGTCATGTGCGGCATCATGGACCAATTTGCCAGTGGGCTCGGTCAGTCAGACCACGCCTTATTATTGGACTGCCGTTCCCTCTCGCACGTTAATATTCCGCTGCAATTGGGTGATTACCGCGTAGTTATTATCTCGAGCGAGGTGAAGCGAGCACTTGCCTCATCGGCTTATAACGACCGCCGGCAGCAGTGTGAGGAGGGGGTTGCGCTCTTTCAACAATACGAGACCTCAGTGACCGCACTTCGTGATGTGACGCAGGATCTGTTTGACGAGCATGGCGCCAAACTGGCGGCCATGGTGCGCCAGCGCTGCCAACACGTCATCAGTGAAAATCAGCGCACCTTGGACGCATCTGCAGCGTTGGTGGCGTCGGATTTCCAACGTTTTGGAGCGCTCATGACGGCCTCGCACCGCTCGTTACGGGATGACTTTGAGGTCAGTTGTGGCGAGCTCGATTATCTGGTTGAGCTGGCACTTGGGACCGACGGCGTACTGGGATCTCGTATGACCGGTGCTGGGTTTGGGGGCTGTACAGTAACGCTCGCTCATAAAAATGGGCTGTCTGATTTGCGCGCCAAATTAAAGGCTTACGAAGCGCGTTTTTCCCTCACGCCAGAGATGTTTGTTCTGAAAACCAACCTTGAGGCTGGGGTTATTGCGCCTTAGCAAGGCTTCGTGACTATCCCGCTAAGAGCTATTATCGACGCTGTTCGACGACTTCAAGGGGGCGCTGGGTTGCACTTAACCCGCTTCCTATATTGTTGAGCCCCTCAGCTCAGACTCTCGTCTTAGACCCCTCCCTAGTCCGCTTACATATTGGACGCGTGTCCACCTTTTGCCTTGACAAACCTTGAACAAAGGTCACGCAGCGACGGTCCAGAAAATGAGGTTGTCGTACCTACTCTTCATATTCAGCATCTTAGAGTGCTCAAGGGAGGTCCACCGTGCCGACATCAACAGTGCAAACTAAATATCGCCAGTATTGTGCGTTAGCAGCAATCGCCACATTAGTGGCGTGCGGGGGTGGCGGCGGTGGCTCGGATGGTGGCGGTTATAGCTCGAGTGATAGCGGGTACGGTAGCACTAACTCGGCGCCCGCATGGTCGGCATCCAGTGAGGCGGTGCAGATTCCGGAAAATTCGATCGAAGTACCCCTTGTAGCGACTGCGTCAGACGCGGATGGGCAATCATTGACTTATACCCTTGAAGGCGAGGATTCTGAGCGTTTTACGCTCACCTCGACAGGGGATTTGAGTTTTACTTCGGCGCCCGATTTCGAGGCCGCGCAGGATGCCGGCACCGACAATGTATATGACGTTGCGATAGTAGCGTCAGATGGGGCGGCCAGTGCGTCATTGTCGGTCTCGGTGACAGTCACTGATGTTGATGAGGATTCTGGTCAAGGTGGTGGCCCTGTTAGTGGTAAAGTCGTAGCGGGCACTTACTTAAGTCAAGCGTCGGTATTTCAAGATGTCGATGGCAATGGTTTGAAGGCGGATGAAGAACCGGGTGCACTGACTGACGCTAACGGGCAATTTGCATTCGACGTCGATGATTATTTGGCAGGACCCATCCTATCGCTCGGTGGCGTTGACCCAGCCTCGGGTTCAAGCTATGGCGCCGCATACTTATTAAACGGGGGTGTGCCGACGTCCGATCCACTAATCATCTCGCCAATAGGATCTTTGCTCAATTCGAGTGCTCAGGAGGGCGACACGCTTGCCAGTGGTGTAATACAAGCATTGGACATTACGGAGTCGGCAGCAACGCGCGATCCGCTCACGGCTCTCTCGGACAACGTGTCAGGCGCAGAGCGTGTCGCTTTAAATCACGCGCAGTTATCGGTTCTGACTGCATCGCTCTCAGCCATAACGGGGTTGTCAACGACCTCCATTGAGGCAGCGATTGCGGTCCGTGGCGCAGCGACATCGACACGACTTGTATTCTCCAGTGTTCAGTTACTTGCTGACGTAGCATCTGATTTGAACGACCCGGTTCTTAATACGTTTATTACGGAAATCACCGGGTCAGTCGGGCGCTTTTTGCAGCAAATGAGCGCAGCCGATGTCGCCACTTTAGGTCAATTTGTTGATGTGGGTTTACGCGCGGTTGTCGCGGACTCGGTCGCAATTGCTGGTGGCGATACCACGCTCGCTGACGACTACCGGACCGACGTTTTAGGCGTCGTTGAAACTAACTCATCGCTGGCCAACCTCAGTTCGCAGTTGCCTGATTTCAACGAATACAGCTATCGAATTTCGGAGGGGGCCGCGAGCGGGTTCCAGTATACGATAGACGGCGCAGATGCCACGGCAACAGATATTATTGTTTATGCGCGCGTGGGCGACACGATTCGATTCGACGATGTCGTTGCACTGACATCACACCCCTTCAGATTGGGCAGCAGTCCAGAGTCATCGCCTTTGTCGGAGGCCGACGGTGTCATTATTGACAACAATCACCATGTGGCGCTGGTGGTTAACGAGAATACGCCTACAACGATATACCCGTACTGCCAAGTTCACAGCAATATGTTCGACCGGGGTAGGATTGAAATCGTGGACACATTCGAGGGGCTGCAGTTTCCGGGTTTAGCAGACACACCGCTACAGGTCCGAGGTGTTGTCGATTCGGGCAAATATGACGGTGCCGCTGGGTACACGTATGATGTATATCTGACGCAAGAAGCGGCCGAGACTGCCTCGAGTCAAACTATCCATCAGCACCGTATGAAGGATATGCCGTCAATTCCATTCTTCATGCCCGATGGTCAGGGCTATCACGGTGCGGTTGAGCCTGCCGCGAGTGCGGAATTTAAGCCCATAAGCGTTCAAGATTAGGTCGATTTACAATCAATCCAGGGCGGCACTCGTCGCCAGCCCTGGAATCTCGCAGAAGATGTCCGCTTCGACTTTGACGCTGACTGCGGCGTTTGCGTGAGCCCCAACACACCAGGAGGGCATGACCATTGAGTACAGTCCGCTGCCGCCAGCTTGCAAAATTAAAATCTGCTCAGGGCTTCTGAAGGCCATTCGCCGCTGGGGATCGGGCCCTGCAAACTGTCCAAACAGTCGTTTCACCACATCACTTTCCACGAAGCAACGCTCATAGAGTTCTTGAGCAATGTCCTCTCGGGTAAGGCCTGCCGAATGTAAAATAGCGCTGTGTTCTGGGTTAAGCACGACCGTGGCATGTCCGCCGGTGAGGGTGCCGTTATTGCTGGGCGGGTTGGCTAAACCCATGGCCAGCAGTTCAAGCAGCGCTCTGTAGCTCTCGGGGTCATTGCCGTCTCCGGAGAAAATAACCGAGTGGGGTGCCTCTGCACCCAGAACCGTCACCACGCTGTCGTCTGGATCAAATCCACGCCCCACATGCAGTGGCGTGAAAGGACTGTTTTCTTCGTCTTCGGCCAAGCAATAGGTGAATTTCCCAGGGTGGCCGAGGAGCGCCATGTCAGAGCTGCCCGGTTGTGCTTTACCAATATTGATCATCGTCAATCGTAACGCACGACCGATCGATGCATTAGCGCGATGACCTGGACCTAGGGCCCCTGTGCCCGACGCAATGGGTCCGCAGCTGTGTCGTGCGGGCCCGTTAACAATGACGAGCGGTGCTGTGCAATGTGTGGTCGCTTGCATTTCTGTGAGGTCAAAGACGGGATCAATGACCGCTTTCACAGCGGCGAGCACCACAGGCATGTAGTCAGGCAGACAGCCCGCCATGACGGCCGCAATGGCAACGTTTTCGATTGTGGCAATGCCGTGGCCTGGGCCCATAGTGCCGAGCACCATGTCACCGTCTTGCCCCGAGGCGAGGACCATACGCGACACGCGTTCCGCAGTCGGAATGACGACCGGCAGACCGTCGGTACAGCCGTTCCGGTGCAGGTCTTCAAGTGCTTGTGCCTCATCGAGCGCCGATAGCATTTCAGTCACTCTGAGCCTCGAGCGCCGAGAGAATGTTGTTTGCGATCGACTCGGCGACGCGCGTCAGATTTTCCGACCCCGTCCCTGCTACCGGATGCGGTAACTCGACCCGAGGCACCGTAGTCATACCCAGAGACTGGGCCACAAAGTTGCCTTGTGACCAGAATTCTTCAGTCACCAGTGCTACCGCGGGAATGCCAAGTTTGGCGAGGTTAATGCCGTCACGCACGGTGCCGGTAGTGCAGGAGCCTCAGTGGCCGTAGGCCGCTATCACGCCCACGCAATCGCCACCAATCTCGCCCAACAGTTTTTCGGGTGCGGGAATCGTGGCATTCCCCTTGTTGTAGGTTTTAAGGGAGATACCGGGGCGTAGGCGACTCAGAGCTGCACCGACCTCATCAAGGAACTCGACAGAATCTGGAAAACCATTGGCAAGTAAGCCGATGGTTGTTGCACTTGCGCCGTCGACTTGGACAGACAAGTCATAGGGCGTGTCTTCAATGCCGACAGATGCGTTTGGATTTAAATACTCGACCATGCAGTAGTCCCTCGCGAAGCTACATTTATCGCTAACAACCCCCTCATCTGTCAAGCTTGTACGATGGTTATTTGATTGGCTCGGGGGTCCATTAGCCGCGTACACTAGACAGCCGCACAGAGAGGTATCGATATGGAACGCATTCAGCTGACAGAAGACCTTCAGTTTAGCCGTCTGGTTTATGGCCTGTGGCGTCTGGCTGATGATTCGAATACGTCAATAAGACACGTCGAGGCCAAGATTAACGCGGCGCTCGACCAGGGCATCACTACCTTTGATCAAGCGGATATCTACGGTGGCTACACCGCCGAGGGTGTTATGGGCGCGGCACTTAAGCAAAATCCTGCGCTGCGTCAGCGTATGGAAATTGTGACCAAGTGCGACATTGTGATTAACGCGGGTCGGCACTCAGGTGCGCGCGTAAAGCACTACGACACCACTGAAAAGCATATTCAAGAGAGCGTTAATGCATCGCTTTCCGAGATGGGCATAGCGCACATCGACGTCCTGTTGATCCATCGTCCAGACCCGATGATGGATCATCATGAAACGGGGGCTGCGCTCGACGGACTCATTGACTCTGGCAAGGTTCGCGCCGTGGGTGCGTCTAACTTTAGGCCGTGGGATTGGACTCTGCTTCAGTCAGCTATGCGTCACCCCTTGGTGACGAATCAGATTGAGCTGAGTCTTAAAAAGATCGCCCCGTTTACCAACGGAGATCTCGCATTTCACCAGGAGCACGACCACGTGGTTATGGCGTGGTCGCCACTGGGCGGTGGCGATCTCATGACGACAGATGGCGAACTGGGCAATCGTCTTGACAGCATTGCGGCCCGATACAGTGCGGACCGCGCCGCCGTTGCGACCGCCTTTTTGCTGGCGCATCCGGCAGAAATTACGCCCGTGTTGGGCACAAACAACCTTGAGCGTATTGGGCAGATCACTGACGCGTTGACTATCGAACTCGATCGGCAAGATTGGTTCTGGCTCTATGAGTCGGCTTTAGGCCATGAAGTACCGTAGCGATACCTGCCGTACTAGTGACGATAGCGGACGAGCAGTCCGCTCGCAGTGAGCATTATTTAGCCCCGACTAATTTGTAGTTGCGGGCATCTGTGATGAAGTCGGCGTGACCGTAAAGCTCAAGAAGACGCGCCAATTTTCGGGTCAGACGACGGTCTAGTATCTCTGCAACCCCCGGAACTTTCATGCCCAGCGCGTAGAGGTTTGAGCTTGTGACGATGGTCGCCAGAGCACATGCCGTGGCGACTTTATCCTGTATTCCATAGTGCACCCCCATTGCCTGGGCCCGTTCAACTTTCCCGTCGCAAAAATGTTGGATTAAGAAGTACTTGGAGAAGCCTCGCTCCATCCAGCGGTGGAAGCGTCCGGTCAAGCTCGGGTCAGTAAACAGTTCTGCACTCATTGTCCCTCTGATGAGTTCACCGCAGATGTCGTCATCGTAGGTCTCGCGGAGCGAGAGGGTGCGCGCGGTCATCAGATCAACGATCTCCTGAGGTGTCTCGCCCAACAGGTCTTCGGGTAACCCGAGCAAAAAACAGCGGTAGCGCGCCATTTCAACGCGTGCTCTCTCTGCAGGGGTGAACTGACTTCGCCCGTTTGCGAGAAGCTTAAAAGACATCAGAAAAATGCCAATAAGACCTGCGGGCATTTGATCAACTTGTGGAATGGGAATGCCATAGGTCGAGACGTCCCACTGGCCGGTGCGCATAATATTAAAGCGCACCATTGAGTGCATGAGCCGAACTTTGGCCGCGGCCTTAAATCCCGGATTAAAACGCTCCATCGCCTTGGGCATGGTGGTTGCAGTAAAAAAGCTGGCCGTTTCAAACACGCGACTGACCGATTTTTCATCCGTCAGCGTCCCGGTCATGGTCATTGGGAGCGCCGTGTATTTATTCATGAATGTCGCGATAAAAGCACCACGAATGGCAAAGGGTGAAATGGTCCCTAGTGGTATTCGCTCGTGTTTAGCGCCTTCCTCAACCAGCGACATATCGACCCAGTCGGGTGTCGCCTCCATGGCATGGATAAACCGAACGAGCTCGATAGGCGCGTCTGCGACAGCGTCCACGCCCTCATCGCACGCACGCTCTAGTAGGGTGACCAGCGCCCTAAAACCGTATTCAGGGATCAGTGCCGCATAAGCATCCGCCACCTTGTCGCCCATCATGGTGTAATTCTTTATACGGTCTATGAGTTCCGGGTTTTGAAGGACGCGCGCCGAGTAGTCTCGGTGACGTGAGGGGCGCATCGATGCGATGTCAATGTCACCCGCATAGCGCTCTGGAAGCTGCGTAAAGTCGACGTCACCGTAAATCGCCGGAATGAGGGCTTGCTGCTCGACAACGCTGGCACTAAACCGTGTTTCTCGCTGATGGTTCTCCATGAACGCTCGCTGTTGATTCATTCAAGTGTTTAGGGACCTTAGCGAGTTAGCACCGCTCAGGGCAATGGTTGGGCGATACTTTCTAATAAGATCCCAGTCGGCGCGGTACAGACTGCGATGACCATCCCGCCCCACAGTGGTGGGGCGGGATCAGTCTGTTAGATCAACTCGTTCTGCTCACATCACGTTTACTTAACAACCGTTTGTGAGGTGCCCGCACCGCCTTGTAGGGGCGACCAGTGAGCCGCTTTAACTCGCCATTCACCGTCTTCCTTAACAAATGCTTGTGTCACACGCGTGCGGTAATTCGGCACCGCAGGCAGGCCTTTGGGCTTCATGTTGGCCTCTTGATAGTAGTGTGCAATGGCCGCCTGACCTTCAACGAGCACCACTACCTCAATGTGTTTTACCGAACCCGAAAACGAGTCAAAGTCGGCGCTATCGCTGTTTCGCGTTAAGCGATTGAGTAATCCGCCGCTTGAGAAAAATTCCATCGATCCTGATTTAGAAATGCGCATCGGGTCTTGTGAGAGTTTTTGATTACTGTAAGCGATGTTGCCTTTAACCACGTCCTTAATCTCTTGCGCGGTATCAGCCCAAGCGGTTCCGGTCGATGCCATCAGCGCAACCGCGGTACTGCAAAGTAGCGTTCTCATTTTGTACTCCTGGTTCGTTAAAAGACGGTCACAGCGGCTCGGTGCGGCCAGACTGCTTCTTGTGAGTGTAGACCCGTGACGCGCAAACGCGAGTTTAATGTTATGGCGTTCGTTATGGGCGCGCGCTCGGTCCTAATTCAGGCGACCTACGATCAACATGAGTAGCTGTAAAAGGTGATGTTTAACCGGTGTTGTTGGGAACTCGTTTGTTAATAATTTTTTCTGCCTCTACGACAGCACGTGTTATACAGGCAGGCGTTAACCCTGTTTTAAAAATCAGGGGAGGTTGAGATGACGCGTTTACTGCAATTTACCGCAACGACGAGTTTGCTCCCGGTGGTCTCTGCGGCTGCGGTCGCGCAAAGCAAAGATCGCCATACATTTTTGTTGACGTTGAATCTTCTTTACATCAAGGACGCAACGGGTTCCCCACCGAGTCCAGTAGTCGTATTTTAATTAGGCCAGTATCTGGCCTTGGAGCTCTTCATATGATGGTTCTATTAAAAAGGTTTGGTTTGGTTTTCGTGTTGGGGTTGAGCATGAGTTTAACTGCGGATGCCGACACGAGTGATACACGCGCCGTAATGGTGCCTGAGTCCGGCACTTACTCACGGACAATTTCAACTCAGAGTCCCGACGCCCAGAATTTCTTTGATCAAGGTCTGCGTCTTGCTTGGGGCTTTTACTTTCCCGAGTCGATCGCGTCCTATCAGCAGGCGTCACTGTTTGATCCTGACCATCCGATGCCGTATTGGGGCATTGCACATGCGGCGGGTCCAAACCCCAACTCGCGGTATGCACAGATGCCCGACGACCCTCAGGGTGCGGGTTTGGCCGCAATTGAGGCGGCATTGGCACGGATTGATCGCGCAACACCGATGGAGGTTGAGTTAATTCGAGCGCTTTACGTGTTTTATGACGCGGATAGTATTTCGGACCCCGGTGAACGAGACCGAGCGTACCTAGCCCAGATGCGAGCACTGAATAAAAAGTACCCCGACGATCCCGACGTCACAGCGCTTTACGCGGGTAGCTTTATGTCGATTCGGCGCTGGGATTATTGGGACAAGCGCGGTCGAGCGAAGGGCGAAACGCTGGCGGTGGCCGAGGCGTTAGAGTACGTGATCAACAAAGGCGGAGTGCATCCGGGTGTTTACCATCTTCACATTCACCTCATTGAAGCCTCGCTTGAACCGGAGCGCGCCATGGTTTCGGCGAATGCGCTCGAGGCAACACTTCCCATTGGCGGGCATGTAGTCCACATGCCTGCGCACATTTTTGTCCGTGTCGGTGACTACCAGAGAGCCATCGATAACAACCTTAGATCACTGGCCGTAGACAAGCGTTTTGCTGAGCATTGGGGGGAGCTGCCGTTACCCACAATTGGCACGTATCCGTTATCGCACAAAATTCACGCCGGACATGCGCTGGACTTTGTGCGTTACGCAGCAACGATGCAGGGCAGTTCTGAACTGGCCATCACATCTGCCAAGCAGATGGCGTCAGCGATGAAGTCGCACGGAACCCCCATGGGCCGGATGCAGAAGCGCCTTGCTGCACCTTGGGTAACGCTGAAAATCTTTGGGCAGTGGGATGAATTGCTGGCGGTTGAGCCACTTCAAAAGTCGACCCCCTACCTGGCCGGTGTTCTCGCCTATGTTCAAGGTAGTGCTCATGCAGCGAAGGGTTCGCTCAAGGATGCTGAAAAGCAACTGACAGCGATCCGTTTGATTGCCGAGTCACCGGACGTCTCCGTCAACCGAGCAGGTGCGACGGCGACTGCGGAGCTTCTTGCTCTTGCAGCACATGCGCTCGATGGAGAAATTAAGATGGCGAGAGGGGATCTTACGGCTGCGATTGAGGCATTCGAGAAAGGGGTGGCGCTAGAAGACACCAACAACTACACCGAACCCCCTGACTGGCCTCAGTCAATGCGGCTTTATTTGGGAACGGCGTTGCTGGCGGCGCAGCGCTTTGAGGAGGCTGAAGCGGTTTTCAGACGGGACCTCGTCTGGCATCAAAATAATGGATGGTCGTTGTTTGGTCTGATGAAGGCGCTCGAGGCGCAGGGGAGGGCAAAGGACGCCGCCACGATTCAAGAACAGTGGTCTTCGGTGTGGTCCCATGCTGATGTAGCGCTATCGATGCCGGTTATTCTCTGAGATGACAATACTGAGCGATGGGTCAAGCCTGGTCTGCGGCGGTTTGGTCATTCAACGCGTCATACTCTGGCGCACAGGCTGCTGCAGCTCAATACGGTGAACTCGGTCTATTGAGCATGCTGAGTGATCGCATCAGATAAATGAAAAGCGGGTAAGCACCGTGGCGAAAAATTCTACGCGGCATGCAGTGGGTAGTCGCAGTTAATGCTACCTTTTTTGAAAAACGACCGGACAGTCAAAAGAGCAAAGTACTCAGGAAGGTTTTAGTGATGCGTCACGCAGTGTCGAGTTTCTGTTGGATTCTATGGTGTTGTTTTGTTGTACATGCAAACGCCAGTGATCTTGAACCGCCCAATATGACGTTTATACCCCTCGATGCGTCGAAGGTAGAGGGCAAAAACACCGAGCAATGGTCGTTCAATGGAGCTGAGTGGTGGCTCAGGAATACAAACGTCCCGAGTGTGTCGGTCTACCCGGCGACAAACGGTAGCCCAACAGGTGCAGCCGTGCTGGTCATACCCGGAGGCGGCTTTCAGTTTGTTTCGATGTCTAATGAGGGCTGGCCTATTGCGGAGCGACTTGCAGCTCAAGGTATAACGGCCGTCGTTTTGAAGTACAGAACGGTCCAAACATCCAGAAATGACAATGAGTTCTTTGAATTCATGGGACGATTGTTTTCGGGGCGACTCGATCCCGAACTTCTGAGGGAGCAACGAGCGCGCGCTGTGTCAGTGGCTAAAACAGATGCTCAAGGTGCCTTGGCATGGATCAAGAAAAATGCTGAGCAGTACGGAATCGATTCGTCCCGAGTCGGTGTGTTGGGATTTTCGGCAGGCGCGATGACTGCAATGGCCGTTGTGCTCGATCCGGACGGCGGTGACCCACCGGCTTTTCTGGGGGCTATTTATGGCGACCTCGGTTCAGTTGACCCACCGAAAGACCCAATGCCGCTTTTTGTGGCCATTGCGTCTGACGACCCGCTATTGGGGCATCAAGGCTTTGGATTAATTGAGCACTGGCACGGCGCGGGTGGTTCGACGGAACTCCATTGGTATCAGGGGGGAGGCCATGGTTTTGGCAGTTTCGCAAAAGGTACGACGAGCGATCGATGGTTTGATCAATTTACAGCGTGGTTGATCGCAGAGGGTTTTACGACTCAGGCGATGTAATTGTTCTGTGAAATCGCTCCGCCGATAGGGTAAAAAAGAAAATCGGAGACTGATTTAAAGGCTTTATTTTATCGTGGCTTGTTATCCTTGGGCCTCAACGAATGTAGGGGAGCACGTCAATGCTGCACAAAGATTTGGTAACCGTTCTTATCTGGTTGGTTGGGAGCACGTTTTATTCATCCCCCTTGCTCGCAGATTCGCACTTCGAATCGGTGACAAAAGACGAGGCCTTCAGGGCACAGCTCAACTTATCTAAAGGCGCGGCGTTTGTGGCGCTAGAGCACGGATATACCTACTACCGAACGGCTAATATTGAAGATTGTGAAACACCCGATGTGCTGGTTCATGGATTTTCTGTGCCGTCCTATATATGGGATCCGACCTTCGACTTCCTGGCATCCAAGGGGCGTTGTGTCGTGATGCTGGACCTTTACGGACGTGGTTTTTCCGATAATCCTGATGTTGAATACACCGATGAACTTTTTGCCCATCAAGTCATCGGACTGCTCGATCACTTGGGGTTGGAGAAGGCGTCGTTGTTTGGACTATCTAACGGGGGGCGCGTGGTCAGCCAAGTGGCGGGCTTGGCACCTCACCGAACAGAGCGCCTGATCTACGTCGCCTCTTCAGGGTTTGGTGTTGCGCGCCGGGCGGAGAATACTCGGGTTACCAAGACAGAGATCGGCAAACTCATTGCCCAATACCCCGACCTTCCCGCGGGACAACTGTCCGACTTCAAAGACCCGTCACAATTTCAAGACTGGGATGATCAGTATGCGGAGTTACTGGCTCACAAGGGTTTCGCCCGAGCGCTGATCTCGACGCGTAAGAACCACGACTCAACGGAGCTGGACCGAATTCACGCGATGCTTGAAGACTCAGATATTCCCGTGGTGACCATTTGGGGTGACAGCGATACCGTGGTGGTTTACGAGCGCTTTGCCAAGAAGATCGCGCAGCTACTGCCCAAGCGGGTTGAACACTTCGTACCCAATTCCGGTCATTTGCCTCATATGGAAAATCGGATCGCCTTCGAGGCGATTCTTGAGAAAAGTCTTGGGTTGTAACAGCACCTTTGTGCCTAAGCCGTGTAGGCGCCGACTACGCGCAGTCATGAAAAAATAGAGATCGCAGATCATGATTAATACGACTCATTTATACCGGTGCCTGATCAGCAGGGTGATCTTTGCTGCGGCCGCTTCGTGTTTGCCGGTAGTGGCCGATGAGCCCAGCTCCTCACAGCCCATCGCCTTTGTGGGGGGGCAGCTGCTGGATGGCTACGAAACGCCCGCTATTCCAGACGGGGTCATTGTCTTTGAAGGGGGTGTCATTACCCAGCTGGGTCCTAAGGCAGAGGTCGACATTCCCCTCGAGGCTGAAATTATTGATATCGGCGGGCACACGATCCTTCCCGGCCTTATCGATAACCATGTGCATGTTGACCTTATTGGTCATGGCTCTTACGAGCGCTACTACGAATTTCTCGGTGGTACGGAGCGCTTACTCGATGTGATGCCAATTGCGGCCAAGCAAATGCTGCGCGCGGGGGTGACCACGGCGCTTGATCTCGGGGCCCCGTTTGAAATTCTGACGTTGCGTGAACGCATTGAGGGGGGAGTGATTCCCGGACCTGAATTACTGATCTCTGGACCTTGGATTACGCGGGTTCAATACGACACGATTCCCGACAGTTACGAGGTGGTGATTACGTCGCCTCAAGAGGCGGCGCAAAAGACGCTGGAATTAATTGATCGCGGTTCGGACGTCATTAAGACGTGGGAGGGTCTTACTCAGGCGGATTATATCGCCGTTGTAAATGCTGCGCATTCGCGGGGTGTCAAAGTGCACGCTCATTTGTACGAGCCTCAAGCCATCGAAATGGCCATGAATGCCGGTGTCGATGTCTTCCAACATGTGGGTTCGGCAGGGAACCCGCCTTACGACGAAACCCTGATCAATACGATTGCGCATCGCGAAATTCCAATCGTTCAAACCATTTCCCACAGGGTTTGGGTTTACCCGTCAACACAGGCGTTTCCGTCGCGACTGAGCCGAGCGGAATACCGAGAGGACATGCCGGACGACATTTACCAAGAGTTTATGGCCTCATTTGAGAACTTCCATCAGCTACCGTATTTCCGTAATGCGGCCACAGAGATACGGAATTCGACTCAGTCGGCGGGGCAATTTATTCGCGCGGGAGCTCGCATAGGCGTGGGTACCGATGCAGCAAGTCCCTTAAACACCCATTTGGAAGCCATGTGGCGTGAAATGTCGGCCCTCGTCGACAGTGGCATGACACCGTTGCAAGTCATTTCAGCCGCCACTAAAACGAATGCAGAAATACTGGGGTTGTTTGGAGATCGAGGCAGCCTTGAGGTCGGCAAGCGAGCGGACCTGCTTATTGTTCAGGGTAATCCCCTCGAAGACATTAACACCCTTGGGAACGTGGCCGTTGTCGTGAAGCAGGGCGACCTTTGGTTTACCGAAGGCAGCACCATAGCGCCTGTAACCCGCGCTCACTTCTTCGGCGGTGGGTCACGCTAGGGCGCCTTAGGCTAAATACTAATATCGTCCCGGTTGTAATCGTGCAGGTCGCGGCGCGCTGCCTCATCCCAGGCAAACGATAAGTTTTTGTCTTCAAAAGGTTGATATCGGTACGGCTCCTCGTCGGTAAAACGCGCCTGACGTGCGGCAATCGCGTAACCCAAGACCCGTGATCGACGAGCAATAATATCCTCGTCAAACACTTGCGCGTCACTGTGAATTCCACCCCCTTGGACACCCAGTACTGAAGAGCGCTTGTGGAAGCCAAAGTTGACTGTAAGCCGCGGTTCAAAGCCACTGTTGGGGAAAGACCCGTGCAACGCCTGGCGGTTACACATCACCACGTCTCCGCGATCGCAGACAAGCGGTACGGCGCCTTCTATTCGCTCGCTTTGTGACTGACTGACGAGGGCGCTGATGTCGATTTTTCCCAGTTTGTGGCTGCCGGGAAGGACCCACACACCATTAACGGCAGTACTTCCGTAAAGCTGAGCCATAAAGTTAAAGCCGTGAATATTTTCATCAAAGTCGGGGCTGTCCCAGTGTGTGACGCCGTCTTGGTGCCAAGAGACGGCCGCACCAATTCCCGGTTCCTTAATGAACAGGGCTTCATTGAACGGTGCAAAGTCTTTGCCATTGATCGTCTCAGCAACCTTGAGAAGCTGAGGGTGCGCATAGGTGCGAAGGCAGGCGTCGGAGAAGCGCAGTGAGCCTAAAAGTATGAATGGCGAGGCGGTGGGGGTCTCCGAGTCGGCTTCGGGTTCAAACATTTTAACTTGGTGTCGTCCGTTAGCCAGTTGCGTTCCGCCCAGTGGGTCGCCTAAGGGTTTTGACCAGACTAAGTGCGGTGTTTGTGAGTTACTGCCGAGTGCCGGGTTACCTTGCGCATCAACCGAACTATCGGGAGACGTGGGAAAGGAGGCCTTCATCGCGATCATGTCGGCCTCTATGTCCTGGCACTCCTCTTCGGCCAAGACGCCGGTGAAAACATAGAATCCGTATGACGAATAGGCATCGAGGATGTGTTGTGCAAGACGCCCAGTATGATCAAACTCGATGGGTCCGCGGTTTCCAAGCGCCAAGGCGCTGCGCTGACCTTCGATTAAGTAGTCACGCATTGCATCAGCCTGTTCGCCGTAGCGTGCGGCGCAAGCGTCGATGGACTTAGATATATCGTGCATCGTCGTCTCCAATTTTATGTCGTGTGTATTTGTCTTGCAGCAGTCTATCTACCCGCCATTCAGTTCTTCATGAAGGTTTTCGTGGAAACGCACGATCGCCTGCTCAAAGAGACCAAACGTTAAGTGTGAGTTGGCGGACGTCGTGACGGTTTCCTGTATGTCTCTTGCTGCTGCGCGGTCTTCTTCTTGGCCCGATTGATTGACGAAGTCAACATCCTTCATCGCCGCCTCATGGCTAATTTCGTTGCCTGATGTGGCTCTGTGCTTAATATAATAAGAGAACATTTGTGTGCGGGTAGGCGACAGTGGCTCGATAATTGTGACACTGGTGTGCTTTGATAAAACAGAGACGCTGACATTCGGAAAAAGGTGGTAAACCAGTGTTGCGAAACCCTCTATCTTGCGCTCATTGACGGCGACCGATCGTAAGTTTTCGATGCGTTTGAACGGGTACACGACACGTGAGTTTTGACCAAAGGACTCGATGACGTTGATGTTATCCAGTCCAAAGGGGTAGAAGCTCTCGCGGTGCAATGACTTGATGTGGTAACCCTCAAGCAGGGTCTCGGTCAGCAGCTTCCAATTGGCATCATCCACCGTGTTACTCTGGTGAATCAGGGGTTGTGTTGAATCGAAAAATTCCAGCGCAGTGTCTAACGTGTTCAGTTTTGGACTTCCTTCCTGCTGTACGTAGACGAGTCCTCCCTTCTCGAGTGCAAAGAGCTCTTTGAGGCCCAAAGTTTCCTGCTCTAAGTCAGGAAATGCGGCGGCACCGGGAACGCCACGAAGCGTTCCATCTAAATTGTAAGTCCAGCCGTGGTAGGGGCAGGAGAACGTGCGCGCACACCCCTCGCCCGAGGCGACTTTCATCCCACGATGGCGGCAAGCGTTAATAAATGCGCGCACCCTCAAGTCATTGTCTCGGACCACAAGAAGTGGTGTGCCCGCCGCGGTACGAGACACGAAGCTTCCCGCCTCTGGAATGGCTGCCGAGGGGCAAAAGACCACGGGGCGCTCGCGCAAGAGCGTCATTTCTTGCTCGTAGCGTTTCTGACTTACGTAGTGCTCAACGGGTTCATGCCACTGCGAGTGACCTAGGTCCGTTGTCCGGTTATCAATGTGCTCAAACACCTGGTCGATGACGGCGTTGTGAGATCGGAGTCCTACTGTGTTGTTATCCATTGTGTGTGGCTTACTCTCCTCGATTGATTGGTGCGGAATATCGTCTTGTGTTGGTAAGACCGATATCCGTTAGGCGCACGCCATCGTCGGCTATAGTGCGGGTCATACTGCCCCATGGTGTACTCCACTTAGTCATTTGAGCGCCTCTCCGGACTCAGACGTCAGCCCCGTTCCCTAGCCGTACGACGGATCAGCGAGTTTGAGCAGTTGCTTGCCGTGGTTCTCGCCCGTGTAGAGGCGGCGCAGCGTGTTCGGGATGTTCTCGAAACCTTCCTGCACATCGACCTGGAACTGTAAGTCTCCAGACATTACCCAGCCAAGAAGATCTTGAATCGCTTCCATCGCTCTGGGCATATAGTCGAGAATAATGAACCCCTCCATGCGACTGCGATTAGTCACTAGGTTCATTAGGTTTGAAGGCCCGGGAAGAGGCTCTTCGGCGTTGTAGCCTGAAATGCCGCCGCAGAGGACCACGCGTGAATATAAGTCCAAATGGTTCAAGGCGGCCTCGAGTGTCTCGCCACCGACGTTGTCGAAAAATACATTCCACTTGTCAGGGCAGGCGGCTGCAATTTGACCGTCAAGGTCGCCCTGTTTGTAATCAATGACGGCGTCGAGACCCGCGACTTCGGTTAGCCATCGGCATTTCTCTGGGCCACCAGCGATACCGACGACCCGGCATCCTTTTATCTTAGCGATCTGACTGGCAACAGAGCCTGTTGCGCCCGCGGCTCCCGAGACAAGCACCGTATCGCCAGCCCGAGGCTGTCCCAGTTCAAGCAACCCAAAATACGCGGTGATGCCTGTGAGACCGATGACAGAGAGCATCATCTCTGGTGTCACGCCTTCAGGGATTTTAGTGACGCCGGTGACGCCCTCTCCCGGGGTAACCACGGCGTAGTCTTGCCAGCCACCCATGGTTTGTACCAGTTCTCCCTCAGCGAACTCAGGGTGGTTTGACTGGACAATTTGCGCGACGGTTCCTGAGCGCATGACCTCACCTATGGCGACAGGCGGAAGGTAGCTTGGTCGATCAACCATCCAGTTTCGCTGTGTTGGATCGAACGAAAAGTAAAGGTTCCTAATGAGTATTTGATGGTCGCTTGCCGCAGGAATAGAACGTTCCACCAGCTCGAAGTTGGACTCTCCTATCATTCCCTCGGGTCTTTTAGCGAGCAGCCATTGGCGGTTGCGGTTCATTGTGTGTTCCTTCTTTTTTTCGTGCATTGCGTGTCTGATTTAAGTGCTTCGTACTCAGTCTGAGTCGACTCTGGTTAAATGTTCGATTCCAGCAAGAACATAAGCCACGGCGATTTCAATACTGTCGTCCCTGCTGAGTCCCCCTGTGCGCGACCACTCGGCAGCGGACCAGGCAGCACCCGAGGACAGTTGGACTATTAAGCTGGCTCTGTGTTCGTCAAGTTGGTAATGCTCAGCCATTTTGTTAACGAGGTAGGCTGCGCTAAATCGAGCGCTGCGCGCCAGTTCGTCGCTAATAATGCTTGCGATCTCCGGTTGGGTAATGAGCGCGGGTAAAGCCGACCCGGGAGCGTAGTGCTCAAAATTGCTTTTGACGGAAATACGAACAATGTCTTCAAACGTGTCCGCCCCTTTTGCTGCCGTTAACGTCCGATCGCTAAAGCGATTATATTCTCGCTTCAGCAGCGTTTGCAGCAGCACAATGCGATTGGGGAAGTAGTTGTAAATTAAGGCAGCCGAGACGCCTGCGTACTTCGCGAGTCCTTCCATTGTGAAGGCCGAAACGCTCTCCATCGCAATGATCTCACCGCTGCAATCGAGCAGGTGTTCTCTTCGCGCCGAAGGACTCAATCGTGTGCGTTTCACTGTGCGCCGCTGCTTCTTTTTTTATTAGTGGTTGTCATTAATAGAGAGTCTAGTTCACCGAGTCTGCCGCGTAAATAAAACTTGTAGTCGGCCCCGTAACGCCATCAACACGGCGTTTTGTTCTTGGATTTGATGAGCGTGGGTTGCGCGTTGCCGCCTAACATCGCCCGCATTATTGGTGCTAAAGCGTTTAACGAATGACGTCTCGATTGAGCAGCAGCCGCCGCGAGCAAGACATGACAAAGTGACGCTTGCCGGCCCTCCACGTTCCTAACGCGAACGGAAACTGTGCCACTATGCGGGTGTGCAAAAGAGGAAAAAGAGAGATCATCATGAGATTCGCACGTTGGCTTCTTTGGAGCACCCTGATCATCAGTTGTGCCAGCACTGCCCGTGAACCGGCGTTGAGTGCCGATTACGAAACTGTGTTTGCAGGGTTAGCCATGGGCTGCATTCACCAAGAGTACAGCAATAAAATTGCGCACTACATGAATGACGAGGGCGATCTAAAACCCCCTCGTGAGTTGTACCCAGCGTTTTACGGCTGTTTCGACTGGCACTCGTCAGTTCATGGTCACTGGTTGTTGGTGCGGCTGCTCAATACCACTGCAAACCTTGCTGATAGAAACGTGATCGAGGAAAAGCTCAATCAAAGTTTTAGTGCGGAAAATATCGTCGGAGAGTTGGCGAACTATCAGCGGCCGGGCATGAAGTCCTTCGAGCGGCCTTATGGCATTGCTTGGTTACTGCAGCTGACCGCGGAGCTTCGACAGTCACCCTCGCCCAAAGCGAAGACCTGGCTGAACAACCTTCTTCCTTTGGAGCGTCAGGCGGTCGCCAATATCAGCGAATGGCTTCCAAAATTGACCCATCCGATCCGTACGGGTGAGCACAGCCAAACGGCCTTTGCATTCGGTCTTATGCTGGATTGGAGCAGAATTGCTGGCGACGCCGTGTTTGAGTCGCTGCTGCAGAGGCGCATTAAAGCGCTCTACTTGGCAGACACCAACTGCCCACTCTCTTACGAGCCCTCCGGCCAAGACTTTTTGTCGCCGTGCATGGCTCAGGCGGACCTCATGCGTCGTGTCATGACTCAGAGCGAGTTTTCGCAATGGCTCACCGCATTTTTCCCCACGCTGGCCGAAGGAACCGGTAACGACTGGCTCATACCTGCGGTTGTCACGGACAAGTCTGACGGTAAGCTTGCGCACCTCGACGGACTGAATACCAGTCGTGCTTGGATGCTCGAGGGCATCATGAGTGCACTGCCCAGTGACGATGCGCGTCTCGCCCCTTTGCGACGTGCCGCCGAAGCGCATCGCCAGTCGGGTCTGAACGCAGTTCTGGGCGACATGCACTATATGGGGAGTCACTGGCTCGGCAGTTTTGCGACCTACTTGCAAACCCAGCGAGGATTATCGCTTTAGACGTCAAAAGCTGAGTGCGAGCCTTTCACTTCACAGCAGTGAGCCGCCTTTAAAGTCGAGTGACGATGCCCCTCAGTGCAACCATTTTGCGACCGTCCGTGACATCGCAATCTCTCCTTGGTCAAAGTAGGCGTCGTGATTTTCTTCGATACTACTGAGGTCGTATAGGTAATTGACCATAATGCCAATGGATTGATTTAAGCCTTTTTCGCTCACGTCTGCTGCCCAATGAATCGCATGCAGACTCGCACCGTTACCCAAGTGAAAGCGTGCCACAGGGTCTATGGCAAGATTGTTGTCGCGCGTACTGCCTAAGTACTGCGCGCAAAGCCTCACCAGTGACTCCCAGATAGGATCTGTTGTGTCACGACCCTGCTCTTTTGCCAGCGCGCGAAGTTCGTCAAGGTCTGCATGGGCTTTCTGAGCAGTAAGCCATCGACAAAATCCAGGAACAGGCGACAGCGTGACGTAACGTTTAGTCTTTGGGTAGCGCTTACCGACCTCCTCAACCACCTGTTTAATCAGAAAGTTACCAAATGAGACGCCGGCCAATCCCGGGTGGCAGTTACTGATCGAGTAAAACACCACGGTATCAACAGCGCGCTCGTCGGCAGGCTCCGCTGTTTTATCGATCACCGGTGCAATGGCACTGGGAACACCGGCGGTGAGCGCGACTTCGACAAACACGAGCGGATCGTCCGGCATGGCGGGGTGGAAAAATGCAAAACACATGCGGTTGTCGCTTAATCGTGATCGGAGATCATCCCAGCCCTGAATGGCATGGACGGATTCATACTCAATAATTTTTTCAAGCACCGCGGCAGGGGAGTTCCAGTCGATCACTCTCAGTTCTAAAAAGCCTCGATTAAACCACGAGACAAACTGATGCTTGAGGTCCGTATCTACGGGCTTTAGATCAGAATGCTCGGGCAACAAGCTCAGCAGCGTTCCGCGCATTTTCACCAGTAATGGTGTGGCGTTAGGTGCCATGTTCATTCGCCGAAACAGTTTAACTCTCGACGCTTCGGTGATACGCGAGAGGTCTGTAAGGTTATGCGAACTGGGGTCAGCCTTATAGCGGTCGGCGGCTGCAAGTATGGCGTCGGTGTCTGAGCCAAAGTCACGGGCTAAACCTTCAAAAAATATAATTTTATTGGGCAGATCCAGCGCTTGATAGTCCGCCATGACCTCGCAGGCAAGCGCTAGGCCAGAGGCCTCACCGCGATGATGCAAGAGCTGTCGACATTTAGTGAGCAAGTCCTCAGAGGGCGCTTGTGCAGTGGCCTGTCGGCGACGTGCCAAAATATCCCGGCCCGCATTGATGACCGAAGCTAAAAGTCCCGAGAAACCGCTCGTAGACGTTTCCGAACGCGTGTCGATGGGGGGCTGAATTTCGCCTGACATAACCCGTCACTCCATGGGTGGCTCTTAATGACTATAGCGACCGTTTGGACCGGCAAGCAACGTGTTTGATGCGTATTTTTGTGCGAAATGAGCGTTGAGTCATCTTGTAGTGACGTATCGCCATTGTCAGGACTTGTCTTTGTCGCTGTCCGATAAACGTCGGCTCAGATCACTCTGCGGCTTGCTGTGGCGGATCCTGTATCTGCTCGGTCGTTTTATTGCCGTGACGGTGTGTCTAAGTATCTTTAATAGAAATGATAATCATTTGCATTTAAGTATTCCGCGCGATAGTCTTTACTGCCTCTTTCTTGATAGCAATCATTATGTTCGCGCCTTGTGTTTTAACCCCTCATTTTCTAGACGCGGAGGCCGTGAGTATTATCTGTGACACGCCGGGTGCAGCGGATGTGTCATGGAGCCTACTGATTAAAAAAGGTGCTCACTACTTGCGTGTGCATGACTACGACACTGCTTTTTTAGTGGTGGGGGGCGCTTTACAGATCGCCTGTAAAAAGCTCACGAGCGCTACAGTACCTGATTGGCAATGGGCCATGCGCATGGTGGAGAGCAGTAATATGGTTGTGGTGTCACTAAGAGCACTGGGTTTTCAGGAGCTTGTGGTTCCCTTGATGCACCATGCCGAACGCCAAATAGACGTCATTTCCGATCTTTCTGATTGCCCGCCAGGGAAGGACGCCTCCTGGTTGTGCCGGTGGTGTCGATCGATGCATTGCACGCACCGGCAAGATGAACTCCTCGTCCGGTATTTGCGTGTTACTGCCCAAACTGTTCATTGGCAGCACCACTAAAGCTCAGAGATTCTTTGGCGCTCTCTGGCATCTTTGACTACTATGCTTGCGCGAGCCTTCGCCGTTCATGACCGGCAGGTAGAGTGTGTGCAGTAGTCAAAGAGTGGTACTTCGAAATGTTACAGCGCGTTTATCAATGGGCAGTATTAGTGCCTCTTATCTTAGTCCTCAGTGCCTGTGGTGGCGGTGGCGGTTCCACCTCAGAGCCCGTCGCGGTAGACCCTGTGCCGGTCACTCCAATACCGGATCCTGTTTTACAAAGCTTTGTATTACTGGCGCAAAATAACGCAGATCTGGATGCTGACATTGAATTCAGTATTGACGGTGACACGTTTACCGCCCGACTCCCAAGTGATGCCGCGGTGACGTCGCTGGTGCCAACGTTTACCTTCGAGGGATCTCAGGTGCTTGTGAATGGCGCACCACAGGCCTCTGGGGAGGACTCCCAAGATCTCACAGGCGTCGTGTCTTACACCGTGGAAAATGAGTCGGGGGTGACCAGAACGTTCGACGTTGATCTGACGCGATTTACGGGTCTCCCTATTATTTATCTAAATACCGATAACGCCATCACGTCCAAAGAAGACTACGTCACGGGCACCTTTATGATGGACGGCTGGCGCAATTACGATTCGGTTGATGAAGTGGTTATGGAAATCAGAGGCCGTGGGAACTCAACTTGGCAGCACCCTAAAAAGCCCTATCAAATGAAACTTGAGTCAAAACGCGCTTTATTTGGAATGCTTGAAGATAAAAAATGGCTCTTTCTTGCCGAGTATTCCGACAAAACGCTGATGCGAAATCATCTGGCGTTTGAGCTGGGAAGTATGAGCACTCTGGCGTGGACACCCAGCGGACATTACGCAGAAGTCTTTGTAAATGGCAGTCATGATGGCATTTACCACATCTCTGAAAAAGTTGAAGACGGTGGTAACAGGGTCGACATTGGCGACACGGGATTTTTGCTTGAAATTGACCAGCCCAGCCGTCTGGATCCGGACGACGTCTCTTTTCGAACAGACACCTACCTTATTAATATTAAGGAGCCGAACCTAGACTACGCGGACCCTGAATTTAGTCAGGTGCGTCAACACCTCAATGACTTCGAAGCCGTACTCTTTAGTGCAGAGTTTGCTGACCCCGAGACGGGTTACGCGTCCTACGCTGACGTGGACAGTTTCGTTGACTGGTTTCTGATTAACGAAATTGCCAAAAATGTCGATGCGCAGTGGTATTCCAGTATTTACCTGCATTGGATTCCGGGTGAAAAAATCAAGATGGGGCCCATCTGGGACTTTGACCTTGGGTTTGGAAACGTCGACTATGCCGACGCTACTTTTCCCGAGGGTTGGTGGGTGAGGTGGAATGACTGGATCAGCCGAATGCTGGAGGATCCGGCGTTCGCTGAACGAGTCAAGGAGCGTTATGCCTACTTCGACTCACAACGGCCCGCAATTAAGCAGAGCATCGATACGTGGTCTCAGTCGCTCAACCTGGCGCAAGCTGAAAACGACTCTATTTGGCAAACCCTGGGCGAATACGTGTGGCCGAACCCTGTCGTGTATGACACCTACCAAGAAGAAGTTGACCATCTTGTCACCTGGCTCGATACGAGAATGGATTGGCTCGGCAACGCGATTGACGACCTCTGAGCCGTCGACGTGCGTCACTCCAATGGCGGCATATGATTGACGATCAGTCCCTGCATCGCGTCGCGCTAGAGACTGACTGGCGTGCGGTTAAAAACGTCAACCCCGCTTGGGTCTACGCCGCCTTGGGCTTTTTTGGGCTTTCTGTCTTGTTCTTTGCGGCAATGTTGGTCGATGACCGCCTTTTGCATGGGACTTCGGTGTGGGCTAAACCCGCTAAGTTTGCCGTTTCGCTCGCCTTGTACTTTGCGACCTTGCTCGTCTTCGCGCACTGTCTGCGGATTCCGTGGCCGAGCCTCTTTGGAGGCCGCTGGGTTCCACAGTCATTGGTATTCGTCGCCACAGGAGAGATGTTGTACATCATGGTACAAGCGGCGCAAGGCCAGCCGTCCCATTTTAACGTGACAACCCCCTTATATTCAGCGATGTATGCCCTTATGGGATTTGGGGCGGTTTGGTTGTGTGTTGGGCTCGCATGGTTTGCTTGGGCTGTCGTACGGACGGCAAAGACGACCCAGCCCATCGGACTCGCGATCGTCATGGGTCTGGCCCTCTCGACTGTCTTTGGCGGTGGCTTTGGCGTTTACTTGGGGGGGCAGTCGAGCCACTGGGTTAACGCCAGCCCAACCGACGCAAACGGTCTTTGGTTGTTCAGCTGGGCGACGGACGGTGGTGATCTGCGCGTGCCTCACTTTTTTGGTTTGCATGCAATGCAGATTATCCCAATGTTCGCGCAGCTTTTGCCGCAGGCGCTCAGTACGAGTAAGGCGCGATACAGTATTTTTTTGTTTTCGGCGCTTTACGGCTGTTTTTGTCTTTGGACGTTTGGTCAGGCAATTCAGGGGCGTGCATTTCTTTAGTGCTCTTGGGTCAGATCGACGTGCGGACAATCGTGATACGGTTGGAAAAAGTATTAGGAGATCATTCGTGACAGACATTCCCCATGCCCGTCCTGCAAGTACCGTTGTACTGCTGCGAGACACCCCTAATGGCATGGAAACTCTCATGCTAAAGCGTAACAAGGCGCTAATGTTTGCCGGTGGGCTCTGGGTGTTTCCTGGTGGTGCACTGGAGCCGGCCGACATTGAAGAAGCGGATGGCGATATGAATACGGCTGCCCGAATCGCTGCAGCTCGCGAGGCGGAGGAAGAGTGTGGGCTCAGACCTGATCTCAAAAAGATGGTTCATCTCAGTCGGTGGACGACCCCTGTGGTCGAGCCCAAGCGATTTCAGACCTGGATATACGCAGCACCTTTGGCTGAGAGCGCAGAGGTCGAGATCGATGGCAGTGAGATTCATGACTTTTCTTGGATCGGCGTTGCAGATGCTGTGGCGCAGCATGAGAATGGCCAGCTGGGTATGCTTCCACCCACTTACATCACACTGTGCAGCTTACTGCGCTACGCCAATACTGAAGCAATGGCCGAGGGTGAGACACCGCAGGTACCTCATGAAGTATTCCCTATTTTTACAAAAGACGACGGTCACGTTGCGGTACTTTTTGAGGGCGATGCTGAGTACGCTCCTGAGAATCACGTCGCTGCAGATGCGCGGCACCGGGCTGTCATGCAAGACACAAACTGGGTCTACCTCTACGAAAATGTTGCTGATCAATACCCCCCATTTGTCAGTAAACAGACCTGAGTTACTGCATCGTCGATCTGCCCGGAACCTGGGTGCGTAAGTTCAGCCACGCAACGAGATTTTTTATATACAATCACGGCGCTCGCGAGCTCGCGGCGACTTGACCAGCGCGTGTTGCGCTGCGATGTGAGCCAGCTTTCCACCTCACCCCGAAGTGTTAATGGATATTTATGAATACGCAGGTAACCGAGGTCTGTAGCCTCTCGAGTGAACTTCCCACAGATACCCAGCACGCGCCGGCTTGGCTGGTCAGTGCGTTGCAGGTTCCTCGGGAAGAGGGCTGGATCGACTCAGGTGGGTGTAAGGTCCATTATTTTCGCTGGGGTAATCCTGAAAATCCCCCCTTACTGCTGATGCATGGTTTCTTAGCACACGCGCGCTGTTTTGCGTTTATTGCGCCTTTTTTAGCAGAGCACTACCACGTGGTGGCCTATGACCTTTCTGGAATGGGTGACTCTGAGGCGCGCGAGTCCTACCCGGATAAGATCCGGGCTCAAGAAGTCGTGGATGTTGCCCGCGGGACAGGTCTTTTTGAGCACGACGCAAAGCCCATCGTCATTGCGCACTCCTATGGCGGACACGTAGGCCTGAACGCCATGGAGCGTCATAGTGAACTCTTCGGTGGGCTGATTATATGCGACCTCATGGTGTTACGCGTCGAGCGGCTCAAGGCGCACTTTTCAAACGGTAAGCCGATGCGATCAGATCGAAGTCGGCCTAATCGAATCTATCCCGACTACGCCTCAGCACGGGCTCGTTTTGTGCTGTCGCCGCCTCAGGATGTGACGGTGGAGTACCTGAATGAATACATGGCGTACCACTCCCTAAAGCAAGTGGACGGTGGGTGGACGTGGAAGTTTGATATCAGTGTCTTTGACAGTGATTTTGGTGTCACCGATCGAATTTTGAAACAAGCGGAAGCGATTGTAGCCGCTCCGGGTCGAAAGGCGATTGTCTACGGACAAGACAGTAAGCTTTTTGACGACGACTCTGCCGATTATCTTCGGGAGTGCGGTGCAACCGACATTCCAATTATTGGAATACCGGGTGCGCGCCACCACCTGATGTTGGATGAACCGATTGCTCTGGTGAGCACACTGCGGTCAATCGTTGCACAATGGCATGTATCCAATCATTTTACTCGCTAAGAGCGCCGATATTGCTCTGGGTCAAGCGATGATTAGGTTCACCCTTGTGGACTACTTGCCGTCTAAATTGTCTCGCCGTAGCCCTCGTCGGGGGAGGCGGCTTCAGTGAAGTCGAGTGAGTACTACCCCATTTTTTTGGCGTTACTTGGCATTTTGTTTTTTTCCATGATGGACGCTGTTATGAAGGCTCAGGCGCTCGCGATGGGAGTCTTCGCTGCGACCTTTTGGCGAGCTGCAATGGGGGCTTTAGTGGCATCAATACTGTATCTGCCACGACGACCGGTCATGGCGTCAGGGCGAGTCCTGAAACTGCATATTATGCGTGCTGTCCTGAATGCACTGATGCTGTGTTGCCTCTTTTTTGGTTTAACACGCATTCCTTTAGCACAAGCGATTGGACTCACGTTCATCGCGCCAATTATCGCATTGTTTCTCGCCGCTCCTATTCTGGGAGAAACGATTGATAAGGGCGCGAAGATCGCGGCATTGCTTGGGTTTGGCGGTGTCACAATCATGGTGGGTGGTGATGTCTTATTGTTAGATGTCCAGGCTGACATTTTCGGCGTTATAGCGATACTCCTGTTTGCGGTCATGTACGCGCTTTACTTAGTGTTGCAGCGCATGCAGGCCCTGGTGGCCAAGCCCCTGGAAATCGCGTTTTACCAAAATTTTATTATGCTTTTGGTCCTCTCATTGGGTTTACCGTTTGCTGCGTCACTTCCGGCTAACGTCGCACAGTGGGCAGGCGCGCTCACCGCGGGTGTGTTGGCCGTTGGCTCACTAATATTAATGTCCATGGCTTATCGTAAAGTTGAAGCACAACGCCTATTTGCGGTCGAATACACCGCCTTTATCTGGGCGGCAATTTTGGGTTGGTTGATTTTTGAGGAGTCAGTAAGCACACAAACATTGCTTGGAACTGCACTCATTATTTTAGGGTGTGTTGTTACAGCTCGCAGTCCAGTGCGGTAGAGTCGCTGTCTCGTATAACAATAAGTCGCTTTATGAAAATCCTAAAGTCAGCTCTTTTCCTCAGTATGGGCCTGCTCGTCGCCTGCGCTGAAAAATCTTTAGAACTTGATGAGACGACCGATCGCATCTTATCACCTTGGCATTCGCTCACGAGTGAGGAAGTGGCCGAAGTGGCGACGGCTGTGATCGAGGCAGTTGACGCTCAAGTGGTCTTTAATCGCATCAGTTTGCTGGAGCCTCTTAAGCAGGATGCACTCGCGTGGGACGCGCACAGTGTTGCGGCGCGAGGAGCCGATGTTTTGTACCGGTCAGAAAAGTCATCCTATCGAGTGCAATACGACTTCCAAACAAGTGCACTGTCCGATCCGCAGACGATTGTTAGTGGTCAACCGATGCTTGTTGGAGCGGAGATAGTCACTGCACTTGACGCCGTCAACGCACTCTCTGAAGTGAGGGAGGCTCTTGCACGTCGCGGCGTCAGCGCGCGCAACGGGTTGTGCTTACCGCGCACGGTCGGCCGATTTTTTACAAGCCTTGCCGATCCTGTTACCGACCGTTTGGTCCGCTTTGACTGTTTCAATATTCGAGGGCAAAGCGGCTTAGGTTTGTTGCCGACGACCAGTGCTTATGCGCGCCCAGTCGAAGGGATTAGCGTGCTCTTCGATGTTGAGGAGCTTCGTTTGATCGAATTTGTTGACTCGTTTGCTGATGCCGAGGCTCCGCCAAGTGACTTTGACGTTATTGAATTTCACGCCTCGGCGCTTGAGACGCGAGCCCCCTTGAATAAGGTCGCTATTGCTCAGGAGCAAGGCCCCAATTTTTCGGTGACCGGCAGCCAAATCGATTGGCAGAACTGGCGATTTCACCTCCGGTTCGATCCGCGTCAAGGGACTGTTTTAAACAATGTGGGCATTGTTACGGACGAGGGGGTGCGGCCTGTCGCTTACGAGATCGCCATGTCTGAGATGTTTGTGCCATACCAAGACCCCGACACGCACTGGTTTTATCGCGCCTACTTCGACATGGGCGAGTACGGATTTGGCAACATGGCCACTGCGCTTAAGGGAAACGATTGCCCACCGAATGCCGTTTTCCAAAATGTTGTGCTGCACACCGCCGCTGGAGAGCCTTTTATCGCTGAAAACCGCGTCTGTCTTTTTGAGTTTGATCCGGGCTATCCCAGTTGGCGTCATCATGAGTCGCTTTATGACGAGGTGCCGGGCATCGAGAAACATAACTCACGGCGAGCAACGAACCTGGTGGTTCGTATGGTGGCGGTGATCGGGAACTACGACTATTTCCAAGACTATGTTTTCCAACAAGATGGCAGGGTGCGAATTCGGCTTATTTCAACAGGGATAGACGCCACGAAAGGTGTTTTCGCTGCGACACTTGCAGACGCTGCGGCCCAGACTGAAACGGCGACTGGCACGTTGATTGCGCCCTATAGACTGGGGGTGAACCACGACCACTTTTTTAGTTACCGTATTGATTTCGATATCGACGGTACGGACAACAACTTCGTCAGGCAGCGCCTACAGAGTGTGAGGCAACCGAACGACGCGATCCGTCAAGGCGTCTGGGGTGTCACCCGTGAAGCCGTAAAAAGCGAGCAACAGGCGCAAACGGTGATGCAGGTCGATAAGCCCGCATTGCTGACGTTTTCGAGTGGCACCTCGACAAATGCGATGGGTTACGACACGTCTTATCAGCTGATGTTTCCCAATATACGCCCGCTAGTGACGCTGGACGATCCTATTTATCAGCGCGCTGGCTTTTTGAAAAACAATTTGTGGGTGACGAAATACAATCGCGATGAACTGTTCTCCAGTGGTGTGGCGGTCAATCAGTCCGCGCCGGGAGTCGGTCTGCCGCACTACGCGAGCAATAATGACGTCCTGGAAAATAACGATCTCGTGGCGTGGCCGACAATTGGCTTTCACCATGTCCCGATGGCGGAGGACTGGCCGGTCATGCCCGCAAAGGTTGATGAAATCGTGTTGAAACCGCGTAACTTTTTTGACCGAAATCCGGCTCTAGACGTGCCTGAATAGCGAGCCTTAGATCGCTTAGGTCATTTGCAATGCGACCTGCACTTGCGGAGCGCAGCTCGATAGGGACTCTCAGCGACCGAAGTCTAAGGTCAACAGCAGTCGCGAAGTGTCTTCGGAGCTTGGGGAGCGGTGAACAAGCCCTGCGCCCTCATTTCCATCCCAAGCCTCGCCTTTGAGTAGGCCGACGGCCCCGCTCTCTAGCACGCGAATGTCCTGCTCCGCTGTGTAGGTGCCACGCTCATGATCTGACTCCAGAGAAGCCGAAGGGCCGAGCTTAGAGCGATCTACCGTACGGTGTTCTAGCCACTGTGTTCCCGGGCCCACATAGGTCGAAATGAGGCGACAGGGGACCTTATCAACGTGAAATCGTGGGCACATTGCGCCACGCAACACCGTTAACCGCAGGCCAACGTGTTCGATGTCGAAAAGGTAAGCGAACATGTCGACTAAGCAGCTAACATCTTCGGCAAGAACGTGGGTATCGCTGTCCGGTAAGAGCTTCACAAGGCTTGTATAAGCAGATCGGGGCGTTGTCATTAGACTGACCTGCAAGCCCGGATCTGTGGACACAAGGTGGGCAACCGAGGCGCGAAGTAAAGGATCCAAAGAGCGATTCCAGACGGCCATATTCACGTCGTCTTGGTAAATTTCGGGCAGGCAGGAAACGTTATCTCCAATAACAGTCCTTCGTGTTTTAGCACCGATTTCTGCACGCTTCAGTGTTGCTGCTAAAACACTCATGACGCCTCTTCCCACTTTGGAAACGGATCAGATAACGTGGCCCAATAATCCCTTCCTTTGAGCAGTTCTTCCTCGGTCAAAAGGCACTGGTCGAGGGCCTGGCAGACTTCCGTCTCATCCAGTCCCTGTCCGATAAACACCAGCTCTTGGCGCATGTCTCCAAAGGGCTCAACCCAACTCTTTTGAATACTGTCGAGGTACTCTGGGTCATCGGGCCATCGCTCTCTCGGGATCGCTGACCAAAACATGCCAGCGAAACCGTAGCGGGCTATTCCGCCCGCTTGGCTCCACTGGCCCGCATACTCTGGTCGAGTCGCCAGCCAGAAGTAGCCTTTGGAGCGCAGCAGCGTTCCATAGGCCTTTGTGTCATGGAGAAAGGAGAAGAACTTCGCGGGGTGAAACGGTCGGCGAGCGCCGTAACTGAAACTTGATATTCCATACTCCAGGGTTTCTGGGACATGCTCACCGCGCATTTCCTGCAGCCAGCCCGGTGCCTGTTGTGCTCGCTCAAAGTCGAAGCGGCCGGTGCTGATCACTTCATCGATATCCACTTCGCCCGACGCTATGGGCAGTATTTTGGCGTTCGTATTGAGTGTTCGAAGGATCGCCTCGAGCCGTTTAATATCATCTTGGCTGGCTAAGTCAGTCTTGCTGATCAATATCACGTCAGCGAACTCAACTTGATCGACTAAGAGGTCAGCAACGCTGCGCTCATCATCGTCCCCGAGCGACTCACCAGTATCCTGCAGAAACTGCGCTTGTTCGTAGTCCCTTAAAAAGTTGACGGCATCGACGACCGTGACCATGGTATCAAGCGTGGCAACATCGGACAGGGACGCGCCATTCTCGTCGGCAAACGTAAAGGTCTCTGCAACTGGAAGTGGCTCTGAGATCCCAGTGGACTCAACGACTAGGTAGTCAAAGCGACCCTCTTCTGCCAGCGTGGTGATCTCGACAAGCAGGTCTTCTCTGAGCGTGCAGCAGATGCAACCGTTACTCATTTCGATCAGCTTTTCGTCGCTACGGCTCAGCGATACGTCGTTTTGAACGATGGCCGCGTCGATATTGATGTCACTCATGTCGTTCACAATGACCGCCACCTTCCTGCCCTGGCGATTATTGAGTATGTGGCTGAGTACGGTTGTTTTCCCGGCACCTAAAAAACCAGAAAGTACGGTGACCGGTAGTTTTTGCTGACGTGTCATTAAGAGTCTCAACGCGGCTGAAAAGCAGGGGAATAATAAGATATAATATATCATATCAATATCGGCCGCATAGTAGATGCGTGACTAACAGCGCGCGTTCAAGTTTGTCGTTCGGTGTCGCTCTTGACGGAGTTGTCGGTGTTAAGGGGCTCGGTGAGTGTTTTGTCTGAGGGGGCGATGGCCAGCAGGTCGAATCGCCACACAGCAAGAGATTTAATTTTCTTTATAGTCTTCAGGGAGGACGCCTTGCGCCTTCAAGGTTTTGGTTAATTTCTCTACTCTTATAAACGCAACGAGGCCCAGCATTCCGAAGACATACCCAATCACTGCAAAGCTGTCCATTTTAAATTCCTCACTTGAAACGCAAATTATTTGGGCACGCATGGCCAGATCGGCGCCCTATGCTCGTCCGGTTGTTATGATCCTAGAAAGCACTTTCGACTACGTTTAAGGCTACACTAACGGGCATGACTTATCCTGATTACATCTCAATTTATGAACGTGCTTGTGAGCGAAAGGGCGGAGAGGCGCTGTTGGAAGCGCTGCTGCCGGCGTCACCGAGGAACGTCCAATTGGCCGCGTTGGGCTCTGACAGGTACCTTGCGGAGTTCACGCGCAAAATCTTTCAATCGGGTTTCGTGTGGCGTGTGGTCGATAATAAATGGGCGAATTTCGAAGAGATTTTTTGGGGCTTCGACATCGAGCGATTACTGATGATGCCTGACGAAATGCTGGAGCGTAAGGCGAAAGATCCTGGAATTATTAGGAACTTCAACAAAGTTAAGACGATTCCGCAAAATGCTTTAATGATTGACGACGTGGAGCGGCGAGAGGGTCAAGCATTTGGTGAATTTATCGCTGATTGGCCTGAGGAAGATGTTATCGGACTGTGGCTGTACCTCAAGAAGAAGGGCAGTCGACTGGGTGGAAACACGGGCCCATACGCTCTGAGGTCCATCGGCTTTGACACATTCTTGTTGACGTCAGATGTCGAGGGCTTTTTACGCAATAACGGCATCGTTGACTCGGGCATTGGGAGCCTTCGAGCATTAAACGCGACCCAGTCTTTTTTCAATGAGCTGCGTGCGCAAAGTGGCCGAAGTTTATCGGAGCTCAGCCGTATTGTGTCCCTGAGCTACGGTCAAAACCGAGGCCAATAGCGTTGCTGCGAGGCCTGATCTTGCCGACTAGATTGGGAGTGGCAGGCGTTGTTTCCAATACTGTGGAGGCTTGACTGAAATGCTAGGTCACGATGGGTTCAATGATTCGCGATCGAGTCCTCAGTATCACAACATTTGACGCTTCGGCAGAGCCGGAAGTTTAGAATATGGCTGACACTCAGACTCAGTGCTCCTGACACCGTTAAAAGGCGCTCACCTGTTTCGCCCACAAATTCATGCGGTAGGAAAGCCGACATGAACAATAGGCAGATGCCGAGGGCGCCGGTCAGTCCAACCGGATAATTTTTATGCGACCGACAACCGAAAAATAATGCGAATACACTGACGGGAATAGCCATCAAGACCATAAAGAGATGAAAGACTTCGTCGCTGAGCGTCACCGCGATGGTCGCTGGATACACAGACACAACGACTGGCAGCATGAGACAGTGCACGAGACAAAGCGATGAGAGCCCTACAGCGCTTACATCAGCAATCGGTCGATTTTTTTCGGTCGTAAATTTCATTGTTAACTCGCGTTACTGGCTGTTTCGGCAATCGTTGCAGGTGCCCGATAGCTCTAGTTGGCGACTCTCAAGATGAAAGCCTGCGGTTTGTGCGACTTGCTCCATAGCAACAAGCGCCTCTGAGCTGATATCTACTTCTTGTACTTTTGTGCAGTCATTACAAATTAAGAACTGGGGGCGACTGTAGTGCTTGTGCGTGCAGGTGATATGGGAGCAGGCGACGTATTTATTGGCTGTACTGAGCTTGTGGACCAGCGACTGCTCCTCCAAGAAACTCAGTATCCGGTAAACTGACATGGCGGGCATGGGTTCGTTACTCTCCCGATTGCACACTTCCATCAGCTCATAGGCAGACAAAGCACGATCTTCTTGCAGCAGCGCATTGAGCACCTGTCTCCTGCGGCTCGTGAGTTTTACACCGGTGTCTTCACACCGATGTTCCGCGTCTAACAACACTGCGGCGGAAGATTTAGTCGTTAGTGTCATGGGCCACGCGAGCTCTTAAGTGCCGGTTGCGATACAGTGTATCACTAATAGGTCTGTGCGAGCACCCGCGTTAACTGTCGAAACATCGAGTCAAGACAGCGATTACCGGCTTCGTGCAGTGAGCCGGAATATTGAACATCAAACAATCACGACATCTGTCATTGCGATCATGCATAGGGTGGTATGGCCGCGCATTTGCCGTCAGAACATATCCGTAGTGTCGGTCGTCTCAATATTGAGCTGACCGGCAAGACCTGCGCTTCGGTGCACGGCAATCTCTTGATACTCTTTGAGTTGCATCATCTCCAGCATCGAGGCCCTAGAGGGGTATTGGGCAATGGCGACACAGTCCCACAGCTCTTCAACTTCCCCAAGCATGAGTCGGCTAACGTCACCTGAAAAAACGAGTTTACCGCCCACCTGCGCTAATGTTTTGGTCACACCTGCGGAGTAAATTGCGTAAGCCTCCTTTCCAGTGAGTTTAGTTTCTCTGTTGTCCTCATAAGCGGCTTGGTCTTTGAGCTTTAGCAAATTGACCATAAAGATCGACCCATCTGGGCCTGGCATTAGAAATTCTGCCATTTGAGTCTGTGTTGGAATCACGCTGTTCTCGACATTCATGGGCGTTGCCTCCGTAATGGCGCAAATAAGTAGGGAGAAAGAAGGAGCGTCTCATTTTTTGGCAGTTTAAGTGCCAAAATAAGCCGTGTCACGCGCTTATTGCGGCGCTTAAGTCAGCACTGGCCAGCCGTCTTGCCGCTATGGTCAGTGACTGAGTGATGATTAACGTGGGGTGTGGGTTGGTGAGCGTTCAGAATTTGCAGTGGTTGCGATCATCACACCCTCTGGCCCATCTTCCTAAGGGCGTATTCCAACCCAGGCGTCGGGCCAAGAGTCTTCAAGACTCGACAGGTGTGTGAACAGTGCTCGCACCCGTGCGGATTGTCGCAGGTCCTTGTGGTAGAGGAGCCAGACGTGAAAGTAGGGTACGCTCAGTGTGTTTGGTAGCCGAATAATGTCGCTGTCATCCTGCACCGTGCAACACGGCAGAGCGCCCACTCCCATTTGATTGAGCACGGCTTCGCGTCGGGCGATGCCGCCGTCGATCGAGTGCTTAACGGCAATACCAAGATCGCTCGGTTTGGGAAGCTGAGAGGGAAGATCCTCTGCGGTATTAATGTACGTGAGTTCACGTCGTCCCAGCCGTGCGTCGGTCAGTAGATCGCGGTGCACGTAGTAACCCACCGTCAACAGTCCTAACTTAATGCCCACGATATCGCGAGGGGGGCGCTCACCGACGGGTAACCCGCGGATGGCAAAATCAGCCTCTCGGCGCGAGAGATCGACGATGTCGTTAGAGGCTTTCACGTCGAGCTGAATTCGAGGGTAACTCACAGAGAACTCATTGAGCTTCTCGAAAAGAATGGCATTCATGGGCGCAAAATTAGCCAGCGACACCTTGAGTTTTCCGGCGAGAAGCGCATCGCGACCCGTTAGTCGGAGTTGACCGTCTGAAATGGTGTCCTCAACGATCTTGGCGATGGGCAGTAGTTCCTCGCACAACGTCGTGGCGAGAAGGCCGTCGGGTGTCCGATCAAACAAACGGCCCTCGACGGCATCTTCCAGCAATTCCAGCTTTCTGTGAACCGTACTGTTACTGACCTTTAGCGCTGCCGCCGCCGATCGTGTAGACCCAAAACGACTGCAGGCTAAAAGTACTTTAAGGTCGTCCCAGTTAAGCTGTTCCATCCATTGCCTCGGTTTAGAGTGCGTTGCCCTTACGATCTGTCAGCACCAAGTTGTTACTCACTTTGGACGCGTCAATTTTGCACAGCATACGCTGACGCGACTCACCGACGGGGACGACCGATAATTTGACGGTCATGGTGCCTGCAAACTTCTTGCTGCCCTTCATGGTGATTCGGGTTTCGTCGCCAAACTTTTCTTTCACCGCTGACTTACAATAGCTGTACGCCTCGGTGACATTACTGGAGGCGTGTGCGGTTCCAGACAACAATACTGCGAGTATGAACGCGGAAATTACGGCATTTAATTTAAACATGGTGTGTTACTCCCTGATGAATGTCGGCAAGGATACGAGTATTTTTTAGGACTGGGCTGTAACGATTTAGCCTTGCCTAAACTCAAAAATGGAACACCTAAATTGTCACTTTTTAGAGTTGCCATTTCTGGCGCACTCCAGCAAGAAAATGTACTGTGATGCTGGCGTCACACTGCCGCGCCTGCCTCCAGTAAGAGGTCATGAGCATGGACCGCCCCATGAGGGAGCAGTCGCCAAATTAAAAAAAGAGCGCACCGACTATGTCAGAAATTACACTCGAAGAAATTTGCCGTTATCCCGTTAAATCAATGTTGGGCGAGTGTCTTACCGAGACCACTCTCTCGAAGCAGGGTATTCCAGGGGATCGGAGTTGGGCGACGCGAGACGAAAAGCGCGGGGGCATACGAGGCGCAAAAAAAATTCCGCAACTCATGTTGTTCAGTGCTCGAACATCTCATGTCGGCGTTGCCGAGATTCAAGCGCCGGACGGGAGTTTTTGTCGCTCTAGCGACACCGACATTAATACGTGGTTGTCAGAAAAATTAGAGCACCCCGTCTCACTGTGGCCGCTTTTGCCGGCGGACAATCTAGAGCACTACCGAAGGGGTGCACCCGATAGCGCAGATTTCGAGGAGGAACTGCGAACACTCTTCGGACGTCTTCCCGAAGAGCCATTGCCCGACCTCAGTGCGTTTAGTGAGGTCTTGGAGTTTGAGTCGCCACCCGGGACTTACTTTGACGCGTTCCCGATTATGTTGGCGACTCGACAGTCATTAAATACGCTTTCAGTGCGTGCGCCGACTTCACGCTTCGATCCAAGGCGTTTCAGGGCTAATTTCATACTCAATGTGGTGGGATCAGACGCGGCGTATCCCGAGCAGGACTGGATTGGCCGCGAGCTCCACGTCGGTGACGCTGTTCTCAAAATAGTGGACACCTGCCCGCGCTGCTCCATGACGACCCATGCGACCGCAGATCTCCCGCGGGATACCGAGGTTATGCGTCACCTCGTCAAGGAGGCAGACGGTAATTTAGGGGTCTATGCGAAGGTGATCAAGCAAGGAGCAGTCAGAGCGGGACAGTCGGTGACTGTCGTTTAATTAGGCGTTCTCAATACGATGATTCCACGATAGAGAAGCTTTCATTTGTGCTTTATGCGTTGACGGTGTCGATGAACTGATCCCAAGGGCCTGTTATCGCCAGTGTCCGGGTGGGGGCGTAAACGTTGACAAAAAGTGTGGTCCCGTCGGGTGAAAAGCACGCGCCAGCGAATTCCGTTTGAAGTCTGAGCCTGGCCAACGGATAGGCGTTTCCCTGAGGCGTAATACCGCGCAGAAAGTTGTCGACCTTTTCCGTGTATTGATCCTCGCAGACCACGAGGTGTCCGTTTGGGGCGACGGTCAGATTGTCACCAAAGTTGAATTGATTGGCTGAGACGCTCTCGAAAAATAATTCAAGACGATCTCGTTCTCCAGCGTCGCTCAAATGCAGACGTAAGATCTGGCCCAGTCGGGCCGCGCCGCCGCTGGTAGAGCAAATATAAGCCTCTCCCTGGGCCATATGAACACCCTCACCTCGAGCAATGAGGCTCGCGCCTTTGGCTCGGGCCCGGTGGCGCAAATCATCCTTTGGTGACTCAACGTCATCAAGATCCAACCAATTGACAGTGCTGATATCACCGGGTCTCAACGATGCCGCTGACCAATTGCGAAGGTCTGGAGCGCCCTCTACCTGCATCGCTTGCAAACGCCCCCCCATCGCTAGCCGGCCCGGTTGTTTGGGGATAAATCGATAGAGCACACTGTCATTGCGGTCTTCCGTCAGATACACAAAGCCGGTATTGGGGTCCACACAAGCTGCTTCGTGATTGAACCGTCCGAGCGCATAAAGTGGCTCGGGTGCGACCAATCCACTGGCATTGGCCGGCACCTCAAAGACCCACCCGTGATTTTTACTCAAGCCTTCACCGAACTCCTGGCCTGGCCCTGTCGGTGACTCTTCGCAGGTGAGCCACGTATTCCAGGGTGTGATGCCACCGGAACAGTTGCGAAGGGTGCCGCCAAGCGATCGAAATTGATCGGTGACCGTCAAGGTTTTTGCGTCCAAAATAACGTGTGTTGTACCGCCAGGGACAAACTCGCCATCTTTCGAACCAAAGCCCACAGCAAATGGACCACCGCTGTCGTCGGTTGCCACTAATTCGTGGTTACGCACCAGGGCCAGTTGCCCGTTACCCAAGTCAAAACACCCCATACCGTCTGCCTTGTTTGGCACTGTTGCACCGTCAGACATAGGATCACCCAAGCTGGAGATGACTCGGTAGACGAAGTTCTCCGGAAGATCGATTAGACCTTTGGGGTCCGACTGGAGCTCACCATAAGCCGTGGGCGCCATAAACAAGCGCTCCCCTGTGGGGCGAACAACACACCCGCTTGCAGCCAAGGCGGCAAACGCGGATCCCGTGACTTTTAAAAACGAGCGCCTGTTCATTGTCGTGGGGGTAACCCCCGGACCATGGTAAGAAACTCGAGCTTTGTCCCTGCGCGGCGATTCTCAGAAAGTAACTGGTACTCGGGATCATCAAACCAGTTGCGCGCCTTTTCTTCAGAGGGGAATTGGAAAATGATCATTCTGCCTTGTCTGGGCGCGAGCCCCTCAAAGGTCACAGGATCGTCGTCAAAGGTAACGAAGTGCCCCTCGTATTTTTTTAGCAGGCCGAAGAAGCCCTTTTCATAGATGCGGTAGGTGTCAGCATCGGTAACCTGAAGGTTGACGATCATGTACACCGGTAAGTCATTCATCAACGGACCTCTGTCTCTGCTCTTTGAACGCGCGCCTGAAGCGACACTCAAGCGCCGGTGGTTGGCGCGATGCATCACTGCAAGACATGTTCATAATAACGCACTCTCTGCACGCGCCAAACGACAGCCTGAAGATGCTGCTGGCCGGTCGAAAGGGCTCTGCACGCCTAATTTTCTTCACCGTTATTCAGCGGCGTTCTCTCAGATGGCGACGTTTAAACCCTTCAGGCGCTAAGTTGGCGCGAGTGGGTTGTCTTAGCTCTGTGAGTGCCTCGCGAGCCCCGGGTTGCAGTCGTTATCACTCCCGCTTAATATGGCACAAGATATGCCAATATTTGATTGCGCAACAACCGAGCTCTGGCCCACAACACGAGGCACTTATTAATGAATAAAACAGTCAAAGGTCTAGCGGTCGTCGTGGGGCTTGCCGTTGTAGTCGCTATCGCATTGCCAACCCTATTACATAAAGGCGGTTTACATCCTGCCTATGAGGGCGACTCGGTTACCTTATCGGGGAAGCGAGCGCTGATCATTACGACAAGCCACAATACACTCTCCGCGCCCGGGGAGGCACAAGGCCCTGAAACGGGCGTCATGGCCTCTGAGTTTACGCACCCTTACTACGTGTTCACGGACGGTGGAATGGACGTCGATATGGCGAGCATTAAAGGTGGGCAGATCCCCATTGATCCGCAAACCTTGAACTACATCGTCCGAAGCCCAGAGGACAAACGCTATCTTGAGGATCCTATTGCGCAAGCAAAGGTGGCGAACTCGTTAGCTATTTCTGAGGTTGATATTACGCAGTACGATCTCGTCTTTATTTCTGGAGGTTGGGGCGCAGCCTACGATCTAGCCCAGTCCGCCGAGTTAGGCGTGCAGGTTTCGACGTCCTATTATGGTGAGAGAAAGGCGGTCATCGGTGGTGTTTGTCACGGGGTTTTAGGGCTGGTCAACGCTCAGGACATCGACGGAAATAAATTGATCGCTGGACGCAGAATGACGGGCGTTTCGGATAAACAGATTAAAGAACTTGGGATCGAGGTCACGCCACTGCATCCGGAGACTGAACTGCGTAAAGCGGGTGTCATCTACGAGCAACAGACTGCGTTTCGTGACTTCTTTGCCACTCACGTGGTGGTGGATGATGAGCAACGGTTTGTCACCGGACAAAATCAAAACTCGGGATTAGAGACCGCGCATCGTATGATGAAAGTGATTTCGGATCGTGGTGAGTGATTATGAATACTATTCTCAGGCTCTCGGTATTGTTGCCCGGGGTGTTGTTCTTGGTCATGGGTTTGCGCTGGTTATTGGCTCCTCAAGGTATTGCCCCTGACTTTGGAATCACGCTCCAGAGTGGTGTCGGTCTGAGTTCACAGATCGGTGATATGGCCGCGTTTTTTCTGCTACTGGGCATCTGCATTCTGACTGCGGTGGTGACTCAGCGTCGATTTTGGTACTACCCACCCATGATCCTGCTGTCGCTGACCGCGCTGAGTCGAGTGCTGGCTTGGCTCATACACGATGCGGCACTGCCGATGAATCTTATTATGCCGGAGATTGTCGTTGCGTTGATAATATTGGTTGCTTCTCGTCGTTTACCCGACCGTGCTGAGTGACGTAAAGGCAATGCGCACGCTTTGTCTTGCCTTGTTGAGCCATCTCTTGATTGCGTCTGCACAGGCATCAAATGGTCTGACGGGCCAAATAATAGATTCCGTTCACGCTCAGCCAGGAAAAAATGACCCGCCCAATGTTGTTTTAATTTTGGCTGATGATCTGGGTTTTTCAGACATCGCGTCATACGGCAGTGAGATTAATACGCCCAGTCTGTCGGCCCTCGCGGAGCTGGGCGTCAGTTTTACCAACTACCACACGGCCGCTAACTGTGCCCCGGCAAGGGCCATGCTATTAACGGGTGTGGACGCTCACCTGGCCGGCGTGCCCAATATTCCAGAAATGCTCGCGCCCGAGCAACAACAAACGGCGCACTATCAGGGTGTGCTGGGCCGCAACGTGGTCACGGTTGCGACCTTGCTGGAAGATGCGGGATATCACACTTACATGGCCGGCAAGTGGCACTTGGGCACTGACTCGGGCCTTTTGCCCAGCACGAGAGGCTTTGAGCGGACAGTTGCACTCGCGGACTCCGGGGCCGACAACTGGGAACAGCGGCCGTATATTCCTATTTATAAGGCTGCTCATTGGTTCGCAGACGGTGAGGTTTACCAGCTGCCCGAAGACTTCTACTCGTCTCGGTTCTTAGTCGACAAGACCATTGAGTTCATAGACAGCAACGCTGAAGACGGTCGTCCATTTTTTGCCTACCTCCCCTTTCAGGCTGTGCACATACCGGTGCAGGCGCCCCAGAAATTTATTGATCCCTACATGGCCGTTTACGATGACGGCTGGACAGCGATTCGCCAGCAGCGCTACCAGCGCGCCGTAGCGCTGGGCGTAACGCCGCCAGGTATCGACTTGGTGGATATGAAGACGACCGGCAGTTGGAGCGCGTTGAATGAAGAACGCCAGCGTTACGAGGCCAAGCGAATGGCGGTGTACGCCGGCATGGTTGAAGCGATGGACCATCACATCGGGCGACTGGTTCGGCATCTCAAAGCGCAAGGGCTGTTTGAAAATACCTTATTTATTTTTACCTCTGACAACGGGGCTGAGGCGTCCGGGCCGAGTGATCCGGATAACTTTGCCACGCGAAGGATGCTGAGCTCACTGGGGTACAACAGTGAGTATGAGACTCTTGGTCTGAAGGGGAGTTACAGCTCTATTAGCCCGAGCTTTGCCAGCGCCGCCGTTAGCCCGCTCGCGGACTACAAGTTTTACGTCGGAGAGGGCGGAATGCGGGTGCCGATGATTGTGGCGGGTGCGTCACTTCCGAGACAGGGTATTTTGAGTGACGCATTCTCGTTTGTCACCGACATTGCCCCCACCATTTTATCGCTTACGGGTGTCAATGCACCCGGGAAGCGGTTCGCCGGGCGACCCATAGAGCCCATCATTGGGAAAAATCTCGTGCCCTTATTACGGGGTGATGTTGACCGTATTTACTCAGAAAACGACGCGGTGGGTTACGAGCTTGCGGGCAACGCAGCCTTGTTTCAAGGGGACTATAAAATCGTTTTAAACCGCAGGCCTCTGGGAGATGCGCGTTGGCGGCTTTTCAACATTAAGCGGGACCCCGGAGAGACACACGACTTATCACGTCAGTTGCCTGAGCGATTGCAGACCATGCTCTCGGCCTACGAGCGATACACCGCAGACAACAAGGTACTCCCCATACCTCCGGGTTACGGGCACCTGGAGCAACTTTTCTTAAATACAGTAAGGGGTGGGCTGCGAGAGCCGCTGCTGATTACTTTAATCACATTACTGATGCTTGCGCCGTTTTATGTTTATTTCCGGCTGAGGTCGCGTTAACGACCCCCCTGGCCGTTAAATACAGGCGTGTGCTTGAGCTAGCGGTGACCTGTCTCTCGAATAATCACCTTAGTGATCGGTCAGCGTACCCAGATCAAATCCTGCTTCATCAGCGACAGTGTCGGGCCAATTGGTGCGCCAGACCTCTCGGGAGACCGTACCGACTGGGACTGGGTGGCGATGAAACCCCGGCTGGCAGGCCACGAGTGGTAAGACGACGACATCGTGTCGCGGTACGACGAAGAATGGGAAGCTGTAGCGTTCTTTCCCCGAGATATTCACAACTTTATGGGGTGTGGAGACGAAGTGGCCACCCGACCATAGCTCTAAGAGGTCGCCAATATTAACCACCATGGCGTGGGAGGGCGCCTTCACTTCCAGCCATTCACTGTCATCATGAGGGCGCAGCCAGAGGCCGCCCACATCGTCTGGGAAGAGCAGCGTGAGTGCGTCGGTGTCTTTGTGGGGATGAATGCCAAAGCCGTTATCACCCTCGTTTTGGGGAGGATAATGGAGCAGTGTCATGTTGGTCAGCGGTTGTTCAAACAGGTTGAGAAACCCGTCGATCTCAACATTCATGATCTTTGCGATCAGCCGCAGTAAGTGCTGGCTCGTTGTCTCGCAAGCCTTCCAATACGCCTGAGTTGTTTCCTGTAACTGAGCGGGCATGGACGGCCATCGATTGGGTCCGTAGAGATCGCAGACCGAACAGATAGGATCATCTGGCGCTGTCTCATTATGAAGTTTGTATCCCTCGTATTGGTCTCGCGAAGCTCCGTGGCTATTGGGTGAAAAAAATCCAAGGGGGATGTAACCGCGATAGTTGTCAGGCGTAATACAGTCCGCCAGCTTTTCGCTGAGTGGCCGAGAAAAATAGGCTTCTAATTGTTGCCGCATCGTCCGCACGAGGTGCTCTGACACACTGTGACCTTCAACCATGACGAAACCGATCTCTGTCAGTGCCTGTTCTAGAACGGGCAAGATCGTGTCGTCTGAGTCCTTAAGGTTAATCAGCGGAATAGAACGGGACGACGTCATAAACAGCGCTCTTTATTTTCTAACAAGACGGTATGGCTTACGAGCAGCTCGCGCGATTCTTATCTTCAACGACCCGGGGGTAGGCTGTAAACCCATGTGGGCTCAATTCTGAGTGGTTTGGGAATCGTGCTGTTAAGCGGTAGTGTTACACCTCCTAGCACCGGAGATCATTCGATGAAGTTAATGAGCGTCGTCACTGCAGTTTGTGTCATTGTCTGTCTCAGTTTAACCGCCCGAGCATCCGCCCAAGAGGGTGCGATGATTGCGCGCGATTACCATGTGAAAAACACCCACCGCATTATTTCAGATTTCCGTACGTTTCTGAGCTTCCCCAATGTCGCCAGTAACGTCGAGGACATGATGGACAACGCTCGGTTCATCGAAAGCTATGTGGCCAAACGCGGATTTGTGTCAACAATTGTTTCAGCAGGCGGCGCGCCCTATGTAGTGTCTGAGCGTCGCGGGTCAAAAGACGCGCCCACCGTGCTCATCTACGCGCACTTCGACGGACAACCGGTCATTCCCAGTCAGTGGTCATCGCCCCCATTTGAGCCGACGTTGTGGACGTCGAATCCGCTGAGCCCCAAGGCAAAAGCCTTACCTTGGGATCAGGACGAGTTCGATCCAAACTGGCGAATTGTCGCGCGGGCTGCGGGCGATGACAAAGGGCCTGTTATTGCGCTCATGGCAGCGATCGATGCGCTGGTTGCGGCAAACGATATGCCGGACATCACAATTAAACTGTTGCTCGACGGAGAAGAAGAGCGCGGCAGCCCGACACTTGCGGGCGTTCTCGAACAAGTCGCGGATGATCTAGACGCTGATGTCATGCTGTTTTGCGACGGCCCTATGCATCAGTCGGGACGCCGTCAGCTGGTGTTGGGTGTTCGAGGGAGCATGACCGTTGATCTGACGACGTTTGGGCCGAACCGACCGCTGCACTCTGGGCATTATGGTAATTGGGCACCTAATCCGAACGAAATATTGATGAAATTATTGATCTCACTCAAAGATGACTCGGGCCAGGTTGTGGTTAAGGGTTTCTTGGATGATATTCGTCCTATATCACGCTTAGAGACAGCGGCCATTGCGGCAATGCCTGCTGTTGACCACAGGCTTCGGTCTGAACTGGGACTGGGCGGTAACGAAGTGGCTGACGAGCGGCTAGAGTCTTCTATTATGCGTCCGGCGATTGTCGTTAAGGGACTCGATGGCGGTGGCGTGGGTGCCGAGTCACGCAATATTATCGAACCGACAGCCGAGGCCTCATTGAACCTAAGATTGGTGCCCGGGCAACAGCCTGAAGTCTTACTCGCGGCATTGCAACGTCACTTTGAGGGTCTGGGAATGACGGTCTCGGGAAACGGCCCGGCAACAAGCGCTCCCCGTGAAACCCATCTTCAGATGGTCGCGCGTCCAGGTGGGTACCGATCGTTTCGCACAAAGATCGACGCTGAGGTTGTTTCCGAATTAAAAGTCATTCTGGATCGTTTAGGCGATCAAGAGACGTTAATTACCCCGACCATGGGAGGGTCTCTGCCGATCTACCTGTTTGAGGATAATTTAGAGGCACCGATTGTGATTCTTCCGATTGCTAATCACGACAACAACCAGCACGGAAAGGATGAAAACTTAAGACTGAAAAACCTGTTCGACGCGATCGAGATGTACGCTGAAGTCCTACAGGGTCTTGCCGCCGGATCGTGACACGATGACCGGGCTTCGTGGCCCGGCGCGCGTTGGGCGTAACGAGGGGCTCATCGAGGCTCCTGTCATTCTTAATCGAGTGCTGCGCTTAATCTCGGGTGCTTTGACGGCCTTTGTAGCGCTCAAACCAGGCGAGAATATGATCAACTTTTGTGATCAGTCGCGAGGGTTTGCTCGCAATGCCGTGGGACGCACCAGGCAGTCGCACCATTGCTGAATCGACGCCGCGCAGTCGCAGTGCTTGGTAGAATTGCTCAGTTTCTGACATGGGTGTGCGTCGGTCTTCTTCACCTGTGAGCAATAAGGTGGGTGTAACGACATTACCCACCAAGGAGAGCGGTGAACGTTTCCAGTAGTGCTCGAAGTGCTCCCACGGCGGGCCTGGAAACTGGTGATAGATCTGTCCGACCATGGAGTCAGCAGTGAGTGTTTTGCTGATCCAGTTAATGACCGGTTTGGCGGCAACGGCTGCGTTGAAGCGGTCAGTCAGTCCAACCGCGTAGGCAGCGGCTATTCCCCCGGCGCTTCCGCCTGCGATAAACAAGTTGTCTTTGTCGACGAAGCCCTTCTCGATCAGGGCGTCAATTCCCGACATGTGGTCAGCAAAGTCCTCAACACTTGAGTACTTGTACTGCAGCAAGAGTGCGAAGTCCTCACCGTATGACAGGCTGCCACGATAGTTATTGTAAAACACGACGTAGCCGGCGGCGGCCATTAACTGTAATTCGGCAGAAAAATGGGGCCCGTACGCGAGGTGAGGGCCGCCGTGAATTTCCAAAATGAGTGGGTACTTTTTAGTCGGATCGAAGTCCGGTGGCGTGACATACCACCCCTGAATCTCTTGACCGTCGAATGACGATTGATAGGTGACTTCGGTGACCTTGCCCAGAGCGCGGTAATCCAGAAGGTCGTCGTTCAATGTGGTCACGACCTCGAGTCTCTCGTTTTTGATGATCGCCACATCACTGGGCCGATGTTGACGTCCCTGGGTAAACGCAACGACACCATTTGCACGGTGGAAGCCGCCGGAAAGGTAGGGCCGTCCAATCGTCGTTCCGCCTACGTTGTCTGCAACGGTCGTAACGACTTTACTTCTGGTGATGTTTCGAATGTGTCGCGTCCCACGCTCATCAAACAAAAAGTACAGCGATTGGCTGTCTTCAGCCCAGAGAATGCTGTTTGCGTCACCATCGAGCGTGTCTGTCAGGATTGTCATGCCCTGAGTTTGTAGATCCAGTAAGGCAATTCGGTTTGGGGTAAACGCCAGCGGTCGACGTTGCTCGTAATTAAAGGCGAGCGTTTTGCCGTTGGGCGCCATGACGGGATTGCGCTCGGCGCCTGGAGAATCACTGACCTGTCTGAGGCGGCTGTTGGCCAGCGCAACCGCATAAATATCGGCTTCATCGCTGCGCAGTTCCCAGTCTTCGGATCGATCGGCAGAGAAAAATATCTCTTTGCTGTCCAGAGTCCACGCCAGTCTCCCGGAGTGGTTAAAGTCACCGTCAGTAAGCTGTCGCGCAACGCCGCCTTCGGCCGGAATCACGAACACGTGTCGGTGTGCTGGGTCGACAATGCCTCGGCCATCGACCTGATAGCGCGTGGTCGTCACAGTCACGGGTGCCTCTGCCCAGCGCGCACCCTCTGGTGGGGTCCGTCGTTTGGCAATCGACTGGGTCTTCTTCTTCACCTCCATGGTGAAGGCCAGCCACTTGCCATCGGGTGACCACGCTAAATCAGACGGCGATTGCTGCAGGTTTGAGATGACGCTTGTCTGTTGGGTATCCATCCAGCGGACGTGAATTTGTGAGGAGCCGCTTTCACGAGAGATAAAGGCAAGTTTGCTGCCATCGGGCGACCACCGCGGTGACGTACTCCGTCCTGACGTCGTCGCGAGCGGTCGGTGGTGATCTCCCTCTACGGACACCTCCCAAAGATCAGCTCGTCCCGTATCACTCATGATTTCAAAGGACCGTCGAACATAAACAATGGATTGACCGTCTGGCGAAACCTGGGGGTCCGACGCCCACTCAAGCTCAAATACGTCCATTGCATCAAAAGGAGGGTATTGTTCTTGGGGCTGTGCGTTAACAAACGAGGGCAAAAAGAGCGCAATTGCGGGTAGCGCGTATTTCCAGCCGGTAGATCGCTTGAGATCGTTGTCCATAGTCGTCGTCTCGTATCCGCTGGGCGGACTGGTCGGTAAAAGCGCAATAGGTCTGTCTGCGCCAGATGTGTCGCTTCTTTTTCAATACGGTAAGGGTCTGTGTTTAGTTTTTAATGTCTCGTTTTGCGCGCGTGTCGCGCTGGGGTAGGGCAAGTTCACAGCCAAGAGTAAGGACAGACTGATGAGTAAACGCTTGGCTGGTGAGCATTGCTCGCAAAGCGCTGATCAGCTAGTTTCGAGGCGCGGATGATGCGCATGAGGGTCATCCCGAACAACGTGCCGTTTTGAGCTCGGCGCTACGCTGCGAGTATTTATCGCCATTAAGGAAAAGTGATTTCTAATATGCACCAGCCATTTTCTCACCTGAAGGCCTTGGCGTTTTGGCAAACGCCAGAAGTGACCGGCTGGCTGCGCCTCGCGGCGCACTCGCCACTACACAGTTGGCGTGCGAGCGAAGACGCTAAAACGGCTGTGCCCTCGAGTTCTCGACGTTCGTTAGACGGCTTATGGCAGTTTGAGTATTTTTCATCGCCCAACGATGTGCCTGGCGATTGGCCGGCTACAGCGCTGACGACAGACACGGTCGAGGTGCCCGGCAATTGGCAGCTCCAAGGTCATGGACGACCTGTTTATACTAACGTCAAATACCCCTTTCCTGTAACGCCGCCTGAAGTGCCAGAACAAAACCCGACGGGCTGCTATCGACGTGATTTCTTTCTCGAAGAGCAGGACCTTAGTGGTCAGCTTCGGCTTATTTTTGATGGTGTCGACAGTGCCTTCCTCGTGTGGTGCAACGGGCAACTTGCAGGTTATTCGCAAGACAGTCGACTGCCCGCTGAATTCGACATTAGTGCTTTGGTTCATCAAGGGGATAATCAGGTGGCCGTCATGGTCCTGCGTCTCTGTGATGGTAGCTACCTAGAAGATCAGGATATGTGGAATCTTTCTGGGATTTATCGCAGCGTATCCCTGCTCTTTAAGCCACAGGTTCATATCACCGACCTGCGGGTGACAGCCACCCTCGATGAGCACTATCAAGCCGGTGTTCTGAAGGTCGAAGTGCTGTGTAATCGACCTCATTCCGGTCGTGTTCAAGTCTGTCTGTTTGATGCAAATGGGGTGCAAGTGCTGCGTCATGAGCAGCCAATGGGCACGCCAGCTGTGGACGAGCGTGGACGCTACAAGGACCGTGTTCGTCTAGAGCTTGAGGTCCCCTCTGCGAATCCATGGAGTGCGGAGCTGCCAACCCTATACCGGCTGGTCACGTCACTGCTTGATAGTGATGGCCAAGTGAACGAATGTGAGGCCGCAACCATTGGCTTTCGCACCAGCGAGATTGTTGACGGGCAGCTGCTTCTCAACGGAAAACCGCTGATGATCCGAGGGGTCAATAAACACGAGCATCATCCTGAAACAGGCCATGTCGAATCACTGGCTCAGGTTGAAGCCGACATTCGACTAATGAAGCAGCATAATTTCAATGCCATCCGTTGCTCGCACTATCCTCATCAGACAGGTTTTTACACGCTGTGTGATCGACTGGGCATGTACGTCGTGGACGAGGCTAATATTGAGACGCACGGACTTACTCCGATGAGTCTCTTGTCGGACGACGATGCGTGGGCAGCGGCCTATCTTGAGCGTATGAGTCGCATGGTGCGGCGCGACTTTAATCATCCGAGCGTCATTATTTGGTCGTTAGGGAACGAATCGGGTTACGGACGAAACCACGATGCGATGTATGCGTGGACTCGTAAGGCTGATCCGTCACGCCCCATTCAGTATGAAGGAGGCGGTGCAGACACAGCAGCGACCGATATTATTTGCCCAATGTACGCGCGAGTTGAGGATGACATGCCATCCCCATTTGGCCGTCCTGCCCACAGCATTACTCGATGGGCTGCACTGCAAGAGGGACTCGAAGAGGGTGCACGGCCGGTTATTCTCTGCGAATACGCGCATGCCATGGGAAACAGTCTGGGTAACTTTTCCGATTACTGGGACGCATTTCGGAAGCATCCGCGGCTCCAGGGCGGGTTTATTTGGGACTGGGTCGATCAGGGGTTATCAAAGTACGACGACAATGGTGTTCACTACTATGCCTATGGTGGCGACTTTGGGGACACCATTAATGATCGGCAGTTCTGTATTAATGGATTGGTCTTTCCCGATCGACAACCCCACCCCGCGTTACTTGAGGCAGGGCGCGTGCAGCAACCGTTTACCTTCAACGTGTTAGAAGCGGCCGGGTCCTTATCGGTCACGGTTACCAGCGAACATTTGTTTAGATCAACCGACAACGAGCGATTGAATTGGCGCTACGGTTCGCTCTTTGAAACCCATGCGACTGGGTCGCACAACATTGTTATCGAGCCAGGTGGCCGTCTGACGTTCGTACTCGACGCCGATTTAAGCACTTTTGAAACGGCCGCCGACCGTATTTTGGATCTTTGGATTACCGTGATCGAAGACACCCCCGCATTGCCAAAGGGGCATGAGTTGGCTCGATATCAGACAATATTGGCGACTGCAGAGCCTGCCGCTGATCGCGACATTACGCCCGCGACGGTGAGAGTCGATGGCGGTACGATTCATGTGGTGACGGACGACGTTAACTGGATGCTGAGTACCGACACGGGTTTTATCTCCGACTGGGACCATCGGGGTAGCCCGCTCATTGCCGACGCACTTTCGGATTGTTTTGTGCGAGCGCCGATCGATAATGATATTTGCAGCAGTGAAGTCGATAACCCCTCTCCTGATGCATGGCTTGCCGCTTGGCAGAAGGCCGGATTGTTTGATCTAGAGCACCACTGTCGAAGCGTCGACGTACGTGGCAATGTCGTAGTCAGCAAACACGAGTACAGGGCGTTGGGCAGGGTGCTTATTCGCTCGCAGTGGACCCATCGTTTCGATGCTGACGGCGCTGTTAATATCGACGTTGACGTCAGCAAAGAGATCTCCGATTTGCCCCTGCCTCGAGTTGGCGCGCGACTCTTACTGACCCAAAAGCCTCAATCGGTGACGTGGATCGGTCGAGGTCCCCACGAGAACTATCCCGACCGAAAGCAATCGGCTGACTTGGGCATATGGTGCCTTTCGCGCCAAGCGATGCAGACACCTTACATTTTCCCGAGCGAGAATGGTTTGCGCTGCGACGCTCAGCTGGCGCAGGTGGGACAGATTCAGGTCGAGCGTGTAAAAGGCAGTTTTGCGTTTTCAGTCAGTGACTTTGGTGTGGAGAGTCTAATGAGTGCCCAACACACTCATGAGCGACTGGAACAGCAGTCATTGCACCTTCACGTTGATGGATTTCACATGGGTGTGGGTGGTGACGATTCATGGACGCCCAGTACCCGTCCTGAATACCTGCTGGGTGCCAAACAGTTCAGTTGGTCTTTTAGGTTGAGTGTAAAGAGTGACAGCCACCCGCTTGAGTCGTTGGCGAACACAAGACCTACAGGCCAATGAGTAAGGCTGCGCCTGGGGCTGATCCGATTTTACTGAGGACCAAGTGCAGTTACGGACTGGGTGCGCTGGGTAAAGATTTCGCATGTTCTATCGTCTATCTGTTTTTAATGTATTACTACACCGATGTTGTGGGCGTACCCGCCGCATTTGTGGGCACACTGTTCTTATTTGCGCGCGTGATTGATGCGGTTTCAGACCCGGTCATGGGGATGGTGGTCGACAACACGCGAGGCCGATTGGGTAAGTTTCGCCCGTGGATTGTCATAGGGACGCTGATTAATTCTTTGGCGCTTCTGGCGCTGTTTTCAGCCCACCATTTTTCAGGTACCGAGCTCCTCGTGTACGTGACGCTCACCTACATTATTTGGGGTCTCTCCTACACCATCATGGATATTCCATTTTGGTCTATGGTGCCGGCCCTGTCCTCCGCTCGCGAAGAGCGTGAACGGTTGGTGGTTTGGCCGCGTTTGTTTGCCAGTTTCGCGTGGATGATCGTGGGCACCTACGGACTTGCCAGCGTCGGCTTTCTGGGGGCTGGAGACGAAGGTAGAGGCTTTTTTCTGCTCTCGGGCGTGATCATTGTGAGCTTTATCATTTCAGCGCTGATCACCGTGACCCAGGTCAAGGAGCGCGTGCCATCGACGACCGATCGAGAACGCTTTTCGCTGGGTGATGTGGTTACTATTTTAAAGAGTAATGACCAGCTTGCCTCGCTTATTGGTTGTGTACTTACGTTTAATATTGGGACGCAGTTGGTGGGCGGTTTTGCGATTTACTACTTTAGTTATGCCATTGGGAAGCCCGAGTTGTTCCCTATGTTTGCATTGGTCTCGGGCATTGCGGAAATGCTTGGCGTATTCATATTCCCTTGGTTGTGCCGATATTTACCCAGACGGCTGACTTGGTATATTGCCAGTGTTTTTGCCCTCGGATGCAGTGTCGTGTTGTTGGTGGGGAGTGTTTTGGCCCCACAAAGTGGTGTTTTGGTGGCGGTTGCAGGGGCGTTGCTCAAGTTTGGTGGAGGGATCGCCAATGGCTTGGGAACCGTAATGCTCGCCGACGTGGTCGACTACGGTCATTACAAGACCGGTAAGCGCAGCGAGAGCATTCTCTTTTCGGTACAAACCATGTTGGTGAAATTTGCAGGTGCCTTTGCCGGTTTCTTCATTGGTGTGGGTCTATCGCTCATTGGCTACGTTCCCAACGCGATCCAGAGTGATGTGACGGTCATGGGACTGCAGGTCTTGATGATCGGTCTTCCGGCGTTATTTTTAGTCGGCAGTATTTGGGTGTACCGCCGCACATTCCGACTCCACGGTCAGTTATACCGGGAAGTCTCTGAGTTCCTTGCTCACAGGTAGCTCCTTTTTTAAACGCAAAGTGGCGCGTTAGAGCCTTCCATGCTTGTAGTGTCAGCGGCAGACCCACAGGATGCCGTTCAGTCGTATGGGTATCGCTTTCCTAAAATGTTGTTTGTAAATAAGCGGAAAGCGCTTGCAGACCGACTTCGATTGTTTCGAGCTCATTAGCAAAGCCAATTCGCGCGTACCCCTCCATATCAAATGCGTCGCCGGGCGTCAGCATGACCCCTGTTTTTTGTAAAAGGTCGATACAGAACTCTCGCGAGCTTATTGGAATGTCCAGTTTCAGCATGGCCGTAGTTCCTGCGCGTGGCTTCACCCAACTCACTCGCGACTCGTTTTGAATCCAAGTGTCCAGCACTGCCAGGTTTTCTCGCGTGATGCGCTGACTTCGCGCGAGCAGTTGGTCAGCGTTCTCCAGCGCCAAGGCGGCGAAGTAATCGTTGATCATGCCGACCGATATGGTGTCGTAGTCTCGGTGTATCAGAATGTCCTCGGTGACTTCTTTGGGGGCGACCACCCAGCCGACACGCAAACCCGCGAGCGAAAAAACTTTCGACATGCCGGCCGTGCTAATACCCTTCTCATACAGGTCTGCAATGGAGGGGGCCATGCCATCACCCACTTGTCCGGTACCCCGATACACTTCGTCGCAGAGCAGGTACGCACCGACAGAGTCGGCAATCGATACGATCTCTTCCAACAGGGGGCGCTCTATCAATGCGCCTGTGGGGTTGTTGGGGTTGGTCAAGGCAATCAACTTCGTATCAGGCGTCACAAGCGCACGAAGGCGATCAAGATCCGGCAGAAATCCGTTCTCCTCGCGCAGACTCAGGGTCGTCACAGAGGCTTCGATGCTCGCTGGAATCGAGTAATGTTGTTGATAAGTGGGAACGATCGACACAACATGATCCCCCTTGGAGACGAGTGCTTTGTGCACCAACATATTGGCGGCAATCGTCCCGTGGGTAATGGTAATGTCATCGATGTGTTGATCCGCGTACAGATTCGCGATGGCGGAGCGGAGCCGCGGTGAGCCGACGATGTCGCCGTACCCGAGTTTCATGGGCAGTAGATCGGAAAGGTCCTTGCCACTGCCACCTGAGAGTGAAAGAAGCTCCTCAACTGTAATGCTGGCCACACAGGTCTCAGCTAAATTGTAGGTGCACTGAGTCTCCCATTCGTTCATCCATAGCTCGACTTTGAACGGTTCAATGAACATGAGGGCCTCCGAGGCAGTAAAAAGAGTGATTTCTAATCATGAGGTTTGTGCCTTGGCGAGTTCTTGATCGCGCAGCGATCGTCGCATTATTTTCCCAGTGGTGGTCATCGGTAGACTGCCAACAAATTCAATTAAGCGTGGCACTTCGTGTTTTGCTAAATGATCGCGCACCAGCGCTTTGAGCGCATCTGCCAACGCCTCATCGGCCTCAATGCCGTCGGCGACGATAATGAACGCTTTGATGATCTCAGTGCGCGTTTCGTCGGGCACACCAATGACGGCAGCAAGTTGTACGGCAGGACTCTTAAGAAGGCAGTCTTCGATTTCGGTGGGGCCGATACGGTAGCCCGAGCTCGTGATCACATCGTCAGTTCTGCCATGAAACCAGAGGTACCCGTCTTCATCTTGCTCACCAAGATCACCCGTCATCATCCAGTCGTTAACAAACTTGGCGTCAGTGGCTGTGGGATTATTAAGATAGCCTGAGAACATGGCGGGGTGAGGTCTCTTGATCGCAATGTTGCCTGGCACGCCCGGCCCCACCTCTTGGCCGTTATCGTCAACAATGGCACACACGGATCCCGGCATTGCCTTGCCCAAAGAGCCGTGGCGAACATTCATGAGTCTTGGGTTAGTGCCAATCATTCCGTTGCACTCTGTTTGTCCAAAACCTTCACTGATGGTGAGACCAAATCGCTCATCGGCCCACAGCGCCAGCTCTTTACCTACTGCCTCGCCACCACTCAGCACAACGCGCAGGTCGAGCGCTTTCGATTCCTCGTTATCGATCTGCCTCATGAGTTTGAGCACAGTGGGTGTTAACAGCGATACGGTAATCTTGTGTTCACCGAGAATTCGAAAGGCTTCCTGTGCGTTAAACCCTTGCATGTCGGTCGATACGACCCTGGCGCCGGAATACCAACCGATGAGTAAAATATTGATGAGTCCGGCAATCCAGGCCCAGTCGGCAGGAGACCAAAGTCGATCGTCTTGTCGGGGTCCATAGTCGTAGTAATACTCGAACAAGGGCTTATTGCCGAGCACTAGTCGGTGAGGCATCAGGACGCCTTTGGGCTGACCTGTGGTGCCTGAGGTGAAGCTGATCCAAGCAGTATCTTCGCTGCGCGTTTTAACGTTGTGGAACGTGTCCGGCTGCTGCGCCAGTGACCACCAAAAGGGGAAAGTATCCTGTCCGACGTCACCCTCTGTGACGCTGTCAGTGACAATAATGTGTCTTAATTCAGGACACGACGACTGCACGGCGCGCACTTTATCAAGATTAGCCGTATTGGTAATGCAGACTTTGGCACCAGTGGCTTGCAAGCGGTGCTGAATACCGTCGGGTCCAAACAGCACTGATGCCAGGCAGGAAACGATGCCCGATTTAAAGCACGCGAGGTGTGATATTGCACACTCGGGGGACTGAGTCAGCATGACAACGACCCGATCGCCCCGAATGACGTCCAGACTCGCCATTAAGTTAGCCAGTTGGTTCGCGTATTGTTTGATTTGCGCAAAGGAGTAGTTGGTGACTGAGCCGTCGATGGCCTCATGGCTCAGGGCGACGAGGTTTGGGTCATCAGCCCAGCGATCGCACACTGCGTCAGCGATATTGAAATATTCAGGAATATCCCAGGTGAACTTGTCGCATATCTCTTCGTAGCTTTTTCCGACAGGAAGGTCCATCGTGCTCTCCACGTTTTACGCATCGCATGAGTGAGTGTCTCAGTGATGCCTTGAGTGCTCCAAGTCCAGTGACCACGTTGATCAGGTGGTGGTTGCTAAACTTACCAATATTTTTTATCCGTACAGGTCTCGACGTTTCTTAAAGGCGGCCTTGACCCCGTGTTTTCGAAGCGTTCGAAAAAAGTCTTTGAAACTGTCGAATTGATGGTAGATCGCATCGAGATCGGCGCCACGTCGAATCGACGGCTCCATGCCCATATTTTCGAACCAAGTGTTAGATACTTCTTTTAGAATCGACAGATTGTCGCTCGGCGCGCGGGCAATGTGTGCGGCCATAATCGCCACTGTCTCATCGAGCTGATCGTGAGCCACAACCTCGTTGACTAGCCCGATTTTCGCCGCTTCATGCGCGCTGATGAGCCTTGAGGTATAGAGCAATTCTTTGGTTTTTCGATAGCCAATGAGCATTGGCCAAAACATAATTGATGGCGGAATACCCAGATCGCGGCCTGCGGGATGTCCGAACCGTGCGTGCTCGCTGACAATGGCAATGTCGCATACCCCGAGCAACTCACCTGCTCCTGACAGACAATCGCCCTGCACCTTGGCAATGATCGGTTTGGGGTAGCGCCATAACTTCATCCAGTAATCGACGATCACGTGGACGTCGTCTCTGTCTTTTCGTATGTCGACGTGATCGTCAAAGTTGGCCGGGTATTGGGAGGTTATCCAGTGCGCTTCGCGAAGGTCATAGCCTGTTGAAAAAGCCTTACCTGCGGCGCCTATGACGATGACACCGACACTGTCGTCGTTAAGGGCGGTGTCTAATACATCAGCAATCGCATTAAGGACTTGCCACGACAGTGGATTGAGATCGTCAGGTCGGTTTAGGGTGATCGTGAGCACCCGGTTGTTTTGGGTGGTCATGATCATGGCTGGATCACTCATTATATTTGTCTCCCCTGTGAAGCAACGGTCCGGTCGCACAGAAACTGAGTTATTGCAGACGTCTCGCTTCGACTAACCATACGACAAAAACAAGGGGTTAGAAAATGGCGAGAGTGGATCTATGAATGGCCAACCTGAGTCATCTAAGGGTCAGAGATATTGGGCTGTCTTCACCCATCGTGGTGTTCATGGCTGAGATGCGTCTGGTGGTGGTTAGCCATGCTCCTTTCTCAGGGTATTCGTGCTGTTACTTATGCGCCTGATGGCGCCGTCAATATCGATCCGAGATGGGGGGATTCGTCGTTTAGAGCAACACGAAGACCGATCATCAACTCACAGTCGTTGCGGCGGAGACTGGATCTTCAAATGCCATTGCCGTCTGGGCTCATTAATCGCTCGGTTAAAAAGTCCACAAACGCTTTCACTTTGGGTACCAAGTAACGTGGCTTTTGATAAAGCAAATAAATAGCCAGCTCCTGATTTTGACTGACACTCAGGTCACACTTATCAAGCAGCGCCACCAACTCGCCGGTTTGAAGGTAAGGATTCGCCGACCATCTCGGTGCCATCATGATGCCCTTGCCTCTCAGACCGAGCTCTATCAGCCATTTCGCATTGTTTGAGAGGACTATGGGCTTGCCTGAGACGTCATGCCATTGATCCCCTGTTCTGAGCAACCAGGGAGACGGTCCCCTTGGTGTTCGAAAAAAGAGTCCGGGATGCTCGCGTAGTTCAAATCCGTTGCTGGGTGTTCCTGCGATCGCCAAATACGCGGGTGATGCGACGGGAATAAATTCGTTGGGCATCAATCGAATCGCATGGACGTGCTCATCGGGTGCGTACCCCCCTCTAATTGCAACATCAACGTCATCATTCGCCAACGACGACAACTCATCTGAGAGGCTGACGTCGAGGACAATGTCCGGATAGCGGGCGGTAAATTCTTCCAGAAGCGGGCACAAGAGCTGCTCGCCAAAACTGACCATGCTGCTTATTCTGAGCTGGCCCATTGGGGTGGTCTGGTAACTCTTGACGGACTCAGTGCTCTGATCGAGCTGAAGTAAAATCTCGGTGACTTGCTCAAAGTAGATTTGGCCGATCTCAGTCGGTTTAACAACTCGTGTACTGCGCTTGAGAAGGTTCGTGCCTAGGCTGGTCTCGAGGTCGGAGATGCGCCGTGATATGGATGACGGAGGGACAGAAAAGGCATTGGCGGCGCTGGTAAAGCTCCCGGACTCCACCACCTTACAAAAATATTTAAGCGCGAGTAGCTGGTTCATGGGTGGCTTTTATCATTCCAATTATTGTCAAACAGACAAAGGTTAATCCATTTAATGCCCATATATCGACCTATTCTCGTAAGTAATACTCTGTTCCAACGCAGTGACTCAAATGTGAGAGGACAGACATGAGCCAGTACACAAAGATTAATCTTGCCGCCAGACCCGAGCCGGGCCCCATTACACATGATCTTTTTGACATCGTAACTGAAGACGTTCCTACCGTGGGTCAAGGCGAGGTTCTTATTAGGCAGACCCACATGTCGCTGGATCCAGCCATGATTGGCTGGATGAGTGCCGATGAGGAAAGCTATGTTCCGCCCGTAGGTTTGGGCGAAGTCATGCGGTCTTCGGGAATCGGTCAGGTTGTTGAAAGCCGGCATGTCGACTTTGCTGTAGGTGATCGAGTGCGGGGAATGATGGGGTGGACGGAGTTGTACTTAAGTGACGGCACGGGCTTGAGCAGCGTACCCGACGGCGTGGACGAAGAGACCGTACTGTCTATTTTTGCACTACCGGGGATAACCGCTATGAAAGGCTTGTATGGCTTTGGCGATCCTAAAGCGGGAGAGACGCTAGTGGTCAGTGGTGCTGCAGGATCCGTCGGTTCGCTGGTGGGGCAGTTGGCGAAGGCAGACGGATTGCACGTCGTTGGTGTTGCTGGTGATGAGGAGAAGTGCCGCTGGCTTGTCGACGACTTGGGGTTTGACAGCGCGATAAATTATAAAACCGACGATGTAGCCGCGACGCTTGCTGATCTGACGCCCAAGGGTGTTGATATCTATTTTGAAAATACCGGTGGCGTTATTCAGCACGCAGTCTTCGATCAGATGAATGCGCATGGACGAATTGTCGTCTGCGGCATGATCTCAGACTATATTGCCGCGGAGCCTTCAGCCGGACCGAACTGGATTCCAATGGTTAAGAAGCGACTTACCGTGCGCGGGTTCACCGTCCCTGACCATTACGACGAAATTCCCAGCTTACTTGAGCAACTGACGCCTTACGTCATGTCCGGTAAAGTCAAATACCGTAGTCACGTTCTAGACGGCTTGGAATCGGCAATCGACGGACTTAATTTATTCTTTACGGGTGGTAACCGCGGCAAGCTTATCGTGAAGCTTTAGCTGCTCAGCGACAGCTTTATTGATCATCGCGACGAATGGAGAATGATTCGGGCTAGCGCTACCGTATAGGTGATTGCGTCTATTAGGGGGCGCCGCTGCTCAGTGAGTAGCAGGTATCTCTGTGATCAGTCACAGATTTGGCGCGATAAAGAGTTAGTAGCGGCGCGCAAATAACCCGGTTAGGTAAAAGCCACCGGCACAATGCTGTATACGCTTTTGCGCTCGTTCAATGTACTTTGGTGGAATCCGTAAAGGCCTGATTTTTTAGGTACAGATTGGCAAGACTCTCCTGTCGCTCCCTGCAGTTCATGGATTTACACCAGCGACACAGCCACCGCGCATCCCTGTTGGGAGGGCAATCCTTCAGATGTGGCAGCGTCAATATTTGTTGCTCGACTGCGACGAGGAATTCATCCACCACGGATTGATGTCCCAATTTTCCGAGTATGGCAACGATCAAGTTTGTGCTTTCAACGAGTCTCATAGCCCATCGCCAAGTGGGTGTATTCGAGATCGAAAGTTGATAGTGCGCTATCTGTAATGCGGATCCCACCTCAGTAAAGGCCTCATCATAGGATCGATCTTTAAAAATCAAGATTCCACTCTGCATGTAAGACTTCCACAGCCTGCTCGCACCTAGTTCATTGCGGCAGAGTATTCGCAGTTCCTGTTTGTCTATGAATGATGGAATAAAAAAGACTTTGGACATGATTTTCTGAGTCGCAACGTTTACTGACATCCAAGTTACGGACTAGTTGTTGACAATGCAAATCATTCTCATTTACATTATTATTTGAGTTTCAGCTCTTAACTTAAAATTCTTGTCGAGAAGTCCTTATGAAGAACCTATTTTCTAGCTTGCAAATTAAAAACAAAGCGGCTCTGAGTTTTTTCCTTGTGGTGTTTATGGCCGCGTGCGGCGGCGGTGGCGGTGGCAGTCAGCCGGATCTGCCCCTTGATAGCGATGGAGACGGTGTCGAAGATTCCTTAGACGCATTCCCAAATGACCCAAATGAAACGACAGATTCAGATGGCGATGGCGTTGGTGATAATGGCGACGCATTTCCAGACGATCCAAATGAATCCGTAGATACTGATTCTGATGGGGTCGGAGATAACGCGGATAATTGCATTGATAATGAGAACGATGATCAGACCGACAGTGACGGTAATGGCGAAGGTGATGCATGTGATGCTATGCCAGCAACTTATTCCGCCATTGGGTACTTTGGAGAAGACGGCGCCAGCGGTGTTAGCTACACGGGCCAGACAGCCCGGCAGGTACTTCAGCTTGGTTTGGTCGACGCGATGGAGGGGCTGGTCGAGCGCCCAGGAGACGCTGTGGCTATTAGAAGCGAGCTGGGATTTTTCATCACCGGTGACGGTGCTGATGCAACTCCACATAATTTTGCGACAAAAGGCAATGATCCGGTAATCCCAGGACCGACTTACGGCGATATAAGCGCTGGCAAGAACCTCGATGGAAAGATTGCGGGTGGCAATGGTGAGGGTGGTGGAGAGACGAGTGCACTGATCAACGGTGTGTTTTTTGGCTGGAATCAAGGGCTTGATTCCGACCCACTCCCGATTGAAATCGTGTATCAGTGGATGGATGAGCTGGCTGCCAACGCATCCGACGGCGCGGAGCCTGCTGTCCTCGTGGTTGATGCAGTTGAGCCAGTGCCAATCGATACGCCATTAATTAGTGCTACGGGGCTTCATTACCGTCAGCTAATACAGAAATTCTTGTCAGTTGCAGTAAATTTTTCGCAGGGTACAAACGATTATTTACAGGCTGACTTTGCCAACATGCTAGGGCAAGAAGGCACAAAAGCCTACTCTGCCGGAGCGCACGATTTTGATGAGGCTTTTGGCTACTACGGCGCATCCAGAGATATTAATGATTACTCGGATGATGAGGCTGCGGGTAAAGGTGGTCGAGCTGAATATGGGAACGGTTATTACGACAGTAATGGTGACGGTCTCATAGACATCCGAAGTGAGTTTATTTTTGGTCATGCACAAAACTGTGCGAAACGTGATCGACTCAAAGATGCTAATGGTGAGGCGTTTTACGATTTTTCAACGGCCGCTGCCGATGCGTTCATGATCGGAAGAAGGGTTCTGCAGAACGCCGAGGAGTCTCAGGAGTTGACAGCAGACGCCGACGCCGCACTGCAGCGCCAAATCGAAATAGTCTCAGTTGCTTGGGAGACGTGTATTGCGGCGACGGTTATTCATTACATTAATGACGTTGTTGCTGACATGGGTGACATGCAGCCTCCGGAGTACGCAAGCCTTGGTAATTTCACTGACCTGACCAAGCATTGGGCTGAAATGAAGGGCTTTGCTCTGGGACTGCAGTTCAGCCCACTGTCTCCGTTTCGCACTGTCAGTACCATTGCAGGCATCGATGGTACTGAGGCTCTCAGACGTGTCCTTACTCTCATGGGTGATGCGCCAGTTTTAGCTGATGGTTCTCAGGGAGGAGTGGCAACTGCGGATACGGCTGAGGAAGCACTTGCGGCTTATGAGGCCAAGCTCTTAGAGGCTCGAGACATACTTGAGGAAGCGTACAGTCTTAATCCAGAAGCGGTGAGTATTTGGTGAAATCTGGATGACGTCAGATGAGCGCTATTGATTGGCGCCTTTGATGCCGGCACCAGATCGTCTGGCGCCGGCCTTTTAAGTTAATTACGAGGTTGTTTATAAGTGATGTTGATATCGAGGGACGTATTCCGAAGAGTGGTCATCGGGTGTGGTTTTAGTGCAGTGCTTTTATCCTGTACGGATGCTTCGAGAGAGCTGCCTGTGCCCGACTCAACTGTTTTAGATGTTGGCTCATCCTCATCAGGACAGCAGTCAGCCACTGATCAAGCGGTACCGTCCGAGCAAAAGCTTTTAAAGGCCGTTACCACTGAAATTATCCTACCTAACTACCATCATCTAAAGGATGTTGCTGAGGCCTTCGTAGCGCCTGATGGGGCTTTGGAGCAGTACTGTGCTGTCGGTCTCGGAGCTCTAGGAAATGATGCGCCGTTTCGTAACGAATTTCGTGGCTTGGTAGAGGCGGTTCAAGCAACCGAAATACATGCCGTTGGACCAGCGATGGCAAATGGTGCTCAGCTGCGCAATAAAATCTCTTCTTATCACGCAGGTCCGGTAAGCACTTGTGGTATCGATGAGATAGCCGTTCTCAGTCAAACCGCAGCGTTTGATCTATTAGAGCGGCCATCGAATCAAAGAGGTCTTGGGGCGCTTGATTACTTGCTTTTTAACAATAATCTACAGCATAGCTGTCCTCCTCAAGCCTCGACAACGTCAGACTGGAACGCTCGTTCGAGCGAGGCGCGATTTGAAGCTCGCTGCGAGGCTGCTAAAGCGCTTTCAGTCGATCTTGCTAGCGCAGCGACCTTCCTTGTAGAGGCATGGGATCCAGATGAGGGCGGCTTTTCAACCGAGTTTTCGCAAGAGTCCGCGGTGGGCCAAAATCTACAAGCATTAACCGATGCTTTGTTTTTCCTTGAGGAGGGTGCAAAAGATGCCAAGTTGGGTAATCCACTAGGGATCGTAGCCGCTTGTTCGTCAGACACCTGTCCCAATATGATCGAGTTTCCTCACAGCGAGTTATCACTCTTGGCTGTAAGTGCAAACATAGCGTCCTTTAAGCGACTCTTCGAGGTAAATGACGAGACAGGATTCGACGTGATAATTGCTGAGCGCGGATTTGATGATGTGAGTCAGCGTTTTATCGAAAACACGGATGAGGTGATCACTTATCTGGAGACCATTGAAACAAATCTGAGCTCTCAAGTGCGTCTTGTTGAGGCTGGTGGTTCGTCGGACTGCATCAATGCTGCGGCAAACCCCAGTGCGGCATCAGTTTCACTGCCGACATGCACTTTGTATGGCCTCATCAAGCGAGTAGTTGACGATATGAAAATTGATTTCGTTACTATTTTAAACGTGAATTTACCGGGGGGTACTCGTGCCGATAACGATTGATCTCGTGAGGATGCCCTGGGTGACAAGCGCCGCTCGATATGCTTCGTTGCCTGTATTTTGGTTGTTTACAATGTCCGATGGTTTGGCCGCTGCTGAGATTTCGCTTCTCGAAGAAGTGGTTGTGGTGGGCGTTGAGACCGATTTACGCAGTATTTCTGGATCGGCGGCTATCCTTTCCGAAGAAGACCTTGAAGCATTCGATTACGTTGATTTGGGCAAGCTACTCAGCGCCGTGCCAGGAGTTTACGTAAGAGGTGAGGACGGTTTTGGCCTTCGCCCTAATATCGGGATTAGAGGTGCCGCGGCGGAGCGTAGTCAAAAGCTGACTTTGATGAAGGACGGCGTTCTCATCACACCCGCACCCTATTCGGCACCCGCTGCTTATTATGTGCCTAACATCAGTCGTATTGCTGCCGTAGAGGTACTAAAAGGTCCTGCGGCGATTAGGTACGGCCCGCATACGGTGGGTGGTGCCATTAACTTTTTGAGTCCGACTATTCCCGAAGAAACGACTACTCGAGTAGATTTGAGTGCGGGCAGTTACGGGTTCAAAAAACTACAACTCAGCACTGGAGGTCGAACTGGCTCTGGCGGCTACTTTATTGACGCTTTGAATTACTCGAGCGATGGATTTAAGGAGTTGGATGGGGGTGGTAACACCGGATTTGAGCGCACTGATTTGGGCGCTAAATTTCAGTTCATACCCAAAAGTTCGGATCGCGAGCAGGTGCTATCGCTTACGTTAGACATTGGTAGCGAGCGGGCTAACGAGACGTATTTGGGTCTTACCGATTCCGATTTCGCGGATAATTCTAATCGCCGCTATGCCGCCTCTAAACTTGATCGTTTTGAGTCTGATCACGCGAGTGTAATGATGAATTATGGTTTGGCTCTGAGCGAAAAATCGCGGATAAACGTAAAAGGTTACTACACTAAGTTTGATCGCTCATGGAATAAGCTTGACGGATTTGAGCAGGGCCCAAGTCTCCAAGAAGTCCTGTCATCGCCAAATTTATTTTCACGTCAATATTATTTACTGACTGGTGATATGGACAGCACGAATGTTCCCGCTGACTATCTGGATGTAACTAATAATGACCGTCAATATGAGACGAGGGGGCTACAAGCCTTTTTTGAGCGATCAGTAGATTGGTCTTCTTGGGAAATTCAAACTCAGCTTGGCGTTCGATTGCACAAGGATGAGGTTAGACGTCTTCATTCGCCCGTGTCATACGCCATGGCAGAGGGCAATATGATCAGTCAATACGGTAGAGGGGCCAAGGTCCATAACCACGCTTCGTCAGAGGCGCTATCGACATTCGCTTCGGTGCAGGTAACACGCAATGCTTTAACTCTTGAGGCCGGAGCACGAAACGAAAACATCGACGGGATGCTCAATAACTTTTCCACAGGTATAAAAAATGAAAGCGATCAATCAGTAACTACTCCATCTTTATCTTTTAGGTATCAGACGGAAGTTGGCGTATCTATATTTGGAGGTATTCATAAAGGATTTTCGCCCGCAGGCCCGGGTGCGACAGCAGATGCGGAAAAGAGCGTAAACCTCGAACTTGGATTGCGGGGGGTTGGTAAAGATTCTCGAGGCGAGCTTCTTGTTTTTCGGAGCGATTACGAAAATCTGTTGGGGCGGTGTCGCGTAAGTGATCAGAATTGCACCCCGGGTGATGAATTCAATGGGGGAAACGTCCTGACCGAGGGTGTAGAGCTGAGTGCCAGTATTTCACAGACAATTTTGAGTGATTTGATTGCCACTGGGTCGGTAAGCTACACATACACTGACGCGATTTTCGAGACTTCCTTTTTTTCCAATTACATTGCCTGGGGAATCGTTCAGAAGGGAGACCAGTTACCATACATTCCGGAACACACAGGTGTCGTGAGTTTGAATTTGTCCTCACAACGCTGGTCGGCTGATGCGTCGATCAAGTTTCAGGAGTCAATGAGAGAGGTTGCAGGTTCTTCTCCGATTAATGAGGCTCTGCATGCCGACGGATTCGTCATTCTCGATTTTTCCGCACGCTACTTATTATCATCCAATACTGAGCTACATTTTATTGTTAAGAATGTTAGCGACGAAGCCCCAATTACTTCGCACCGACCTTTTGGAGCAAGACCCGAGATGCCTAGGACGGTAATTGGACGCATTGTTTATGAGTTTTAATGGATGATGTTCGAGGCCTCTCAATTTTTATCGGGTGCCGGTAGCCCAATTTATTATTTTGCTGATACCGGGTCTCGAATGTTTTGGCTCCATTGGTTGACGGCGGCAATTTGTATCTCTGTCGTACTCAAGTCTTATTCGGCAGTAGATCGGCGCCATGTGGCAAGTCATTTGACAGATTGGTCCTATTGGTTCAATGCCTCGACCCTAAAAGATTACTTTCTGATGTTCATAAATGCGGGTCTTAGAGCATCATTATGGCTTCCACTTGTTGGTTCTCAGTTAGTGGGAACGTTAGTGGTAGCCCGAGCACTGCGCGATCAATTTGGGTTCCCTGAAGAAATTATTTGGGACCCAATCAGTCTTACCGTGCTTTACACGGTCATTTATTTCGTCATCGATGACCTTTCACGATTTGCGCTGCACGTAGCCATGCACAAAGTGCCTCTGCTGTGGCGGTTGCATCGTGTGCACCACTCTGCCACGACTCTAACGCCCTTTACGGTCTTCCGTGTACACCCCGTTGAGAGTGCTATCTATTTTTTTAGAGCATTCTTTGTATTCAGCCTCGTGAGTGGGATTTTTGTTTGGCTTTTTGGGCGCCATTTATCGATTATTGATGTGTTGGGAGTTAATGCCTTAGGCTTTGCTGCTAATGCTGCGTTCGCAAATCTGAGGCATTCTCATATCTGGGTCGGGTTCGGTAGATTGGAGCATTTTTTGGTCAGTCCTGCGCAGCATCAACTGCATCACTCTTCTCAACCGGGGCGCGGGAACTATGGAAGCGTGCTCTCTGTATGGGACAGGTGCCTAGGGACCTTCAAACTCAGTGGAAAACGCCGCTCGCTGACTTTTGGCCTTTAGGGGGCTGATTTGTGACACGCAAGCTGTCGTCTGGTTGCTCGCCCACTAAATTTCCGCGCGGTGATTACGAGCCAACCCCTCGACCGCATTACGACGCGTTAGACCCCATAGATCCAGTCAAAGCTCAATACAAAAGTGGTTAACAGTAGCAGTGTAAAAGCGATGTACATTACAGATCTAAAAATAAGATTAATCACTTAGTGCCTCTCAATACGCAGATGATAATATCGCGAATGATAATCATTATCATATAAGATTGAGTGAATAGCGCAAGAGCTGCACGGCTCATTTACAGGTATAAAGTCAGACTCGAAGGGGCGGCCTAACGTCGAAGTTACTTGTTCAAGTGCCTAAGCCAGATTTACATGCAACGATTTTGCTGTCCGAGGATGGTCCTAGGAAGCATTAAGGGCACCCGTGTTTGATGTCCGGGCAAATAGTCAGTCTGACTTAAGCGAACTTATTGCATTGATCCAATTCGGCGCAGTTCAGTATCACTAGCGAGTACTGTTTTCCGTCAATAGTCTTTTTGTGAATTAACAGACAGCGCGCGGAGTCACTAAAATATTCGGTCGTGTGCATAATGTGCGCGGTCGGGCCTGTTGCGAGTAAAAGTAGTTCCGCATGCCATCAATACCGTTAACTGACGTCAAGTCGCTCTGCATTGTACTCAGTCTATTTTTTCTTTCGGCAGAGGCTTTGGCACTCGAGGCATCTCCCGGCGAGTCAGAAGGCGTTCGACAGATCTATCTGCCGAGCGATTTCGCGCAGTTTGCCCCCCGATCCGCGTTCGACTTGGTCCGAAAGATTCCCGGATTCAGTGTCAACGAGGGCGGAGGCGACCGTGGCTTTGGTCAGGCAGACACTAACGTGCTCATTAACGGGCGTCGCATATCTGGAAAGTCTAACGGTCCGACGCAGGCACTGGAGCGACTCTCGGTCGAAAGTGTCATACGGATTGAAATTTTAGACGGCGCCAGTCTGGATATCGGCGGTATGTCGGGGCAAGTCGTTAACGTCATTACTGACGCTGACAAAAAGATCACAGGTTTATACCGTTACTCCCCGAGGGTCCGCCCCAGTGGTCCCAACACCGAGAAACGCCTGCGTGAGTTTAGTGTGGCGATTACAGGTGGGAGCCGTGATTCGGAGTGGACCTTGAGCGCCGCTAACGAGCAACGCGCCTTTGCTGAGTCAGGTTTTGAATTTGTCAGGGACTCAACGAGCGAGATTACTGATAACCGTTTTGAGTCAAGTCGTCGGTTATTCGACAGGCCTAATCTTTCAGGTTCTTACTCGAAAGAAACGACCTCCGGTAGCGTCTTTAACCTTGTGGGAGAAATCAATGGCTATTATTCCGAGGTGACGGAGGAGTCCGAGCGGCTAGCGGGCACTCCTAATGCCAATACACGGGCGCTGAAACAGTCCGAGGACGAATATAACTTCGAGATTGGAACGGATTATGAGTTTGTCGTTGGCGCAGGGCGACTCAAGCTGATGGGGCTGCATCGATTCGAGTCCAGCCCCACGGTTGATCGCACCACATCATCTTTTGCCTCGGGGGCGATTTCTGGCTCCATTTTCTCACGCCAAGCCGATGAGGCGGAGTCCATCTTAAGGGCTGAATTTGCGTTCACTGCGCTGAACAGTCAGTGGCGTTGGTCACTTGAAGGGACCGAGAACTACCTCGACATAGAGTCTCAGCTCGACGAGCTGAACGTGCAGGGCGACTTGAGTCCAGTGAATCTCACTGGCGCGAATTCCAGGGTGGAAGAGACGCGTGCGGAGTCAACACTCAATGTGAGTAAACGACTCGGTGAGCGGCTGACGCTTCAGGCAACCCTGGGCGCTGAGTATTCAGAGATTAGGCAGACTGGGAGCTCAGATGTCACGCGGGATTTCGTTCGCCCGAAAGGGTTCGTCGCGCTGAACTACAAGCCTAGTGATACGCTTTTTCTGTCTGCCAAGCTTGAGCGCCTGGTGGATCAATTAAGCTTTTTCGATTTCATCGCTTCGGTTGACGTTAATTTGGGACGCGAGAACGTTTCCAATGTTGATCTAGTGCCCCCGCAAGCGTGGAACTTAAATCTCGAGGCTCAACAATCGCTTGGCACGCGCGGCAACCTGACGCTCAGCCTTTTTTACGAGGACGCTGAAGACATTGTGGACGGAATCCCGATTGAGGGTGGTGGTCAAGCCCCCGGGAATATCGACAGCGCTAACCTCTATGGTGGGTTCTTTGATGCCACGTTATTGAGTGACGAACTGCTTTGGAGCGGGGGGCGTGTGGATCTCTCACTGGGGTACATGAACTCCAACGTCATTGATCCCATTCTGGGAGAAAAAAGAAAAATTAGTGGTGAATTTTACAAGTCCTACAACCTTGGTTTGCGACAGGATTTTGAGGGCACATCGTGGGCGTTGGGCGCCTCAATAGACTACGACGAAACGACACGTGACGTGAGAATTGACGAGGTCAGTTTTTACAATAAAAGCCCTGGGATCGTTAATTTCTATGTGGAAAATAAAGACGTGAAAGGATTGACCATAAGGGCCAATGTGTGGAATTTAATAGAGTCAAAAAATCGATACCGGCGTACCGTCTACGCTGACCGTTTGACTGACCAGGTCTTATTTTCTGAGACGCGCAGTCGACGTTATGGTTACTCCTACACGTTGACGATTGAAGGCGCTTTTTAGAAACACGGGCACCGGATCAAAGCACAGCGTTTTAACCTGCCCTAGTCGTTGTGTTGGCAAAAGCACTATCGACAGCAATTCGACCACAGGAAGCAAAGTCTCATGAAGTATTTTTCACCGTTATACCCATTTCTGCTCGGTTGGGCACTGATTCTCATGAGTACGTCCTATTCGACCCTAGGTTTTATCAATGGCTTGAGTCAGTTGTTGTTCTTTAGTTTGGTCGTCTGCCTGCCTATATGGCGAACTGAGCGCATGAGTTATGTGGATATCGGCTGGCCTTGGGGACTCGTGCTTCTTGGGTTAATCAGCTTCTGGCTCAGTGACGGTTACTGGCTTCGTTCTTTGACAGTGAGCGCGGTAGTCGTATTGGTGGGTTTACGAATGGGTTTGGGCGCCTTAAATATGTGGCGAATGGGGCTGTTGGAAAAAGAGTTTCCTCGTTATCAGTACCAACGTATCCGTTGGGAGCAAGAGGGGAAGACGAATACTCAGCTCGCACTGCAGGTTGACGCGCTCTCTCAGGGCTTGGCCAACGCGTCGTTTTTGGCGTTGCCGGTACTTGTCATTGCGTCCAACCAAAGCCCTGTGTTGTCTGTATTTGAGCTGGCGGGCCTGTTGATTTGGTTGCTCTCGTTCGTCATGGAGACGGTCGCTGACATGCAGAAACTGGCTTTCTTAAAGGATATGAAGAAGCAGGGTAAGCAGCGCCAAGTGTGTAATATTGGATTGTGGCGTTACTGCCGACACCCTAACTATTTTGCGGAGTGGATGGTCTGGAATGGCCTAATTGTAGCGGCAATACCCTCTTGGTTGGCATTGCGCGCCACTGAAGGCGTGCTGGTTTGGGCGCTGTTGGGGGTGGCATTACTGTTCGCCTCTCGGATGATGTATGTCACGCTCGTATACACCACGGGTGCCGTTCCGTCGGAGTACTTCTCAGTGCAGAAGCGCCCTGACTATGCTGCCTATCAGCAGCGAACCAATCGTTTTTTCCCCGGACCCCCACGTCACTAAGGTCCATCGCATCACTATTGTCTTTATGACAATAACGCTTTACGAATCAGGCGGTTTATTAAGCCATTACGACGTATAAGAATAGTGCAGACGTTGACGATCAGCCTGACAGGACCAGCACAGTCTTTTTCTATAGGTACTTTGATTAGGGTCGACCAAGGGAAGAGCAATGAGCGCGAGTGATAACCCGATACTGACCTTTCTAAGGTCTGCCTCCTTGATTAAAGAGCGAGAGCTCAACGCAGTGGTCAGTTCGTTTTTGTTCGTTGTGGTGCTGATGTCGGCCTATTACATTCTGCGTCCCGTGCGCGACGCCATGGCCAGCGACTGGAGCGACGCGGAAGTCAGTTGGTTGTGGACACTGAACTTCTTTATCAGTACGGGTGTCGTTGCGCTCTATGGCGCTGCGGTATCACGATTTCGTTTCAAACTCCTTGTGCCTGCGACCTATGGCATTTTTGCGGCGTCGTTCGTGTCATTTTACGTGCTGGGTTCTTTCTTCGCTGACCGAACGTTAATTGATAAGTCATTTTATGTCTGGGTCAGTGTCTTTAGTTTGTTTCACATCTCTGTTTTTTGGAGCTTCATGTCAGAGCTGTTCAGTAAGGAGCAGTCAGGGAGGCTCTTTGGTGTCATCGCGGCGGGCGCGAGTGTCGGTGGTCTCGTGGGTCCCACTGTGCCCGCATTTTTCTCCGCATCGTTAGGTACCGACAACTTAATGTTGATCGCCAGCGTCATGTTGCTACTGACCATCCCGATTATTTTTCATTTGCAGGCTCTGAAATTAACGGCACCGGATGATCACGTATTGCCAACAACAACTACCACGCGCGCCATTGGTGGGAACCCGCTTGCCGGCTTTAAAGCCTTCTTTTCAAACCCGTACTTACTCTGCATTGGGTTGTTTATTTTCCTTTATACCGGCATCAGTTCCTTTGTTTATTTCGAGCTCAAAAACTTACTCAGTGAGCTCACCCGGCCCGAGCGAACGGCCATTTGGGCGCAAATGGACCTTGCCGTTAATATCTTGTCGATTTCTACGGGGCTGCTGGTCACCGGCCGGATCGTGAGTAAATTCGGTATGCCGGTCACCATCGCACTGGTACCTGTCCTGATTTGTATAGGGCTACTTGTGCTCGCTATTTCGCCACTTTTAGGCGCTGTAGTGGTGCTGCAAATTGTGCGTCGTGCCGGGAACTATGCTGTGACTCGACCCGCTCGCGAAATGCTGTTTACGCGCGTCGATCGTGAAACCCGATTTAAGGCAAAACCGGTGATCGACGTTGTCGCCTACCGCGGTGGCGACATGTTGATGGCTTGGTTATTCACTGGCCTAACCCAAGGTCTGGGATTGGGTTTGGCGGCGGTTGCTGTGGTGGGTGCTGGCATCGCCGCGCTCTGGTCACTCGTAGGCATCTATCTCGGACGTTGGTTTGAGCGTGATGATTTGGAGCCCAATACGACCACTGTCGATGCGCCCTCAGTGGCTCGAGAAAGTACTCAGTAGATGAACTACAGGCTAATTTTTCACAGTGCTTGGGCTATCGATGAGCCGATTCACCTTGGATTTACACACACTAATAACGGGTAATGGAATTCACTATGAACAATACCGCAAAGACCACATTGTTGACGTTTCTTCTTGGCTTCAGCGCCTTTGCTTCGGCAGGCCATCACTCGGGTACGACGCACGAGGGTACTCAAGTAAAGCATGTTGGCTTTAGCCAGATGGGCGATCCTGCGACGGTGCTTGAAGTAAAAAAAGAGGCATCGCGTGCCTTACGCCCAGGCGACGTCCGCGTCAAAGTACTGGCCTCCCCAATTAATCCCTCCGATCTCCTGCAGATTGCAGGTAATTATGGGGTTGACCCTGTATTGCCCGCACGTCCTGGCAGCGAGGGTATTGGTCGCGTTACCGAAGTATCTGCAGACGTTCAGGCACTAAAGGTGGGACAGTTGGTTCTTCTTGCGAGTGGGAATACGTGGGCGGAAGAGCTCGTCGCGCCGGCAGCCGGCTTCTTGCCACTTCCTGATCTTGGCGTTGTTGGTGCAGACGTCATTGAGCAGCTGGCCATGGCGGCAGTTAATCCGTTGACGGCATTGCTTATGCTGACGTCGTATACCGATGTGGCAGAGGGTCAATGGATTGCACAGAGTGCCGCGAACTCTGCCGTCGGGGGTTACGTCATTCAGCTGGCCAAACAGCGGGGCATTAAGACTGTCAATATTGTTCGCCGAGAGGGCTTGGCAGAAGAGTTGATGGCCAAAGGCGCAGATGTTGTCCTCGTCGACGGACCTAATTTAGCGGCTGACATTGCCAAAGCAACTAACAATGCGCCGATTGTCTTAGCGCTGGATCCTGTGGGTGGCGACACCTTCGCTCGACTCTATGACAGCCTTGGTTATGGAGGAACGCTGGTCACATTTGGTGTGCTCTCGGGAAGACCCGCGACTCTCAATACTGCAATGCTCATTGGCAATGACAGTCGCCTGCGCGGATTTTGGCTGTATAAGTGGTATCAGACCGCCAGCATGCAAGAGAAGCAAGCCGCCTTTGGGCAGGTGATTCCACTGATTGTAAACGGTACCTTAAAAGCCGATATCGATTCGCGTTTTACGATCGACGAGATTAAGCAAGCCGTTACTCGGTCGAAGCAGGGCGGCAGGAACGGCAAGGTACTGATTGTGCCGAGCCCTCTCTAACCTATCTGGTGGCGATGCCGGTGACTAGGGTTTAAGCGTCGAACTCGACGCTTAAACCCTACCGAATACCAGTTCTACTAATCCGATCGCACCTGACGGTCGTCTGCGTGCTGTCAATCTAAACACGAAGGATATCTATCGCGGGCTAGCCCTCCGCGGGTGGATCTGGATTAAGTATGTCTTGGGTACGGAGCTCGAAATCGCTGGCGTCGTGTCGCTCAAGTAATTGCGAGGATTTAGCACCATACGGTCGGTTGACCATTCGGCCACGTTTCACGGCCGGCCTTTGAGAGATCTCCTCCACGTACCGAGCCAGGTGGGTATAGGTGTGTGCCTCCAGGAACTCCGCGGCGTTATAGGCTTTCCCTTCAATCACTGAGCCGTACCAAGGGTAGATGGCCATATCGACAATGGTGTACTCATCACCGCAAATATAGGTGTTGTCCGCCAGCCGCTTGTCTAGAAGGTCCAGCTGGCGTTTGACTTCCATCGTGTAGCGGTCAATAGCGTACTCAATTTTTACAGGTGCGTAGGCATAGAAGTGACCAAATCCACCGCCTAAAAGCGGCGCCGCACCCATTTGCCAGAACAGCCAGTTCAAACACTCGGTTCTACCGGCGTGATCAGAGGGTATGAACTCACCAAATTTATCGGCGAGGTAGAGCAGAATCGAGCCTGACTCGAATACTCTTAAAGGTGGCTCCTCGCTGTGATCAACAAGCGCTGGAATCTTTGAGTTGGGGTTGGCCGCCACAAAGCCACTTCCAAACTGCGAACCATCGCCAATATTAACCAGCCACGCATCGTACTCGGCACCGCTGTGTCCCTTTGCTAGGAGTTCTTCGAGCATGATTGTGACTTTCACGCCATTGGGGGTTCCAAGGGAATGCAGCTGAAGTGGGTGCTTACCGACCGGTAATTCTTTTTCTTGCTGAGCGCCGGCCGTAGGCCGGTTGATGTTCCCGAAGGCTTGATTACTATTTTGCTTCCACTCCCAGACCTTGGGGGGTTCGTAGGTATCGCTCATGGGTCTTATTCCGTGGCTATGCAGTGGTGCTTACAGTGTCACTTAATGGTGGTGTGAGACAAGTCTTTGATCAAGAGCATTAGAGTGACTCGTCGGGCCGGTACAGACGCTACATACGGGTTTCAACTTCGGATCTCTAGCCGTTGAATGCAACTGCCAGCGAGGTTTGATGGGACCTCACGGTGAGGAAGTGGTTGATTACGTTTGTGGCACCGAAAGCTTGGTTTGTCTGGGATTCGTGTCTACTTTGGCGGTGGGTTTTCTCGATCAATCAATTACTGATCTAAACTTTGGTAGGGCCAGCCAGATTCGAACGGGTGACCTCTACCGTGCCAAGGCTCTAGTTACTCGCTAAGGCTCTAGTTACACGCTAAGGCTCATTACGGCACAACTAAGGCTGGCTCGAATAAGGCTGGCTCAAAATGGCGCCAGCGCGGAGCCGCATCTTGGCGCTTAGCGGAGGGTTTGGAAAGTTTTGCGTCCACCTTGCCTGGTTTGGTCGTATTTATTGCGGTGCCGCTAAACGTCGAATCTAAAGGGGTTTAGTTCGTTGTAGCAGCACCACGGGCAACACACCAATCATGACAATGAGTAGAGCGGAGCCAGACGCCTCGGCCAACCGCTCATCGCTGGCCAGCCGGTAAACTTGAGTAGCCAAGGTGTCGAAATTAAAAGGTCGCAATATGAGGGTTGCCGGCAGTTCCCGCATCACATCCACAAAAACTAACAGGCAGGCAGCAAAGATGCTTGGTCTAAGCAGAGGAAAATGTATCTTGCGGATTATCTCGCTGGTTGTGGTGCCCAGTGTTCTTGCTGCCGCATCTATATCGTGAGAGATACCCGCGAAGCCCGAATCAACCGATTGGTATGCGACCGTCAAGAATCGACAGACATAAGCATAAAGAAGCAGGAACAGGCTGCCGGATAGCACGGAGGTGGAAAGGCCTGGCCACGTCGTCATCAGCCAATGATCAAAAATACCCACAGGCTTGAGTAATGCGACAGCCAACAAGATTCCGGGCAGGGCATAACCCAGCGTCGATATACGGATAAGGCTGTGCGATAACGAGCTTGGGTGGAAGCGCTTCACGTAGGCGAGGACCCAGGCAATTAGGGTAACCCCAACGCCGGCTGCGATGGCAAGCGAGACACTGTTGAGGGCGAGCTCTGCAAATTTGGTTTGGATTACCGAATTAACGTTGTCAGCCGCGTATATCACCAGGGTCACTGCGGGGATAATAAACCCGAGCACTATGGGGAGCACGCAGACTGAAATGGCGACAAAGCCTCGGATGCCGGTCAGGGTGATCCGCGAGGTTCCCGACATATCACTGCGATCTACCGTTCCGCGCCGACTACCTTCTTCAAGGCTCACCAGTAGAATGACAAAAAGTAGCATCAGAGACGCTAGTTTTAGTGCGGCCTGAGGGTCGCCTAGGCCCAGCCAGGTACGAAATATACCCGTGGAAAAAGTGGGTACTGAAAAATAGCTAACAACGCCAAAGTCGGCAAGCGTTTCCATCAACACCAATGCAAGGCCGCCTACGATCGCAGGGCGCGCAGCGGGTAGTGCAATGCGAAAAAAGGCGCTGAACGGGCCGTGACCCAGCACTCGAGCAGCATCAAACTGAGCTCCAGATCGTCCTGCGAAACTGTTTCGGCAAAGAAGATAAACGTAGGGATAGAGGACGAGTGAGAGTAAAACGGCGGCTCCTGTTAGGTTGCGAATCGGTGGTAACTGGAGATCGGTTATTCCTAACGAAAGCCATGAGCGCAGTGCGGTCTGCACGGGACCGGATACATCGAGTAGATCCGTATAAACGTACGCGACGATATAGGCTGGTGAGGCCAACGGCAGCATTAACAGCCAACTCAACGTAGCGCGTCCGCGAAATTGGCAAGCACCGATTAACCAGCCTGTGCTGATACCGAAAAGGAGGGATAAACCACCTGTCAGTGTCATTAGAGCAAACGTGTTTACCAGATACTCGTTAAGTACTGTGTTCCTAAGATGCTCCCAAACAGGGCCGGCCGGCTGGGCCAAGGAAATGAGCGTGACAAAAATGGGCAGCGATACCAGCGCCGCTACGAGCAAGGCAGGTAATACCAGTAGATTGCTAGCTTGTTGTAATGAAGAAGGCATAAACTATTGTGAGTAATGGTCGGCGAGTAGTGTATTCAGGTGCTTGTAATTAACAAGGTGTCGCATCGATTTAACAAAAATGCGGCGTTAAAAGATATTTCTTTCGAATGTAAGGGGGGCGAGGTCACTTGTTTGATCGGGCACTCTGGATGCGGAAAAACCACTTTGTTGCGATTGCTGGCAGGGTTATTGCCCTTGCAGTCAGGGCAAATTGCGCTGAATGGCGCTACTCTTGCAAGTCCCTCACTGATGGTGCCGCCTGAACTAAGGTCTGTTGGCATGGTGTTTCAAGAGGGTGCCTTGTTTCCCCACATGAGCGTTGTTGACAACGTGGCCTTTGGATTGAGGGGCAATGGAGCCCGGGAGCGTGCGGTTCAGTGGTTGGCGCGTGTCGGCTTGTCCGATTACACGGATCGATATCCTGACAGCTTATCGGGTGGGCAGCGGCAACGTGTTGCGCTGGCTCGGGCGATGGCGCCCGAACCCAAGGTGCTCCTATTCGATGAGCCCTACGCTAATCTAGATGTACCTTTGCGAAGAACGCTACGTAAAGATGCGCGGCAAATCATTCGCGAGACGGGTGCCGTAGGTTTATTCGTAACTCACGACCCGGACGAGGTGCTGGTGATGGGAGACAACGTAGTGGTGCTCGATGACGGTTTGATGGTTGAGACCGGTACGCCCCAAACCTTATATGACACGCCTAAATCTCGCTATACGGCGGAGTTATTTGGAGAGCCGCAGATTCTCGACGGTGTTGTCCACGATGGTGGTGTAACGACGCCGCTCGGGGAGTGGGACAGGAGCGCGCTCACGAATTCCGCTGTGGCAAACGGGGATGCGATTTTGATCGTAGATGCGGATCATCTGACACTGCAGTCAGATACTCAGGGACTTCAAATCACCAGTATCGACGCTATCGGTCGGTTAAGCCGGGTGACAGTCAAGAGTGGGCTCGATGGCGCAGTACAAGTCTTTCATTGCCCCAAAGTGTTGGACTCGAAGATTACGGTTGGTTCGTTTGTGCGTGTAATGCACAAACCCAGGGTGGTTTTCGCAACAAGATCATCGCTCGATTGATTAAGAGAATAATTCTCATTATCATTTAAGAAAATTTATTAGAAGGTAATCATATGCGTTTCTCATTGCTCTTTTTCGCTCCTCTGACCGCTTTGGCGGCACTTGTCTCCTGTTCGACTGACAACCCCTCTGAGAGCGCTTCGGCTGGTGAACTTAACTTATATTCATCTCGTCACTACGACACTGATGTCGCCCTCTACAACAACTTTACCGAGGCAACGGGAATCAAAATCAATTTGATTGAGGCTGGCGCTGACGAGTTGATTGAGCGAATAAAAAGTGAGGGAGAAGCGAGTCTTGCAGACCTTTTGATTACCGTTGATGCTGGGCGTTTATGGCGAGCGGAGCAGGCGGGTATTTTTCAGCCTATTGATTCAACGGTGCTGAACGAGCGTCTGCCTGCACACATGCGACACCCTGACGGTTTATGGGTAGGCCTGTCAAAAAGGGCCCGGGTCATTGTTTACAATGCTGAAGCGGGTCTGCCGGAGCCATTGAGCGATTACTCAGACCTTGCCAACCCGGCTCACAAAGGCAAGGTTTGTATTCGTTCCTCGAGCAATATCTATAATATTTCTCTAATGGCGGGCGTCGTGTCTCGGATGGGCGAGGCGATGGCAGAAGAATGGGCTGCCGGGGTTGTCGCCAATTTTGCGCGCACGCCACAGAGTAACGACACGGGTCAGATCCGAGCCGTGGCGAGTGGCGAGTGCCAAATTGCGATTGCTAACACTTACTACCTCGCACGATTGGCGGCGTCGGATGAGCCTGCCGATCAAGCGGTCGCCTCGGCTGTGAACATCGTCTTTCCAGGTCAAGAAAGCAATGGAACTCACGTAAACATTAGTGGTGCTGGCCTTGTAAGCACGTCTCCAAATCCAGAAAATGCAGTCAAGTTTCTTGAATATCTGTCCAGTGACGCAGCCCAGTTGCTATTCGCTAACGGAAATAATGAATACCCTGCCGTCCCCGGTATTGCCGCTTCGTCAGTGGTGGTCGGATTAGGTGAGTTCAAGGAAGATATGCTCAATGCTTCGGAGCTTGGCATTAATCAAGCAGCCGCGATTATGGTATTTGACCGTGCGGGCTGGAAATAAGGCTGACCAAGTATGATTCGGTGGGGCAGGCTCCCATTCTTGTGCAACGCTTGTGTGGCGAGGGCTCTTATTACCCGATGGTTCAAGCTGTGTGATCGCTTTTTCTTCAGTGCTTTAACTGCATGTAACCTGTTAATAGGTCAGGGCGGCTTGTCTTCAATCGCTATTGCCTATGGTGATTGAGCCCGTCGGGTGCTTCCGCTTTTTGGCGACGGACTAAAAGTCACTTTGGTTGCATTCCTTGACTGGCTTCGCCAGTTTGACAGTGAGGTAAACCACCAAACATTAAAGAGCCCGCTTTAGGCGGGCTCTTTAATGTTTGGTAGGACCAGCCAGATTGCCTTCAATCGCCATTGCCTCTGACGATTGAACCCTCCGGGCGCCTGCGCTTTGCTACGGCGAACTAAACGCGCCTTCGGTCGCGATTATCGAACTGGCGACCTCTACCATGTCAAGGCTCGCAGAACTCGCCATGTCGCGACAGGACGCCGTCGCAGACCACTAACCTTCGATTGTTGTGCACCTAGGATTAAACATTTTTTAGCAAAATATAAGGACCTTTCTATCTAACTCAGCCACAGTATCAACACATGTCTATGTAGACTAACTATGAGGCGAGCTCGGGAGTAATGTAGCAGAGGCAATATGCATACTTTTCTTTTTAACTTGATAGACTCTCGCGTCTCTTGCTTTGATTTCAGAGGCATTTCATCTCAATCCGAGGTCTGATGTTTTATGCTCCTTCGCAATTTGAGTCCGACCCGACAGTATATGGCAGCTGGAAGCAGGCTAGGCGACGCTCGCGCGTTGCCCGTTTTGGATAAACTCTATGGCAGCCGATAAAAAGATCGAGATCTTACGACATGCGATAGAGCTGATTGCCGATGAGGGTTACGGCAGTCTCAGCATGCGAGCCTTGGCACGGGCTAGCGGAATGAAACTAGGCGCGCTGCAATACCACTTTCGTACTTGGGACATATTATTAACGGAGCTGGTGAATTACATTGATTCTGAAATCACCTCGGCGTTCGAGTCCGGTGGTTGGTCTAGTGACGATACCTCGGTTCCAGATCTAGTTGAATTTATGCTCGATGAGCATGTTGGCACGTTAGATGGGTTGTTCAGCGATCGGCTCTGGGCTCAATTATGGGCGATGGAGCAGGTAGAGCCCCTCGTTTCTGACTTGCTGGAGGATGTTTACGCCAAGTTTTTATTGATCTTGGAGACGAAAATCGCGGCCTGCGGTGTCACGCAGCCACGATCAGAGGCATTGGCCATTATGAGTATGGTCGAGGGTGAATCATTATTCATGGGGGCAGGTCGCCGTTGGATGGCGGACCGGACATCCGTTCGCAAGGTGATTCTGAGTTTTGTCACCCAGCGCTACTCAGGCGCGTGACAGCCGCACCCGACCGGTTTAGATTATTTTTAGACCGTCTGCTCTTCGACAGCGCGATACGCGGCGTCGAAGGCAGCATCCATCAGCGCGGCTGCTTCCGAGTCTGTGTTGGCCACAGAGATGCGTCCGAATTGTGCTCGACCAATTTCATGGGGCGCCTGTCCAGGCTCCCAGTCGGGGTCATCGAGCTTTACATAGGGGTAAGCATAGCCGTGGGGTATGCGATTGACCGTAATCGCCTGAATATCCGATGCATGATCAAAGCCATATTGCCCCAACATCGATTGGAGTTGATCTCGAATCTTTTGCTCATAGTCCTCAAAACGCGCGCTGTATATCTGTGTGCGAGCCAAACGGAGTTGATCGCGCACCGAGACGCCCGCGTTGGGTGCGTCCTGTGACATGGGGGAATGCATCATAAACATGACCATAGGGTCACTGGGATCTCGAGGAGGTTCATAACCACCTATGCTCACTGTGGGCGCGCAGCTTACCCACTGAAAGGGGTCGTAAGGGCATTGAAAAAGCGTGGCACCCGCCTGTGAAAAAGCCTTTCCGTCGCGAAGTTGCACGTTGGCGTAGACAAATGGGGTTTTGACGCCATACCGCAGACCCTCTTTTTGTGTCTCTGGCATTTCAGGGCAAATATCAGGGATGAGACCGTTATAACAGGCCATGATGCAATGCGCTGCGGTGACACGTTTAGCCTCTCCTCGCTCAACGTAGTCGACTTCCACTCTCGACGAAGGCAATTCTCTGACCCCAACCACAGTGCTGTTGAGACGCAGCCGCACCCGGTGGTCCTCACGGTCCAGCGCATCGTAGCTGAATCGCGCCGCGACGATATTCTCCGGACCTGTTGCCTCAGGTGCTGCCTGAGGAATCAAGTGTCGAACCAGTAGGCGAGCTACCGATGCATTTCCGTCAGGGAACATTCGTGTATGAAGAAGACTGTCGAGAAAGGCACCGCCTAGTTTAGCTGTGGCCTTACCAAACCACCCCAGTGATTTGATACCGCTTCCGCCGCCTAGGATGGCTTCTCCAACCGTCAGATTCCAACCTGACATGCCACTGAGGTGGAGGATGATCGCATTGAGGATGGGTAGGGTAGAGGGTAGTAAACCCACCTTATCCAAAAGAAATTGGTTGTAGCTTACCGAGTTGATGTAGTCCCACTTTTCGCTCAGGGACAGGCCGTCCAGGAAATCTTGCTTGCCTCCCCAGAACGCAGTGAGCTTCCTCTTCTCGTCCTCTGGTAGGGGAAGGGATGCAATGACCTCGTCGTAGCCGTCCGCGCCAAACATCACACCATTCCAATTTCCGCCCACCATGACGTGACCGGCCACCCCGGGAAGTGCTACACCGTTATTAGCATCTAGATTGCCCACTAAGGCCAAGTCAGCGGCGGTACGCTCGGCCAATAGATCAAGAAAATCCTCATTGATACCAATATCGCTCATCAGTTGAGCCGCTTCATCGCTATAAGATAGCCACTCAATGTTTTGAGCACCGCCAAGGCTCACCATCATTCGACCGTCTTGATGAAACTCATTGCGTTTTGCATGCCCACCAAAGTCGTCGTGGTTATCCAAAATGAGGATGTGCGCATCCGGCCCCATTTTTTTCTGATAGAAGTGCGCGGCGGCTAAGCCGCTCATGCCAGCGCCCACAACGACAAGGTCGTAGTGTTCGTCCAGTGACTGATAGTCACTCGGCCTCTCTCCGCGCCAACTCAGGGCATGTGCAACTTCGTAGGAGCCTTCGTGACTTCCACGCATACCGGTTTCTGTGGGTGGGTAGTAGCCAGAGTAGTTTCTCGACTGGGGGGTAGGAAGTGCCTTTACTTCTACTGGCGAAGTCGACTTTTTGTCGCATCCACCAAGTAGCAGTCCGCCCGCCCCGATGGCGATACCCCCGACTAAATCCCTGCGCGTAATTTTGTAGCTCATCGCCCCTCCTTGTCAGCATGTCAACTGACATGTTATAACCTGTCACTTGACATGTAAAAGCCTTTATCTGGGTTAAGAAAAGATCTAACAGGATGCGGAGAATACGAAAAAATGCAGAGCAATAGTTCAAACACTATGGTCGACGCATCATTGGATCGCAGTCTTAATCAATTCGGCTTTGCCGCGGCCATTTTGTGCATCGTTACAGGTGTTGCGGCCGCGCTACTTCCTTTGGATGCGCCCGCTGGAGCGACGGCCACAGACACTGAAAGGCTGGCTTGGCTCGCGGAAAACATGGGGTCGTTCGTCGCGGGCTGGGTGAATCAGATCATCGCAATGCTGAGCCTTTCAGGATTCTTTCTCGCTATTGCGTTGCGCGCGCGTCACGTCGCACCGCTAAGGGTGATCCTCGCTGTCGGCGCAGTGGCCATGGCCACTATGGCGTTTGCAATTCCCAAGTTCATGGCAATTTGGACGATCCCGATGTTGACTGAGGCATCAGTCACAGGGGGCTCGGGCTCCGCAATGGCTGAGACACTGCTCCCGCTGCTAAACGTATCCATCCCCTTTTCTCTATATACCTCTTTCGATTACCTCGGGTTTTGGCTCTACGCCCTTTTTGCCGTCCTGATGATGGGCGCGGTAGACCGTGTGGACAGACTTTCAACCATTGCAGCTGCGTCACTGGGCCTGTTTGGCCTGGGCTTTCACGTCGGTCTGATTTTGTTACTCACCGGCATGATTGGTGCAGCTGATATCGAGATTGTGTTTGGCATCATGTTCATACCCCTGCTCTTTTTGGTGCTCGTCATGCTCCCTATTTTCAAGCGTAACCGAGCACCCTTGGGAGGGCCTCTCCCATAACGTGAGATCAACTGCGTGCGTTTTAATTTGACTCAACAAACTTTCCCTTGCAAGGAGATAAGACATTGAAAAATAAAAATAAAAATCGGATTTTCATCGTTATCACGGCGTTATTCACAGCGAATTCCGCCTTCGCACAACTCGAGGAAGTGTTGGTTACGGCTCAGAAACGTGAGCAAAACCTTCAGGACGTCCCGATTGCGATTAGTGCTGTAAATGAAGAGCTGCTTGAGCAGACAGGCGTCAATACGATCACCGAAGTCATTCCGATGGTCGCTGGCTTAAGCGGTGCTGATTATGGTTTGGCAACGAACACCTGGGCCATTCGCGGTATTGGTAGCAACGACTGGACCATTGGCTCGGAACCCTCAGTCGGGGTGTTTATTGATGACGCTTACGTGGGCCGTAATATCTTTGCGACCAGTAACTTTTTTGATATCAATCGCATTGAGGTGGTGAAGGGTCCTCAAGGCACGCTTTTTGGAAGAAATGCGGCCGCAGGTGCGATCAGTTTGGTGACAAATAAGCCGGGTGATGGAGATGAGCTCCACCTCGGCTTGTCGATGGGTGACGAAGGTCAGCGGCGTTATGAGCTAGTGGGAAACTGGGCGCTGAGTGACTCGTTTGCATTGCGTCTCGCCTATCAAAACCAAAAGTGGGAGGGAATGTGGACCGAGGTAAACAGCGGTCAAGAAATGTATACCGAGAGCGACGTATTGCGTTTATCGGCTCGGTGGGATATTTCTGACAACCTCGAAGCTCTCTTTAAATACAACAAGGGCGATGCCGAAACAAACTACACCAGCGCTGTGAGCATCCTTACCAACCCGGCTCAAACGGGTGTTGAGTACCCGGATCGTTTTGCCATTAACCAGCCCAACTTTGAGCAAAACAAAGACGACGGCTTTGGCTTGCGCTTGACCTGGTCGTTGAGTGATTCACTGACCTTGGTATCTATCACAGACTCGCGAAGCGGTGAAAATGACTACTTTGAGGACGTTGATGGAACAGCCGACGATATTACGATCGACGAGGCTGTCTTTGGCGTTCCTGGCGGTGCGGTGGGTGGTCTCAATATACCCGTGGGGCTCGGAGGTGATGCCGACTCGTTTTATCAAGAATTTCGGTTGAGTGGAGGTTCCGAGGCCATCGACTGGTTCGCAGGCGCGAGTTATTACAGCGAGGATTTAGACAATTCCCGATGGGAAGTTGACTACGTAGCCACGGCGCTCGGTTTTCCGGTCGGAAGCCAACGCATATCAAGCAAAGCAGAAAATGAATCAATGGGGATTTACGGCGACATCACCTGGCAAGCATCTGAGCAACTAGCACTGACCGCGGGTGCTCGATGGAGCTCCGATGATAAGGACTGGTGTACAAACACCTTGCAGGATGATTTTGGTGAGGCTGGCGGACCGACACCTGGCGAGCTGTGTGAGACAAAAGAATGGGATGAGCTTACCTCGCGCTTCATCGCTCAATACAACGTTAGTGACGACACGATGATGTTCGCGAGCGTTTCGCAGGGCTATAAAGGTGGCGGCTTTAATACATCGGTTGCTGACTTAGACGGTGATTTTATTGCCGAGACCATCATCGATTTCGACCCAGAGACCAGTACTGCCTATGAGCTAGGCTTCAAGTCGACAATGATGGAGGGGCGGATGCAGTTAAATGGCTCGTTCTACGTTATCGACTATGAGGCGCTGCAATTCGCGACTTTGACACTTGAGACGGGGCTACAAATAGCTAACGCGGGAGACGTCGACTCGCGAGGTTTTGAGATTGAACTCAATTACGCGCCCAATGACAGCGTCCTACTCATGGCGAACTATGCGAACTCCGAAGCGGAGGTGGGTTCTGGAGCGCTCAATGGTCAGACCTTGGCGTACGCACCCCAAGCGACCTATTCGCTGGGCGCTATGGTTGACCAACCCTTTGCCAGCGGCACTCTCAATTGGTTCGCCATGTACAACTACACAGGCGACTATTTCCATGACATGGATAACTTCTTGGAAGAGGATGGTTATGGGGTCATGAACGCCAAGGTTACCTACATCCCAAGCAGTGAAGCCTGGGACTTCGCAATCGCAGTCGATAACCTGACTGATCAAGATTACGCGACGCTGCGGGGGGACTTTGGCTGGGGACCAATGTTGCATTGGGGTTACAAGCGGATGATTAGAGCTGAATTGAACATGCATTTTTGATCGGCGTCGCGTCTGACTAGAAAAGGGTATTCAATGGCTAAAAGACTGAAGTTAATCTTTCTATTGGTGTTTACTTTGATGACTCCACTCTCGCAAGCTGACTCGTCCATATTGCCGCTCAGGGCAGACTCCTTAGTGGCGGAGGCACTGCAAGCATTGCCACCCTGGCCGGCGAGCATGCTGATATCCGGTGAAAGTGTTCATGGGCAAAAAGTGCTTCACGAGGGGGAGTTTGTTGTCGTCATTTACGAGTCAATGCCCGCTGTTATCGGCATCAATGAACCTTATCCGTACGATGAATTCGTGAGAGTGCTCGAGGGGACTGTGGTCCTGACCTCTGTCGCAGGCGATCGTCAGGTATACGGACCGGATGACCATTTCTTGGTGCCCAAAGGGTGGATGGGTACTTGGGACATGCCTAGCCCTTTTCGAGAGCTGATCATTGTAGAGACTGCGGCGTGGAATCAAAGCGAAAGCGCTATTGCGTCTGCGTTTGGTTCCAAACGCTCCGCAGGTGAGGCTGACCCTGAGGTACTGCCCTTGTTGGTGGATGCACTGCGAGAAGAGACCTTGGAAGCATTACCACCGTGGCCAGAGGGTGTTGTTGTCGCTGGGTTGAATAAGCATGCCCAGAAGGTATTGCATGAAGGGGAAGTGGTCGCCGCACTTTACGGTGCTGACGCGGCTCGTCTAACGGTGGGCGCACCGTTCCCCTACGATGAATATGTCCTTGTTCTGCAGGGTAAGGTAGTGCTTACCTCCGAGGATGGCAGTAGTCAGACCTTTGGTGTCGGTGACGGCTTTCTGGTGCCAAAAGGGTGGACAGGCAGCTGGGATATGCCTGAACAATATCTTGAAAAAATTATTGTGGAGACTGCTGCCTGGAACGAGGCAGAGGGTTAGGTCATCAGGGTGGTAGCGGTATGAAAAAAGCCGGTAAACAAGGGATATCGCGCCGAGATTTCCTTGATGGTGTCGCGCTAGTAGCTGGTGGTATGGCGCTATCTCCTTTAATCAGTTCAGCCCACTCTGGTCAGGCTTCTTCGCATGCGGGGTATCCACCCGCGCTGACCGGAATGCGGGGTAACCATCCAGGCTCTTATGAAGTGGCACATGCCTTGGCCCGATACGGACAGCGTCCCGCCGATTTCAAACTCATTGATACCATCTACGACTTGGTGGTCGTGGGTGGGGGTATCAGTGGGCTAACCGCAGCCTATCTCTTTAAAAAGCGCGCTGGGCTAGACGCGAAAATTCTGATACTCGACAACCACGATGACTTTGGTGGTCACGCCAAGCGCAATGAGTTCTCTGCTGACGGTAGGACCCTACTGGGTGTGGGCGGAAGCCTTAACTTGGAGCAAGGAGCGATGGGTGAGGCGGCTCTGGCGTTGCTCGAGGAGATCGGTGTTGACTTTGCTGGCCTCAGGCAGGCGATTGACTCGGAATACCTGATCAGCGACCCCTTGTCCGAGCAAGGTTTGTATCTCAATGCCAATGACTTCGGGGCTGATAGGTCTATCAATGGCCCCTGGAATCTCACGTGGGCTGGTGTTGGCGAATTTTCAGCGGCAATTCGATCTCTCCAGTTGCCAGCGGCCGACGAGGCGGGGCTCATAGCCCTCATTGGTGCACAGACTGATTTTTTGAGAGGCATCCCTGACGAGGAGCGGGAGCAGTTCCTGCACGAGACCGCCTATGCCACGTTCTTGTCGGAGCGAGTCGGCATGTCAGACATCGGGATTAAAATTACAGAGCCCTGGATTAAGGCGCTGTTTGGCGTCAGTGCAAAAAGTGTTTCGATCTATGAAGCATTAAAAGCAGGTGCTCCGGGCGCAACCAGTGTCACACCGGCTGCGCCGGATACCGCCGAGCCTGAGGAGGTTGACCCTGACCTCTATCGCTACCCAATATTTCCCGACGGGAACGCCTCTGTCGCCAGATTATTAGTTAGTCACCTTATTCCCAGCGCGGTGTCAGGCGATGCGGCCGAGAGTATTGTTACAAGAGTCGTTGATTACGGTCGTCTCGATCGCGAGGGGGCCAGCGTCCGATTGCGCCTGAATTCCACTGCCGTGAATGTCAAAAATAGAGACGATGGATTGGTTGATGTGGCTTACGTAGTTGACGGCAAGAACCGTCTGGTGCGGTGTCGTTCCAGTGTTCTTGCCGGGTACGCCGGTATGGTGCCAAGTCTTTGCCCTGACCTTCCGGTTGAGCAGCGGGAGAATCTCGCCTATGGCGTAAAAGTCCCCTTTATTTGCACCAATGTTCTTTTGCGCTCTGGGGCTGCTGTCCGAAAACAAGGGGTATCGGGTTACCAGTGCCCGGGAGCGTTCTATAGCCTCGTGGCCTCGGCGCCACCGGTGAGTCTAGGATCTTATCAAGCGCCGACTGGGGAGGATGACCCCATCGTCATGTGGATGATAAGTGCGCCTGCGCCCGAGGCTACCGATAGAGAAACAGCCCGCGATCTGTGTCGGCAGGGACGGCACCGCTTACTATCCATGTCGTTTGATGACATTGAGACTGAAACCCTAAACCAGTTAACCGGTATGTTTGAATCTTCGGGCTTCGACGCTAAGACCGACGTAGAGGCGATCACTGTAAATCGCTGGGCGCATGGGTACGCCTACGAGTACATGGATTTGCACGATCCAAAGTGGCCACCAGGGGGGGCCCCTCACGAATTGGCGAGGGCGCCTATTGGTCGAATCAGCATCGCCAACTCCGATACCGAGGCACACGCGTACGTGCAGTCCGCGATCGACGCGGCGATCAGAGCTGTGAATGAGATCTTGTGACGAAGGCGATGTGTTTACAGCCTAAGCGACATATCACAGCAATCATTTTTGGTGAGTTTGAAACCGCCAAAAAACAAACATAGAGCGAGGTGAGATAATGGCACCATCGATTGGTCATATCCCTGCTGAAGCAGCGGCGCAATTTGGCGATAAAACAGCACTGATCTGTCCTGATAAAACGCTGACATTTAACGAACTAAACCGACTAACAAATTGCTTTGCTAACGCGCTTACTTCTCTTGGCGTCACGTCAGGTGATCGCGTCACTCTGTATTCAGGTAACTGCTGGGAATGGGTGGTTAGCTATTATGGCGCGCTGAAAACGGGCGCGGTGATTAACCCAATCAATGTCATGCTCACCCCGTCTGAAGTGGAGTTCGTGGCGAATGATTGCGGTACCACTGTCGTCATAGCTTCCCATGAAAAAGCGCTATCAATCTCGGGGGTAAAAGCCAAGTCCGGTGTTAAGCAATTGATTGCATTTGGTGATACTGCAACACCCAATGGCATGCTCTCATTCAACGATTTACTCGCGTCCGCAAGCGACGAGTTCACTATTGGTGAGATCGACCCAGACAGTTTATCCACCATTGGTTACACGTCAGGCACGACCGGTCATCCCAAAGGCGCTTGCCTCTCGCACAGAAGTATTGTCCTAAACGTGGCGATGACCGCGCTCATGCACCAGCGCTCCGACCGAGACACTGTGGTCACAGCGCTACCTTGTCCTCATGTATATGGCAATGTGGTGATGAGTGGCGCAGTTCAATCGGGTATGACTTTGGTATTGCACCCCGTATTTGATGAAAAAGCACTGCTGGAGAGCATTCAGACACACAGAGCAACGATGTTCGAGGGTGTGCCAACGATGTTTATGTTCCTGCTGAACCATCCGGACTTAGATCGGTACGATCTATCATCGCTCCGTTGTTGTACCGTGGGTGGGCAGACCATGCCCAAGCCAAAAATGGAGGAGGTTGAAGCGCGCTTTGGCTGTCCTCTTATCGAGCTGTGGGGAATGACTGAGTTGGGTGGACTCGGAACCACGTTTGCGTCAAATGGCCCGGTGAAGCACGGATCAATCGGTGTCGCACTTCCTTATACACAGGCTCGAATTACCGATGCTGAGGATTCGAACAAAACCCTGCCGGCAGGTGAAGTGGGCGAGTTGATGATTAGGGGCGGCATCGTGATGCAGGGTTATTACGGCAATGAAAAAGCGACACGGGAAACGATCGAACCCGATGGCTGGCTACACACGGGCGATCTCGCCTCCATGGACGAGGATGGCTGTGTGTTCATTGTCGATCGCAAAAAAGACATGATTCTTACTGCAGGCTACAACGTCTATCCGGCAGAAATTGAGCGAGTGGTTGCAGGCCACCCTGATGTCGCATTGGTCGCTGTGGGCAGCATTCCCGACGCTGAAAAAGGTGAGCTAGCCAAGGCGTACATTGTGCCTAAGGTTGGAGTAACACCCTCTGCACAGGCGATTGTCGACTATTGCCGCGAGCACTTGGCGGCTTATAAAGTCCCTCGGGCCGTCCAGTTCGTTGACGATCTACCCAAAACCAGTACCGGAAAGGTCATGCGCCGTGAGCTGCGAACCCTGGATGAACATTGAGACTCGGGTGTTAAAGATCTTTATGGTGCGACATTAACTGAACGCGACGTGCTCTAGCGACCTGTGTTTGCCGTCATGACGGTAATGATATTGGCAAGAGTAGTCATCGTACTTATCCGATAAAACTTACGAGGAGCAACGCTTTTTTTCGCGGTGCGATTTACGTAGTGGAACCCCTTTCCCTTCGGTAGTACAACTACTTACAAGTTGTTGGTAGGACCAGGCGGATTCGAACCGCCGACCTCTACCATGTCAAGGCTCACAGAACTCGCTACAACACGTTGGGACACCGTCACAGACTACCAAACTTTGATTGTTGTGCTCCTAAGATTGAACATTTTGTCTAGCAAAATATGAGGAGCTCTCTACCTAACTCAGCCACCGTATCAATACATGTCTGTCTAGAGTGACTATGAGGCGAGCCCATGAGCAATGTACCGGAGGCAATGTGAATACTTTCATTGTGCTTAAGGTTGGTCTGAGGCCCTCTGTACAAGCGATTGTCGACTATTGCCGCGAGCACTTGGCGGCTCATAACGTCTCTCGGGCCGTTCAGTTCGTTGATGATCTACCCAAAATCAGTACCGAAAAGGTCATGCGCCGTGATCTTCGAACACTGGATGAATATTGAGACTCGGGTGTTAAGCATTTTCAAGGTGTGACATTAAGTGAATCAGAACAGTAGCCTTTGGTGTTAAAGGTAGTCGACGAGATCACGGCACGAGTGAAAAGAAGGCGATCGAAACTATCCACTGCGCGCTGGGCAGTACTTTCAATAAAAGAAATGTGCTCCCATTTCACCCGTTTTAAAAAGCTCACTGCATACCTCTATAAAGGCTTCGCGTTTCGTCCACCGAGTGGGGTCTCGCGTTGTTATTTTAGCCGCAATGATGTCAGGCCTTTCGGTTCGTTCTTTGATCCTTTTGTAAACCAACTTGTCTCCAAGGGGGGATAAGTTGGATGCAGGCCTCGAAAATCGCGCAGCAATGCAATCGCTGACACCAACTATCGCTTGAGCTCCTGCGCTTAAATTACTCGTAAAGCCTGTAGGCGGGTTGATGCCATATTGATTATATGAATCTCGAATTAGATCGAATGCGGTGGGCTCATTATTCATTACTTGCGGGTGTAGCCCTAGTTCGGATAGTGAGGCAAATTCTTCTCCGTTATCAAGCGGGTGGCCCTCACGCATCATTGCACAGAGTTCAGGTCGCGCTAAGTCCACTACATCGTATGCATGACCATCAATTTTTTTTAAGGTAAAAGTGAGGAGTACGTCAATTCTACCTTTGTCGAGTAACTCAAAGTCGGTCCCGATATCGGTGAGGACCATAGAAATTTTTAACTCAGGGTATCTAGTAGCCATAACGCGAATGGCGCGGGGTACGAGAGACCACATTAGAACTTCTTGGCAGCCGACTACTAATTCACCGCGAAGACTTTCGGAATCAGAAAAACTGCCCTCTATGGACTCAACATCCTCCAGTATTCTGATTGCATGTTCCTGCAGAATAATTCCATCTGGGGTGAGCGACAGACCCTTTGACGGGATGCGAACGAACAAGCTTGTTGTCAATTGGTCTTCAAGTTTGTCAACAGCATAGCCGATAGAAGTAGGTGATATGTGCATCTTGGCGCCCGCTGCCGAGAAACTTCCCTCAGAAGCCGCGGCTAAGAAGTAACGCAAATACTCCATTTTCATCGACACATTCCTTCAAAATTTACATCAACTTAGCTAATTAATTGTAATTTTAAAATCATTATCTTTATGTGATTCTTGTTTCGTGAGTGAGTTCTTCACATCTAGTTAACGCCGGAGCGTCAATCATGCTTATAAGAAAAATTACATATCTTGCAGGTTTATCCACGGGGCTGTTGCTGAGCTTATCTGCAAACCTACACGCGCAAGACAGTCAATTAAATCAAAATGCTAAAGCTCGAATGATGGAGGAAGTCATTGTTTTGGCGACGAAAAAAGGCGATGCCGAGGCCGCGCAAGACGTTCCCGTGGCACTCACCGCATACAGCGAAGATCAGCTTGAGCTTATGAAGGTGAGAGATTTGCAGAGTCTGGCTTTTGCCGCGCCAAATGTAGCTCTGGATGATGTTGGTACTACAAAGGGCGTAGCAAATTTTTCAATTCGTGGATTAGGGATAAATTCCTCGATTCCATCAATCGATCCGACTGTCGGCATTTTTGTTGATGGTATGTACTTAGGTATTAACGCTGGTGTCGTTATGGATTTGTTTGATCTCGAGTCGATCGAGGTATTAAGAGGTCCTCAAGGTATTTTATTCGGACGTAATACCACCGGTGGCGCTGTAATGATCAACACGAAAAAACCGGGAAGCGAAAAAGACGCGAAGATCAAGGTCTCGGTGGAAAGCGGGTTTCGTGGAACCGGTATCAATTACTATGCCATGGGCGCTTTCACCACACCTTTAATTGACGACGTTCTTTCAGCAAAGTTAGCCGTTTACCATAACAACGATGGTGGATGGCACAAAAATGTGCTCCCCGGATCTGATATTGAGAGTCGTGTTGAGCAAGCTGGCGGGACACCTGCAGCATTATTAGCCGCGGGTCTGCCAATTGCTCAAAATACAGCGGACGGTACTCAAAATTTTGGTAAGTCTGAGACCACAATGATCAGGCCCTCGTTGTATTGGACGCCAACAGAAAACTTAGAGGTTACTGTGCGGTATGAGCATGCTGAGGTAGAGGCAGATGGGGCAGTCATTCAAAATCATCCAGCAGCCACGGACGGTATTGAGAATCCATACTTCAGTGTGGAGAGAAATAGCTTTGGCGTATCCAATGATGAGGTGGGATATCTCGATAACGAATGGGATCAGTTAATAACCGAGGTCCGCTACGACTTAGGTGATGCCGGTGTCCTTACGAGTATCACTGGCTGGCGCGATTTCAGCTCCTTAGGTCGAAGTGATATCGATGGCACGCCCATTTATGGTTTTCATGCTGACCTTGATGTCTGGCAAGACCAATTCTCGCAAGAGATTAGGCTAAATCGTAGTTTATCGGACGCTGTCTATCTGACGCTTGGTGCCTACTATTTTGAGCAGGATCTTGTTTACAACGAAGACCGAGAGCTCCTCGGCGGTGCCGTTTTTGTTAACGGCGGAGGGGCTCAAAATCAAAGCACTAAAGCTTTGTTCGGCCAAGTTGATTACGACCTTACGGATACATTGACTTTAAACTTCGGTGCGCGATACACCTCTGAGGATAAAGATGTTGTCATATCTTCCTTAATAAACGCCGAAGAATGTGATCCACGGATATCCGGGTCTTGTTCGGAAGATTTTGAAGATAATGGATCGTGGCAGAACTTCACTCCTAAACTAGGATTTCAGTGGTCGCAGTCTGACGCGGTTAATATTTATGGCCATTGGACTAGGGGTGTGAGGTCCGGTGGATATAACTTTAGAAATGGTAATCCGGATATACCCCCTGGCCCTACCGACGAAGAGGTCGTCGACGCATTAGAACTTGGGATTAAGACGTTGCTCCCTAATCAAAAAGGAACCCTCAACGCGTCTCTTTTCTTAAATGATATTGGTGATATGCAGCGAGAAGTGCTGGTTGCGGACGAGACGTTGGGCTCATCGCAAGTAATACGGAACACTGCTGACGCACGTATTTCAGGGCTTGAGATCGAAACACGCATCGCGCTAACCGAAAATCTCGTAATGCAAGCGAGCTTGGGATATCTAGATGGGAAGTATCAAAAAATCCTATTCGATATATCGGGTGATGGAGCGATTGATGATTCAGATAAGTCACTCGATTTACCGAGGTTGGCACCGTGGACATGGGGACTTGGGCTTATACACTCATCGCTATTGTCTAACGGAGTAACTTTGGATTCATCTATTAATTACTCTCATAGGCACAGATCTGCTTACACGGATAACAACCTAGGTTATCTGAATGCTGTAAATGCCGTAGATGCAAGTATGACATTGGGATGGAATAACATCACTGCATCCTTCTTCGGCAAGAATCTACTCAATGAGGTTAATCATGGAACTGATACCAATCTCCCTGCTGTGCTGGGTTATGGTTCCGTAGGCACATTGATGAGAGGTCGAATTATCGGATTGGAAGTGATTATTAATTTCTAGTCTGAGAGCCGTTGGGCTGCTATTCGCAAACACATCCATTGTTCTTACCTCAGGTGATCTGGGGTAAGCAACAACTCGTCTTAAGGCTTTTCTGAGGTAAAAACCATGCGTTCTGGTAAGCGTAATGACTCGTCGAGTAAATCACTCGATAGTGTCAAAGAGGTCTTCTACGCTAATTTTAAAAATTTTGATGAATTAGGGTCAGCATTTTGTCTGATGCAAGATGGTCAAGTATTACTCGACTTAAAAGCTGGGCCCGTAGCTGTAAGAAGTGAGAAAACCTGGTCCGATCAAACCTTAGTTAATATTTGGTCTACTACTAAAGGCATTGTTGCTACTTGCTACTGCGTCTTAGTAAGCCGAGGTCTCATTTCTTACCAGGATAACGTTTCCACGTATTGGCCTGAGTTTGGTGTCAATAACAAAGCAGAGATTACTATCGGTGATTTGTTGTCACATAAAGCTGGCTTGGCGGCACTTCACGACGGAGCGACCTGTCGTGAACTTTTATCGGCAAGTGCTGTAGATTCACTAGCGAAAGCCAGCCCTTTATGGAATCCCAGCCAAACAAGTGGATACCATATTTTGACTTTCGGTCCTCTCGTAACCGAGTTGTTTAGGCGTATCGAGGGCCGCTCTATCAAGAAATATGTTGAGCAGGAGTTCTTGATAGGGAGAGGATGGGA
>ENA-OREB01000015-OREB01000015.1-marine-metagenome-genome-assembly--contig:-NODE-15-length-98881-cov-5.521679_pt1 | contig 98881 bp, 92 predicted proteins | sample MGYA00248625_ERZ508552 | MGnify/ENA primary metagenome ERZ508552 (study PRJEB26219, sample SAMN06267888) | marine metagenome | isolation source: Monterey Bay, California, USA | place: USA:Monterey Bay...
AGCTTAGGAATGTTAGGATATCAAAAACCTGCAGCAGTCCTTATGTTGTTGAGAAATAGTGTTTTAGGAGAAGAGCGATTTGATGAGGCTTTTAAAGAATATGTGCATCGCTGGGCTTACAAGCATCCTGGTCCAGATGATCTACAACAAGTTTTTGAAGAAACATCTAAAGATGATGAGTTTTTGGTTATTGATGGTCAGCAAAGAATAACAACATTTAGTCTATTGTTATCTATGTTGGGGGATTGGCTCCAATATGAATCTGCAAGAAACGATTCACAAAAGATGGATAATGACAAAAGATCAAAATTATTAACAATTTTTACACGAAACTTAGAGGCAGCATTATTTGAAAAGTCTTCTCTAGATGATAGTGAACCTTTTCCAAAACTTATATCTGAAAATACTAAGCCTTATGAATCTGAAATAACTCATTTTATGCTTTGTGATTTTGATAAGATTAAATCAAATTCGTTAAATGAGGACGAAAATTATATAACAACTAGAGAAAATCTTTTTTATGTTTCATCAGTAGAAGATGTTTTTAATGATCTAACTGGTCAGAAAAATGCTTTCGATCGGTAAGATTTAGGGCCGCAAGACCTCCAGTATGAGCGCCAGGCGACCGCATTGTTTCCATAAAATCTCGTATCTGTAGGCGCTGCTTAATATTGGTTTAGGTGTAGCGCTCACCGCGCGACGTGAGCGCCAGTGCGGATTTTGCGATGACACCTGCGGCTAATGGAACATCATAGGTAATGACAAGGTCGCCGGCTGACACCCGTTGCTCAATGGCCTTGTCTGCTTCATCAAAGCCACCAGGGACTTGATAGAGGCGTACGTGCGGTGAGCTGAGTAGCGAAAACGCGTGGTTCGCAACAAAGGTCGCAGTCATTGCGCGCTTGTGCGCAGCTTTCGCAATAATCTCTCTGATGGCGACGGGACAGGCGTCGGCATCCACCCAAATATCCATGGCTACACCCCAAAAAAAGACCCGGCCATAGCCAGGTCTGAACAGTGTACTACTGCCGGCGATTAGTGAGCGGCAAAACCGCGGTAGTCACTTGAAGCAATTTGATCGCAAATCATTCTGTAGGTTCCCACACCGCCCACATAAGCTAAAAACATGCGCGGCTTTCCAGGGACATTGGCGCCCATGTACCAACTATTGGCTTTGGGGTAGAGCGTCATATTGGCAAGTTGCTCAGTGTGCTCAGCCCATTCTTGCTCGGCCTCATCGGTAGGCTCAATCGTTGCTTTGCCTTCGCTGCGCATCCACTGGATACAATCGCTCACCCAGTCAACGTGCTGCTCAATAGAAACCAGCATATTGCTCAGAACTGAGGGACTTGAGGGTCCTGTAATGGTGAATAAGTTGGGGAATCCGTGAATAGCGATGCCTAAATAAGAGCGCGGTCCATCGACCCATGCGTCTTGCAGCTTGACGCCGCCACGGCCGCGAATATCGACGCGCAAGAGCGGCCCTGTCATGGCGTCAAAGCCGGTCGCGTAAACAATTGCATCGAACTCCCGCTCACCCTCAATAGTCTTAATGCCGGCGGTGGTGATGGTCTCGATCGGGGTTCTTCGCAAATTAACGAGTGACACGTTGTCGCGGTTAAAGGTTTCGTAGTAATTCGTATCGATGCAGGGTCGCTTAGTCCCGTAAGGGTAGTCTGTTGGCAGCAAATCTTGTGCGGTTTGTTCGTCCTGTACCGTTGCACGAATACGGTCACGAATGTATTCCGAGATCTGATCATTCGACGCTTGCTCGACTTGAAGGTCAGCAAACTGGAATAACATTCCTGGCAAAATGCCGCTTTCCCAGCCCTCGGTAAATCGACGGGTGCGCTCTTCGGGCGTCGCATCGATAGCACGGTCCATCGAGCGCTCGTTCACCACGCCAAGAACATTCAGTCGCTGTTTCGCACGATAGTCACTGTAGTTGGCTTTGATTGCATTGGCGTCATCTTGCGCAAGCTTATGATTAAGCGCAGGCGTAGTGAATGTCGCTGTGCGTTGGTAGACCACAACCTCGGCCGCTTCCTCCGCAATCAGTGGAATGGCCTGAACAGCTGACGAGCCGGTGCCAATGACGGCGACGCGTTTGCCGGTAAAGTCGACGCCCTCTTTGGGCCAGAGCCCCGTTGTATAAGTACTGCCCTTGTAGCTTTCACGGCCCGCAATGTCCGGTGTCTTTGAAGCCGACAGTACGCCGGTTGCCATGACTAAGTGCTGCGCTCGTACGCGACGTCCGCACTGCGTTGTGACCAGCCACTCGTCAGCGTCGTCGTCGAAGTGAGCACTTACAACAGACGTGTCAAATGCAATGTCACTCTTGAGGTCAAACCGGTCAGCAATATGTTGTGCGTACTTTAGAAGCTCCGGTTGAGGTGAATATTTTTCCGACCACTGCCACTCTTGCTGAAGATCATCGGAGAAGGAAAAAGAGTAAGCCATGCTCTCAATATCCACCCGTGCTCCCGGATAGCGGTTCCAGTACCAGGTGCCACCCACATCACTGCCTCTTTCGAAGACTTGAACATTGAGTCCTTGCTCGCGCAGTTTGTGGAGTTGGTACATCCCCGAGAAACCCGCCCCTACGACCACCACGTCCTTACGCTCTGTTGGCGTCAGGTGCCGATCCATTTCCTGTGCGAGCCACGCCATTGCTTTTCCGGCCGCCGGAAGAGCTGCGGGCATGGCAAAGAAGCCGTGCATTTGCTGCAAAAAATTCTTATGGCTGACCGCGACACCTGATGCGCGAAGTTTATCGACGTAGGCCTGGCCTTCCTCCACTAAAATGTCGAACTCTGCGGTTAGAACCACAGCGGGAGGAAGGTTGTGAAGACTGTTGGCGTGCAGTGGCGACGCCATGGGGGTGAGCCGTGACGCCGGGTCGGCGTAGTGCCCCCAAAAGTGGGCCATAAGGTTGCTGGTTAAGAACAGTTGTTTGTCGTCATCACCCCAGCTGGATCCTGCCATAGCGCCATCCGTTACGGGGTAGACGAGTGCCTGCAGGTCAATGTGAGGCCCGTTTTCGTCGCGCGCTCTAATGGCGATAACGGTTGCTAAATTACCTCCAGCGCTGTCGCCTGCAACCACCAAAGGGAGTGCATCACCACCGACGATCGAGCGATTTTTGTCGATCCACTCCAGCGCTGAATAGCAGTCGTTTACGGGTGTTGGGAACGGGTGCTCCGGTGCTTTTCTGTAATCCACCATGACAACAACGGACTGGCAGGTCTCGGCAAGGTGTCGTCCTACGGCATCATAGTCGTCAATGTTCCCGATCACCCAACCGCCGCCATGGAAGTAGATCATGAGGCGTTTTGCACTTGCAGCGGGTGTCAGCACCCGTGCTCTGATCGACGCACCGTCAACAGGAATCTCTAGGTCGTTGCTGGCCACGTTTTGAGGCCCTGGGGGCATGGATCGGTTGATCTCTGAGAACACCAAACGTGCTTCGTCGGGAGCTAAGGTGCTGAGGTCGGGCGTTTCATTGAGCGCCATACCGGCGAGCATCGACGTCGTTGCTAGATCTAGGTGCATGTGAATCTTCCTCGCTTGTTATTTTTTTAAGAACTGGGGTCAGTCTGGTATCCAATTGCCATGAAATCCCGGTGGCACCCGGTGTGGGAGGTGAACGATACCTGTTGGGCCTTTTTCAATAGTGAGTGCATCGAAAAACTGGAGTTCTGTAGTGTCGTTTTCCATGTCGATTACCAGCCCCATTAGCCAACCTTGAGCTTCTTTGGCGGCTGCTGATTCAGGAACGAAGATGAATTCACCGCCCACCAGTCCCTGACCAAAGTGATGCGTTTTTTTCTGGCCGGTTTCCATATCGTAATGAAAGAGCGCGTTTTCAGCGACGAAATTGGACACCGTCTCACCCGGCTGGCTGACGACCCACGCGTGTCTGTGAGGCTGTCCAAAAAAACGCTCATCGATACGCGGAAATTCCTGAGGTGCTCGGTCAGTGGTCGTTCGCGTGACTTGTTTTGTGACCGGGTCGACGTGCCAGCGCTCAAAACCGCAAGGGTCGCCGTTTGGTCCGTCTGGACCGTGCGCAAACATGGTCTCGTAGGCGCAACAGTCAATGGTCACGCTGCCGTCACTGTTCTGAAACGTGTTGGCCACGTGGAAGAGGTAGCATGGGTCGACGTCGCACCAGATGGTGTCATCCACAGCCCCGCGCCGAGGCAGGAGACCGACTCGCGCCCTGTGCGCTTTGTTCCATCGATAAGGGAAATTGAAACCTTGGGCTACTGCACTCAGCGAGAAGGTGACTGGAAGATCGAAGACAATGATGTAGTCGTCAGTGACCCCGCACTCGTGAATTGAGGGGCCGTCTTGAACCGGAATTTTACGCTCCGACAGCACCTGGCCGTCGGGGCTAATGGCAACGTGCCAGACTGTATTCGGAGACTCGGGCTCGTAAGTAATGGCGTGCCATTCACCCGTTCTGGCGTCCTGGTGTGGATGTGCGGAAAAGGGTGCGGTGAGCCCGCCGTTAAAGTGTGCTGACGCTTTCGTGTCGAGGTGTTCATCAAGTTCAAAGGGAAAAGGGCCCGACTCGACCAGTGCCAGCGTCTTCCCGGCCAGCTTTAAAACGTTCGTATTGACCGTGTCTCGCCCACCCCGTCGCGGGCCACTCGCCGCCTCGGGGCCGCCCTGACGTTCAAGCGCTTGCGACTTTATAAATCGGTTGCGGTACCACTGGGGCTTACCGTTAGAAATGCGAATGCCGTGTACCATGCCATCACCAACAAACCAGTGGTGGCCCCTGGGGTCTACTTTGTAGGGGTTGGGGCCGATTCGTGCGTAGGTGCCCGTCAACGCAGAGGGTAGCTCACCCGTCACCGGTAACGCCTCAAGCAAGAGTTCCTCGGTCATGGGCGCGTGAATTCCGGACAGGAACAGGTGTTCACGAAATGGGTTTTTTAAACGACGGTTGATGGACGCCGATGCGTTGATCATCCGTGTGATTGTGTTCCTAATCGTTACTTCAACTGGGCTGGCCATGAATGTCGACTTTTATCGGTATTCTTGCATCCAATAAACACCAACTCCATGTCTCCTAGCAAGTTACAGCGCTCAAAAGCACTTAATTCATGTACTTGCCTTAGAAGTAGTGACCTATCCATTGCTCAATAGGGCTGCTGGATCCAATGCGAATCGGGATTGCACTGCCGTTGCTACAACGCACCTCACCACGCGTTGCAAACCAGGAATCTTCAAGCACATAAGCGCATTTACTGGACTGTTCGGGCGCGTAAATAGGGATCTCGACAGTATGAATCGTTAGACCATTTGCGCGTGCACCGCTTTTCCCGACGTGAATGAGCGCGACGACACCCTCGCCCACAATGGGGTGCCGATAGCCCTCGCTAACCGCGGCCATAACACTTTTATTAACGCCAATGCTCTGGTTGAGGTGGCTGGGTGTGCCGTCCCAGGTGTCGTTGGTTGGGGACCAGCCCAGCGATGTCAGGCATCGCTGCCGATCTCGAGTCTCTCGTCGGCCCTGATGCGTCGTCGCGGCCACTGTCTTCCAAAAGCCGACCCGCGAGCCATTCAGACCACTCATGACACTGTGCGGACTGGGACTGCCCGTTGCAACGGCTGCATGACCCTCGACGCTGACGTTGGGCGCGCCGTTAATGTGGCGGACGCCCTGAAATGAAAATTGAATGTCGGGAACGGGGATCCACTGATCGGCGGCCTGAACGCAAAACGCCTCTTCTTGCTCGAAGAGTGTGTGTTGCAGGTGAATAGGCAGACTTGGGTTAAACCAGCGGTCACTACCCAGGCTGTGCGTGACCTGAGTACAGCCTGTAGAGACGACGAGCATGCTCAGGGCCGAAAATGTACGGAGAAACATAAACAACCGCTCTCAAAATCTATCCACTTTTATGGATTAGCGACCAAAACGGTTAAACGCTTAGCGGTATTTCGTGAATCAGACGCGTGCGCCTGCGCGCTGTTGGTTAAGATCGACTAACCGCTGAGTTCATCGCGGGCGGTCGCAAAGGCTGTCACAGCCGCATCAAGATCGGTAATAGAGTGCCCTGCGGATATTTGAACGCGAATTCGCGCTTTGCCTTTTGGAACCACCGGATAGAAGAATCCAACGGCAAATACATTGAGCTCTAGCAGGCGCTCGGACATTTTTTGAGCAAGCACGGCGTCACCCAACATGACGGGCACAATGGGGTGGTCCCCCTCGGGCACCGCAAAGCCGTGGGCCTGCATTTGTCGTCGAAAGTAATGGGTATTTTCTTCGAGTTGGTCGCGAAGCGATGTTGAGGCTTCCAGCATGTCTAAGACTTGTAGCGATGCCGCGCAAATGGAGGGCGCTAGGGTATTTGAGAACAGATAGGGACGTGAACGCTGTCTTAAAATATCGACAATTTCCTGCCGCGCTGAGGTGAAGCCGCCGGAGCCGCCGCCCAAGGCCTTACCAAATGTGCCGGTAATAATATCGACGCGATCCATGACGCCACAGTATTCGTGGACGCCTCGACCCGTTGCGCCCATGAAGCCTGTTGCGTGGCAGTCGTCGTGGTGAACCATGGCATCGTATTGGTCCGCCAGGTCACAAATCTTGTCGAGTTGTGCAATGGTGCCGTCCATTGAGAAAACACCGTCTGTGGTGATCAGAATTCGCCGCGCACCGCTCGCTTTGGCCGCACTCAACTGAGCTTCCAAATCGGCCATGTCGTTGTTGCGGTAGCGGTAACGGGCGGCCTTGCAGAGTCTGACACCGTCGATGATCGATGCGTGGTTGAGTTCGTCAGAGATCACGGCATCTTCTGGACCTAAAATAGTTTCGAACAGGCCGGTGTTTGCATCGAAACAAGCAGCGTAAAGGATGGTGTCTTCCATCCCCAAAAAGCCGGATACGCGGTCCTCGAGGGTTTTATGAATGCCTTGCGTGCCACAAATAAAGCGAACGGATGCGAGCCCAAAACCCCAGGTGTCGAGGCTGTCGCTTGCCGCCTTTTTGACCGCTGGGTGGTTGGCCAGTCCCAGGTAGTTATTTGCACACATGTTAATAACGTTTGAGCCGTCGGCGAGGGTAATGTCGCTTTTCTGGTCAGACGTAATGACGCGCTCGGTTTTCCAAAGACCTGCCTCTTTTATACCTACTATTTCATCGGCAAAGCTTGCTTTTGTCGCGTGATAGCTCATGTCAGTCCTTCCAGTCGAGGATGATTTTGCCCGATTGTCCCGAGCGCATAATGTCAAAGCCCTCTTGAAATTCGGTGTAGTGGAGTCGGTGGGTAATGATGCGCTCTACCGGCAGACCGGACTGAATCATCATGACCATTTTGTACCAGGTCTCATACATTTCGCGGCCATAGATGCCTTTAATATTTAGGCCTTTAAAGACGACGTCGGTCCAGGCGATTCCGGTATCGTCGGGCATCAGTCCCAGCATGGCGATACTGCCGCCGTTAATCATTTTATTGAGCACATCTCTAAACGCGACTGGCGATCCGGACATCTCCAGGCAGACATCGAAGCCCTCTAGAATTCCGAGGCTGGCCATAAACTCGCGGGTGATTTGTTGTTTAGCCACGTTGATGGGCTGCACCTTGGGCACGATCCGCTTCGCAAGATCCAGCCGGTATTCGTTGACGTCGGTGAGTATGACGTTGCGCGCTCCACAGTGACCGGCGACCATCGCGGCCATAATGCCAATAGGACCCGCGCCGGTAATAATGACGTCTTCACCGACCATATTAAACGACAGCGCGGTGTGAACGGCGTTGCCGTAAGGGTCAAAAATGGCGAGCAAATCGGTTGGAATATAAACGTTGGGCTTAAATACATTGGTTGCGGGTATGGCCAAATATTCTGCAAACGCACCGTCTCGATTGACGCCCACGCCTTGTGTGTTGGGGCAGAGGTGCAGTCGTCCTGCCAAGCAGTTACGGCAACGTCCACAGACAATATGACCCTCGCCCGAGACGATGTCGCCAATGGCAAGTCCCGTGACATTGGCGCCTATTTCAACAATTTCTCCGGCGTATTCGTGGCCGCTGACCATTGGGATGGGAATCGTTTTTTGGGCCCATTGGTCCCAGTTATAGATATGCACATCAGTGCCGCATATTGCGGTTTTATGGACCTTGATGAGCACCTCGTTCCCCGCAATTTCTGGGATCGGGACATCTTCAAGCCACAAACCTTCTTCGGCGTACTTTTTAACGAGTGCTTTCATCGAACGAGTCCAGTAAGGCAGCGGTTGTCTAAAGATTTTATGCGCTTAAAGTCGCTTTGGATGACTTTGAGCCGCTTGTCGTTCTTGGTTGCTGCGAGCGCTTCAATATCCGCCTACTGTATGACGGCTCGTGCATTGACGATACTCCCGCATAGGGTGATATCGTTCCTGTGTCGAGCAAAAACAAGAACTGAGCGAGGCGATGATGCTGGATCTAGGTCAAGAGAAGATAGCGCTTGCCGCCGCCTTTCGGTGGGCGGCACGGCTTAACTTTCACGAGGGGGTGGCGAACCACTTCTCGCTCGCGCTTAATGCAGAGGGCACGCGGTTCTTAATGAACCCCAACCAGCGGCATTTTTCACGTATTAAAGCCGGCGATATTATCGAGGTGGATGCCAATGACCCCAATGCACTCAGTGGACCCGACGCCCCGGATATCACGGCGTGGGGATTGCATGGTGGCATTCACAGGCACTGTCCCCACGCACGTTGCGTCATGCATGTGCACTCTAATTACGCCACTGTGCTGGCCTCACTCTCCGACAGTCGCCTACTGCCTGTCGATCAGAACTCCGCCATGTTCTTCAACCGCTACGTCATTGATGAGCATTATGGTGGCCTGGCCTTGGAGGATGAAGGCAATCGGTGTGCGACACTCCTGACCGACCCCAAAAAGAAGGTCATGATCATGGGCAATCACGGTGTCTTGGTTATCGGTACAACGGTGGCGGAGACCTTTAACCGTCTCTACTACTTCGAGCGCGCCGCAAGTACTTACGTCCAAGCATTGCAGACCGGGCAGCCACTGCGTGTGCTGTCTGACGAAGTTGCAGAGAAAACCGCGAAACAGCTAGAAGCCTACCCCGAGCAAGATGAACGGCACTTTTTTGAGCTTCAAGCGATCTTGAATGCGGAGGGATCGGATTACGCCCAGTGACGGCGAAGGTCGCCTTGACGAGACTGTATATCGGTTTGACGCGCAGGCGCGCAAAACGTCGCCTGTCAGCTCATGATAAAGGGGTGGCTCGTGTTCGTGCAGAGGCGCCCCTGCGACTCATCGCACGCGTTACACGCCAAAGACGCGCCTGAAGTTATTCACGTAAAAATTATCGAGCGTGCAAGCATTGTGATTTGCTAAAAACGCATCGAACGAACCGAGTGGATCTTTACCGCCCTCAATATGCGGGTAGTCGCTTGCGAACATGTACAGCTCGGAGTTTGAGTGCGCGATTAACGTACCCACATCCTCAAAAGGGAAGGCGGTAAAACCCATTTGCTCTGTGATTTGCTCCGACGGCTTGCGCGACATGGCGGCAAGTTCAGGTTGGACGCGGCTAAACGCGTGAACCGTGTTATCCAATATTTTTAGAAAAGAGGGCACCCAAGACGCGCCCAGTTCGACGGCCGCCCCTTTGAGTTTTCGATGGCGCTCAAAGACACCACTGAGCACCATGGCGCTGATGAATCGCTCGGCCGCATGGTGAAGTACCGAATAGTCCAATGCCCTGACGTTTTCACCCCCGTCAAACGCGTCTTTGGGCAGCGGCTGTCCGTTGTTAAACCAGGCTGGGTCAATGTGATAGTCACTGCCGCCAATATGGATTAAGAAGGGTACGCCACTCTCTGCCAGCCGTGCCCAAAACGCGTCAAAATCCGGGTGTCCGGGCGATTTGTCGCCGCAAATACGGTGCGGCACCCAAATGCCACCCATTCCTGACTGCAAGGCAAACTCAAGCTCCTGCACGGCAAGGTCTGGCTCGTCCAACGAAATACAGGCCATTCCCATGAGGCGCTCGTCATCCCCACAAAAGGCGGTCATAGCGCGAGTGTGTGCGCGAACCGCACCGTATTTAACCCGCGTGCTGAGCTTTGTGGAAAATGGCGCTCTAGCAGAAAGTGTTGCGAAAATGATTTGTTTTTTGAAGCCCAGCATATCCAGCGCTTGCGAGCGATGCCGTCCGTCAAATGCACCGAGCGCCTGAATTTCTTTTGACTGTGCGATCAGCCCGTTGCCCAAGGAGCGCAGGTGATTCAGGTGTTCGTCTGAATGTTTGCCGCCTTGACCGACCAGCACCGCAACTTCTTCTTCAGTAACGCTGGAGGCCGAGTAACTGGTCAGTGGAATCTGGTCGCGAATATCCGGGTCAGCGAAATCGCGCAAGTGCGTGGGCAACTCCATGATGTGCCCGTCTGCATCGTAGATGGCTCTGTGGCCCGCGTAAGTCATGTCGCTCGCCTCTCTTGTTATTGTAAGGCTGTAATTGTTAGGCGCCTCGATTGAGCACCCACTGATTTATGTGCACCCGCTCAGTGTAACGACAGTTCAGGCATACGTGCAAAAACCGGCCCCATACGTCTTCATGTGTCAATGTGGCGCCGTCTTGAGGTAGTCTCTGGACCTCGTTGATGAATCCTTCAAATTCACGAAACGTTGGCAGGTTTGGAGTCGATATGGATCCCTTAAGTCAGGCGGTGCTGGGCTCAGTTGCGTCTCAGTCGATGCGCAGTAAAACCAGTCTAGTCAGGGTCGGCGTCATCGGTGCGCTGGCCGGAATGGCGCCCGATCTGGATGTGCTGATTCAATCCGCTACGGACCCACTGCTGTCACTGGAGTACCACCGACAGTTCACACATTCGCTACTCTTTATTCCGGTGGGTGCCGCCCTGTGTGCTTTGGCTTTCTGGCCTTTCGTCCGTCGACAGATGAGCTACTGGCAGGTTTGGCTCGTCGCGCTCGTGGGCTACGCCACTCACGGCTTGCTCGACGCCTGCACGACCTACGGCACGATGTTACTTTGGCCATTTTCTGATACGCGTATTGCGTGGAGTAACATCTCGGTTGTTGATCCGTTATTCACACTGCCCTTACTGGCTGCGGTGGTGCTGGCTGGGATTAAACAGTCAGCCCTCACTGCGCGTCTGGGTATGTTGTGGGGATTGCTGTATCTCGCGTTCGGACTGGTGCAGCAGGATCGAGCGACGACGGCGGGCGAAGCGCTCGCAGCGAGCCGAGGACACGACTCGGCGGTTGTTTCATCTAAGCCAAGCTTTGGCAATATCTTGCTCTGGAAAGTCATTTACGAGTACAACGATCGGTATTACGTCGACGCGGTTCGTGTCGCCACGGATATCCAGCTACTCGAAGGCGATAATGTTGCTCGGCTCAATATCGACACGCATTTTCCCTGGCTGGATGCCGAGTCACAACAAGCGGAAGATTTAGAGCGCTTTCGTTGGTTTTCTAGAGACTATTTGGCGGTTGATGAAGACGACCCTGAGTTCGTCGTGGACATGCGGTATTCCCTGCTACCCAACGAGATCAAGGGCCTGTGGGGTATTCGTTTGGACGCGACATCGAGCCAAGACCAGCACGTCGAATGGACCACAAGGCGCAGCGCAGGCGCGGAACGATTTGATGAGCTATTTGGTTTGCTGATGGGCCACGATGAACGGCTAATCGATCTGCCTCAGGCACTTCGCCATAATACGGCCAAGATAAGGCCCTCTGGCGTCTCAAATTGAGCCGAGGGGGAATAATAAGCAGTCGTCATACTGAGCCGGCCTGTTGAGTCCCGGCACTATCGAACCGCTGTATAAGCCAGGCCGTGTTAAAAAGGTAAGGCTGTGCAGTTCCCGGGGAGAGCGTTCCCGTCAAAGGCGTTCTTGGCAAAGGGAACAGAGTCTTTCAAGGAGTGATTCAGTACGCTCAAGTGGTCGAGCGAACGGTAGGTGTGAGCGGATACGTGGGTGCCTGCGCTGCACGCCGCTTTCATGAGCTGGAATTGCATTCGTGGTGGGGTGTCGACGTCCGCTAACCCTGTGCCAATAAAGAGCGGGGTGGCGAGGGTCAGCGTGGGAAATCCCATGTACGCATAGGCAGCTTCAATACTCATCTCTCTGCTCGTTTCGAAGACGTCATTGTAGGTGAGACCCAGCTGGCTGATTTTCTTACGAATGTCGCGATTACACTCGGACGCCACCTCACGGGCGAGCGGTAGTGCGTTGGGTTTTAGGTGCTGGGCGGCGTCAAATGCGGGGTCAACGTACTCGAGTAGCGATAGGACTAGGAAGTTATAACCGAGCTTCGGGTCAACCGCGTCTCTTGGTCTGGCGTGCCGGAGTGCGCGAACGGCTTCAGGCGAAAAGTACGGCACACCGGTTGCGACAACGCCACGAATATCGAGTTCAGGGGCATAGGCTGGCCAATAGCCTGCGGTGGCAATGGCCGCCCCCGCTCCTTGTGACTGACCCGCTAATACCACCTTTTTCGAGACGGGGAAGTCACTGCCTTGAACGGCTCTGATGATGTCCAAATTGCTGTAGGCCTCGGGTTGTGTGGCCATATAAGGATGTATGCCTCGAGTGCCTAGGCCTTGATAGTCCGAGGCTACAATGGCGAAGCCCTGCTCCAGCCAGTGTGCTAAATGCGTCTGATGAAACGGCACATAACCCGTCCACGTTGGCGCGCAATGATCGGCTATGCCAACCGTACCGTGAGACCACAGTAGTAGTGGCCAACCCCCATCGGGTGCTTGGCCTGGCGGTAAAAAGAGAGCCCCCGATACCACAATGGGTGCATTCTCCTTGATGCCGTCTGTCGACGTATAAAGCAGTCGCATGCTGACTGCCGCGCCCGGTACTGACTGATGCGGGCTCAACGGCTCTTGATTAAGGAGTAGGCCCACATTCTGAGGTAAAGTCCCGCGGTGGGTGTAGAACTCTGAGACACCGCCGTCACCGACCACGGCCCTTGTTTTTTCAGACAAGGTGCCGGGCATCAAATCGACAGACTGGTGCGCGCAGCTTATCAGTGAGACGGATAACATGAGTGCGATAATGAGGATCTTAGGCATCTGCTCTCCAGCCGGGCCAATAAATGCGGAACGAAAGTATATAAGATCAGCGAGTGCGAGGCGTGTCTCTTGGTCCCAGCAGAATGCCCATAAGGTGGTTGGTGCGCGGGCACCAAATACACCAATATAATAAAAGACCCAGCGTCAAAAGCCTTATTGCGCTCGTTTACTGTGCGTTTCAGAGCGTCCAACGCACGTCTCCCAGGCACCTATGTCGCGGTCAAGGTCGCCTGGTGAAACGACGCTGAGACTCTCAACTTCCCACCCTCAATCATCGGTCTGACGTTGCACACCTTGACTCCCATCAAGGTGCTCTTCACCAAACGATTTCAGCGCGCGCAGAACAGGCTTTAAGGCCTTGCCGAGCTCCGTGGGTACATACTCATAGCGGGTTGGCCGGGTTTGATAGGGCACCTTGGCTAGGAGCCCCCACCCGACTAATTTGCGCAGTCGATCGCTTAAGAGATTGGTCGGAATATGCTCCCGACTCGAACAAAAGTCGGCAAAGGTACGGCCGTTTAGGAACAGCGCGTCTCGCATAATGAGCAAGGTCCATCGGTCTCCCATAAGGTCTAACGACCGCGAAATTGGGCAGGGTGATCGGTGCTCGATAATGGGCGTCTTAGATTCAGACGTCATGATGCACTCTGGCCTCGTCGAAAGGCCCCCAACTTCAGGGCACTAACCATAATAATGCCGTAGATGGCCATGCCGAATGCTGCCGCATAAAACACGCCCGCCAAACCCCAATCGGTCGTATTGATCAGCAGCAGGGCACCGCCGACCGCAACAATGAGTCTGAGCACCAGCGAGACAACAGGCCAGAACATGGCGCCAGCGCCTTGAGAGGCGAAATACAAAGACAGGCCTAAGCCCTGAAAAGCAAAGCAAGGCCCGACGATTTGTATGTACTGTTTGGCTGCCCCCTGAACAATTGGATCTTGGCTAAACAGCGGTATCCAAAAATCGGGGAACAGGGCCAAACTGATGCCAATAATCCCGGCAAGAAGCGCGGAACCCATGCCCCCGACCCAGCCGATGTGTTCTGCTCTCTTGAGGTCACCCGCACCAACGCTCATGCCCACTAAGGAAGTCATGGACGCGCCAATACCAAAAACTAAGGGAATGAGAAGGAACTCAATTCGCGAGCCTATGCCGTAACCCGCCAGTGCCTCCTCGCCAAAACGCCCAACAATGGCTGTCAGGCAAAGGATACTGGTGACTGTGAGTATGGGCGACAGCGACGCAGGCAGCGCTACGTTCAGGATCTCTCTGAAGTGCCGGTACTCAAAGCCAAAGTGGCTCCGCCGAATTTTGATGGCCGTATTGCCGATCATGAGCCTCAAAAGCATGATGCCGCTGAGCAGAAACGCCGTGACGACAGCCGACACCGCGGCACCGACAATGCCGAGTTGTGGAGCGCCAAAAGCACCAAGCACTAGGGCCGCTGACAGGGGTACCTGAACGAGCGCACTGGCGGCCATGACCAGGGCTGGGAACTTCATGTCGCCCATGCCGCGGTATATCGCACTGACCACGCCCATGAACCACAAAAATACGCCACCTGAAAATAGCACCAGGCAGTAACGCAGTGCCTCAGTGAGCGTGCCACTGTTGCCGCCTAAAAAGCGTAAAAAAGGCTCGCCAAAAGCCCTGAACAACGTGAAAAGTAAGAGCGCACCGATGACAGCCAGCGCCAAGGCGTGCCAGATCAGTTGCTCCGCACGTCGCTGATCACCAGCCCCTAGCGCACGTGCAATGGCTGAGGCCACTGCCCCACCCATGGCTCCAGCCGACAGGGTCTGAGTCAGCATTAACAGCGGGAATACCAACGCCATAGCGGCTAAAGAACTGCTACCCAGCTGCCCTACAAACCAGACCTCGGTCATGCTGACACTCGCCTGAATGAAGAAGGCAATGCTGTTGGGTGCAGACAACCTCGCCAGCAACGGAAGGGGGCGTGCGGTCAGTAAGTACTGGGTTCGATCGTCCACAAAGCTACAACCAATCGGAAAAGGCTTGCAGTGGTACATGAGTTACTTTAATAATGCAAGTAACTGTCTATTTCTATGTCATAAGAACAAGTGAAGAGGTTGTATGGAGTTTGGGCTGCTAATCGGCGCCGCGTTACTGTCGCTGGTGGGTGCGTTGTTCCACGGCGTTGCTGGTCACCGCTTGTATATGGGCAATATCAACGCCAGCGACCTCGAACCGCTAGCCAAGAGCTTAAGTCTGGTGAGTTGGCACACGTTTACGATCATGCTTCTGGTCGGTGCCGGGACACTCACTTGTGTCGCTTACAATCCCGCCATGAAACTCACGGCGTATCCGATTATCCTAACCAATGCAGCAGGCGCCGTAATGTTCCTCGTGTTAGGACTGGGTGGTCACCGGCAACTCCTTAGGCTGCCGGGTCTGTACCTCATGGGTGGAACTGCGGTTTTGGCTTGGCTGGGTATTGGCTGAAGGATTTTTTTAAAGCGTATTGCACGCGCGCCTGACGCTCATAGAGAAATCCCCATTGCTGCCGCATGACTGCAGGTAGTTGTGGGTAGATACATTGGAAAGTGATTTGGCTTTGCTGACACTTTTGTCGCACACACACCCAATAATGAGACTTCAGGACCACCTTTGTTTAGTGTTAGTTAACACACTGGCGACTCCAATAAAGACTCACTTCTTGGTGTCTTCTCAAATGCTTGGTTGGAGGCTCCTATTACTGAAACAGCAACCTACGCCGTTCACGTTCACTCAGACTGGTTTTCGCTAAGCGTCAAAAGGCAGCGGCTAAACTACTTTTTCGCCACCATTCTATTAGCGATATATTCCACCGCGATAGTACTGATGTTGGAATGGATCGTGGGAGATCTTGGCGTCATTCTCGCGGGAGCGTTAGGTTTTTTGTATTTGGGTATTCAAATGTTGCTGGCGAGTCAGCGCCTTCGTGACATCGACGTGTCACAGTGGTGGCTGGCACCAGTTTTTGCGGCGCTAAGCGTTACAGTCACTCAAGATACCCCCGTATACTTTGGGATTCTCCCCTTAATATCAGTAGGTTTTCTGACGTTTTGGCCCGGTCGCGACCAGACCAGCAGAGACCACACCCGTGATCGTCAGGCAAATAAAAGTCCGATAAATGAAAGCCGTAAAAGTAAAGGCGTATTAATCATTGTTACGTTATCCGTTATGGGTGGTCTGGTTTGGAGCTTGAGTTTTATAGATACACCCTATGATCTTTGTCTAGAGCGTTTAGAACAAAGTGGGACGCTGTACCTTGATCCCGACGCGATATGCGAAGAAGAGGGCCGGGATTTGGGAGAGAGCTAAGGTCGTTGACGAGGTTATTACGATACTGAACGAGTTACTTAATCCATCTAACATAGCGATAGTCATCATTCTGTCTCTCGCTTAGATAACAAATTTTACGGGGCATCTGAGCAACTTTTGACACGATTCCTGACAGACACTAAGTATTTAATGTTGCAGTGTCAGTGTTTATGCGGGCTACAGGCTAGAAAGTGGTGCCCAGAGACGGAATCGAACCGCCGACACGGGGATTTTCAATCCCCTGCTCTACCAACTGAGCTATCTGGGCAAATCTGAAGTGGTTACTTCGGAGAGGCCGCGTATTAAACCGTCGCGACCTTGAGTCGTCAAGTAAACTACGTCAAAGCCGTTTGATTATCCTCTTGAGACGCCGAATCGGTGGCAATGTCCTTCGTCATATCGCGATTTGACGCTAAAACAGCATAGATTGCGGGCAGGATCACCAAGGTAAACAGTGTGCCGATCAACATGCCAAACACCAAAACAGCACCAATACTGTTGCGTGCTTCAGCACCGGCACCCGTTACAAGCACCAATGGAAAGTGACCTAAGACGGTTGCACCGGTTGTCATTAACACAGGGCGCAGTCGTGCGATGGCGCCATTGCGAATCGCATCAAGTTTTTCAACGCCCGCCATCCGCTCGTGATTCGCAAAGTCGACGATTAATATTGCGTTCTTAGTCACCAGTCCCACGAGGGTTATCAGCCCCACCTGAGAAAAAATATTGATGGTGCTGAAGTTCAAAAAGGTAATGGTTAAGGCGGCGAACAGCGCCAACGGAATGGATCCCAGTAGAATAATGAGCGGGTCTCTGAAGCTGTTAAATTGTATAGCCAACACTAAGAATACGAGCACTGTTGCGATACCCAATACGCCCGTCATGGTATTTCCTTCGCTGCGAAGTTCACGAGACTCGCCCAGGTAATCCAGCACATAACCGTCGGGCAAGGTCCGCTCAGCAATGCTCTCGATCATGCTTAGCCCTTGGTCTTTGGTGGTGCCCGGTAAAATGGCGCCGTAAATCTTAAAACCGTCTTTTTGCTGAAAACGAGTCAGGGCACGAGGTTCTGTTGTGCGCGTGAGGGTGACGAGCGAGCCAAATGGGACGAGCTCGCCATTTGGGATTTTGACCGGAATATCCAGAAGCGCGCTGGGTGAGTCGCGTTGCTCGTCCTCCAGCATGGGAATGACACGATAGGCCCGGCCACGCTCGTCAAAGCGGGTAATATAGGCGGGTGAAACCATGAGACCCATCTGAGCGGATAAGTCGCCCAGACTCATGCCTAGATCTGCGAGACGCTCCTTGTCGATTTCATACTGGGCCTCGACGCGGTCAATTTTTATATCGGTTTCGACAAATAAGAAGTTACCCGATGACTGCGCTTCGTCGACAATACTGCGCGCCACTTTCAGCATGTTCTCGCTGCTGTCCGAGGAGGTAATAATGACCTCCACGTCGAAACGACCGGCTGATGGCAGCGACGCCTCCTCAAAGGGAATGGCCGAGACGATGGCTGAGTCTTTTATGCTTTGGTAGATCTCAAACACCATGTCTTTTACGGGTCGATCACGGTCTCCCGGAGGCACAAACTCTTGACCACCAAAGCCTCCCGTGGGCGTCACAATTTGCCACATGTACGAGGGCTCTGGTTTTTCGTCAAGCGTCGACACGACTTGATAAAAACCTTGCAAGGTCTCCGTCAGTGATGCCTCGGGCGCCGACTCGAACACAAGGCCTAGACTGCTTTGATCTTCGACTGGAGACAGCTCCTTGAGCGAAAACAGATACAGCGGTGCCGACAGTAGGGAGAAAAAGACGCTTGCGGTGATAAGTTGATAACGCCACCTCAGCGAGAAGTCGACCACACGCGAGTAGATTTCAGCTGTCCGGTCAAAGCGGCGATTAACCCACCGCGTGGTGACTGACTCGTGTCCTTGGTCTGGACACACCCAGGCACTCAAAATCGGCGATAGGGTCATTGCCACAAAGCCTGAAATCAAAACTGCGACGCCTAACGCAAAGGCAAATTCTCGGAACAACACGCCTGACAAGCCGGAGAGAAAGCCGATGGGTGCGTAAACAACAGCAAGCGTTGCAGTCATTGCCGTAATCGGCCCTAAAAGACGACGTGAGCTGGTGAGTGCCGCCTCGTATCGCGACATGCCTGAGCGTAAATTACGCGCCACGTTCTCAACCACCACGATGGCGTCATCAACCACCAGTCCAACCGATAGCACAATGGCCAATACAGTCAGCAGGTTGAACGAGAAGCCAATAACGGACATAGCGGCTACGGCGCCCAACAAAGAAATAGGAATTGTCATGAGCGGCACTAAGGCTGTCCTGAAGGAGCCCATAAGCGCCACGACGACGAAGCCGACGAGTAAAATAGTCTCGCCTAGAGTGATAACAATTTCGCGTAATGAGTCTCTCATGTAGTTCGAGATGTCGAACGCCATAAAGAGTTCTAGGTCGTCGGGGAGAATTTTATTGATCTCTTCGATTCGGTCGTAAAGCGCATCTGCAACAGCAATCTCGCTGGCACCCGGTGCTGCGTAAATGGGAAGGAAGACAACAATGTCTTGATCGTAACGACTGCGCATTTGCATCTCTTCAATGCCGAGCTCTATCCGAGCGACGTCACCGAGCCTAATTTCTGCCCCGTTCTCTGATCGAATGATCATGGACTGGAAGTCTTCGGCCGTGCGCGCCGTGGCGTCGGTTTTTAGCGTAATGCGTTGAGTTGCACTTTCGCTGGCGCCCAAGGCGCCAATAACATTATTGCTCTGAAGTGTGTCACGGACCTCGTGTGCGGTGACATTGAGCGCCGCCATTTTCCAGGCGTTCAGCCAAATACGCATGGCCGGCCGAACCCCACTGTTCTCCACCCGCTGCACGTTGGGGACCGACGTGAGTTGCGGAACGATGTCGCGCTGAACGATATCGGTCACCTCGCCTAGAGGCAGTGTTTCGGGGACCCTCACGGCGAGGTAGAAGCTGGCATAAGGACTGTCGGCACGACTGACCTCTATGAACGGGTCTTCCGCTCCGTCTGGAAGCTCAAGTCGAATTTGGCTCAGTCCTGAGGACAGTTCCGCAAGTGCATCGGTACTGTCTTCATTGAGTTTCATCCACGCTGTGACGATGCTTTCGCCCGAGGTGGTTGTCGATTCGACGTAATCGACGCCCGGTATTGCGTTTGCCACTCGTTCAATCGGTTCGGTCACAAACCCTTGTACCGATTCGGCGGTTGCTCCCGGGTAAGGCGTCATAATTTGGATCGACGAGCTCTTAATGACTGGAAATTGAAGCACCGGGATATCGATCGCGGAACGCAGACCCGCAAGGAGTAGTACGAGCGATACGACGATGGCAATAACAGGGCGCTTTACAAAAATATCGTTCCAGCGAGGGCGATCCTGATAGCTCGACATGTCTAATTTGCTCCGCTGTACAGCTGTGCCAGCACACCTTCGCCTAATTTGAAGGACCCTGTGGTGGCGTACAGCGCGCGGTCATCGAGCTCTGCAGTAAACAGTGCCTGGGTAGACGTCTCATCGATAAGACTGATGCGTTGCTGCCGAGCTCTAAAGGGGCGTTGCGCGTCCGCTTCAGCGTTTACAAGCTGGTAGACGTACGTTCCTTGCGTGTCCCAACGAATACTTGTTGGCGGCAAGGTGAAGACTTGCAGTGATTCACCGCTGGCCAGCTCGACCTGAACCAATTCACCGTGCTTGAGTGTGAGCCCTTGAGCTTGGGCACGAACGTCAAATGTTCGAGTGGCAGAATCAATCGAATCAGAGACTACAATGACGTTCGCGGTTCCCAAAAAGCCGCCGTCGAGATCAAAAAGGCGAGCGCTATCGCCGACGCGAATGTCGGCTAGGCCCTGAGGTACTTTAAAATCAATCCAGCGGTTGTCTCCCAAACCGGTGAACGCGGTCACAGTCTCGCCGGCGTCGAGCATGTCCCCAACGACCTGAGTGTAAATACCCATACGACCTGAGAACGGCGCACGGATCGTCATTCGGGTCAGTTGTGCATCGAGCGCTCTAATTTGTGCAGTGAGTGCACTCAGGCGCGCCTCTTGCACATCAATGTCGCCCTGAGCAATGAGCGATTGTTCCTTGAGTGCACGACTGCGACCTAGCTGCGTCATCACCAGATCGCGCTCTGCACCGAGCGCTTCTTGTTGGGCAATGATGTCGGCTGAAAACAGCTTGATGAGCGGTTCGCCCTTGGCAACGATGGCGCCAGGCGCATAAGGAAGCCCAATAATACGGCCACCAACCTCCGCGCTGATATCGACAAATTCGGGGCGCCTTACGGTCCCACCCAGCCGTCTTACTGGGGTGTGCACCTTTTGGTTAACACGCTGTGCCTCAACAACCTCGAAAGGCTCTGGAAAGGAGGCGCCGAATGCAATTGCAGCACTGATTTGCTGATATTTCACGGTCGCCAGAGCACCAGTAACTAAAAAGCAGCCGATCAACGTGACAAGCCAGGGCAATATTTTTCGCATCTAGATAAATCTCTTGAGCTTGCGGCCTTAATTAGCCTGGGAGGGGGGGACGTAGCCTTCGGCATGATCGTGCTCGGCACCACTGAAAAATAATTCCATTTGCTCCGACAGGTACTGGCGCGCATCTGGATCCATCATGTTGAGGTGCTTCTCATTGATCAGCATGGTCTGAAGTGCTTGCCAGTCGGCCCAGGCTCGCTTAGACACAGAGTCAAAAATGGCCTGGCCCTTTGCACCGGGTAACGGGGGTCTGTCGAGGCCTTCGAGGTCTGTCTGATAGCGTCTGCAGTGAACTGTTCGCATGGGACTCTCTTTTGTTTTTTAGTCAATCAGTGAGTTGAGCATTTTGAGTACAGGTGCTGGAAGCCCTAGGCTCAAAGCGTCGCGTAGTGTAAACCAGCCCCATTCTTGACCGTCAGCGATTCTCGCATTTGTGACATTAACGGGGCACCGGATGGGCGTGATCTCGAGCTTGAAGTGGCTGAATGTGTGGCTGTGGCGTGGTTGCGTCTGTGTGGGATCACGCAAGGTTAAGCCGTGAGCCGCGAGCCATTGTGTGAGCGATTCGTCTTCAGACAGCTCCGGGAAAGACCAAAGTCCACCCCATATACCTGTAGGTGCGCGTTTTTCGAGTAAAATCAGGTCCTGCGGGTCGACACACTGAATAAATACGGTCGACCTCTGCGGCGTCGTCTTCTTTGGTTTTTTCCCAGGGAAGTCAGAGACTCGGTCTTGAATGTGCGCTTGGCAGTCAGTATTCATAGGGCAGTCTACGCACCGCGGCTTCTTTTGGGTGCATAGGGTTGCACCTAAATCCATAATGCCTTGTGTGTAGTCGGCGGTTCGCTCTTTGGGCGTGTGGATTTCGGAAACCGCCCATAGCTGAGTAACAACGTCAGATTTTCCTGGCCATCCCTCAATCGCGTGATAGCGGGCAAGTACGCGCTTAACGTTGCCATCGAGAATGGGTGCCCAACCCTCGTGCCCCAGTGTCACGATGGCACCGGCTGTCGAGCGGCCTATGCCGGGCAGCGCCTCAAGCGCCTCAAGTGTGCTTGGAAACTTACCGGAATAGACGGCCACGACCATTTGAGCCGCCTTGTGCATGTTTCGGGCTCTGGCGTAGTAACCAAGGCCCGTCCAAAGACTCAGAACCTGATCGAGGGGTGCTTTGGCGAGATCGGACACGGTCGGAAATTCCGTCATAAACCGGGTGTAATACGGAATGACTGTTGAGACCTGTGTCTGCTGCAACATAATTTCAGAGACCCAGACGCGATAGGGCGTTTTTCCTTCTTGCCACGGCAGCGTTTTTCGACCGTGTTCGTCGAACCAGTCAAGAAGTCGGTTTGAGAATGTTGGGATCTGGGTCATAAGATGAGCTAATCGATGCTTTACTATACAATTCGGCGCCTAGTGTAGCGTCTCGGTACTGAAGCCGACCCAAGTTTAGGAAAAACAAATGGATAACGCTCAAACAGCACGGCGTGAAGCGACCGTTTCTCGTGACACGCTGGAGACCCAGATTACCGTATCGGTCTGTCTTGACGGATCGGGGAAGTCTGAATTTGATACCGGGTTGCCGTTCCTGGAGCACATGCTCGACCAAATCGCTCGCCATGGAATGATCGATCTGGCCATCACGGCCAATGGTGATTTGCACATTGATGCGCACCACACGGTTGAGGATATCGGTATTACATTGGGGCAAGCATTAGCTGAGGCGGTTGGCGATCGGCGAGGAATTCTCCGCTACGGTCACGCCTATGTTCCGCTCGACGAGGCGTTGTCGCGCGTTGTGATTGATTTTTCAGGTCGTCCTAGCCTTCACTACACTGTTCCGTTTACGCGCGCGGCTGTGGGTGATTTCGATGTCGATTTGTTCTCGGAGTTTTTCCACGGTCTTGTGAATCATGCGCAGTTAACACTGCACATTGATAACTTAAAAGGTGATAACAGCCATCACCAGGCCGAGACGGTTTTCAAGGCCTTTGGCCGTGCACTCAGAATGGCGGTATCGGCCGATGAGCGCGCACCTACGGCAATGCCCTCGACTAAAGGCGTGTTGTAGATCTATGGTGCAAACGGTTGCCGTTATTGATTACGGCATGGGTAATCTTCACTCTGTGGAAAGCGCGCTCAGACGAGCGGGCGCTGACGACGTCGTTGTCACTGCTGACCGAGCACGCATTTTAGAGGCTGACCGCGTCGTGTTTCCCGGAGTCGGTGCCATTCGCGATTGCATGAGTGAGTTTCGACGCTTGGGCTGCGACGTCACGCTGCAAAACGTCATCGAGCGCGAAACGCCCGTATTAGCTATTTGTGTTGGCATGCAATCGCTCATGACTCGTTCCGACGAGAATGGTGGTGTGACTTGTTTAGGCTTGATTGACGGTTGTGTGACACGCTTTCCCGCCAATCATAAAGACAGCGACGAGACACCCCTCAAGGTCCCACATATGGGCTGGAATCAGGTGTCTCAAGTCGTGGCTCACCCGCTATGGGCGGGCATAGCAAACCATGCGTATTTTTATTTTGTGCACAGTTTTTTTGTGCCTAAATCGGATTGCGACGCCGTGTTTGGAACCTTTGATTACGGGGTGCAGGGCTGTGCTGCCCTCGCACACAAGAATGTGTTTGCCACGCAGTTTCACCCCGAAAAGAGCCATGACAATGGTTTAAAGCTTCTTTCCAATTTCTTGAGGTGGGACGGTACATGCTAGTGATTCCAGCGATAGACCTAAAAGACGGGCAGTGTGTCCGTCTCCGCCAAGGTGTGATGGAGGACAGTACAGTGTTTTCCAACGACCCTGTGGCGACCGCCGAGCGCTGGGCGCAGGCCGCCGCGCGTCGTCTACACTTGGTCGACCTCAACGGCGCGTTCGCAGGGACGCCTAAGAATGCCGACGCCGTGAAGGCCATTACGGCCGCGCTGCCCAATCTTCCGGTTCAAATTGGGGGTGGTATCCGTGACTGCCAGACGATTGAGCACTACCTGAATGCGGGTGTGAGTTACGTCATTATCGGTACTGCGGCCGTAAAGAATCCTCAATTTGTTCGTGACGCCTGCGAGCGATTTCCCGGACACATCATTGTGGGCATTGATGCCAAGGCGGGTTACGTTGCCACGGACGGCTGGGCGCAGACGAGTGCCGTACGTGCCGTCGATCTGGCGCGTGATTTTCGTGATGTAGGCGTCGATGCGATTGTTTACACCGACATTGAGCGTGATGGAATGATGCAGGGCGTCAATATCTCTGCAACCGTAGAGCTCGCACAAAATGGCGGGCTCCCGGTGATTGCGTCTGGTGGCGTGACCAGTATTGACGATATTCAGGCCCTCGCTGACGTGGCTCATCAGGGCATTACCGGCGCAATTACCGGTCGTGCTATTTACGAGGGCACCTTGGACATTACCAAAGCGCAAGCGCTGGCTGACACCGTGAGTCTCGCCTAATGCCACTGGCAAAGCGCATTATTCCGTGCCTTGACGTTGATCAAGGGCGTGTCGTCAAAGGGGTCAACTTTGTAGGCATTCGAGACGCGGGCGATCCTGTTGAGATTGCGAAACGCTATAACGATGCGGGTGCCGACGAAATTACATTTCTCGATATTACGGCGACTCATGAGCAGCGTGACACAACTTATCGTACGGTTGAGCAAATCGCGTCGCAGGTATTTATTCCGCTAACGGTGGGTGGTGGCGTGAGGGCGGTTGACGATATTCGCCGATTACTGAATGCCGGTGCTGATAAAGTGAGTATCAACACGGCGGCTATTTTTAATCCGGAGTTGGTCAGAGAGTCCGCTGACCGATTTGGCTCACAGTGCATTGTTGTTGCCATGGACGTGAAACGCCTTGCGGACGGCTCAGGTCGCTACGAACTGTTCACGCACGGTGGGCGAAAACCGACGGGTCTGGAAGCGGTTGCCTGGGCACAAAAAATGGCGGACTACGGTGCTGGAGAGATTTTGCTCACCAGCATGGATAGAGACGGTACGAAAGATGGGTACGACCTTGCCATAACGCGTGCAATTTCTGATGCGGTCGCTGTCCCCGTGATCGCGTCAGGCGGTGTGGGTACGCTCGATCATCTTGTCGACGGCTTTAAGCAGGGGGGTGCTGACGCCGTTCTTGCTGCCAGCATCTTCCATTTTGGTACGTATACTGTGAGTCAAGCGAAAGACCACATTGCAAATGCTGGAATTAGGATGCGGCGCTAGTTAGTGCTTACTCCGGCCTCCATTTCCTGAGTTTGATGTGTTTCAAGACTTACCGTTGACCCGGCTTTGTCGTTCAGGTCTCGGTACACATTAATCCCCTTAAGCAGGGTGAAGGCTTCGTACAGTTGATTGTCTTCCTCGCGGAGACTCGCAATCACTTCAGTCTCTACTTCCTGTTCTATGCCCTCATTGACAAGACTGCCATTGAGGTCGGCTTCGCGCAGACGTCGCCCCTGTTCGAGACTCGTAAGACGTGCACGCTCGACAACGACGTCGGGAACAATACCGTCTTGCTGAATCGATCGCCCACTGGGGGTGTAGTACAACGACGTGGTCAGCTTGAGTGCCTTTGATTCAGACACGGGTAACACCGTTTGCACCGACCCTTTACCAAAGCTTTGCGTGCCCATGATCACCCCACGGCCACGATCTTGGAGCGCGCCCGCGACGATCTCCGAGGCGCTGGCTGAACCGCCGTTGACCAAAACCACGAGGGGAACCCCAGGGATCACCTCACCGGCTTCGGCATTGAAGGTGTTGACTGAGTCAGGGTGACGACCTTGGGTATAGACGACCAAGCCCCCGTCGAGAAAGTTACCGGCCATTTCCACACTGGCGTTCATGACGCCGCCGGGATTATTCCGAACATCTAAGACAATGCCGCGCACCTCGCCCTCGCTCAATGCCGACTCAAGGGCGGCAGTGACCTCTGCGCCAGAGTCTCGTTGAAATCGCGACACCCTGATTACCCAGTAACCGTCATCAAGCTCACGCGTGCGAACGCTCGGTACTTCAATAACACCGCGCGTGACGACCACATCGAAGGGCTGGCTTTCTCCGGCGCGACCGATTTCTAGTGTCACTTCAGTGCCTTTGGCGCCTCGCATGTACGTCGACGACTCGCTGGTGGACATGCCTTGCGTCGACGTACCGTCAATTTTTAAGATCACGTCACCCGCTTGCAGACCAGCCTCGATCGCCGGCGAGCCATCGATCGGCGTGACAATGGCGATGAAACCGCCTCGGTAGCCTATTTCGATACCCAGGCCGGTGAACTGACCATCGGTAGACTCCTGCAAATTTTCATAGTCGTCATCAGTGAGGTACGCGGAGTGCGGGTCGAGATTCGTCAGCATGCCTTTGACGGCCATTTCAAAAAGCTCAGCATCGGTGACCTCCTCGACATATCCGCGCCTGATCGCATCGAAGGTGTCGGCAAATAACTGAAGCTCTTTAAACGAGATACTCACAGAGGCGTCAGTCGCCTCGGTATCGGTCTCCGAGAGCGTCAACGCGCTGAGTGAGAGTATCGCTGCGCCAATAAGACTTCGGCTGATCCACTGTCGGAGCGCAAAAAATATGTCGGTCTGTTTGCTGCTTTTCATTCACTAACGCCTATCTAATCCAGTCTGCGGGATCCACGGGTATGCCTTGAGAGCGTATCTCAAAATACAATGCGGGTAACGTGGCCCCGCCACTTGAGCCCACACGGGCAATAACCTCGCCTGGCGCGACCCACTCACCGGTCTCTTTTAACAAACTTTCATTTTGACCGTAAAGGCTCATCCAACCGTCGCCGTGGTCGACAATGGTGAGTAAGCCCTGACCACGGAGCCAATCTGCATAGACAACTCGCCCAGAGTGTATTGAGCGAACAGTCGACCCTCGTTCTGCCGGAATCAGCCAACCCTGCCACCTCAGATCGCCTCGCGCTCGTTTCTGTCCGAAGCGAGTGCTGCTTGCCCCATCTAATGGCGCTCGTAATTTACGACCCAAAGTGCCAAAGTTTTCGAAACCGCCTCTTGCCGCGAGATTGGCCAGCCGAACCAAGAGTTCAGACAGAAGGGTGTTTAGTCGTGTGCCATCAGCCTTCAAAGCCTGTATTTGCGCGCCGTCACGTTTGAGTGAGACCGATAACGCCGTAATCACATTGCGCTGTTTGGTGCGTTCAGACACTAATTGTTGCTGTTCCTGCGACAGTGCTGCTCTCGCGTTACGTTGTGCCACTTGCTGCGCTGCCAATTTCACGCGATTTTCGTCAAGTGCGGCTACGGTGCTTTTAAAGGCATCAATGTTTTTGAGTTGATCAGCGAGTAAGAGATCGAAGTAAGCGAGGTGGCGTGTGGTCTCCTGCGGGGAGCCATCACCAAAGATAATTTTTAGATCGCCCCCTTGCTTAAGAACTGAAAATGCACCCAATGCATTTTCCAATAAGTTGGATAGTCGAATTATGTTTCGTTCTAGTGCCGTTCCCTGTGCATCAAGCTCGTTGATTTGCCGCTGTCGGGCGTTAATGTTCTCCTTCGCTCGTCGCAACGCCTCGTTGGCGCGGCCAATCGCTTTGTCGGTTTGCTTAAGCGTGTTTTGGAGTTCGTTGCGCTCTTTGGACTGGGACGTCACCAGTTGCGTGAGCGTCGCAATTTCGCGATTGACCTGTTCAATCGCGGCCCTTGCTTCGGCTTCGGTTTGAGGTGCGACGGGGTCGGCGCTTGTCGTGTGCGACGTCATGCCGCAATAAAGGGCGGTCGCAATAATGAGCCATGCGGGTTTCACGTCGCAGACTCAGCGCGTGAGGAGCGAGGAGCCGGTCATAGCGTCTGGCTTTGAAATCCGCATGAGGTCAAGCACGGTCGGTGCAATGTCGGCCAGGACGCCCGGAGATGTACCGAAGTGGCGCGCCTTATGACCAATGTAAAAGAGCGGTACAGGCCTTGTTGTGTGCTGAGTATGCGGTTGCTCGGTTGTGTGATCGTGCATTTGCTCACAGTTGCCATGATCAGCCGTGATGAGTGCCTGGCCTCCGGCCGCGAGGACCGCCTCTTCGACACGGGCTATACAACGATCGAGTGTTTCGACGGCGCTTACCGCGGCCTGAAAATCACCGGTATGGCCGACCATGTCGCCGTTAGCAAAATTGACGACAATGAGCTCGTGTGAACCGGTCTTAAGACTCGTGATGATGGCGTCAGTGACTTGGTCGGCCGACATTTCGGGTTGCAGGTCGTAGGTTGCAACGTCCGGAGAGGGAATCAGAATTCGTTCTTCACCGGTAAAAAGTGCTTCTCTGCCGCCGCTGAAGAAAAACGTGACGTGCGCATATTTCTCGGTCTCGGCAATACGCGCCTGTCGAAGCCCTGCCGTTGCGACGACCTCACCGAGTGTCTCGCTAATGACATCGGGCTCGAACGCCACCGAGGCATTGACCGTTTCATAATATTCGGTCGTCGCAACCAGTTTAATCTTTGGTACAGACTGCCTTTCAAAGCCGGCAAAGGATGTCTCGGTGAGTGCCTGCGTGAGTTGCCGAGCTCGATCTGCGCGAAAATTCATAAACAGGACCGTGTCCCCGTCCGCCATTTCGACAGTGCTGCCGATCTTTGTGGGGCTGACGAACTCATCATTCTCTTCCCGAGCGTAGGCGGCGGCCAGCGCATCCGCCGTTGATTCACTGCGATAAAGACTCTCGCCCTGGGTGACCAGATGATAGGCCGGCTCCATTCGTGACCAGCGAGTGTCTCGATCCATCGCGAAGTACCGTCCTTGCACGGTGGCGACTCGACCAACGCCCAGTTCTTCAAAAACCTGATCAGCGTGCTTGAGCGAGGATGCCGCGCTGCGTGGCGGCATGTCTCGGCCGTCCAAGAACGCATGCAAGTAAATACGTGTTGCACCGCGTGCGTGCGCGAGTCGCAGTGCCGCAAAAATATGTTCCTCGTGGCTGTGAACACCGCCGGGCGACAAGAGGCCCATCACATGAATCGCGCCGCCTGCAGACACAGCCGAATCGATGGCCGCTGTATATGCCGTATTGGTATTAAACGAGCCGTCTTTGATGGCCTGATCAATGCGCGTAATACTTTGATAGATAATGCGTCCAGACCCTAAGCTCATGTGACCAACCTCGGAATTTCCCATTTGTCCGTCGGGTAGCCCGACGTCCAAGCCTGATCCCGAAACCAGCGTCGATTCTCCCTGGTCCCACAGTCGATCGAAGGTTGGCGTGTTTGCGTGGAAGATCGCATTGTTGTCTGGCTCCTCTCGGAAGCCGAACCCGTCTAAAATAACGAGTACCGTTGGCGAGAAAGGACTAGAAGACGATGACATAGGAATCCCTCAGGTAGAGACCACGAGTTTAGCCTGATGATTGTTACAGATCACCCTGTTGTCTGGTGATTGTGCTACTGGAGAGCCCTCTTTGAAGCACGTATACTCTCGCCTTTTCCTAGGTGCCCAATATGGGCAGAGAGCAAAACAGTGTCTTTTAGCCAATTTCTTATTTTTATTTCCGAGCAGTGGCTTTTGGTTTTTGCGCTTTTACTGTCGCTTAACCTTCTCCTGTTTACGGAGTCACGCAAAGCGGGCCCGGCTTTGAGCCCTCAGCAGGCGATTAATGTGACGAATAAGAGCGGCGGTATCTTTTTGGATGTTCGAGACGCTAAAGACTTTAAAGGTGCTCACATTTCAAAAGCCGTCAATATACCCACGGCCAACTTGAAAGGCCGTATGGGTGAGCTTGAAGCGTATAAAGAGAAGCCGGTTATTGTTGTGTGTCGCATGGGCACGAGTGCGTCGGCGGCGGTTAAACAGCTTCGTGCCGCCGGGTTTTCGCAGGCCCAGCGCATGGCGGGTGGTATGATGACGTGGGATGAACAGCGTTTGCCAGTGACGAAGAAATGAAAACTGTAACCCTGTACACCACGCAGTGGTGCCCTTTTTGTCTTCGAGCCAAAAGCCTGTTGGCCAGTAAGGGCGTTGAGTTTGATGAGATTCCTGTTGACGGCAACCCCTCGCTGCGAGCCGAAATGGCAGCAATGGCGGGCGCAACAAGCGTCCCTCAGATATGGATAGGTGACCAATACGTCGGAGGATGTGACGAGCTGTATAGTCTCGAACGTCGGCAACAGTTAGATTCAATGCTTCGGGTCGAAGCACCCTAATAAATCGGATAGAGGAGTAACCGCGATGGCGGATGAGCAATCTCAAGCTGCAGGTGCAGCTGAAGAAGAGCAGGTACAGCAGCAATTCACGATGCAACGTATTTATGCGAAAGACGTGTCTTTTGAGTCACCTGCTTCGCCGGATATTTTCCGTCAGAATTGGCAGCCAAACGTCAATGTTGATTTGAACACTAAGTCATCAGCAGTGGACGAGACGGGCAATCACGAGGTCGTTCTGACCATTACCGTGACGGCAAAGATCGAGGAAAAGAGTGCGTTTTTGGTGGAAGTTCAGCAGGCGGGTATTTTCTTCACGTCGGGAATTGATGCCGAGTCGCTCAAGCAGATCTTGGCCACGGTGGCCCCGAACATTTTGTTCCCGTATGCGCGTGAAGCGATTGATAACTTAGTGGTCAAGGGTGGCTTCCCGCCACTGATGTTGGCGCCGGTTAACTTTGACGCCCTATACCGTCAGGCAATGGAGCAACAAGCGGCGGGCGGTGAACTCCCCGCGGACAGCGCAACGCATTAAGATTTTTGGCTGAGTTTGCGGGTCAGGGTATTCCTTCCCCAGCCCAAGAGCTCGGCCGCTTCCGCTTTCCTGCCTGCGGTGTGTTCCAGCGCCGCATCCATCATAATGGCTTCGATGCGCGGCATTGCGTGCTTGAGTACATTGTCCTCGCCTGCCAGTAGTTTCGCTCTGACCCAATCCGACAGCTGTTTTTCCCAAGACGACCCACCTTGGCTCTCAGTCTCAGCGCCCACGTTGAGCTCTGGCGGAAGGTCATTGATGAGTATGGTATTGCCGGCCGCCATGACGGTCAGCCAGCGACAAGTATTCTCCAGCTGTCGCACATTTCCGGGCCAATCAAGCGCACTCAGGTACTCGCAAACTTGTGGAGAAACTTCTTTGGTCGGGACTCCCAGTTCGGCGGCGGCCCTTGATAAAAAGTGATTGAGCAAGGAGGGAATATCTTCGCTGCGATCGGCGAGGCGCGGGACGTTAATACCAATGACGTTTAGCCGATGGTACAAATCTTCGCGGAAGTTCCCATTAGTGACAAGCTGTCTCAGGTCTTGATGTGTTGCGGCAATGACACGGACGTCTGTTTTAATGGCAGTGGTGCCTCCCACCCGATAAAACTCACTTTCTGCAAGGACTCTGAGTAGCCGAGTCTGCGTCTCGTGCGGCATATCACCAATCTCATCCAAAAACAGGGTGCCACCACTGGCCTGCTCAAAGCGCCCTTCGCGTTTTCCTGCCGCACCGGTAAAGGATCCTTTTTCATGACCAAATAGCTCTGACTCCATAAGGTCTTTCGGAATGGCTGCCATGTTGAGTGCGACGAAGGGCGCGGTCGCTCGGGGACTGTGTCGATGCAATGCTCGGGCGACTAATTCCTTGCCGGATCCAGATTGGCCACTGATTAACACGGTAATGGAGCTCTGCGACAGGCGCCCTATGGCGCGAAAGACTTCTTGCATCGCCGGCGCATTGCCAATGATTTCCTTGCCGCCAGATTCGGGCGCGTTTGCATCATTAAGTGACTTGTTGGTGTGTGCAAGCGCACGTGTTGCCACTTCGATCATTTCGTCGATATCGAAGGGCTTTGGAAGATATTCGAACGCGCCTGACTCGTAAGACGTGACGGCACTGTCGAGGTCTGAGTGCGCTGTGGTGATAATCACGGGAATATCGGGCGCCGTTGTTTTGAGCTCCGCCAGCAGCGCGAGGCCATCCATGCCCGGCATCCGAATGTCGCTAATGATGGCTTTCGGTGAGTCGTGTTCTAGCGCGCTTAGCAAATTTGCAGCACATTCAAATGTTCTACAGGGTATTTCCTCACCTGAAAGCGCTTTTTCGATGACCCAGCGTATGGAGCTGTCGTCATCAACCACCCAAATTTCGTTGGTGTCCGTCATGTTATTGCTCCATGGGTAACAAGAGGGTGAAGCAGGTATTGCCAGGCTGGCTGATGGCCTGAATAACACCCCCGTGTCGCGTCAGTATGAGTTGTGCAATGGATAGACCAAGGCCCGAACCCTCGGGTCGTGAGGTCACCATGGGCAAGAAAATAGATGTCATTAAATCGTCTGGAATGCCAGGTCCGTCGTCAATAATATCGATGGCACAGACAAGTTTGTGGCGCTGCCCGTTCAGTGTGAACTGACGCCTGCTGCGTGTTTTGATGGTGATTTGAGAGCCTGCCTCGGCAGCTTCTAGTGCGTTCCGAACGATGTTGAGGATGGCTTGAGTCAACTGATCTGAGTCTGCCAAAAATTCGGGCAGGCTCGGGTCGTAATCTCGAGTCACCTTGACACTGTCGAGCGCCTCGGCCTCGATCAGTTGGCGGACCCGCTCTGTGACCTCGTGAATGTTAATTGACCGTTTATCCAAAGACTCTCGGGGCCCTAACATTCGATCAACGAGTGCTTGAAGACGATCGACTTCGGAAATAATGATGTTGGCGTATTCGTCGAGCTCGCGGTCTTCAAACTTCCGGGCCATTAACTGGGCGGCACCTCGAATACCGCCCAGCGGATTTTTTACCTCGTGCGCCATGCCCTTCACCACATGTTGCAGTCGCTGCTGCGCCTCGCGAAGATTTTCCGTCTCGCTGATTGCGCGCGCGCGATCAAGTGCTGATATTTCGAGCAATATGCGCGAGTCTCTGTCGTAATTCAGCGGCGTAATGATGACGTCGACAGTGATGTCTCGCCCGGTCTTGAGCGACAGTTTTAAGTCACGACTCACTGCGGGTAGTCGCGTGCGCACGACGTTGGCGAGTGTGTGGTGCCAATCAATAGCACCATCGCCCACTACCCGAGCCAGTTCCTCAAACCGGCTACCGGTGGCCCGTTGCGAAGACGTTTCAAGTAAGACTTGAGCCGCTTGATTTACCATATCGACGACGCCGTGCTCATCGATCAGCACAATGCAGGTCGTTAGCGAATCAAGATCAAAGCTAGGTCTTGGTGTCATCACGCCGATCTCAACGTGCTGAAGGTCGTAAAACGAACACGGTTATGGGTGCTGATGAATCCAAAACTTGTCCCGATGAGGACACGAGTCGCACCTCGAGCTTGTGTGTCCCTCGCGTTACGTAGGTGAGTGTCCACTGGGGTGTTTTCTGGGGGGGGGCGACACGCGTACCGTCCAAGTACAGCGCTACAAATTCCTCTTCTTTAAGGGGGGGTTGTATGTTTGCCAACACGTCAAAAATACCCGGACCCATTGGAATAGTGGCGTTATCAAGTGGTGCGGTGATGGCCAGTATTGACGGATTGACGGGGGCTTTATTGTTCTCGTTGAGCTGGCGCTCGGGAACCTCAATCGAGGGCATGCGATTGGTGTGTGCGGGAAGCTCAATGCGTTCGTCGGACGTTGATTTTTCTTTAGGCGGTGTGTCACTAAAGGTCACAACACCGTTTTTATCGACCGATTTGTAGATATCGGCTGACATTGCGGGCATGCCCACAAGGGAGATGATGCCTATTAAAGGCACCAGCACGTTTATTCGCATCGATTTTGTCATCATGCTTGTTACGCCTTTTGCACCATGGTGGTGCAACTTTCCCCTGATTTTGGATGTTTGCCAAATTTGGAGCCAAAAAAAAGCCCGCGCTGTGCTGCGGGCCCTCGTTTTGTTGGGGTCACAGCGAGTAGTACATATCGAACTCAATGGGGTGAGTTGTCATATTCAAACGCTCGACCTCAGAGCGTTTGAGCTCGATGTAGCCGTCGATCATGTCGTTAGTAAATACACCACCAGCGGTTAAAAACTCACGGTCAGCGTCAAGTGCGTCCAGCGCCATTTCGAGTGTCGACGCAACCGTTGGAATCTCGGCCGCTTCCTCAGGAGGAAGGTCATAAAGATCCTTGTCCGCGGCCTCTCCTGGGTGAATCTTGTTTTGAATGCCGTCAAGACCGGCCATTAGCATTGCCGCAAAACATAAGTATGGGTTCGCAGTCGGATCGCCGAAACGAACTTCGATACGCTTGCCTTTTGGCGATGGCTCATAGGGAATACGAATCGATGCCGATCGGTTGCGGGCAGAGTAGGCCAGCATGACGGGTGCCTCGAATCCAGGTACCAGGCGCTTGTAGCTGTTGGTCGAAGCATTCGCAAATGCGTTGAGGGCTCGCGCGTGCTTAATGGTGCCGCCAATGTAGTAAAGGGCCGCTTCTGATAGACCAGCATACTCATCGCCTGCGAACGTGTTATCACCGTTTTTGGCAATGCTTTGGTGAACGTGCATACCGGAACCGTTGTCACCGACTAAAGGCTTGGGCATGAAGGTCGCTGTTTTCCCGTACGCGTGAGCCACATTGTGTACGCAGTACTTCAAAATCTGCACTTCGTCTGCCTTCGCAACAAGGGTGTTAAACCGAATGCCGATCTCACACTGCCCAGCGGTGCCGACTTCGTGGTGGTGTACTTCAACATCGAGACCCATCTGCTCCATCGCAGTACACATTGCGGCGCGAATGTCATGAAGTGAATCGACGGGTGGGACGGGGAAATAACCGCCTTTGACGCCAGGTCTGTGGCCTGTGTTGCCCTCGTCAAAGCTATCATTGGAGGCCCAAGCGGCTTCTTCTGAATTAATGGCGTAGCTTGCACCCTGCATTTCGACCTTAAACTTTACGTCGTCGAACACAAAGAATTCGGGTTCGGGACCAAAAAATGCGGTATCGCCCAATCCTGTGGACGTGAGGTAGGCTTCAGCACGCTTTGCGACACTGCGTGGGTCGCGCTCGTAGCCCTGCATGGTAGACGGCTCAACCACGTCGCACCGCAAAATGATCGTTGCGTCGTCTGTGAATGGATCAATAACAGACGTGCTGTCGTCGGGCATGAGGATCATGTCGGACTCGTTAATACCCTTCCAGCCCGCGATCGACGAGCCATCAAACATCTTGCCGTCTTCGAAAAAGTCTTCATCGACTTGAGTGGCGGGAATACTGACGTGCTGCTCTTTACCGCGCGTGTCGGTAAAGCGCAGGTCTACCCAGCGAATATCGTTGTCTTTGATCAAATTGAGCGTGCGCTCTGACATGTAAGCCTCCTAAGGACTGTTTAACCCGATCTACTCGGTCTGTGTTTGCGTACATCAGCGCGTGATGCACCATTGCCGATTAATAATAGCAAACTGCGTGCCAGCATAGGTAATTCCTTGATTTGTTTACAAGCAGTTGATTTATATGATTATTATTTATTTTCGGGAACCCACTATACCGATCATGCGCACTTAGTTGGTGCGCCCCGTTTTATGCCGCACTTTTTTGGTGCGCAAAGATCTTCTTTTGGGCACGCAAGACGGCAGAATTACCGAATCGATTCTGCACGTGTCTGTGGTAAAGTCCGCGCGCCCCGCCACCCTACCCAATAGAGTACTTAGAAGTGATTGAGAATCTTCGAAACATTGCGATCATCGCGCACGTTGACCACGGCAAGACCACCTTGGTGGACTGTCTTCTTCAGCAATCGGGAACGCTTGACCGGAAGAGTCAGGGGGCAGAGCGAGTGATGGACTCTAACGATCAGGAGCGCGAGCGTGGAATTACCATCTTGGCGAAGAATACAGCCATTCGATGGAACGATTATCGAATTAACATTGTCGATACCCCGGGACACGCTGACTTCGGTGGCGAAGTTGAGCGGGTGCTCTCTATGGTGGACAGTGTTTTACTCATCGTTGATGCGGTCGATGGACCGATGCCGCAAACGCGCTTTGTCACGTCAAAGGCGTTTGAGCGCGGCCTAAACCCTATTGTTGTGGTGAATAAGGTTGATCGCCCCGGGGCGCGGCCTGATTGGGTTATTGATCAAGTGTTCGATCTATTTGACTCGCTGGGTGCGACTGAGGAGCAGCTGGACTTTCCTGTCATGTACGCCTCGGCCCTAAACGGGGTTGCGGGGGACGACCCTGAGAAAATGTCAGATGACATGGAGCCGCTGTTCCAAATGATCATCGATCACGTTTCGTCGCCGCGCGTAAACTCTGACGGCCCCTTCCAGATGCAAATTTCTGCGCTGGACTACAGCAGTTACGTGGGCGTGATCGGCGTGGGTAGAATCACCCGCGGCAAGCTGACTCCGAATACGCAGGTCTCGGTCGTGGATCGCGATGCGACAACGCGTAACGGGAAAATCCTCCAGGTCATGGGTTACCACGGACTTGAGCGTGTCGAAGTGGATGTCGCCGAAGCGGGTGATATTGTTTGTGTCACTGGGATTGATGCGCTGAATATTTCGGACACACTGTGCAACCCTGACGCGCCCGAGAATCTTCCGCCGCTGTCGGTTGATGAGCCCACGGTCAGCATGACGTTCCAAGTTAATGACTCACCCTTTGCTGGAAAAGAAGGCAAGTACGTCACCTCGCGAAATATCAAAGAACGTCTCGATCGAGAATTGATTCATAACGTCGCCTTGCGCGTCGAGCAAGGCGACAGCCCGGACAAGTTCGTCGTCTCTGGACGCGGTGAATTGCACTTGTCCGTATTGATTGAAAGCATGCGTCGTGAAGGCTTCGAACTGGGGGTTTCACGCCCTGAGGTCATCCAAAAGGAAATTGACGGGAACCTCTGTGAGCCCTACGAACAGCTTGTGATCGACTGCGAAACGCAGCACCAAGGCGGTGTCATGGAGGAGCTGGGACAGCGTCGAGCAGAAATGAAGAATATGGTGCAAGACACCAGCGGTCGAGTGCGGCTTGAGTTTATTGTGCCCGCACGAGGCCTGATTGGCTTTCGGTCGCTGTTTATGACGCTGACATCGGGCAGCGGCATTATGACGCACATATTTGATCACTATGGTCCCGTGAGCAAAGCGGAGTTGGCGCAGCGCAACAACGGCGTTCTTGTTTCAATGGTAAAAGGCAAAACGTTGGCGTATGCCCTGTTTACCTTACAAGATCGTGGACGTCTGTTTATCCAAGCCAATGTCGACGTTTACGAAGGGCAGATCGTCGGCCTGCACAGCCGAAGCAACGACCTTGTTGTTAATCCAACGAAGGCAAAACAGCTAACAAACGTGCGTGCGTCGGGGACCGATGAGGCGTTAATTTTGACGACACCGGTACTGCACACCTTAGAGCAGGCGCTGGAGTTCATTGACTCCGACGAGCTGGTCGAGGTGACTCCTGATAGCATCAGACTGCGTAAAAAGTTGCTGTTGGAGCACGAGCGTAAGCGCGCTTCTCGAGCGGCTTAAGCCCCGGGTTTTAACATTTCAAAATGAGGTATGTCGTCTTCCATATAAGGACCGTGAACGGTCTTGAAGCCGAGTGCCTCATAAAATCCTTTTAAGTAAGCCTGACCGCTGATGCGTATGCCGCTATTCCAGCGAGATTCGCAAAAATTGATGCCCACCTCCATGAGTTCGACGCCTCGTTTTTGTCCTCGTAGCGCGGTGGGGACGACAACTCGTCCGATCGAACACTCGTCGTAACTCACGCCTGGCGGCACGACACGCATCAGGGCGACCAATTCATCACCTAGGTGACCGGTTAAATGCCAGCAGAGAGGGTCTTTGGGATCGGGGTCCTGGTAAGCGCACTCTTGTTCCACGACAAACACCTGAGACCGCAGCGCGAGGACTTCGTGCCAAGCGGCTGCCGACATCGTATCGAAGTGGCGCCATCGCCATTTAATGTGTTCCATGCTTGCGTCGCTGCTGTAAGATAATCGATGCGTGCAAAGGCTATCACGAGCGAGCCTTGCGCACTCCACATTGGAACGAATTGTTCGAAAAGGTGATCAAGGTTTTATGTCTGACCTCTTTAATGCCCCGCCCTCAACTGAAACGTTATCGCTGAGAGACTACGCCGAAAAAGCGTATCTTGATTACTCGATGTACGTCATTCTCGATCGGGCTTTGCCGCACGTGGGTGATGGCTTAAAGCCAGTGCAGCGCCGAATTGTCTACGCCATGAGTGAGCTTGGGCTCAAGTCATCTGCGAAGTACAAGAAGTCGGCGCGAACGGTCGGTGACGTGATTGGTAAGTTCCACCCGCACGGCGACAGTGCCGCTTATGAGGCTATGGTGTTGATGGCCCAGGATTTTTCCTACCGCCACCCGCTCATCGACGGCCAGGGCAACTGGGGTTCAGCAGACGACCCCAAATCGTTTGCCGCCATGCGTTACACCGAGTCCAAGCTAACGAAATACGCCGACGTATTGCTGAGCGAACTCGGTCAAGGCACGGTTGATTGGCAGCCTAATTTTGACGGCAGTATGGACGAGCCTGTTGTGCTACCTGCACAGGTCCCCAATTTATTGCTCAACGGTACGACCGGCATTGCTGTCGGTATGGCGACCGATATTCCCCCACACAACCTGCGGGAGGTGGTCAACGCGACCATTCACTTGCTGGATCATCCAGAGGCGACAGTGGACGCCTTGTGTGGACACATTCAAGCGCCTGATTTCCCCACGGATGCTGAGATTATTACGCCGGCCGAAGAGATTCGTAATATTTACCGGTCTGGTCGTGGCAGCGTGCGGATGCGAGCGGCGTGGCGTACAGAGGACGGCGCGGTGGTCCTTCACGCGCTCCCTTTTCAGGTCTCTGGATCAAAAGTACTGGAACAGATTGCCGCTCAAATGCAGGCTAAAAAATTGCCGATGGTGTCAGATCTGCGCGATGAGTCAGATCACGAACATCCAACGCGATTAGTCATCGTGCCGCGCTCTAACCGAGTTGATCTCGATGCGATGATGAGCCACATCTTTGCCACGACAGACTTGGAGCGATCTTATCGTGTGAATCTCAATGTGATTGGGATGAACGGTCGCCCGGGTGTGCGATCGCTTGATCAGCTGCTCAGAGACTGGATTAAATTCCGGCGTCTAACCGTGCGTAGGCGACTCGAGTACCGGCTGGAGAAAGTGTTAAAGCGACTGCACATCCTCGAAGGGTACCTGGTTGCGTACCTTAACCTTGATGAGGTCATTCGCATTATTCGTGAAGAAGACGCGCCCAAGCAGGAACTGATGGCACGTTTTACGTTATCGGAGATCCAAGCGGACGCTATTTTAGACTTGAAGCTACGTAATCTTGCCAAGCTTGAGGAGATGAAAATTCGGGGTGAACAGTCTGAGCTCAACAGCGAGCGCGATTCGCTGCAAACGACACTTGGCAGCGAGGACTTGATGACCCAGTTGATCCGTGGAGAGTTGGTTGCGATTGTCAGCGAATACGGTGATGAGCGGCGCTCTCGGTTAGTGAGAGTCGAAGAGGCAAAAGCCTTCTCTGAGCTTGAGTTGACCAGTGCAGATCCAATGACCGTGGTGGTTTCTGAGAAAGGTTGGATAAGGGCGGCTAAAGGGCATGACATTGATCCTGAAAGCCTGAACTACAAGTCCGGTGACGCCTACAAATTTTCAGCCTTGGGTCGAAGTAATCAGACCACAGTGGTCTTTGATTCGACGGGGCGAGCCTATTCGCTACCGACGCATCAGTTGCCGTCAGCCCGAGGTCAAGGTGAGCCATTGACGGGAAGGATTTCGCCGCCGTCGGGTGCCACGTTTGAGGGGCTCATGACGGGTGCCGAGGATCAGAAGTTTCTGCTGGCCAGTGATGCCGGCTACGGATTTGTGGCTAAGTTTGGCGCGCTTGTGGCGAAAAACAAAGCAGGTAAGGCAGTATTGAGTCTCCCAAAGGGTGCACAGGTTATACCACCCGTCACTGTGCTTGACCGCGACAATTTGTTGGTGGCTGCGGCGACTTCTGAAGGTCGTTTGTTGGTCTTCCCACTGGCGGATCTCCCTGAGCTGGCAAAGGGGAAGGGCAACAAAATCATCGGAATTCCTTCGGCCCGAGCGCAAGCGCGAGAAGAGATACTGGTGGGTCTTTTAGTGTTTGGCGACGGTGATGTTGTGCAGGTGAATTCGGGTCGTCAACACTTGAAGTTGAAGCTATCAGATCTTGAAAACTACCGTGGCGAGCGCGGTAGACGGGGCAATAGGCTGCCCAAGGGATTCCAAAAGGTTAGCGGTCTGACGATTGCCACGCCTTAAAAGGGAAGGTCTGTCTGTTCGCCCACGTCTGGGAACAGACGGCGTTGTAAGAGCTTGCTTTGTTTGTCGAGTTCCGCGACGACGTCGACTGAGGGAGTCCCCAGGTGCGTATCGCCATCGGCTGTTTCAATCAGCTCGAAGAGCGCGCAAACGTCCTCATGACCTTGAAGCGATCGGGAAACCTTCACCAATGATCCTGCTCGCTGTGCCGCGTGCAGCGTTTCATCGATAACCGACTGCGTATAAAGTGCCGCGTAGGCGGACTTCTGCTCGCCCCGGCTCAGGTCGCTCCGGCCAATGCCAATCCCCCCAACAAATTTTAGTCGCTGACTGCGCTCTGCTACCACCAGAAGGTGTTGCAATAGCACCGCTGAAATCGCCGCTCGAGCTTCCGGTGATACGCCGTTGTGGCGACCTTCGAAGAACAGGGACAGGCTTTGCGGGCGTGAGGACTGCAGATCGCCTTTGAGCAACTGGCCTACGGTTTTTAAAAGGGTCTCATAAATGCCGACATAGTGGACCAGTGCGTTCTCATCGAGGGTATCGAGATAGCGGCCGATGTGGTCGAGACTGAGTGTGGTCACAGCCATCGATTGCACGGCTGATTCATCGAGGCTGTCGTCTTCTGATGACATCATTGTGTCCAGCGGGAGCGCATCCAGTGCTTTTTCTAATTGCCCCATGGGGTCAGTAGACCCGGTGGACAGATCGACATTAGAGACACGATTGAGCATCACTCTCAGCCGGTGCTGCTGCTGGCGTGACAGTGATCCAAAGAGCGCGTAGATAGAGACGGCTAAAACTGCGTTAAGCCCACTGATTGTCCAGCTCAGTGACGTGGTTGATCCAATGTCTCCAAGACTGATGCTGAGCGTGCCCGCGAGATCGGGTCCGATTTTAAGTGGTGTGCTGTAAAAATAGTGATCCTCGCCGAAGAGACCGACACTGGCCACTAATTGACTTTCGACATCGGTCACGGCGGCACCGAAGACTACGTCTGAGGCAATGAGACGATTCAGTTCGCTAGTGACTGTCAGCATGTCACCAGAAGCAATCAATCCAGACGCCCGTGATGCCGTGGCGCTTAAAATGGCTTGTGCGTAGGTTTCCCTGGCTTGCGTATCGACGTAAGCCTTCGATGCTAAAGTAAGGTTCAATGCGATTTGGCCCGCGATAAAAACACCAACAGCAGCCACTAAGCCGGTTTTTTGGCCAAAACCTAAACGCTCCCAAAAGACCACGACTTTTTGCTCCTTTTGACCTGCTTTGTCGGTTCTGGCGTGCCGACGTTTACCCAAACTCAGGGTATCATGATCGTTCTTAAAGCGACTCCCTAAGTGCTGATGTACATAACGATTTTAGCAAGTCAGTCGACAATGCCTCCTTTGAAATCCTTGGATGCGTTTCTTGCAGCTCACCGCATTCAGGTGCTCAGCAAAGAGGTACTGCCGGTTCCTCGTACGCTGACAGATCGTCGGTGCGCAGAGGGCTGGGTTCTTGATGCTATTGGTCAAGACTCGCTTGCTTGCGCGTTTTCGACGGTTGGGCTGGACGACGGGGTCGACGTCAACGCCCAGCTTCCTTCTGAGAGGCTCGCTGACATTAAGTTGGCGGTGTTTGATATGGACTCTACGCTGATTGAATGTGAGGTGATCGACGAGCTGGCTCGCCGTGCGGGCATTGGTGCCGCGGTCTCGCGCATTACCGAGCGGGCAATGTGTGGAGAGCTCGATTTTAATCAGAGTTTTACAGAGCGCCTGTCACTGCTTAAAGACTTAGATTCTGCGGTGATTAATGACATCGCCGCAGACCTTCCATTCTCAGAGGGCGGAAAAGAGCTGATGCTCACGCTCAAGGCGAGAGGCATCAAAACGGTGATTCTTTCGGGTGGGTTTCGGGTGTTTGCCGAGCGTGTCGCCGCTGAGCTTAGTATGGATGACGTGTACGCCAATACATTGGATGTAGAGGCGGGGGTGCTGACCGGGCGTGTGGTCGCACCTATTGTGAACGCAGAATTCAAAGCGACGACACTCAAGGCCTTGGCCCGCACGATGGGGATTGGATTAAACCAAACATTGGCCGTCGGCGACGGTGCTAATGATCTTAAGATGCTCAGCGCTGCAGGCATTGGTATTGCGTTCAGAGCCAAGCCCCTTGTGAGGGCACAGGCGCGCTATCAACTCTCCCATGTGGGCCTTGACGGCGTACTTTACTTAATGGGCAGTAAAGGCTCTAAGCCTTGAGTGCGACTCGCGGATCGACCGGTCTCTAAGGTATGATCGGTCTACTATTTATACCGCGAGGTTGATATTTCATGCCCAACTTTTCTACCAACGAATTCAAGCCGGGTCTGAAGGTGATGATGGATAACGAGCCGTGCTCTATTTTAGAGAACGAGTACGTGAAACCCGGTAAAGGTCAGGCGTTCAATCGAGTGAAACTGCGCAACTTGCGGTCAGGTCGTGTCTTGGAGAAGACCTTCAAGTCGGGTGACTCGCTGGAAGGGGCCGATGTATTAGACATTGACCTTGAGTACTCGTACACCGATGGCGAGTTCTGGTATTTCATGGACCCGAATACGTTTGAGCAGCATTCTGCCGACCAAGCGGCTATTAGCGATGCGCAAAAGTGGTTAAAAGAGCAAGAGCGGTACGAAGTCACCTTGTTCAATGGCGCACCACTGGTCGTCACCCCCCCTAATTTTATTGAGCTTGAGATTACCGAGACGGATCCGGGTCTGAAGGGCGATACAGCGCAAGGTGGGAGTAAACCGGCCACCCTGACGACGGGCGCTGTCGTTCGAGTGCCACTGTTCCTTTCTGAGGGTGAAATTATTCGTATCGACACGCGAAGTGGCGAGTACGTCAGTCGAGCGAGTAAGTCTTAAGACCCCCGTGCCAACTTGGGAGCCCAGTGCTCAGATCGCTGACCTGCGCACTCGCGGGTCGTTGCTGTCAGACGTCAGAGGATTTTTCGAGGCGCGCGGTGTGCTCGAGGTCGATACACCCATTTTGGCCAGTCACGCTATTACAGACCCGAATATAGAGTTGTTTGCCGTCCCGATAGGCGACAGCGAACGCTTTCTTCAAAGTTCGCCAGAGTACGCGATGAAACGTCTGCTGGCGTCAGGCAGTGGTGACATTTATCAGCTTGGGAAAGTATTCCGCTACGGTGAGCAAGGTAAAAAACACAACCCTGAATTCGTCATGCTTGAGTGGTATCGCGTCGGATGGACGCATTATCAGCTGATTCGCGAGGTCGCTGAGCTCCTCACCCTCCACCTGTCGGTAACCAGTTGGCAGGTGTGGCCTCTCGCGGCGCTCTTTGAGCACTTTCTTGGGCTGGATCCACGTGAAGCCTCGGCCGAGCGACTTCATGACGCGTCCATCACCGCGGGTATTAATGTGAATGGAGTGCTCGAAAAGCTCGACTATATTGATCTGTTGATGACGCACATTATTGAGCCGCAAATCGCCGGCTGGGGCTTGGTCTTTGTTACCGATTTTCTTGCGGAACAGTCGGCGCTGTCGCGGGTAATCGACAGAATGGGAGTGCCCGTTGCTGCTCGGTTTGAAGCCTATTTTCAGGGCGTTGAGCTGGCGAACGGCTACTGGGAAGAGCGTTGCCCCGTCACACTGTCTGAGCGCTTTAACGAAGATAATAAAAAGCGCCTTGCGCGGGGGCAGGTGTTGCGTGTGCCTGACCCGCAACTCCTGCACGCACTTGAATCGGGACTGCCGGACTGTGCAGGGGTCGCGCTGGGGTTCGACAGACTGCTTATGCTCAGGCTCGGACGCGACCGTATATCACAGGTCTTGCCGTTTGACTGGATGAACACTTAACCGATTAGAGCGGGCGTATAACCGTCTATGAACGCCGGTGGAGGCCGTTTGGGCTTTCCCGATGAGATTTCAATACAAACAAAATAGAGTGTTGCCCGCAGTACTGTTTCTCCAGAGGCAACCGATTTTATTTGCATTTGACGTTCCATCATCAACTGCCGCTGCCAGGTTGTAATCCAGGTGCCCACTTCGAGGGTGTCACCGAGCCGCGTGGCCTTCAAATAGTGATACTCCGCTTTGGTCAGTGCCATGGCTCGGTCAAGCGTGCGATACACATCGGCCCCGAGACCGAGGTCGGTGGTGTGTGCCCATGCGGTTTCACTGCACCAATTGACGTACTGCGTATTGTTGGTGTGCTCGAGCGCATCGATGTGTTCAGCGCAGACGTCAAATCGCCGGATGAACGGTGCGTCGCGGTCCCAGGTCATGCAGCGGGTTTCACTGCAGCCTTTTGTTGAAAGGCTAAGTAGCCAAACGCAATGGCAATGAGGGGGCAGACTATATTGAAGATCGCATAGGGTGCGTACTCGAAGGTCGCCACGCCAAGCGTCGCCGCCATGTAGGCACCACAGGTATTCCATGGAATCAGTGCTGAGGTCATGGTTGCCGAGTCCTCGAGCGTGCGAGAAAGGTTTTCGCGACTCAGATTAAAGTCATCGTAGGTCTTGCAAAAAAGCCTGCCGGGGAGCGCGATTGCGAGGAATTGGTCGGCCGCCAATATGTTTGTGACGATGCCGCCCGTGACCGTGGCGACAACCAAGTCGCCCGTGGACTTTACTGCTTTTAAAACGGCGTCCAGTATTTGTTGGAGAATACCGGTGCGCTCCAGAACGCCGCCAAACGCCAGTGCACTGACGATCAACCAAACCGTATTGAGCATACTGGCGATACCACCCTTACTGATGAGCTGGTTCAGCGCTTCATTTGACGTGGTACCCTCGAAGCCCGCAAAAAGGGTTCGCCAAAGGCCCTCAACAAGCGGCATCGTGGTTTCCGGGTTCGCGGCTAAGGCGAATTTCGTGACCACGTCAGTTTGAAGCGTGAGCGCTGTCAAGACACCTGCGACCGTGGCCAGCATGATCGCAGGGTAAGCAGGTACTCTTTGCCAAATAAGAATCAACATCACTAAAAGTGGCGTGAGTACGCCAATTCCGACATTGAATTCCTCGCTAATGGCCGCTCTCAAGACGGCTATTTGCTCAGGCTCAGTAGCGGCACCTGAGTCCATTAATGAAAAGAACAAAAGTGCAATACAAAAAGCGGGTACGGTGGTCCAAAGCATATGGCGTATGTGCGCAAACAAGTCGACATTGGTGCATGCGGCAGCAAGGTTGGTGGTGTCGGATAGGGGGGATAATTTATCGCCAAAGTAGGCGCCGCTGATAATGGCGCCCGCGGCCATGGCCGGAGGAAGGCCATAGCTGTCGGCAATACCCATAAGGCCGATGCCCAGAGTTCCAGCGACCGTCCAGGAGCTGCCGATGCTGATTGATGCAAGTGCACAGATCACGGCAGCCGCCGCAAAAAAGATCGATGGATTGAGGATCGACACGCCAAAATAAATCATGGCGGGGACTGTTCCTGAGATCATCCAGCTCCCGATCAAACCTCCTACTGCAAGCAGGATTAAAATAGGACCAAGACCCACTTTAATACCGGCGACCATGCTCTCCTGAATATCCGACCAGGTCAGTCCTCGGTACATGCCCACCAGGCCAGCGCAGGCCGACGCGATGAGCAGTGCGACCTGGTTTGGACCGTAGGAGGCGTCCGCTCCAAAGAGTTGAACTGCCGAAAAAAGCAGGAAGATGAGAAGCGCAATGGGAGCAAATGATAAAATCATAGGTTATGCAGGCCTGTAGAAGGGCTTAGCCATTGTTATTTGATAGGTGCCGATAATACGTTCACGGAAGCCGCCTTCACAGTAGCTGAGGTAAAAGCGCCACATTCTGATGAATTTATCATCAAACCCGAGAGCCCTAACAGCATCCAGCTCTTTCAAGAATGAATCATGCCAGCATCGCAAGGTCTGTGCATAATCGAGCGTAATGTCTCGCAAGCCCGTCATTTGCATATCCGTATTCCGGGTCAGCGCATTTCCAATAACGCCCACAGAAGGAAGGCATCCGCCTGGAAAAATGTAGCGTTTTATATAATCCACCGACTGCCGTGCAGCATCGTAACGTTGCTTGTTGATCGTGATGGACTGGATGACCGCTTTTCCCTCGGGTTTGAGTAACCGACTGACGCAGTCAAAGTAGGTATCAAAGTACTCATGCCCGACGGCTTCGATCATTTCAATGGATACAAGCTTATCGAATTGCCCTGACAGGTTGCGGTAGTCCTCAAACAAAAGGGTGACTTTGTCACTGAGGCCTCGTCGTTCGACCTCAGCGCGAGCATATTCAAGTTGCTCGCGTGAAATCGTCGTGGTTGTCACCCGGCAACCGTAATGTTCCGCGGCATAAATGGCCATACCGCCCCATCCCGTGCCAATTTCAACAAGATGATCGGTTGACTTGAGCTCTAAGTCTTCACAAATCAACCGAAGTTTATGTTGAGACGCGTCAGCGAGGTCGTCACTACCCTCCGGAAATACGGCGGACGAATACATGAGCGTAGGATCCAGAAACAGTGAAAAGAAATCATTGCCTAGGTCGTAATGTGCGGCAATATTTTCTTTCGAGCCTGTGAGGGAATTCTTACGCGCGGCGTGTGTAAGTTTAAGAGCCACCTTAATGAGCCAATTTTGGTTGCTCTTCATGGATTCCAAAATAGGCATGTTGGCGCTGAATACCCGCGTGACTTCGGTTAACTGCTCTGTGCTCCAATCGCCCTCGATATAAGCCTCGCCCGCACCGACCGTGCCGCCTGTGAGTATTCGGCCGTAGGCTCTAGGGTTGTGAATCACCACGGTTGCGCTGGGTGCTATGGTTAAGTCGCCACTACCAAAGTGATGTACTTCATCGCCATCGTGAACAATCAGCTCGCCATGGCGCAGGCCCTGAAAAAGTCGAAACACCAAGCGTTTTGAGAGAGTTGCACTTCGGTAAGCTTTAACTGTGGGCAACTTCGCTATTTTTTTTACGTCAATCTGACCTGTCGTCATTGAGCCCTCCTAGTGAGCCGAATCGTTTTTAGGATGAGAATAAAGGGGCACTCGACGGAGAAATAAAACGAGTGCTTGCCAATAAATGGCCGCGGCTACTTTTGCGGTTTCCAATGGGAAGCGCGCGAGCAGAGTCAGTGCCGAGGCCTTGTTCAGAGGCAATCGTTTTAGCGTGAGTGACGCGTGAAAGACGCGCTCGCCGTCTTCTAAATTAGTCAGCTTTATGGCGAGAGAGTCATCAGGTGTTGTCGAGAACCAGCGGTATCGCTGATCCATACTGTGAAAGGGCGAAACGTGTAACTTTTTATCAAACTCGATTTGGTGAAGGCCTGTCGTTGCATCGACCGGAAGCACGTAGCTGTGACGCTCACCCCATGGCGTGTTGGTCACCTCCGCGACGATGTATTCGAGTTCGTGGGTCAGGTGACTTTTACAGAAGTAACAGGCTATGGGGTTGTTCTGAATTCCGAAGTAACGCCAGTTGGCCAGCAGAAAGACTTGCCCCTCAAAATGGTGCCCAGTGACCTCGTAAATGCGCTGTTTAACAGCCGCAGCAATGGATACTTTTTCGTCGCCAATGAAGTCAGTACGAACAAACCGAGCTAAGCCCCATCTGCCGACACTCCAAAATGGAAGATCTTTAGTGATTTTCTCAACATGCTCTACGTCGACGAATGGCATAAAAACGGAGTAACTGAAGCGATGGTGTTTTGGCTTCATCCGAGCGTGTGCCAGTGTCCCGATGTAAAAGGCTGTTCTCACTCAGCGGCCTTCCTTTCGATGATGGCGTCGGCAACTCGATGACCGCTAAACAGACCGTCTTCATGGAACCCGTTGCGCCAGTAGGCGCCACAAAACCAAGTATCACGCACGCCGTTTATCTCCGCCCAGCGCTCTTGAGCGGCGATCCCGCCGATCGTGAATTGCGGATGGGCGTAGCGGTACTCCCCTAATATCGTTGCAGGATTAATAGCCGCTGTGTCGTTAAGAGTGACGCAAAACGTTTCTGGAGCCGAAATTCCCTGCAAAATATTCATGTTGTAGGTGAGGGTCGCTTGACTGTTCGAGGGCCTCAGGCGGTAGTTCCAGCTCGACCAAGCGCGTTTGTTTTTAGGTAAAAGTCGGGCGTCAGTGTGCAGTACAACCTCGTTCTCAGAGTAGGGTAGTTGAGAGAGGATGGCGCGCTCCTTAGTATCGCAGTCGCTCAACAGGGCCAACGCTTGGTCGGCGTGGCTGGCGATCACGATGTTGTCAAATGTCAGATCTTCGCCTTGCTGGGTTCGTAGTCTGGGCTTTTGACCGGGTTCTCGCACGACGGCTGCGACACCACACGAGGTGCGTATATTGTTTGCAAACGGCGCGCACAACGGTTTTAGGTAGCTCTGACTGCCGCCGGTGAGGACTCGCCATTGCGGTCTGTTCTTAACTTGCAGTAATCCGTGATTTTTAAAAAAGCGAACAAAAAATTCGGCAGGGTAGTTGAGTGTTTCTTCGAAGTTTGCCGACCAGATGGCAGACGCCATGCTGAGCAAATAGTTGCGCCTAAACAGCACGGAAAATTTATGGCGCTCGAGATACGCTTGCAGTGTTTCACCGGTCTGCAAGCGTCCAGCCTCTAGATCTTCGATAGCAATGCGGTTGAATCGTAAGATCTCAAGAACCATGCCGATAAATGACGGTGATAATAGGTTACGCCGTTGCGCAAAAAGGGTAGCCAGGGAATTGCCTGCGTATTCCAGCCCAGAAAGGTCGTCGGACACGGAAAATCCCATTGTTGTGGGTTGATTGGAGACTTTAAGCTCGTCCATCAGTGCGATGAATTCTGGGTAGGTCCAGTCGTTGTAAACAATAAATCCGGTATCGATGGCGTAGTCGCCGCTGGCCACCGACACGTCTTTGGTCGCGGTATGACCCCCAATGAGTGGTGAGGCTTCGAAGACTTCCACGGCCTCACCAGAACATGCAAGACGGTAAGCGCAACCGAGCCCAGAAATGCCCGTGCCGATAATGGCTGTCGTCATCGTTATACCTTCTAAGTGACTAGCTCATGTTGTCGCACAACTTACCGCTGGCAACAATGTGTAAATTTTAATATACACATTTAAGTGTCAACTTAACTGGAATTGTGTATTCTGGATGGAGATACGCTCAAAGGAGAGTGCTCAATGGTCGACAAGCAGGGAGAAGGCGCACGCGGACAGCCCGCAACCTCTGCTTGGTCAGTGCCTCAGGGGCGTCGTACCGATGAGTGGAGTCTTTGTGTCGTTCGAGTGGCCGAGCATCGCGATCGCGCGGCATTTGCAAAGTTTTTTGCCCATTTTGCACCGTTAATTAAAGCGTTTGCGCTGTCGGGATCGTCGTTGTCAGCGGCCCATGCCGACGAGTTGGTGCAAGAGGTCATGCTCAAGGTTTGGCAAAAGGCGGCGGGCTTCAATCCTGAGAAGGCGGCGGCGAGCACCTGGGTCTACACCATTGCACGAAACTGCCGGACGGATATGTTTCGTCGACTGCAAAAATTCGATACGCAACTCGATGCTGAAGACGTAGGATTTGAGCTTGAAGGCCATGAGCCTACGAGTGCTCTGCATGCGGAGCGCGGTGCGCAAAAGGTTCGAGAGCTGATGAGCCATCTGCCTCAGGATCAAGCGCAAATTTTGGCGAAGGTGTATATGGAAGGTAAGTCGCACTCTGAGACAGCTGCAGAGCTCGGACTACCCCTGGGTACGGTTAAATCGCGAGTGCGATTGGCAATACAAAAATTACAAGTTTTTATGGCTGCGGGTTCATAGGAGTGATCCGCAGGGGTACACTTATCGGTATTAGTTTGCATATAAACCAATAAAATTTGCTCTGGTTAAACCGACGACTACAGTTGGGCGTACCGCAGACAAAGAAATATGCAATTGACCGATCGAATGGGCAGGGTTAGAAAGACATCATGGTAAAGCATCATCCAGATTCCAACACGTTAGCTGAGTACTCGGCACGCTCTCTGCCTGCAGCGCAGAGCGTCTGCGTTGCGACTCATTTAGACCACTGCACTGTTTGTCAGCAAAAGCTGGCTCAACTTGAGAGCATTGGCGGTGTGATGTTAGAAGACACTGCGCCTGTGTCAGTCGATCCACAGGTGTTTGAAGATGTTCTTTTACGACTTGATGAAGTGCCCGATGATCGCGCCGCTAATGACGCGAATGCGTCAACCTTGTCGTGGACAATCAAGCAGGTTCGGCAGGGTAACTTAGACAAGCTACAGTGGAAGAAAGTCAGCCGCTCATTGCGTATTGCCGATTTAGGGCGCATTGATGGTGCTGCTGAATTCTCCCTTTACCACATCGCTGAGGGTGGTCGTATTCCTCAGCATAACCACTCTGGCACTGAGATGACGCTCGTTCTTCAGGGCGGGTTCAGTGATGAAAGTGGCGCTTATCACGCTGGCGACTTCATTACTCGAGAAGCCGGCGACGTTCACGCGCCAGCAGCGCTTCCGGGTGGTGATTGCATTTGTCTTGCTGTGCTCGAGGCACCCCTGCGGTTTACCCATTGGCATCATCGTTGGCTGAGCCCACTGCTGCAACTGCGTGCAGGCTAATTTAAAGCATTCCACTCCCTCAGTGTTTAAGCCAGTTTCGCCTTACGTACGACGCGACTGAGCTGCAAAACTCCTGCTTAGATTTGTAAAATCGATTTGGGTTATCAGGTGTTTTTCTCGCGATAAACGCAGCTGCATGAGATCCTGTGGCTGACATCAGACGTATTACCTCACAAACTTAGAAAGAGCGAGCATCACCCATGCGTATTGTTATTCCTCGCGAGTCGGTTGCAGGTGAGCGACGAACTTCGGCCACTCCGGAAACCGTAAAGAAAATGATCCGACTTGGCGCCGACGTCGCCATCGAGTCGGATGCCGGCGCTGCAGTCGGATACGACGACAGTCTTTATTCTGACCTCGGCGCTGAAATTGTCAGTGATCGCGCGGCCCTGATGGGCTCTGCGGACATGGTGTTAAGACTGCGTAAGCCTGAACCGGCGGACATCGACATGATGAAGCCAGGCTGTATCCATGTGTCCTATTTGGATCCGTTTAATGAACGGGATCTCATAAAGACGCTTGCCGCCAAAGAAATCACGGCGGTCAGTATGGAGATGATTCCTCGCTCCACGCGAAGTCAGAAAATGGATGCCCTCAGCTCACAAGCAAACCTAGCGGGCTACGTCGCTGTCATGCTTGCTGCTGCACAGTTGCCGAGTATCTTTCCAATGCTCATGACGCCAGCAGGGACACTGAAGCCGGCCAAGATTTTTATCATCGGTGCCGGCGTTGCGGGCTTGCAAGCGATTGCCACGGCTAAACGGCTGGGCGGACGCGTGACTGCCTTTGACACGCGCCCTGTGGTTGCTGAGCAGGTGCAGTCGTTAGGTGGAAAGTTTCTTGAGATTGATCTTGGAGACACCGGGCAGACGGCAGACGGGTATGCCAAAGAGCTTACGCCAGAGCAGGTGGAGCTTCAGAGGCAGGCGCAAAAATCGGTCATTGCTGACTCAGATGTGGTGATTACAACGGCGCAGGTCTTTGGCCGGAAGCCGCCTGTTCTGGTCACTAAGGACATGATCGAGGGTATGGCGCCTGGCGCGGTCATCGTTGATATGGCGGCAGAAACCGGCGGCAACGTGGAAGGTTCCGTTCCGAACGAGACGGTCGTTGTCGATGGTGTAACGATTGTGGGTACTGCGAACTTGGCCAATGAAGTGGCCAGGGATGCGTCTCAGATGTACGCAAACAACCTGTTTAATTTGGTTGAGGACACTTGGGATACTGATGCAAAGACGTTTGTGCTCGATATGGAAAACGATATTTTGCCAGGTTGTGTCATTACTCACGGTGGAGAGGTGGTTCACCCCACCATTAAGAACCTAATGGAAGGGGAAGGATAAAATGGAAGTCTCGTATCTTTTATTCATTCTGATGCTCGCAGTCTTTTTAGGCTTTGAGCTGATCAATAAGGTGCCCGCAACGTTGCACACACCGCTGATGTCGGGTGCAAACGCCATCTCGGGAATTACCGTTGTGGGCGCGATTGCTCTGGCCGGAAGCGGCGAGCAAGACCTCGCCCAGTGGCTTGGCGCCGGCGCTGTTGCTCTGGCCAGTGTGAATGTCGTGGGCGGTTACCTGGTGACGGACCGCATGCTGGGTTTCTTTAAGAAGAAGGAGGGTTAAGCATGGACATTAATCTCCTTATTCAGTTGGGTTACGTCGTCGCCGCAGGGCTGTTCGTTTTCGGTCTCAAGATGCTGGGTTCCCCTGATACCGCACGAAAAGGCAACGGCATCTCTGCCGTTGGTATGTTGCTTGCGATCGTTGCCGCCTTGCTTGACCAAGGCATTGTCCAATACGAGTTTATTCTCGGAGGTATGATCGTTGGTGGTGCAATTGGTGCTGTTGCAGCGCGGTCAGTCGCTATGACGTCCATGCCCGAATTGGTCGCATTGTTTAATGGTGTTGGCGGCGCTGCCTCCGGACTGGTGGGTGTGTCGGCCTTGTCGATCGCAACCGGCAACTTCCAGTACGTCACTATCATTTTGTCCATCCTCATCGGTGGCGTGACCTTCACCGGATCATTGATCGCCTACGGCAAGCTCTCAGAAATGATAGGCAGTGGCGCAATTACCTTTGCGGGGCAGAAATTCGTGAACGGGCTTATTGTGCTCGGTATTTTGTACAGTGCGGTAATGTTTGTCACAACGCCCAGTGATCCGACGTGGCTTTATGCGGTCGTTGGTTTGTCGTTGCTCTTTGGCGTGATGGTCGTGATACCCATTGGCGGTGCGGACATGCCCGTGGTTATCTCATTGCTCAACTCCTACTCTGGTCTTGCGGCGTGTGCGGCGGGCTTTGCCGTCGATAACAACGTACTCATTGTCGCTGGATCGCTGGTGGGTGCCTCAGGAATAATCCTCACGCAGATCATGTGCAAGGCAATGAATCGTTCGCTCAGTAATGTATTGTTTTCAGGCTTTGCGAGCGTCTCGACCACGGTCACTGAGGTGGAAGGAGAGATCAAACCCATTTCGGTTGAGGACGCCTACTACGTTCTGGAAGCGGCCACTAATGTAGCTATTATTCCCGGCTACGGCATGGCGGTTGCTCAGGCTCAGCACGTCGTCAAAGAACTCATGGAGTTGCTCGAAGCCAATGGGTGTGAAGTGAACTACGGTATTCATCCGGTTGCTGGGCGTATGCCAGGTCACATGAATGTGTTGTTGGCAGAGGCTGATGTTCCTTATGACCAGCTTCTGGAGATGGATGAGATTAATCCCCGCATGGAAAGTGTCGATGTGGCCATTGTCATTGGTGCGAACGATGTCGTTAATCCTGCGGCACGTGAAGTCGAGTCATCACCTATTTACGGAATGCCAGTGATTAATGTGTCGGATGCGAGAACCGTCTTCGTTCTAAAGCGCTCGATGGCCTCCGGTTTTGCCGGTATTGAGAACCCGTTGTTTTACAAAGACAACGCGCGAATGCTCTTTGGTGACGCTAAAGAGTCGATTGGCGGCTTGGTCAGAGAATTCTCGTAATGTCTTAATGCAATTGAAGGCGCCGCATTTGGCGCCTTTTTTTTGGTTCGAATTTTTACGCTTGCCCATTCTAGGGCGACTTACGTTAAAAAGATTGCGCAGTCGCGGCGTGTATAACCGGCTGCTCGCACTGCGGGTGCCCCTAAAGCGAGCCGTTAAATGCGATCCCGAAAGAGTGCTTTGATTGCGCTGACGCTGGACTCGCTTAAGCTTGAGTCAGTCAGCAACGGCGGCGTCACTTCCGCTTAGGCTGCCGGTTGAGTGATTTGGGGCTCTTCTTCCTGCGCCTCTTTGAACTGCATACTCGCAAGACGCTGATACAGCGGACAGCGGGTCAGTAGCTCAGCATGTGTCCCAACGTCGACCACCGAGCCATTGTCAATGACCGCGATTGCATCTGCGTTAACGATGGTCGAAAGTCGGTGCGCGATAATAATGGTTGTCCGCCCGCGCGTTAACTTTGCCAGAGCCAGTTGAACGTAGTGTTCACTTTCTGTGTCGAGCGCACTGGTCGCCTCATCAAGCAAAAGGATCTCAGGGTTTTTCAAAATAGCGCGTGCCAGTGCGATACGTTGCCGCTGACCACCTGAGAGTTGTACGCCTTGAGCGCCAATTTCGCTTTGGTAGGCATTGGGCAGTCGCGCGATAAACTCTTGCGCATACGCGGCTTGGGCGGCCACCTCGATGTCTTCTTGGCTCGCATGCGGATTGCCGTAGCCAATGTTATAAGCAATGTCTCCCGAGAATAAGATGGGCGCCTGAGGAACCAGCGCCGTCTTATTTCGCCAGTCGAGTAAGGGGAAGTCGGCTAGCGGTGTTCCACCGTAGGTGAGTAACCCACCACTAGGGTCATGAAAACGCTGCAACAACTCAAACAAGGTCGATTTGCCCGCACCTGAGGGGCCGACCAACGCCAGTGTTTTTCCTGGGGCAATCGTGAGGTTAAAGTCAGTCAGTGCTGGGTTTTCGGGTCTTGAGGGGTAGGTAAATCGCATGTCTTGGGCCACGAGAGCCTGACCGTGAGAGATCACCGCTGAGCCGTTGTCAGTAATATCGCTCTCTTGGTGCAGAAGCTCAACCAACCGTTCTGCCGCGCCCGCGGCGCGCTGTAAATCACCCCACACTTCCGACAGCGTGGCGAAGGCGGTTCCAAGCATCACCGCGTAAAATACGAACGCGCCGAGGTCACCGCCACTCATGCGGCCGGCAATAACGTCCTGTCCACCACTCCACATCATTCCGACCATGCCGCCAAGGAATAAAAAGATTGCACAGGCCATCAGCCATGCGCGCTGCTGAATTCGCTGTTTGGCGATGTCGAAGGCTCGTGCGACTTCGATTTCAAAAACGGATCGTTCCATAGCCTCTCGCTGAAAGCTTTGGACGATCTTGATCGACTGGAGTACCTCACCGGCACGACTGCCAACGCTTGCGATACTGGCCTGGCTTTGGTTCGACAAGTTCCGCACTCGTCGCCCCAAATAGAGTACCGGTAGCAGTGCGAGGGGCACGCCAATGAGCATAATCAAGGTCAATTTAATGTTGGTCAGCGACATTAAGATCAGTGCACCCACAAGCGTGAGGGCGTTTCTTGCGGCCAGACTAACCGACGATCCAATGAGGGTTTGTAATAATGTCGTGTCGGTAGTGATGCGAGACATAATCTCACCCGCATGATTTTTTTCGTAAAAACCGGGGTGAACGGTAATGAGGTTATTGAATACATCGCGACGTAGGTCTGCACTCACTCGCTCACCAAGCCAAGACACCAAGTAGAAACGAATAAACGATCCGCAAGCCATGGCAAAGCCAACGGCGACCATAAACAACACCGCACGCCTGAGGCCTTCTTGACTCTGATTGGAAAAACCTTGGTCAATCAGTATTTGAATACCATAGCCGAGTGAAAGCTGTGTCATCGCGGTGAAGATAAGCGCTGCGCTCGCGTAAATGAGTCGCATCTTGTGCGGCCATAAAAAGCCAAGAAGCTCGCGCAGTGGCTTTAGTGATTTCGTCTTCCCGGCGCCTTTCGAATCGGTCGCATTTTTCTCGTGTTCACTCATCAGTCGGCTCACCCTTTGACAAAAAACGACCCATGATTAATCCCACTTCAAACAGCAGCCACATCGGCAGTGCGAGGAGTGTCTGTGAGATTACATCGGGCGGCGTGAGCAACATGCCCATAACGAAACAGCCGACAATGACATAGGCGCGGTTATTGGCGAGCTGGTCGGCGCTCACTACACCCGTCAAGATAAGAATAACGGCGGCAACCGGGACCTCAAACGCCAAGCCAAAGGCAAAAAATAATTTAAGCACAAAGTCTAGGTAACGATTAATGTCCGTCATTACCGAAACATCGCCCGGCCCCACTGTTGTAAAAAACCCAAACAACAAGGGGAAAACCACATAGTAGGCAAACGCCACACCCGCATAAAACAGCACCACACTTGAGGCGAGTAAAGGTACAGCAATTCGCTTCTCCGCCTTGTAAAGGCCGGGTGCGATAAAGCCCCAAACCTGACTCAAGATGACGGGCATGGCGACAAAAACTGCGAGCACCAAAGACAGTTTGAAAGGGGTTAGGAAGGGTGAAGTGACCTCGGTGGCGATCATTGAAGAGCCTTCAGGAAGCAGCGTTCTCAAGGGCTCCGACACGTAGGTGTACAACTGATTTGCAAATGGGAAAAGACCTAAAAAAGCGACGAAGACTGCAATAATTGCGTTACGGAACCGGTCTCTGAGCTCGCGCAGATGTGCGACGAGTGGCATTGGGTCGTCAGCACTCACAGCGGCTAGGCTCCCTTGTCCGGTAAAGTCTCACTATCGGTGGCCGTGTCGGTGGCTGTATTGGCGGTCGTATTGATGGTCGTGGGCGGCTCTATCGACAAGGCGCTACTGACGTCTGCAATGTCCTGTACTTCATCTCGACTCTCTTTGAGGGCACGCATGACCTCTTCGTTGTGCATTTCTCGACTGACATCGGCTTTAATCTCTTCAAATCCTCGGCGCACACGACCCACCCACAGAGACATGGACCTTAGAGCACTGGGGAGTCGCTCAGGACCAACCACAAACAGTGCGATGGCACTGACCACTAAAAGTTCAGCGAAACCGATATCTAACATCTATAGCGCGACGTTATTTGTCGCTTTCTTCCTTTGAGTCGTCGATTTTGGGTGCGTCGCCGTCGTTGCGTTTAATGCCTTCGCGAAAGTGAGTAATCGCACTGCCGAGGTCTCGGGCGGCGCCGGGGAGGCGCTTAGTGCCAAAAATCAAGACGACGATGGCGAGGACGATCAGTAGTTGCCAGATTCCAATGCCGCTAAATCCCATAGTAGTTCACCGTTTGTAATCGTTGTGGGCGTTTTTGCCCGGCGAGTGGTTGCGTGACGCCTTCTCTTCAAGACCCGACATACCTTGGCGTAACGCCAGAGCGTCTAACACCTCATTATGACTGATACCCAGCCTGTCCAGCATCACCATCGAGTGAAATACGAGGTCTGCGACTTCGCTGATCACTGCTTGATTGCTGCCGCCTGACGAATCAAGCGTTTTGGCGGCTAAAATGACTTCAATAGCCTCCTCTCCGACCTTTTCCAAGATCTTATCGAGGCCTTTTTGGTTAAGGCTTGCGACATAGGAAGTATCAGGGTCCGCTGTTCGCCGCTCCTCAATGACCGCCGCGATTGCGTTCAACAGGTCAGTCACAGGCGCTTGCTCCGAAGACCCATTGCTTGTCTTTGGGCTCGTAAAAAAAACAATGTCGACGGCCTGTGTGGCACGCACCGTCGCCGACCTGATGGACCTTAAGTAAAAGTGTATCGCCATCGCAGTCCAGCCGAACGTCAATCAGTTCTTGAACGTTGCCCGACGTTTCGCCTTTTCGCCACAGAGACTTGCGCGACCGTGACCAGTAAACGGTTCGGTTTTCACTCAACGTCAGCCGGAGTGCTTCCTCGTTCATCCAGGCCATCATCAATACTTCGCCTGTGCGAGCATCTTGCGCAATAGCGGGCAGTAGTCCGTCTGCATTCCACTTGGGCTGCATCGTCTGGGGGATCGAGGTCTGGTCATTGTTTGTCATTGCTACAGTATGCCACGCCATGGCCCTGCGATCACTTGCCGCGAGTGAGGATTCCCGCCGCCAGAAGCAGTATGCCCAGTCCCACATACCCTGCGGATTGAAGATCGAGCGCAAGGGACATGATCAGAATCGTCAGACCAGAGCCGATGAATAAGTCGGCCCCCACTTTTGAAGAACGCTGACTGGGCGTGTCGTTAAGGGCTTGTCGCTGTAGGGCCAAAAACTGTGGAATGACCTCTGGCAACTGAGAGGCGTGATGAATAAAGGCGGGTGCATCACGCTGGAGTTGTTTCACGATGTTCACTGGGCTGTATTGCCGCTTTAACCAGTCTTCTAAGAATGGTTTTGCCGTTTCCCACAGGTTGAGCTCAGGGTAAAGTTGCCGACCCAGCCCCTCAATGTTGAGGAGCGTCTTTTGAAGTAGCACAAGTTGAGGCTGAACTTTCATATCAAAACTTGACGCGGCCTTGAACAGATTGACCAGCATGTGCCCGAGCGAAATTTGGTGCAGTGGGCGATCGAAAATAGGTTCACACAACATGCGGATAGTGGACTCAAAGTCTTGAACACGCGTCGACGGGGGAACCCAGCCACTCTCAATATGCAGCTCTGCCACAAGCCTGTAATTGCGCTGCAAAATTGCCAGTAGATTGCGGGCCACGTAATACTGGTCGCCCCTCGACAGTTGTCCGACAATGGCGCAGTCGATCGCGATGTAGGTGGGTAAATCCGGGTTTGTCGCGTCAACAAAAATGTTGCCGGGGTGCATGTCAGCGTGAAAGAAGCAGTCATCAAACACCTGAGAAAAGAAAATTTCCACGCCGCGTTCAGCAAGGACCTTCATGTTGACCCCGGCATTATGCAGCGCATCGATGTCACCTACGGGGATGCCGGTGATTCGTTCCGAGACCATGAGCTTGGGCGTGCTGTAGTCCCAAAAGGTGGTGGGTACGAATACAAGCTTTCGCTGAGCCGTATTCTTCTTCAGTAATGACGCGTTGGCCGCTTCGCGCCGTAAGTCCAGTTCGGCCAGGATAGTGACCTCGTAGTCTTTTACGATCTCTGGCAATCGAAGTCGTCGAAGATCCTCAGAAGCCCAATTGACCAGCCAAGCAAGGCGCTTAAAAAGCCGAATATCCGCCGCAATTTGCTTCTCTATTCCGGGTCGAAGGACTTTGATGACTGCGGCTTCGCCATCGTTAAGCGTGACGCCGTGAATCTGGGCCACCGATGCGGCGGCGAGTGGTGTTGAGTCAAAATCACGAAAGGCTGTGGCAATGGGTTGTTTGAGTTGCGCCTCGATAATAGTGACGGCCGCCTCGGATGGAAACGGAGCAACATTGTCTTGCAGTAACGCCAGTTCGTCGGCAATTTCATCGGGCAGGAGATCGCGGCGGGTGGACAACAGCTGGCCGAATTTAATAGGTACGGGTCCTAAGGACTCCAGTGCCGATCTCAAGCGCTCACCGCGTGGTGCTGAGTCCGCGGTTTCTTTGCTCGACAGTAGCCAGCGAAGCACTTTGCTTGAACCTTGCGGCAAAAACACACCTAATCGATGCCTGCGGGCGGTGGTCAGAAATGCAATGGCACGGTTCACGCACTCGCTCCGGTCAAAATGTCTACGCGATTTTTCAAGCGCTTTAACCGCGACTCAGCTCGATCAACACGCAGTACCATGTCGTCGACGGATCCTAAAAAGTCGTCCAATTCCGCTCTCGGCGGCGATAGACGCGCCTCTTCAAGGATGAATTCACTCAGCTGCCGACGGGCACTTTCATGCGCGACTTTGGATGCGGTGGTCAACCTCCGTAAAAGGTTTGCAAGCTGATGCCCAATGATCGGACCAAGAAGGTCGACCATGGGCGCCTCCCAGTCGATATTCAGGTCACTCAGTACATTTTGCAACGTCATGAGTACAGCCGTATCACCGGTGATTTTGATATTGCCATTGATCAGTGCTGCTGCCGGATCGGATGCGCTGGCGACTTTAAGGAATGCGCTCGAGGATCCTGATATACAAACTGTGGGCTCGGTCTCGCGGTAGCTTGATACGTTAATTTCACCGTCGCCGTTAATGACCAGAAAGACGTCGATCGTTGGATTTGTACAGGCAATGGCAAGCTCAACGGGATGGAGCTGCGCAAGTTGTCCCGCTGTGCCCGGCGACAATGCAATGGCACGTGCAATCGCAGCTTCTGCTGCCAGGCAGACGCCAGCGATGACTGCGGGATCGTGCTGCATTGTCACTAGCCTTTAATACCTCGGTGAACTGCCACGATTCCACCGGTCATATTGTGGTAGCGGCAATCAACGAAACCGGCATCTTCGACCATATTTAGGAGAGTGTCCTGGTCAGGGTGTTTGCGGATGGACTCGGCAAGATAGCGGTAGCTGTCGGCGTCGTCGGTGATGATTTTGCCCATCGCGGGCAGTGCAGAGAACGAGTAGGTGTCGTAAATTTTGGATAAGAGTGGGGAGACCGGTTTTGAAAACTCCAGCACTAAGAGGCGACCACCTGGCTTCAAGACACGATGCATTGACGCAAGCGCTTTGTTCTTGTCCGTCACATTTCTAAGCCCAAACGCGATGGTAATACAGTCTATGCTGTTGTCCTCGAAGGGTAGGTACTGAGCATCAGCCTGAACGACGCTAATATTACCAAGTGCGCCTTTATCGATAAGGCGGTCTCTGCCCACAGAGAGCATTGCGGAGTTGATGTCGGCAAGCACGACATGGCCATCGGCCCCCACAAGCTTTGAGAATTTTGCTGCGAGGTCGCCCGTGCCACCTGCAATGTCGAGTACTGTTTGCCCGGGTCGAACCGCGCTTAGCTCGATGGTAAAACGTTTCCACAGCCGGTGCATACCGCCTGACATGAGATCATTCATGACGTCGTAGCGCGCGGCTACGGAGTCAAATACTTCACGCACACGACCCGCTTTCTCGCCTGTTTTTACGCGCTCGAAGCCAAAATCGGTGGTGTCGTCTGTGACCTTATCGTGTGTGCTCATCATGCTTCCCTAATGTCTAAAACAGCCCACGCTAACCAATGACTCTGACGATGTCCGTGTGAGGGTCTCGCGATGCGCCTGCGTCCGCCAATTTTTCCAAGTATTCGTTCCAAAGCCGATCTTTGTTTGCCACCAAGTGCGCTAGATACGCCCAAGTGTACAACCCGGAGCTGTGCCCGTCGTCAAAAGTCAGTTGCACAGCGTAATGACCGACCGCTTGAAGATCGGTAACCTGGACTTGCGATTTCCCACTTTGGAGGGTTTCCTGGCCAGGGCCGTGTCCCTGAACCTCTGCCGATGGTGACAGTACCCGCAAGAGTTCCGCGCCCAACTGCGCCGGAGCAGAGTCGGCAAAAGTCACCGACAGTTCGCGCCGACTGACACTGTATTTTAAAGACTCTGGGGCAGTTTGTGTCATTGTGATTGTCACTGCGACGCTAGTCTGATCGCTTGAGAAGAAGGGTTTCGATATTCGACTGAGCTGCGAGGCTCCGAGCCTTGGCCATCTCTGACCGGCTGCTGAACGGGCCAATATAAATTCGGTGCCACGATCCGCTGTCGACACGCATTTCCTCAATGGAGGACTCTAGTCCCAACAGCGCCAGTTCACCGCGACGCCTGTCGGCATCCGCGATAGCCCTAAAAGAGCCGGCCTGCAGCACATACTTGGAGTATTCAGACGGGCCGATAGGACTCGGTGGCGATGATTGTGTGCTCAGTGCCTCATCTTCTAACGTATCAAAGAAGGTAAAGCTCGGCTGCGGTGATACTTCAGATGAGGTTTCTTGAACCGATATGATCGACTGCGGCAGGGCTGTTGGATTGATCCCTGCGATAATACCCAGACTTGCAACGGCCCCCGTCATTGCACCGACGATAAACCCGCTGATATGCGACGCGTTAAAGAGTGGATCTTCCGACTGCCTCTTCTTACTTTGCGCCGGTGTGCGCCGGGTGGCACTTGTTGTTGGGCGCTTTCGCCTAACACTCTTCTGGGGAGTGGCCATCGTTACATGACCTCGGGTGCGGAGACACCCAAAATACGCAAACCGTTAGCGATAACTTGTTGGGTAGCGGTTGCCAACGACAGCCTTGCGAGACTGACGTCTTGATTGTCGTCAATGATCTTGTGCGCATTGTAGAAGGAGTGGAACTCAGCCGCGACATCGCGCAGATAGTTGGCTACTGCATGAGGCTCTAGGCGCAGGGTTGCTCCAGCCACGACCTCGGGGTATTTGCTGAGCGACAACGCCAGCGATTGTTCTTCGCTGTGGTGTAAATGGTTTAAGTGGGGAAGCCCGTCTGCGGATACCCATTGGCCAAAGTGCGTGACAGCTTTTTTCTGAACGCTGCAAATACGTGCGTGCGCATATTGAATGTAATAAACCGGATTTTCATTGCTTTTAGAGCGGGCGAGATCGATATCGAAAGTGAGCTGCGATGTTGCTGCTCGGGCGGTCAAGAAATAGCGCGTGGCATCACGGCCAACCCAATCAATAAGGTCGCGCAACGTGACATAACTTCCCGCACGCTTAGAGAGCTTTACTTCCTCTTGATCGCGCATGACGGTGACCATTTGATGCAGTACGTACTCTGGCCAGGCCTTGGGAATGCCGGTTTCCAGCCCTTGCAGTCCAGCGCGCACGCGCGTGATAGTGCTGTGGTGATCGGCGCCTTGCTCATTAATGACGCGCTCGAATCCGCGCTCCCACTTGTCGAGGTGATACGCCACATCGGGAACAAAGTAAGTGTAACCACCTTCACGCTTTCGCATGACGCGGTCTTTGTCATCGCCAAAGTCTGTCGTTTTTAACCACAGTGCGTCATCGAGTTCATAGGTGTGCTGATTACCGATCAAGGCATCGACGGTTTTTTGAACAGCGTCCGATTTATACAGCGAAGATTCGAGGAAGTAGTGGTCGAAATTAACATCGAACGCTCTCAGGTCCTCGTCTTGCTCTCGGCGTAACCAAGCGACGGCGAACAACTGAATGTCGTCTAGATCGTTGGCATTACCCGACGCCACCACCTGACGGTCCGCCGCGTTGACGGTTTCCTTCGCCAGATACGCCGCTGCCACATCTTTAATGTAGCTGCCTTGGTAGCCGTCCTTGGGCCAGCTGTCATCAGAGGGTTCAAGTCCATCGATGCGTGCTTTTACGGAGAGGGCTAAATTACTAATCTGTTGTCCTGCGTCGTTATAGTAAAACTCTCGATGCACGGACCAGCCTGCATTTTCGAGAAGTCGACATATCGCGTCGCCAATGGCGGCGCCACGACCATGACCGACATGCAACGGCCCTGTTGGGTTGGCTGACACAAACTCAACCTGTACACGCTTTCCTTCACCGTGTTCAGACTGACCGAACTTCGCCCCCTGAGAGAGCACTGTTTCAACAATGGCGAGGTTGCTTGCTTGAGAAATGTGAAAGTTAATAAAGCCAGGGCCTGCGATATCGCAGCGCGTAATAACACGATTGGTAGGGAGCCGCTCGATAATGGCTTGGGCTAAATCGCGAGGGGGCACACCGGCCCGTTTTGCGAGCACCATCGCCATATTAGTGGCGAGATCGCCATGTTCGGGATTGCGAGTGTGGTCGACCTGAGGTGTAGGGGTTGTCTCTTTAGGCAACAGACCCTCGACCTTCAACGTCTCAATAGCTTGCTCGATTAATGTAACAACCTGATCTTTCATGTATATCGCTTGATTTGTTGGGGCCGCTAAGGCCTTGGGCTCACGGGTGTGTAGTGTATCGCGTTACAACGTTTCCGTTGGATCGATTTCTACAAACCAACTCATTTTTCGACCGATTTTAAGTTGTGAGCCTATTTCAACGGCTTGTTGCAACAGCGTATGCACCTCTTTTCTTGATTGACTGTGGGCAATGACTTGGTAGCGGTAAAGTCCCGCTCGCCGCGTCATCAGTGTCGGCATGGGGCCCATCAGCCTTAAGGTTTGCGAGATGCTGATCCTCGCTGTGAGTTGCGTTAAAAACGCGATGGCGTCAACTTCGGTTTTACTGTCGCACCGAATCAACCCCAGCGCACCGCTTGGGGGGAGGCCTAAGGTGCGTCTGCGCGCGAGTAGTTCACGGGCTTGTTCAGAGTACGGTCGATCCAGTATTTGCTGAATTAAGGGATGATCGGGATTGCGCGTTTGAATGAGCACCTTGCCGGGTAAATGAGCTCTGCCTGACCGTCCAGAGACCTGAACGAGTAATTGCAGTAAGCGCTCCTCTGCACGGAAGTCGGGGCTAAACAATAGGCCGTCTGCATCTACCACCACCACGCACGTCACGCGAGGGAAGTCATGACCTTTTGACAGCATTTGTGTTCCCAAAAGAATTGCGCTCGATGCCTCCTTAATTTGGTTTAAAATATGCTGAAGCGCACTGAGGTTTGAGACGCTGTCGCTGTCGATTCGAAACAGTGGAGTAGACTTAAAAAGGCGCTGTACGATCAGTTCAAGCTGTTCTGTGCCAATCCCTTTGCTGGATAAGCGAACGCTGTGACACTGCTCGCAGTGAGTGGGTGTCGGTCGAGTCGACTCGCAGTGATGACAACTCAAATGTGGCGGATTGCGGTGGACCACCATCGATGAATCACATTGATGGCACCCTGCCGTCCAGCCGCAGTCCTCGCATTGCAAAGAATGGGCAAAGCCTCGGCGATTCATAAAAAGCAGCGCCTGCTCCTGACGTGCGACCGTATCGGCGATCTGTTCAATGGCTCGGTCTGAGAGCCCACCTGTCAATGCGAGGCCACGCGTATCGATTGTGCTGATAACGGGCAGGCTCGCATTGTTGGGGCGGTGCGTCAGTCGATGATGCGCGTACTTTCCGGCCTGACTGTTTGCAAGCGTTTCGAGGCTGGGTGTCGCACTGCCAAGAATAACGGGGCAATTGCAAAGTTGTGCGCGCTTGACCGCAACATCGCGCGCCGAGTACCGGGGGTGATCCCGTTGCTTAAACGCGGCGTCATGCTCCTCGTCAACGATAATGAGTCCGAGTGATTTAAAGCTGCAAAATACTGATGAGCGCGTCCCCAAAATTACGGGTGCCGTACCGGTGCGTGCCATTGCCCACGCGCGACTGCGTTCTGCTTCTGAAACCCCTGAATGAATGACGGGTACTTCGAGTCCCAGCGCCTGTTCGAAGCGAGATCGGGTCTGCGGCGTCAGCCCAATCTCCGGAACAATAACGAGCGTTTGACGCCCCTGAGCGATGACTCGCTTTATGCAGTCAATATAAACCTCGGTTTTACCACTACCGGTCACGCCCTCAAGCACATGACCTTGAAAGTGGTTCAGGTTCGCACCGAGTTGCTGGCACACGTGTCGCTGCTCGTCTGTGAGTTCTACCTCGTGCGTCTTGCGCAGGCGCGGGAAGTTCGGTGCGGCGGCTTTGCTGGCCAGGCCTGAGTTGACAAGCGACCGAATGACGGTCTTGGATATCCCCTTTTTTTCCAGGTCCGTCAGGGCAATCGTGTCACTGCCTATGATGGCTAAGGCTGCCTGTTGTTGTTTGGCCCGGCTAGGGGCCTCTATGAGCCCCTTAGTGGTTGCAGCGCGGCGCAGGTGGTCAAGGGGTGGTTGCCACTCAGCATTGCCTTTGCGCTCGCGATTGGACAGACCCAAAGGGATGGCTTCTCCCAAAGCGACGAGGTAGTAATCAGAAAACCACTGAAGCAAGGTCAATTGGTCGCGACTCAGGAGCGTATCCGAGGGATCCAACAGTATTTTGACGTGCTTTAACTTGGTGACGTCTGGGAGCTGGCTCTGACGTGTTTCTATAAAAATGCCAGTGACCTCTCGGCCCGCGAATGGCAGTCGCACCCGAGCGCCTGGTTTAGGGCTGTTTCGGCCCGATGCCGGTGGCAAATACTCGAATACCCTGTGTAAAGGGGACGGTATTGCGATTACCCATACGACAGGGCTTGAATTGGCTTTGGGCTCTGGTATCATCCGCGCTCTTTTTTACTAGATACCCACAAGGTGCTCGAGGGCAACATGAAGGCAGATATTCATCCGCGTTACGAAGACATCACGGCTCGTTGCAGCTGTGGCAACGAAATTAAGACGCGTTCAACGCTTTCGAAGGATATCACTATTGACGTTTGTAGTCGGTGTCATCCGTTCTTTACGGGCAAGCAGAAAATTGTTGATTCAGGCGGTCGTGTCGATCGCTTCAACAAGCGATTTGCAGGGCGTAGCCTGAAGAAGTAATTCGTTTGTCAGTGTCTGAGAACGCCGGCGCAAGTCGGCGTTTTTTTTAACGTCGTTACTGTCGTTGCGACGCGTCTTAAAAAAGCCCATCAAGGTCCTCAGTATCCGCCGAATTGGTTCGGCCCCGTTGATTCGATGGGGTGAACTCCTCCAAGAAAACCTCCCAAATGGAAGTCGACTGACTGTCTGAACGCTGGCCCGACTCTCTGTCAATGCGAAGCCGAACCACGCCGGCGGGCATCTTAGCCTCAGCGTTTTGGGGCGGAAGTGCGGTTCGCATAAAGTCGATCCAAATAGGCAGAGCAGCGGTGCCACCAAACTCTCGTTTGCCCATTAAACTGTAATCGTCAAAGCCCACCCAAGTCGTGGTCACAAGATCTTTGTTGTAACCGGAAAACCAAGCATCCCGAGGTCCGTTGGTGGTCCCCGTTTTGCCGGCCAGGTCGTTGCGCTTGAGAACCTTTGCGCGCCTTCCTGTCCCGCGTTGAATTACATCTTCGAGCATCGACGTCAAGACGTAAGTCACACGTTCATCAATGATCCGCGGCGCCTCACGCACGTCCGGGCCAGCATCGTCGAATAAATCTTCGATTCGTGAGGCCTCGCGGAAGTCGCCATCAGGCGATTCCGATTGACAGTCGGCACAGGCCACCGCTGCGTCCGCCTGGTAAATAATATTGCCGTCGACATCTTCAATACGGTCGATGAGCCATGGCTCTACTTTAAAACCACCATTGGCTATCACGGTATAACCACTGGCAATCTCCAGTGGTGTATAGGCGTGTGTTCCCAGTGCCAGTGTTAAGTTCGGTTGCATGTCGCTCACATCAAAACCGACTCGACCTGCCATCTCGATCAGCTTACTGACGCCGAGTTGCTGCAAGACTCGAATAGACACCAAGTTCCTCGAAAACGTTAGGGCCTCGCGGACGCGTGTGGGCCCATAAAACCGACCGCTGTCGTTTTCAGGTCGCCACATATCCTCGTTGGTGAGGTTACCCACCACTACGGGCGCGTCGTTGATGAGCGTCGCGGGGTGAATGCCATTCTCTAACGCAGCAGCATAGAGGAAGGCTTTAAAATTGGATCCTGGCTGTCGACTGGCCTGTGTGGCACGATTAAATTTTGACAACACAAACCCCATGCCCCCGACCAGTGCCTTGATTGAACCATCGCTGGGGTCTAGAGAAACAAGCGCACCCTGTACGCGAGGAACTTGTGCAAGTTTTAGTGCCTCATCGCGTTGACTCACACGCACAAGGTCTCCCACTTGTAGCAGATCGGCGACTGACCCGGCGGCGGGACTCCTCCGATCTTCGGTGACGAATCGTCTGATTCGCCGCAGATCGTTTGACCAGCTCAGAGCGCCTTCCGAACCGTCACGAAGCATCAGTGCAACGCCGTCTTCATGGAGTTGCGTTACGATGGCGGGCGACAGGTCAGCAATCACCGGCATCGCTCTAAGCGCTTTGCCCCAGCGGCTTTTTAGTTCCTCGAGTGTTTCATCCTGATTCGGTGGGTGTTGTTGTTCTGGCCCCCGCCATCCGTGACGCTTGTCGTAGGTGATTAAGCCATCGATTACCGCGTCTCGGGCTGCTTGCTGAAGGTTGCCATTGACCGTAGTGTGAACGACGTAGCCGTCTGTATAGGCCGAGCTTCCCAATCGATCGACCGCAACTTGCCTTGCCATTTCAGCGATATAATCTGCGTCGACCTCCACTTTTAGCCCATTAAATGATGCATTGTCGGTGCTCGATCGTGCCTCCTGGTGGGCGGTCTCATCGATCATATCCAGTGCCAGCATGCGGCCTAGAATCCAGTTTCTGCGAATCTCGCTGCGTTTCGGATTGCTGAGGGGGTTGTTTCGGGAAGGTGCTTGTGGGACGCCCGCCAACATGGCGTGTTCAGCCAGCGACAACTCAGCAAGTGTTTTACCGTAGTAGGTCTGCGCAGCGGTTTCAAAGCCATAGCTGCGATGACCCAAAAAAACACGATTGACATATAACTCGAGAATTTCCTCTTTTGTCAGCCGTTGCTCTATTTCAAGTGCGAGTAAGATTTCGGTAAATTTGCGAATAAAGGTTTGATCGAGACTCAGGAAAAAATTGCGCGCGACTTGCATGGTGATTGTAGACCCACCACTTTGCTTGCTGCCCGTGGTCACCAGTTCAGAAACCGCACGCGCGAGTCCAAGGAAGTCGATTCCAGAGTGTTCAAAAAAACCGTCATCCTCTGCGGCGAGTAGCGCATCGACAAACGACTGCGGGAGATCTTCGTAGCGAGCTGGTATGCGCTTTTGCTCACCGAACTGGCCGATAAGTTGCCCATCGGAACTCACGATCCGCAATGGTGTTTGCAACTTGATATCTGTCAGTGCAGACGCCTCAGGCAGTTTTGGGCTGAGGTACAGGTAGAGACCTGCCAGCCACCAAATCGCTGCCGCCGACATCAGCCCGAATATTCTTATGCTGTAGTTCATTAGCGACAAGCCATCTTCTCCGGCCTATTGTGTAAATTTGCGACGCAATCGTCATTCTGGAGGCAACATACTACCTGCGAATTCGCACTTTAGCCCAACCTGTGTTGCAATCACTGTGGTGCTGTCATTTTATTGACGAATGACGGTTGCGCTTATGGAGGTACACGGGGAAGTTGATGTCTGTGTTTAGTGTGTTGTCGAAGAACAGACAGGGATCTAGGGTTGGTATTGATATCAGCTCAACAACGGTAAAACTGTTGGAGCTCTCATCGACCAACGGCGGCTACCGGGTTGAGGCGTATTCGGTCGCTTCAGTGCCTCAAGGCGCTGTATTTGAAAAAAACATTAACAACGTCGGTGAAGTTGCGACAGCCATAAAAAGCGTGATGCACCAAAGTCGATCGCGCGCGACCGAAGTGATCACTGCGGTCTCAGGGTCATCGGTGATCAATAAAACGATCGCCATGCCAGCAGGTCTCACGGACGAAGAGCTAGAAACCCAAATTGCGCTCGAGGCTGATCAATACATTCCCTATCCTCTTGAAGAAGTTGCTCTTGATTTTGAAGTTCAAGGCCCGACTGTCGGCAGAGACGACCAGGTCGATGTTCTGTTGGCGGCGTGTCGACGGGAAACCATTAATTCGCGCGTTGAAGCACTCGAGATCGCCGGTCTGACACCAAAGGTCGTCGATGTTGAGGCCTATGCCATGGAGCGCGCGTACGAGCTGATCAGGCCCTTAGCGGGTGTAGATCCCGCGGCGACAGTGGCGGTGGTTGACGTTGGCGCGACAATGACCACCCTGTCGGTACTTAATCAGGGCAGCAATGCGTATACGCGCGAGCAAAATTTTGGCGGTAAGCAGCTGACCGACGAAATCATGAGGCGTTATAGCCTGCCACTGCGAGAAGCAGGCTTGGCTAAAAAGCAGGGTGGGTTGCCCGATGGCTATGAAGAAGAAGTGCTGATGCCCTTCAAGGAAGCTGTGGTGCAGCAGATCGGGCGATCGCTGCAGTTTTTTTACTCATCGAGCAGCTTTAATTCGGTTGACCATATTTTCTTGGCAGGAGGTGTGGCGTCGACTGATGGTTTGTTGTCGCTGGTTGAAAGCCGACTGGCTATTCCCACAACCATTGCCAATCCGTTTACTAATATGTCGATATCTCCGCGCGTCAATGCTGTCGCGTTGAGCGGTGATGCACCCGCAATGATGGTTGCAGCAGGCCTTGCATTGAGGGCGCTCGACTAATGGCTAATATTAACCTACTGCCCTGGCGCGAAGAGTTAAGAGCTGAGCGCCAGCGAACATTTTATTCGTCGTTGGGCTTGTCAGCGGCACTCGCGGTTTTGCTTTTGGTTGTCTCTGACCGCGTCTTAGATATGCAAATTGACTCACAAAACGCGCGCAATCGCTTTCTCGCTGACAATATTGCAAGCGTTGATGCAAAGGTTGCGGAAATTCGTGATCTTAAGTCTCAGCGGCAACTGCTACTGGAGCGAATGCGGGTTATTCAAGAGCTGCAAGGCAACCGACCTATTATCGTAAGGGTGCTGGATGAATTGGTCAGGACACTTCCTGACGGTGTCTTTTACAGCAGCCTGAGTGCCTCAGGGAGTACTGTGCTTATCGAGGGTACCGCGGAGTCAAATAATCGAGTATCCAGTTTAATGAGGCGCTTAGATGCCTCGGATTGGCTGGCCAATCCGTCGTTGGACAGAGTGGCTGCGGCTGATGAGCTTGGTGAATCGGCCATGAGTTTTAGCCTGTCAGTGCGGATTCGACTGCCGAATGCGGCGGAGGAGTTGGGGCGATGAGCTGGTTGGATCCGTTAAAGGAACTTAATGAGATTGATCTGGCAAATTTGGACCTCGAAAATGTGGGTTCGTGGCCTGCCGCGGCACGGGCGACCCTGGTGGTGGTGCTGTTTTTACTCTTAGTCTTGGGTGGCTACTACTATCATGTCGCGGCCTTGTCGGCGCGTTTGCAGGCCTCGGAGGTCGAGGAGCTGGATTTGCGTCGACAATTTGAGCGAAAGTCCTTCGAAGCTGACAATCTCGAAGCGTACAAAGCCCAGTTGGTTGAGATGCGAGACAGTTTTGGTGCCCTCGTCAGTCAGTTGCCCTCGGATACCGAGGTGCCGGGTCTCCTTGAGGATATCTCTGCAAAAGGCGAGCTCAATGGCCTTCGTATCGAGTCGATTGACCTATTGGATGAGGTGTTGGAAGAGTTTTATGTTGAGCTGCCAATATCAATCACTGCGAATGGGTCGTACCACGATCTGGGTGCTTTTGTGTCCGGTATGGCAGGGCTTCCTCGAATTGTGACGTTGCACGATTTTGAGATTGTGATGGATGGCGACGAGAGCACGAATCTGCGAATGGATCTGGTTGCAAAAACGTATCGGTACAAGGACGAAGTTGATGCCGAGTGACGCTAGAGTTTCATTCTCGAGAGGCGTGGCCTTGTTGTTGGTGCTGTTCACCGTTGGTTGTGGCTCGTCCGATGTGGCTGATTTAGAATTATTTGTGAAAGATAAGGCTGAGCGGCCAGGTGGCCTAATCGAGCCGATCCCAACATTTACAGCGTACGAGGCTTTTGCCTATTCCGCGGCGGGAATGCGATCGCCCTTTGATCTTCCCATAGAGGTCGTTGAGCTTACGTCGCTGAGACTGCGTTCCACTGTGGCACCTGACCCAATGCGCGCCCAAGAATTTTTAGAGCAATTTGATCTTGGTGCGTTGGCGCTCGTGGGTCGTTTGGAGCGACAGGGTACCGAGTGGGCGCTCCTTCGGGATCCTAGTGGCGGTATACACCGAGTCAGAGAAGGGAACTATGTAGGCCTGGATCATGGAAAAGTGGTCGATGTAGGTGAAGGCTACGTGGCCATTATGGAAATTGTAACGGACGGAACGACTGAGGGCTGGGTCGAGCGACCAAGAACTTTGGAGCTTGGAACGCGATGACGCTAGAGGAACTAATTGTGAGCAGAACATCCATAACAAGGCTTCTTCGTTTGGGGCTCACGGCCGCAATACCTACGGCTGTGCTTTTGGCGTCTCTTGAAGTGAGGGCCAACCAGGAAATTACTGACATCAACTTTGATGCTTTGCCGGACGGTCAGTTGTCAATTTCGCTGGACTTCGGCGACGGCGAAGTGATCGATTATTCGAGCTACACCATTGAAGATCCGGCACGGATTGTTATCGACTTTCCCGAAACACAAAATCGGCTACCACAGCGGCGCTATGCACTGCCCGATGGCAATGCTTCGAGCGTGGTCGTTCTGGAGGCGGGTGATCGCAGTCGAATGATTGTCAATATGACGAATCTTGGCTCGTTTAATACTGAGGTTTTAGACGGACGCTTCGTTCTTGAGATTGAGGGATCGGCGGCTGGGTCATATTCGATGCCCGCCATGCCGGGTGGCGGGGTTTCCAGCTCGGTTAATACGGCGTCCAGTGGTCAGTCATCGATCAGGGATCTGGAGTTTAGGCGCTCAGGTGACGCCGAGGGGCAACTTATTTTGTCGCTCAGTAACAGCAGTATTGACGTCAATGTCTTCAGTGAGGGCAGCCGGATTACCCTTGAGCTGATGGACACGGATGTGTCCGAATCCCTGAGTCGACGGTATGACGTGACTGATTTTGCAACACCGGTTTCTCAAATTGAGGTCGAGCCGTCGGGTAAAGGGACGCGTGTTGTCCTTCACGCAGGGGATTATTTCGACTATTTAGCCTACCAACAGGATGATCAGTACGTTGTTAGCGTGAAGCCTCTTTCTGAGTCTGAACGCGATCAACGTCTCAGTGAATTCAGTTACGTGGGTGACCGGATATCACTCAATTTTCAAAACATCGAGGTGCGAGCAGTATTGCAGCTCATCGCCGATTTCACCGACCTCAACTTAGTCGCGTCTGATACCGTGTCGGGTGACATTACCTTGAGGTTGCAAAACGTCCCTTGGGATCAGGCCATGGAGCTGGTTTTAAAAACGAAGGGCCTCGACAGTCGTCAGGTTGGCAATGTATTGATGATTGCGCCCGCGGCCGAGATCGCCGAGCGCGAGCGTCAAGAAATTGAGACTAATAAGCAGTTTTCCGAATTGGCACCGCTTAAATCCGAATTTATCCAGATTCGATACGCAAAGGCTGCCGAAGTGGTGACCCTATTTGAAGCGGGCTCTGAGCAGGGCGGATCGTTGATTTCAGAGCGCGGATCCGTTGTCGTCGATGATCGGACTAACGCCATTATTGTGACGGATACGTCCGCCAAACTGGATGAAATACGCGCACTAATCGACAAGGTGGACGTCCCCATCCGCCAAGTTATGATTGAAGCCAGAATCGTCATTGCATCCTCCAACTTGGACGAGCAGTTGGGCGTCAAATGGGGTGGTGAGTACACGCGAGATGGGAGTTTTTTAGGCCCGGATGGGCGTAAGCAGCTGTCGATTGCATCCTCTATGGGCGCGGCCGCTTCGCTCAATCAAAGTGCGGGTGGTGCCACAGGTTTGCCCTATACCGCAGCACCGCTCGTGGATTTGGGGCTTGCAAGTGCGACCAGCGGTTTTGCCATTGGATTTACATCGGACGATCTCTTTCTCTCTGCTGAGTTAGCGGCACTAGAGGCGGCGGGAGAGGGCGAAGTGGTGTCTCAGCCTAAGATTATTACCGGTGATAAACAGCAGGCGTCGATATCGTCAGGCACTGAGATTCCGTATCAAGAGGGTGCAGCGTCGGGTGGCACTCAGACACAGTTTAAGGAAGCATTATTGAAGCTGGACGTGACGCCCAACATTACGCCTGATGACCGTATTTTATTGGATTTGGTTGTGAACCAAGATTCAGTGGGTGAGCTTGTACCAACCGCGGGCGGCGGGGTTATACCCTCAATCGACACCACAAAATTGACAACGCAAGTACTCGTGGGCAACGGTGAAACCGTCGTCTTGGGAGGCGTTTTCAAGAACGAGGAAACGACTCAGATTCAAAAGGTCCCTTTTCTTGGTGACATGCCGGGCGTTGGGGCCATGTTCCGAAGCACGGTAAACACAAATAAAAAGGTCGAAACCTTGATCTTTATTACACCGCGCATACTCTCTGATGTCTTACTGGATTAAGCTTAATAAGACGTTGATTGGGGACAGACATGCGCGTTTTTCTAGTCGGCCCACCGGGGGCGGGAAAGTCCACCGTGGGAAGGCACTTAGCGTCCACCTTGGGCGCCGCTTTTTATGACCTCGACGAGGTCATTGAGGCGCGCGCGGGTGCCGATATTCCCTGGATTTTTGACGTCGAAGGAGAACCTGGATTTCGCGATCGCGAAACGCTGGTGGTTCGTGATTTAGCGTCGAAGGATAATATTGTCGTTGCCACGGGAGGCGGTGTTGTCCTGCGACCAGAAAATCGAGCGATGCTTTCAAAAGACAGTACGGTGGTTTATCTGACGGCGTCTTTATCGGCCCTCGTCGATCGCACGAGCGGCAACAAAAAACGTCCCCTACTGGCAGGCAAAGATACGCGGCAGGTACTGCAGAAGCTCATGGCGCAAAGAGCTCCTTTTTATGCCGAGATTGCGGATATCACCGTCGCGTCGAGCGGCGGTTCACCGAAAAAGCTCGCAGGGGTGATCGCGGAAAAAGTAGTGGCATTGGCGTCGAATGAGGATCTTTCACGATGAGTCAAAATGCACCGAGGGTTGAGGTTCGACTGCCGGCGACGTCAAATGATCGTGGGTACCCCATTTACATCGGACGAGGCACGCTTCAACAGGGTGAGATACTCCCTAGGCTTCTCGGAGATCGAGGCGTCTGCTTGGTGACGAACGAAACAGTCGGTCCGCTCTATGAGGCCTTGGTGCTTGAGTCGCTGGGCGATCAGCGAAAAGTAACGCGTGTCGTGCTCCCCGATGGCGAGTCTCATAAGACGCTTGAGTCGTTTGGTGCAATTGTGACCGCAGCGCTTGAGGATCAGCAGGAGCGGAGCTGTGTTTTTATTGCCTTAGGCGGCGGTGTCGTTGGCGACATTACCGGTTTTGCCGCAGCCGCCTTTCTGCGTGGTGCTGATTTCATCCAAATACCCACGACATTGTTGGCACAAGTTGACTCGTCTGTGGGGGGGAAGACCGCGATCAATCACCCCATGGGCAAAAATCTTATCGGTGCCTTTCACCAGCCAATCGGGGTGATTATCGACACGATGACGTTGAGCACACTGTCGGAGCGCGAGTTCGCTGCGGGTCTCGCAGAGGTTGTGAAATATGGACTCATCGCTGATGCTCATTTTTTCCATCGGTTACTTGAAAGTGTGGACTTACTCAAGCGCCGCGATCAGGCGACGATCAGTGAAGTGATTTCACGCTGCTGTGAAATTAAGGCCGACATTGTGAATCGAGATGAGCGAGAGGGTGGGGTCCGTGCAGTTCTCAATTTTGGGCATACATTTGGGCACGCGATCGAACGTGAACTGGGCTTTGGGCAGTGGCTCCATGGTGAAGCAGTTGCTGTTGGTATGGTCATAGCGACACGTATTTCCGTTGCTCGAGGTCAAATAGACGTTCAGGTGCTTGACGGTCTCGTGAGCTTTTTGGAGTCATTTGACCTGCCTGTCGCGGCTCCTCCTGAGATGAGCCTTGATGATTTTATGCGTGCGATGCAGGGCGACAAGAAAGTGCAGTCGGGCAGAATTCGATTCGTCTTGCTCGAGGGGCTCGGTCGGGCTTGTGTCACCGCTGATTTAGAGAAGTCCGAAATCGCAACGAGTTTGTAAGCAACCCGTTGCGGTATCGGTGTATTGACACGCTCAAATTGTAGAAGTGCTGCCAGAAGTGTAAACTTTGCGGCCTTTTTGGTTGTGCGTCCCTTGGGCGCGCAGCCACCGGAGTTATCAAACGAGCAAGTTCAGAGATGAAGTCATCAGGCATCGTGAAGACGGCCGTTGGCGCAGCAGAACCAGCGCGCGGCTTATACAATCCCGACGAGTTTCGGGACAACTGTGGTTTTGGCATGATCGCTCACCAGCAGGGTGTGGCGAGTCATAAGCTATTACAGACTGCAATTGAGTCGCTGACGTGCATGACACACCGCGGCGGTATTGCGGCAGATGGTAAAACCGGAGACGGGTGTGGTTTGCTCCTTCAGATGCCCACCGCGTTTATGCGGTCATGTGCGAGTCTGCTTCTCGGGCGCGAACTAAAAACGACCTTTGCTGTGGGTATGGTCTTCATGTCCCGCGAACCTGCAGCTCAAGATCAGGTTCGCAAGGCGTTTGACAACGCGGCGCAGGAATTTGACTTCACGGTTGCTACGTGGCGTGTTGTTCCAACACAGCCCGATATCTGTGGCGAGATTGCCCTAGAGCAGCTACCCCAAATCGAGCAGGTATTTCTCGAGACGGGCGATGCGAGTCACGAGGAAGTCGCGGCACGATTATTTATGATCAGGCGTCGGGTCGAGATGGCGATGGCGGACGATGCAGATTTCTATATTTGCAGCCTTTCAGATCGCGTCATTTCCTACAAGGGTTTGGTCATGCCCGCGGATCTCGAGTACTTTTATCCAGACCTTGGCGACGATGCCTTAAAAACCGCAATTTGTGTTTTCCACCAACGGTTTTCGACAAACACACTCCCAAAATGGCCGTTAGCGCAGCCGTTTAGGATGCTCGCCCACAACGGCGAAATCAACACCATCGAGGGAAATCGAAACTGGTCCAAGGCTCGAACACCTAAGCTTCGGTCAAGACTACTGCCTGATTTGCACAGTGTGACGCCATTGGTTAATGAGTCGGGGTCTGACTCGTCGAGCCTGGACAATATGCTTGAAATACTGGTCACCGGTGGGGTTGATTTGCCCAAAGCACTTCGGATGCTGATACCACCTGCCTGGCAAAATATTGAAGACATCGACCCAGACCTCAAAGCATTCTACCAATACCACGCCATGCACATGGAGCCCTGGGATGGGCCCGCCGGCGTGGTACTGACCGATGGCCGGTATGCGTGTTGCGTGTTGGATCGGAATGGTCTTCGCCCGGCGCGGTGGGTCACGACGACTGATGGTTTTATAACCTTGGCCTCTGAAGTCGGTACTTACCACTACGAGCCTGAGGCTGTTGTGGCGAAAGGTCGAGTGGGGCCAGGTCAAATTCTTGTCATTGACACGACAACCGGAGAGGTACTCCACACTAAAGACATCGACGCTCAGTTAAAGACCAGTAAGCCTTACAAGCAGTGGCTTCGCGATAACGCGCGGCATATTGAGGCGTCGTATGACACGGCGGTTACGGCACCGATCGAGGGTCAAGAGCTCGACGTTTATCAAAAAATGTTTCAGGTCAGCCTTGAAGAGCGGGATCAGGTCCTTAAACCCCTTGCCCAGTCCGGTAACGAGGCCGTCGGTTCTATGGGAGACGATACTCCCATGGCTGTTCTCTCGTCCCGTGAACGCTCGCTTTATGATTATTTCAGGCAAAAATTTGCGCAAGTTACAAACCCGCCGATCGATCCGTTACGTGAAGCGATTGTTATGTCGCTTGAAGTGGACTTGGGCGGAGAAGCGAACTTGTTTGAGGAGACCGAAGCGCACGCTAGGCGAACCAGTCTGACGTCGCCGGTTTTATCGCAAGGTAAGTTTGAATCGATACTAGCGCTGCACGAGTCTGACCTGAGGGTGCAGACTATTGATGCCACTTATAATCCTGACAATATTGATCTTAAGACGGCGCTGACAAACTTGTGTTTAGAGGCGGCCGCGCACGTTGTCGGAGGCTCAAACGTCTTAGTGGTCTCTGATCGTGCGTTTGGCGAGACGCGCCTGCCTATTCACAGCTTGCTGGCAACGGGAGCTATTCATCACCACCTCATTGAGCATGGTCTTCGCGCCGACTCTAACTTAATTGTCGAGTCCGGCAGCGCGCGAGACTCGCATCAAGTGGCGTGCTTATTAGGATTTGGCGCCACTGCCGTGTATCCCTATTTAGCGTACAGCGTCTTGACAGCGCAGCTGGCGAGCGGAGAAGTCTTAGGTGCGCCTGCAACCTGCTACAAAAATTACCGCAAAGGCATTAACAAAGGTCTTCTTAAGATCATGTCAAAGATGGGTATTTCTGCCGTGAACAGTTATCGCGGTGCCCAGCTTTTTGAGGCGGTTGGCCTCGATTCGGACGTGGTAGCTATGGCTTTCCGCGGCGTTTCGTCACGAATTTCGGGTGCCGGCTTTGCACACTTAGAGTTTGACCAAAAACAGCTGGCCCGATCTGCACGTCTTAAGCGTAAGTCTGTTGTTGCAGGCGGGCTGCTCAAGTATGTCCACGGTGGCGAATACCATGCTTACAACCCGGATGTGGTGATGAGCTTGCAGCAAGCGGTCGTGAGTAACGAGCCGCGCGACTATAAAACGTATGCGGATCATTGTAACGATCGGCCCGTTGCAGCACTTCGTGACTTACTCCAGTTAAAGCCCAGCCCCAACCCGATAGCGCTTGACGACGTGGAGTCTATTGCGTCGATTCTGAAACGGTTTGACTCTGCAGGTATGTCGCTTGGTGCACTGTCGCCTGAGGCGCATGAGTCGCTTGCAATGGGCATGAATGCGATCGGTGCGCGATCCAACAGTGGTGAGGGTGGTGAAGACCCTGCGCGCTACGGCACAAATCGTGTGTCGAAGATTAAGCAGATTGCGTCAGGTCGTTTTGGCGTCACACCACACTACTTAGTGAACGCTGAAGTGTTGCAAATAAAGGTTGCTCAAGGGGCGAAGCCTGGTGAAGGTGGTCAGCTACCGGGTGGGAAGGTCAACGACCTCATTGCACGCTTACGGTTCTCAGTGCCTGGCGTGACACTGATCTCGCCGCCGCCGCATCACGATATTTACTCAATCGAGGATCTGGCGCAGTTGATCTTCGATTTGAAAGAGGTCAACCCAACCGCATTAGTGTCGGTAAAGCTTGTGTCGGAACCGGGCGTTGGCACGATCGCAGCGGGCGTTGCGAAGGCTTATGCTGACTTGATTACTATTTCAGGTTATGACGGCGGTACCGCCGCAAGTCCGCTAACGTCGATCCGTCATGCCGGATCACCCTGGGAGCTCGGGCTTGCTGAGGTGCATCAGACACTCCGTGGGAACCGTTTACGTGGGAAAATTCGTGTGCAAGCCGACGGCGGCATGAAAACTGGATTGGATGTTGTGAAAGCCGCCATTTTGGGTGCTGAGAGCTTTGGTTTTGGAACAGCGCCGATGATTGCAATGGGGTGTAAGTACCTTCGTATCTGCCACTTGAATAACTGTGCTACGGGTGTTGCCACTCAGAATGATCAGCTCCGCAAGGATCACTTTGTCGGAGACGTCGAGCGCGTGGTTAACTTCTTCCGCTTCGTGGCCGAGGAGACGCGCGAATGGATGGCGATGTTGGGTGTCTCAAAGTTGGAGGACTTAATTGGGCGCGTTGACTTACTAGAGCACTTAGACGGTGTGACAGAAAAGCAGCATTCGCTCAACCTTCATCCAATTACCTGGACCGACGACGCTGCGATTGATCAGCCACAATTCTGCGAGGTTGAGCGGAATCCGCCTTTCGACAGAGGCGAGAAAGCCGCCTTCATTCTCAGCGAGGTGCTGCCAGCGATCGAGGCTCATCAAGGTGGTGAGTTTGAGTTCTCATTGACGAACTGCGATCGATCGATTGGCGCTCGTATTTCGGGAGAGATTGCAAAACGTTACGGTAATGAAGGCATGGAAGCGATGCCTGTTGTGTTAAGACTCAGTGGAACCGCGGGACAAAGCTTTGGTGTCTGGAATGCGGGCGGGCTGCACATGTACCTCGGCGGCGACTGTAATGATTATGTGGGTAAAGGCATGGCCGGCGGGAAACTGGTCATTTATCCACCTAAGGGCAGTCGGTTTGAGAGCCGCGACGCGAGCATTATTGGTAATACCTGCCTTTACGGTGCTACGGGAGGTCGACTATTTGCCTCGGGGTGTGCGGGCGAGCGTTTCGCGGTGCGTAACTCGGGTGCGCACGCCGTGATTGAAGGCGCTGGTGATCACTGTTGTGAGTACATGACCGGTGGTTGTGTGACGGTGCTTGGTGCTACGGGCCTCAACTTTGGTGCGGGGATGACGGGTGGCTTAGCTTTCGTGCTTGATGAGCATCGTGCATTTCCCGATCATTACAACGGTGAGTTAGTTGAGATTCATCGCATTAGCGGCGAGGCTGCTGAGGCCCATCGTCATTTCCTGCGAGACAATATCGAAGAATTTGTCACTGAGACGGGCTCTGCTTGGGGGCGAAAGATTCTAGACAATTTTGAAGACTATGTCGGTAAGTTCTGGCTGGTGAAGCCTAAGGCGGCAGATTTCGATCAGTTGCTGGCTCGTTTCCGCAACACAGATTAAGGGGCATGAAGTGACAGAGCGATTAGCAAACCCATTTCAGTTTCTTGACGTTGAGCGGCGCAGTCCCGCTAAAAAGGCAATGGAAGCTCGCACAGAAGAATTTGTAGAGATTTATGATCCTTTCACCGAACAAGCGGTGGCCGAACAGTCTCATCGATGCCTCGACTGCGGTAATCCCTATTGTGAGTGGAAGTGCCCAGTTCACAACCTCATTCCAAATTGGTTGAAGCTTCTGTCTGAGGGACGTTTATTTGAGGCGGCCGAGCTGAGTCATCAGACTAATACCTTGCCGGAAGTCTGCGGGCGCGTGTGTCCTCAAGATCGCCTCTGTGAGGGGGCCTGTACGTTACACGATGGGTTTGGTGCTGTGACCATTGGCAACGCTGAGAAATACATTACTGACACAGCACTCGCCATGGGTTGGCGCCCAGATTTATCGGACGTGATTCCCACAGGGAAGCGGGTGGCGATTATTGGTGCTGGGCCTGCAGGCCTTGGCTGTGCTGATATTTTGATACGTAACGGTGTTCAGCCGGTGGTGTTCGATCGGTACCCTGAGATTGGTGGACTGTTAACATTTGGTATTCCTCAGTTCAAACTTGAGAAGCAGGTGATGCAGCGTCGCCGCGAGGTCTTTGAAGAAATGGGTGTTGAGTTCCGGCTCAATACTGAGATTGGTCTCGATATCGATGCAGACGATTTACTCGACGAGTTTGATGCCGTTTTTTTGGGCATGGGCACTTACACGGCGATGAAAGGCGGGTTTGAAGGAGAAGAGTTACCCGGTGTTTACAAGGCGCTTGATTATTTAATTGGTAACGTCAATGACAAGATGGGTTATTCGCAGCCTGAGGAAGATTTCATTGATTTGAAGGGTAAGACAGTGGTTGTGCTCGGCGGTGGTGACACGGCTATGGATTGTGTGCGTACCGCTGTTCGACAACAGGCCGAGCAAGTTTTTTGTGTTTATCGACGCGACGAAGAAAATATGCCGGGTTCGCGCCGAGAAGTTCAGAACGCGCGCGAAGAGGGCGTGACTTTTCTCTTTAATCGTCAGCCCGTTGGAGTTTTAGACTATTTTGGTGAGGCGATTGGGGTCAAGGTGGTTGAAACACGTCTCGGTGAGCCCGGTGCTGACGGTCGGCGCCGGCCCGAACATGTCGCTGGCTCAGAGGCAATTATTGAAGCTGACGCCATTATTATGGCCTTTGGTTTCCAGCCCAGTCCCACCGAGTGGATGGCAAATATGGACATTGCCTTGAACGATTGGAAAGGTGTCATTGCGCCAGAGCAGCAAGTATTTAAGTTTCAAACATCAAATCCCAAAGTCTTCGCCGGTGGTGATATGGTACGAGGGTCTGACCTTGTGGTTACGGCTATATGGGAAGGTAGGCAGGCCGCCGAAGGTATCTTAGATTACCTCGCGGTTTAATTAATAAAGATCAGATTGAGCTGCACGTAGAGGCAGCCACTGGGGGATCCAGCCGCTATGGCGCAACTGCAGAACGATAGATTTTTGCGCGCACTCTTGCGCGAGCCTGTAGACCGAACACCGCTTTGGATGATGAGACAGGCAGGGCGATATTTGCCGGAGTACCGCGCCACGCGCGCGCAAGCTGGTAGTTTCATGGATCTCTGTACCCAGCCTGAACTCGCGTGTGAGGTCACCATGCAGCCGCTGCGCCGGTATGACATGGACGCCGCTATTCTATTCTCCGATATTTTAACGATTCCAGATGCTATGGGCCTCGGTCTGTACTTCACGGAAGGCGAGGGTCCGCGATTTGAGCGGCCACTGTCTACAGAGGCCGACATTGCAGCGCTTGAGCCTAATCGGGCAAGAGATGAGTTGAGGTACGTCATGGACGCCGTGTCTTTGATTCGGCGCGAACTCAACGGAAAAGTACCGTTGATCGGTTTTTCGGGCTCGCCATGGACACTCGCTACGTACATGGTAGAAGGCGGCTCCTCGAAAGATTTTGCTAAGACCAAGTCACTGGCCTTTAATAATCCTGCGGCAATGCACCAATTGCTCGAAAAGTTAGCCGATGCTGTTGCCGTATACTTAACCACTCAGGTTGAGCAAGGTGCGCAAGCGCTTCAAATTTTTGATACCTGGGGCGGAGCTTTAAGTCACGGTGCGTACCAAGAGTTCTCTCTTCGCTACATGCAATCGGTGATTGAACGACTTCCTCGAGAGGCGGATGGTCGTCGAGTGCCCGTTATTGTCTTTACCAAAGGCGGCGGCCAATGGCTCGAGCGAATTGCAGAGTGTGGCGCGGATGCGGTTGGACTTGATTGGACTACCGATATTGGTGCCGCCCGCGCTCGCATTGGCGACCGTGTTGCGCTGCAGGGCAATATGGATCCGACGATGCTCAATGCGACACCTGAGCGAATTCGAGAGGAGGTCGCTGGGATCCTTCAGGGCTACGGGTCGGGCACCGGACACGTATTTAACTTAGGGCACGGCGTCACGCCTGGCATTGACCCTGAGCGTGTTGGGGCCATGGTCGATGCAGTGATTGAGTTATCGCCCGCTTACCATTCGTAGTCGGGAATTTCATGATTCATGTTGAGTGCAGGGAGGTCTGAGTCGGGCTTTCCGACGACCTTGGCGGGTACGCCTGCGACGGTTGTGTGTGGTGGGACGTCCCTTAGGACTACACTGCCAGCGCCAATTTTTGCTCCCTCACCCACCGTGATATTACCTAAGATCTTTGCGCCGGCGCTTATTAAAACGCCGTCACCAATTTTAGGGTGGCGGTTGCCGTGTTCTTTGCCGGTCCCGCCGAGGGTCACGCTTTGGAGGATCGAGACTTGATTGCCTACAACTGCCGTCTCTCCGACGACTAAACCGGTCGCGTGGTCGAGCATAATGCCGACGCCAAAGCGCGCGGCTGGATGAATATCGACGCCAAACTTCATCGACGCCCTACTCTGCATCAGCAGTGCGAGGGAGCGTCGATTCTGACTCCAAAGCCAGTTGGCCACTCGGTGTAATTGAAGGGCGTGGAAGCCCTTAAAATAAAGTAATGGAAGGTGGAGCGACTCGCAGGCCGAATCACGATCAAAAACGGCGATTAAGTCCGTGCGCATGGCGGAACGAATATCATCGCGCGTCGCGAACGCGTCCGATATGACGTGACACAACACCCGTGCGGGGACGCTAGCGCAATCGATTTGCTGTCCGAGGTGTGAGCTGAGGGCGCTTTCCAAACTAGAGTGATTGAGTATTGTCACTGTCAAAAAGTCTGTGAGCATCGGCTCTACCGTGATCACCGCCCGAACTTCGTCACAGATTTGCAGCCAGAGCGGATCACTGGCGTGTTCACTGTCAGTCCTTGGAAGTACCTGTAGGCTCATTTTCACCTCATTTCTTTTAACAGTCATTGATGGGTCGATGACATATTAGTGATCTAAAGCGTGTGCTGTACAGCGCCATAGGCTTTGATGATCCAGCGCATATTTGCGTTCGAATAGCGTTAAAGGGTCTGTGACACTCAGCGCAGTCGTCTCCGCTTGCAGTCCTAGTAGTTTAGACGCCTTTGCAAACTCGTCGACATAGATTTTCCAGTTGCTCCTGACCTCAATGAGACCCCCTAACGCCTTGAGTAAGGGAAATGAGGGGTGCCCGTGAATTCGTCTCTTAAGATGCCCTTTTTTGGGCCACGGATTGGGGTAAAGCAAGTAATGCTTTTGACAGCTCACTTGGGCTTGAACCAATTCAGCCCACACGTGCTCGCAGGTTGCTTGAAACAGGCGGTAGTTTTGGTACGGCATTGGAAGATGTTTTGACAGTCGGCTGGATGATTTATCAATGCCAATGACCAATGCATTGGGATGATCGGCCGCTATTTTTGTCGTGCTCATTCCCGTCCCGCAAAAGGAGTCCAGAATCAGTGGTCCGCGGTGGTGGATAAGCAGCGAGAGGATCTCTTGAGCGACAGACTTAGAGTGTTCGGGAGTAGGTTCACGCCACGATGTAACGAGGTGTTTTTGCACAAGCCCCTCGAGATCGTCATGCATCTCTTTTTGCTTCGACTGAACGCTTGTTTTTATGTCTTGTTCCATTCGCTTTCGGACCTAGGTGTTACGATTATAGACAACTTAGTTATGGGTAATGGTTTCAATGCGACGTGACTTAAGACCGTTTTGGGTGAAGCAGGTATATCTGAAGTTTCGATCCTTATGGGTGTGGTGGTTTCTTGCACCGCGCTGCGAATTATTGGGAGAGCACAGCACCATTATGTCCCCCTGGTTCGTCATCATATCAGGCCCGAATATTCGCATAGGACACTCTTTTACTGCGATTGGCGAAATACATTACCCCGTACAGATCGGTGTTTGGGGCAGGAACTTTGGCGAGGGGCGAGTAGAGTTGGGTAGCGCTTGTTTAATGAGCCCCGGCGCGCGCATTTCAGCGAGTGACGAGGTGGTGCTCGGTAACGGTTGTATGATGGCGCATGGATCTTACATTACAGACTCTGACTGGCATGGGCTTTACGACCGAGTTAATCGCGATGCAGTCGCTAAGCCCGTGCGTCTTGGCGACAATGTGTGGCTTGGTGATCGATCCACGGTCTTAAAAGGTGTGACCATTGGCGATAACAGTATTGTGGCTGCAAGTTCAGTGGTGACGAAAGATGTCCCGGCTAACGTCATTGTGGCTGGCAATCCCGCCGTGGTTGTCCGTCAGTTAGATGCTGATGAGCCTCGTTACACCCGTGAAGATATGTTCCGTGACCCCGACGAGACTCAGGCTTACTTCAAGGCGCTTGATCAATCTCTGCTTGCCCAAAATTCGTTCTGGCGTTGGTGTTGGTACGCCGTATTTCCGCGCTCAAGACCTGAGCAGTAAGGTGTTAGGCCAGCAGCCGTTGCGATTGTAATTGCGTCCACTGTCGCGGCACCGGCCAGCGTCACGGCAGCCGCGGCAGCCGAGAGTGTTGTTCCAGTGGTCACAACGTCGTCAACCAATAAAATCCGTTGCTTATTTAGGCGACGAAGCACCCGAAAATGTGCTGTGTCAACGTGTCGGTCCTGGCGACTTTTGAGGTGCTGATAGGGCAGTTCTTTTCGATGTTGAAGAATGGGGGTGGGCGGTGCTGTCACGCCTTCTCGGGCCAGTGCATTTGTCAGTAGCCATGTGTGGTCGAACCCTCTCGTAAGGCGCCGGCGCCAGTGTGTTGGAATCGGGGCCACGACATCGACATTTTGTATCTGTCCGCCTAGCGACGCGCCGATCCAGCGGGCGATAATGGGGGTGAGTTCAAGCATTCCTTTGTACTTCCAGTGAGTGATTAAATCTGGGACTTTTCCCTGATAGTTGAAGGCGCTTCCCAGATGTCGAACTTCTGGAATAAAAGGTGTGCTCGAGGAGCGATGTGGTGTCCTTGGTACACCATTGGTCGAGGTGTGTGGCGGTGAGTCTCTCGTAACAATTGCGTCGCTGCTCGATGGTGTTTGACGATGGTGGCGCTTAAGTGAGGCAATGCAGCTGTCACAAAGTCGATTGGGTGACGAGTGGACAGTATCGCAAAGAGCGCAGCGAGGAACGAGCAGGCTTGTTATGGCCTGGTATACAGGGTGGTTAGACCCAAGCCGAGTGCATCCACTGGCAATTAAGCTTTTGATTATGCTCACCATGTCAGTAAGCTTAAACATTGGTCGTCGTTACGAAGACATCAATTTAGGTCCTCGATCGGAAGTGATCGACTAAAATTAACAAGGCATGACGCAGCGCCAGATCAGAGAGTGACTATGAGCAGTAACAACGAGCAACCCGAAGGTACTGACGATTCCCCCGTGCTGTCAGAAGAAGATCAGGCGCGAGTCGACTATGTCGTGAGGACGGGCGTTAACTCGACCGACAAAAGGCCCTTCAGACCCATACTGCTTCTTGTTTTACTGGTGTTGGTGGTGACGGGCTTTTCGCTTCTAAGCCAAGTTCTGGCGCGGTGGGCGGGCGTTTATTAGGCCGTGTCACCGAGTACGTTAGAGACGATACAGATTTCGGTGATAGATCCGCTCTTCAACGATTAGCCACAGCATCAGAACTAGAATGGTGGATTGAATGACGGTGTAGGTGGTGAGACTGAAGGCATCGCCTTCGGGTAGGCTTCTGACGAGTCGCAGTGTGCCACTCACGCAAAAATAGAGCTGCACCCAAAAAATACCAATGAATACCGGTTCAATATTTCGATCAAAATTTATTGCAATGGTCCCTCCTGCGATCATCAGGAAGCCAATGAGGAATCGCAGCTGGTGCAATTGGTAGTCTGCGTCGAGATTCGTAAAGCTGGACGCCATCATGGGGAGGAGTGCCCCGCTAAACCACCCCATCACGTAAGACAAAGTGAGGAGCATGAGGACTACCCAGCAAAAGCGAAATCGAATCGAACGTTTATAAAGCGTGTTTCTGACGCTTTTTAGATCGAATAGGGGTATGTCGGAGAGGAGTGCATCAATCTCCTCTTTTGAGGGTTTGGACTCTGCACTCGAATCGTCCTCTTTCATGCCGCTTCAAGCTCCCACTGTTTGAACGTTACGTAGGTCACTGCAAGCAAAAACACGGGCCGAGTCACTTGAACAGCAGTGGCCAAGGGGTGTTGCGTGACAAATAGAACGCGATCTAACACTAAATAGTCCTCAAAGAACATGATCCAAGCGACTACAGTCAAGACGCCAAGGGTTAGTCCGAGGGATTGCCCGCTTGCTGCGCGCCACGAATAGACGCTCAGACCGGTCACTACAATCCATATCCTAATAGTGCTGAGGTCCTGCGAGAGAATGCTCGCACTGATCGATAGCGGCTCAAAGGTGTCGCTCCTCAGAACGAGTGTGAACAGTGCAATAACGAGGCTCGCGAACACGTAGCAAATCGCTTGTGCAACCTTCAACATAAAATATCCTCGCTGGTCCCTAGCGACTTATTAATTCGCCCTGTCTTACTGACATTAAAGAGCGGCCTAAGATTAGAGCGCAAATGAGTCAAAAGCGACAATTATTTTGCAGCTGACGGCCCACGTACATCGCGCCCACTGTTTGGCTCTTTTCGCCACGGTGCACCTTGACAGGTATCGCGGTTAGGACACTGGGCGGTGCAGCCGCGACATGGAAGGACATTCGGCAAAGGTTTTGTATGCTTCATAATTTCTGAGGTCTGGTGGTTTTTTTCGCGTGTTAAGAAACTCTGAACTGACTGCGTTATGCACAGTGAGGATAGCGGACTCGTGGGCGAGAAGAAACCTCATAGTAGGAGGTCAAACGAGCCTAATCGAACCTTTAAAAGTGACTCGGCATTCGCCTAATCAAGGCTCGCAGCAAGTGAAACTATGAGTCTTTCAGCGCGCTCAGTGAGTTTTTTAACGCCGATCAGGTCCCTTTGGCAGCCAAGAGCTTGGCTTTGATAAAGTCCGAGTGAGGCACATAAAGCAGGTCTGACGCCTTTCTGATCGCGGCTTCCTCGTACTTATCAACCACCCCATCGGCGTAGGCAATTTGCCAGAACTGCTCTACCAGTGTAACGCGCGCCTCTATTGAAAGCTCATTACAGGCGAGGCGCGTGTAGGCGTAAAGCCCCGCGGATTGTTCTCTTTCACTGCGTGCACTCTCTAACAATTCGTCTGCTGCACAGTCTTCACTGGAATGGTAGGTCTCTAGCAGTGCCTTAATCGTTTGTGTCTCTGGTGCACTTTCACTAAAGTCACTTTGTGCAATTTCGAGCATGAGAACCGCCATCGCGCGATTAAGTACTTCTTGCTCGGCGCGCTCGGTACTGTCTTCTTTGCTGATTCGGGTGAGTTGCTTAAGCCATTTAAATGCCACATGGTATCCTTACGTTGTTATCAGTTTGTCGACTGTAACTGCGCGCCAATCATTACCCAACTCATTAGCACGCACTTTGCCGTCATCGAGCGTATTAAAATAGTGATCTTTGGCTAAAGCATGCAAATCAGAACAACTTACAATATCGTTTTTTTAATGCCACTGGTGGTCTTTGTTTTAGGTTTATTGGCCGTGAGTGCGTCGACGGAGCGTGCCCAGCAGGCGTTTAACGAGCGGTATAATGCCGGCTTTGAGGCGGACGCCGCGGTCAGAGTCTTGGTGCGTGATGCGTTGGCTGAGCGACTGCAGGGCTACCTTAGAACTTATGTTTCAGCCGTTACGTCGGCGCCATCCCTAAGCATGGATGAAGCCCTTGGAACGGCTTTTACGGCTTTAGTGCAGACCTTCGGCGGTGATTCGAGCTCAACCGTCCTTCATTTTTACGTTGCCACTCTTAATGCTCAAGGCCGGGTTATTGTCGTTCAGTCTTACCCTCGCGAGGAGCTGGTAGGCAGGGATATAACGGATCACCCAATAATGGATGAGTTCGATTTTCTCACCCCTTCAGGGGTTATACGTCAAACTGTCTACCGTGCTTCACCCGATACTGATCTTTCTTTTACCACCGAAGGACCGATTGCGATTAGGCACCATGTTTTTCGATCAGAACGATTTGAGGGCCCTCTGTTCGGCATTGTGAAGCAAAATCTCGTCGAAATAGAGCGCTATATTGATCGCGAGTTGAGGGTCTTAGGGCCGCTACCTGCGTTGGCTGTCACTCACTATGACCCTGAGACAGGGATCTGTGTATTGGCGTACCGGCCCGACAGTGGTGAGATTCCCTGCGCGGACCTAGAGCGTTCCAATCCGCTATCACTGCAGTACTCCTCCGAGCGGCAGGGATTTCAGAGCTCCATACTTCCGACCGACACTTACGCTAAAACCGTAGTGCAGCAACAGCGGTCGGTGTTTGCATTGACCGAGTTGGTTTTGACGTTACTGGCAACCTTGGTTGCGCTTTTAGCGGCCTGGGCAGTGCGGTCGCGTCTGGCGGGTGCAGATGAGAAGATTGACGCATTCCAAGGTTCTCTCAGTAGTAAAGAAGCCCTGGCTGGCTTAATTCATAACACGGTGATTACTAACCTCGAGCAGGTCGTAGACCTTGCTCGTCGAGTCAAAGATGCCCCTGGGGTCGGTCTTGAGGAACAGCGCTACTTAAACATTGCGCTCTCCGAGATGGGTCAGCTCCGGTTGAGTTTGGATTCGAGCATCATGGCGGGTCGAGACTCGCTGGCCCCGAATGCGATATTCGGCAATCAGGAGGAGATCAGTGTCCATGATCTGGTGAAGACCTTACAGGACGAGTTGCAGCGGCTTGCCGCCGACGAGGGACTGGACTGCAGAGTACTTGTGGATGATGACTTACCGGAACTGATTCGCGGTTCAGGCTACTGGGTAGAGTCAGCGATACTCGCCTTTATTAATACGGCACTCAATTTTACTGATGAGGGGTTTATTGAGCTCGCTCTATGGACCGAGTTGTCTTTGGAAGGTGTCCCTGAGTTATGCGCGAGAATTCGTGATACCGGTCTGGGTTGGTCGCTTGAAGATGAGGCGCTTGATCACCCCACCCTCGACGTGCTCCGAGTGATTTTAAACGGCTTAGGTGCTGAGATTGTGTCTTCTGACGTCTCAACCGGCACAGGTCAAGAGCACGTGATTCGCTTTGTTAATTAGCGAAAATAAATAAATATCGCGACAGTTGCTCGTTGGCTAATAGTCCAAATTATCGGGGGCTCAGCTGTGGGCCGACGTTGCGGTACGACCCCTGTTGCTGTCCCTCTAACGATTTACGACCTTACTGATTGATCGTAATAATCGGGGCAGTAAAGCGATGCCCTTCCCCGTAGTGTGTGGTGATCGGGTCCACGGCGCTCACGCGCGCAACAATTTTTTGCCTGAGGCGCTTAATCACGGCATCAAGTGCTCTATTGGCTGAGGCATCAACGCGCCCGTATAACGAGCGAGTCAGAGCCTCTCTGTTCGTCGGCTCTGTGGGCGACTCCGCGAGTGCAAGACACACCTTTACCTCATTGCGCGTCAACGCAACACTTTGGCCCTTTGGAGCGACTAATTCACGCTGTAGTGCCTTTACCTGCCAAGGCGCGTGCGCTGCGGGTTTCGCTGAGAATGGCACTACTGTTGTTGGCTTCGACTCAACGGCGTGTTGCTGCGTATCTAGTGCGTCGATGGCGGCAATGATTTCCGTGGTTCCCTCGGGCTCGCGGAGCAAGAGCTTTACACCCGAGCGATACAAACTTAATCGAATCTCTGCATCAGCGAGTTTGCCAAACAGGACGACATTTCTTGCTTTGTTTTCAGCGAGGTACTTGGCGAGTACGTGTCCAGGTTGATCCGCAAGATGCTGATCGATGATGCAAAAGGAAAAACGCTCTGGTGATGACCAGGCTGAATAGCAGTCACGAGCAAGCGCTGCTCTAACCGTCTTGTAGCCTTGTATGTGAAGTGCGTCTGTGAGCTGTTTGGCAAAAAAACTATCAGAGACAACTAATAACGCACTGGGTCGGCCGGTCAACTGACTCATGACATCCTTCCTAATGGTAGAACTTAAAGTTACCACACCGCAGTTTCAATTATGGTATTGCAATGCGCTAGACTGACACTTTTGTCGCTTTTAAGGGGGTTGGCCAGTATCTCCGGTGGACGGCGTATCGAACGCTGACCGATGCACTACCGACCCAGTCGATCGCGTAAACTGTAAAAAAGCATGCCGGCAATGAGCGAGGGTCGTCGCAGCAAAGGGCCTCCGGGAAATTTTCGTGTTTTAAGACCGGCCATGAGATCGAAGTCTTCATGGCCGCCGTTTATGGCCAAGGCGATGAGCTTGCCTGCCATTGTTGCTGTCGGAACGCCGTGCCCCGAGAATCCCTGAGCATAAAAAACTGCGCCGTTGTGTACGCCAAGGTCAGGCATTCGATTTCGTGTTATCGCAAGCGTTCCACCCCAGCCAAAGTCCAGCTTTGTAGTTGATAATTCTGGATAAATAGCCAGAAGTTTGGGCCGAACGAAGTCGGTGATGGAGTCGGGAAATTGATCACTGTAGGTCTCGCCCCCGCCAAAAATGAGGCGGCGGTCACGAGAGAGCTTCCAATAATTAATGACAAATAAGCTGTCTGACAGCGATGCATTAAGCGGGTTGAGGCGCGCTGCGAGATCGTCATCAAGCGGCTCTGTGGCCACGATAAAGTTGTTGATCGGCATGATATTACCCGCAATGGGTGCGAACAGAGTGTCAAGGTACCCGTTACATGCAATCACGACTTTTTGGGCGTTGATGCGTCCGCCATCTGTGGTGATGTCCACACCACCCTCGGTCTGAGCGAGCATTGTGACCTTACTGTGTTCAAAAATAGTTACGCCTGCCTCAGCAGCAGCCCGTGCAAGGCCCAAACAATATTTCAGTGGGTGTAGATGCTTTGCGCCACGATCAATAGCGGCGTAGTGAAAACCGACTCCCGAGGTCACTGTATGAAGTGAGTGCTTGTCGACGCCTTCAATGTTTGAATAATTGTAGCGAGTCTGAAGATGCTCAATCTCTTCCTTGAGCTCGTCCACGTGAGAGCGCTTAGCTGCAAAGTGGATATTGGCCTCACCAAACTCACACTCAATCTGATGTTTCACAACAAGATCAGTAACCAGCTCAACCGCCTCTAAACCCAAGCGCCAGAGTTCTTGTGCGGCACTTTGACCAAACCAGGCTTCCAGTGACAGTTGGTCGGCACGTTGGCCGGTACCCACGTGCCCCCCATTTCGCCCAGATGCGCCCCATCCCACACGCTCTGCTTCGAGCACGATGACTGAGTGGCCAAGCTCTTTGAGGTGCAGTGCGGCTGACAGGCCCGTGTAACCTGCGCCAATGACACAGACGTCAGCGGTTGCTTCGCCGTTGAGCGATTCGCGCTCGGGGGGAATTTGAGAAGATGCGGTATACCAGCTGTCAGGGTAGCCGTGGAATGAACTTTGCATTTGGCGATTATGCCCCTTGCGAGTATGCAGGTGCCACACCATACTGCCGTTTCTGCGGCAAATAGAGTGCTTTATGAGCGGGTCAAACAAGCGGCGCGATAAAAATGCCACGATTGTGTATTCGCCTGAGAAGAATGCAGCTGGCGATATTGCATATCCTGGTATTGATGCAATCCGGACTTGGCTGGAAACAAACGCTATTTCTGAGGTTGAATGTCTCGTTCCTGACATGACGGGCAATGCCCGCGGTAAATTTATTCCTGCGCATCAATTTTTGAGTCGCGCTGATCTGAAGTTGCCCGAATCGATCATGATTCAGACGGTCACCGGCGAGTACACGGACGAGCACTGGGATTTTGTAGAGCCCACCGACACCGACATGTTATTGGTCCCGGACCCTGACTCGTTGAGGAAAGTACCTTGGGCGAGAGAGCCAACGGCGCAGATCATTGCTGACTGTTATAAAGCAACGGGTGAACCACACCCGCTCGCCTCTCGCAATGTTCTAAAGCATATTCTTCGACTTTACGAAGAGGCTGGATTGCGCGCTCAAGTCGCACCTGAGGTCGAGTTTTTCTTGGTTCACAAAAACACCGATCCAGACTACGAGCTTATGCCACCCAAGGGGCGGTCAGGACGACGAGAAGTCGCACGCATGTCCTTTAGTATCGATGCGGTTGCAGAGTTTGAGGACTTTGTTGAGGACATGTACGACTTTGCGGACGCACAGGCGCTGGATGTTGATACCCTCATCCACGAAAACGGAGCCGCACAGCTCGAAATCAACTTTAACCATGGTGACCCCCTGGACATGGCAGACCAGGTCTTCGTATTTAAACGAACTGTCCGTGAGACGGCGCAGCGGCACAATATGTATGCCACCTTCATGGCCAAGCCCATGCAAAAAGAGCCGGGTTCGGCGCTTCATATCCACCAAAGTATTTTATCGCTGGAAACGGGCAAGAATATTTTCAATGGCCCGGACGAGCAGCCTACCGCCGAGCTCATGCATTACATTGCTGGTCTGCAGCGTTATACGCCTGACCTGATCAGTTTTTATGCGCCAAACGTGAACTCTTACCGTCGTCTCGCGCCGGATATTTCGGCACCCATTAACCTGAGTTGGGGCTATGACAATCGCACGACGGCGTTTCGCGTACCCGACAGTACGCCCGACAATCGGCGCGTCGAAAATCGATTTCCCGGTGCTGATGCAAACCCCTATCTTGCAATCGCTGCCTCGTTGGCAAGTGGTTTACTCGGTTTGGAACACAAACTTCAACCCACTGCGCCGCATCAAGGCACCGCCAATGACGATAATGTCGAAGTCGCACGGTCGCTCGAGGAGGCGGTCAGACGCCTTAATGGAAACGACGATTTATCACGCGTGATAGGGGATTTGTTTTTACAAGCCTACGCCGCAGTAAAGCTCGACGAGTTCGAGGAGTTTAACCGGGTGATCAGCTCTTGGGAGCGCGAACACCTACTGCTTCAGGTGTAGTCCGGACGTTTCAGCGTGTTGCTATGACATTAGATCATTTTTTAAAAAATCAGAGCGTTTTTCAGTCCGTTAAGTATCTGGTATACGCCGCGTTATTGATTAATGTCTTTCTGTTTATGGCAGAGGAGATGTCGTCTTCGGCCGCACTGAACACATCGGTTACGTCAATCGGCAGCTTCTTTCAAATTTTTTCCGCCACCATCGATACTGGTGCTTGGTTAGTCCTGCTCATTTTCTTCGAGCTTGAGACTTACGTGCTCTCCGATCACTTGCTGCGAAGCGTCGTGGGCTGGTTTATTCGCGGCACTAAATTCCTTTGTCTTGCTGCGATCACAGTGGCTTGGTGGGGCTACATCGCAGAGCTTAGCGGGTTGATGGCGAGTCAACCCATGAGTGCTGGTCTGTGTGAAACTCTGGATGCAAGTTGGTCCGTACTTATCAATTTAGACCAATTTGAACCTTTCTCAGCCAGTGCCTGTGGTGCTGGCGAGTGGCTCGTACTGACCGATTACGAGCGCGTCATAGCGACCCCCGCGTTTTTACAGAGTGCGGTGTGGCTGGCAGCGCTTGATGTGATCAATGCGTCCGCCTGGATTCTGGTGGTAATTGTGCTCGACATTGAAGTGCGAGTATTGCTTTCACGTCAGCACACCCTGAGCTTATTGAGTGAGTCGGTCCGGGGAGTGAAGATTCCGCTCTATCTCATTTTATTTTTAGCCGCCGTGTATTGGGGATTTGAGGGCAGCTTTCTCGACTTTTGGGATGCGATTCTGTGGTTGTTCGCATTTTTTGTGATTGAGGGCAATATGAGCACGTGGCGTGATGAAACGGGCCAATCGCAGGCGGCAGGAACATAGGTTCTTTGTGGGGTTGGCATGGGACTGTTATTTCGGAATCATCGCTGTGTTTAAAAGAAGCCCTCCAATCGCGCGGGTGGTCAGATTTAGGTGCTCGCCTAAGGATGCTCTCGCCCACGCGCATCGTCCTGATGCTTTTTCGAAATCCTTTCGAGTGGGCGAGAGTCCATTGACTGTTGCAAGCGCTGTGCCAGTTGGTTTGGCCGCTAAGTGCTGAGCATGCCTTGGCGCGGTCGGCGCACTCGGACGTGTCCACAGTCCTGGTTTAGGTGTCCAAGGCTTGGCTGATGTGTCCGGCAATGACTTCCGCCGCGTCTGAATCCACATTGACGGTTGCATGGGCGTAACGCTCATAGAGCGGCACGCGTTCGTTGAAGACGTCCTCCAGCGTGTGATTGCCTGGCGATGCAATGCCCCTGTCCGGCGCGAGCGAAATGCGGTACGCCACCGTCGCTAGTGTGGCTCGGAGATACACGACGGTCGATGACTGAATAAGACGCCTCATGATCGCATCGCTATAGACGACCGATCCACCGGTTGAAATGACCGAGGCCCCGATATCCATATCCATCAGCACTTGCTCTTCAATGGTTCGAAGGGCTGTGTGACCTTTTTGCGCAATAATTTCCGCAAGCGTTGCGCCGGCTTGTTCTTGTATCAGTAAGTCAGTATCAACAAACGCAAGCCCTAAACGCTTAGCGAGTAGGACACCGACGGTGCTTTTGCCGCTCCCCGGCATGCCAATTAAACTGATGACACGCGCCGGGTGACTCCTCACATCAATGTCCTTCATAATAAGCTCCTCCGCGCGCTGCAGTGTGTTTGTGTGTCGTGTGTTTGACCATCTCGTAAGTCTGCCCTTAAACAGGAGGCCACTTTGCCACTTGAAACACCACTGACCGCGATGCACTTGAGCCTAGGGGCAAAAATGGTGCCGTTTGCAGGGTACACCATGCCGATTAGCTACCCGCCCGGCATTATTGCAGAACATCACCATACGCGTGCACAAGCGGGTCTATTTGATGTCTCGCACATGGGGCAGGTCACTGTGTCTGGGCAAGACGTGGCCGAACAATTAGAGCGCCTGATGCCCGCTAACTTTTTGAGTTTGTCGCCAGGATGCAGCACGTATGCATTGCTAACCAATGATGATGGCGGAGTGCGAGACGACCTTATCGCCACTCATCTTGATGGCGATCGATTTTTCCTGGTGATCAATGCGGGCAATAAGCACGCTGACGTTGCTTACTTGAAAGCGAGTCTCCCCGATTTGACTTTTGAAATGCATGAGACGCGGGCGCTAATGGCGTTACAAGGCCCCTTAGCGAGGCTCGTGATGCAGCGGCTCTCCGATGTTTCGTCGACACTGACTTTTATGACCGGCGCTGTGGACTGTGTTGCAGGTATCGACGCGTGGGTTACTTGCTCTGGTTACACAGGTGAGGACGGATTTGAAATATCGGTTGCAGCGGCTGATGCTGCGGCGCTCATGACGGCGCTACTTGCAGAACCTGAGGTAGAGGCTGTCGGTTTGGGTGCGCGCGATTCACTGCGCCTCGAAGCGGGCTTATGCCTTCATGGTCACGAGCTTTCACCCACTATTACCCCAATTGAGGCCGGCTTGCGGTGGGCTGTATCACCTGTTCGCCGAGCCGGTGGGGTGCGGGCCGGTGGATATCCTGGCAGCGACGTTATTGACCGTCAGCTCGCAGAGGGAGTCACGCAAAAGCGAGTGGGTCTAAAGGTTGAGGGTCGCCGACCCGTGCGCGCCGAGGAGTCACTTTTAGACAGTGAAGGTCGTTGCATCGGTCGCACATGCTCGGACGCCTTCGGCGCAACCGCCGGTGGACCTCTGGCAATGGGCTATGTCGAAGCTGAATACGCCAATGTCGGGACATCATTGCATGTGGAGGTGCGCGGTAAGCGCGTCGACTTGACGGTGGTTTCCTTGCCGATGGTGCCGCAGCGTTACTTTAGAGGATAGCGCCGCCACTCGGTTTTCTCTCGCTTCGCGTCAATGTGCCCAGTCGCGGTCCGCGCGGAATTGCGTTGAGAGGTAATCCATTTGATCCGCAAGTACCCGGTCCTTTGCTAAGAAGTGCCATTCGTAGGGGTTGGGTTTGAAGGGTACCGCCAGCAGCGGCATGGCCGCCTGATCGGGTGTTAAGCAGTCTTTAAGCCAATTGCAGCGCTTACAGGCGGCGACAACGTTTTCCCATTTATCTTCGCCGCCTCTGGACGTAGGGATGACGTGATCGCGTGTGAGCTCCCCGCGCGCCTTTTGGCTCCCGCAGTAGAGGCACCGGTGGTCGTCTCGTCGAAACAAAGTCCGATTGCAGAGTGGGGGAGTGAAGTGATCAAAGACTCGACCCTGCAGTGCCACAATCGGTTGAAGGGTTATTTTTGAACGCACGCCGGTCCGTCGTTGAACGCCGCCAAACACTGGGGGGAGCGGGTCCCCGACGCCGTAAATGACATCGCCTCGAGCGTAGGCAGAGATCGCTTCCTGTAGGCTAAGCCAGCCTCGTGGACGCCCTGCCACATCCAGTTTTAGGATTGCTTGCATGGCCATCGCTCCCGCGTTTGATTAAAGCTAACCCGTTGGTTCGCGCAACACAACGAAACAAATCGGGTTGAGTCCCTCTTATCGCAAATTCGGCGGTGGCCGTCGCCGATCTTATTTTATTTATTGAAGGCGACCCCTAATAATGATGTACTGGACGTTGCGCGATAAATTATAAGAACGCGTGACTTTTTAAAGACCATTAACAATAAGGAGCGGTAATGAAGCGAATAATTCCTAATGGATTTGGCGGCACAGTCCTGCCATTTGCACTGAGCGTGTTGACGGCGAACCTTTTGCTTGCCAATACAGCCCTGGCACAGGAAGACAATAAAGACCTCGAAGAAGTTGTGATTACAGGTTCGTACATTAAGGGCTCTGGAACAGATGAGGCCTCGCCGGTCGAGGTTCTGGACAGCGACTACATTCAGAAGCAGGGCGCCTTGACCATTGGTGAATTGACTCAGAAGTTATCAGTCAGCACCGGTGCTGAAAACAACCCGGATAGCTTTACATCGGGTTCGACCCAAGGAACCTCCAACGTAAACCTCCGCGGCTTGGGTCTTACCTCGACCTTGGTGTTGGTCAATGGCAAGCGTCAAACCATTGCGGCAGGTGTTGCAAATGATGGCTCCGTTTTTGTCGATACTGCATCGATTCCAATGGCGGCACTTGAGCGTGTTGAAATACTCAAGGAAGGTGCAACGGCGACCTACGGATCTGACGCGGTTGCGGGTGTTGTGAACTTTATTCTTCGTGACGACTTTGAAGGCATTGAAATTTCTGCCGGTCATCAGTCAACCGAGAAAAGCTCTCAAACGACCTCTGACGTGAGTGTTCTGGCCGGTTTCGCCATGGGCGAGAAAACGAATGTCATCGTCGCAGGTAGTTTTTTACAGCAAGATCCACTGAGCTCGGCGGATCGGCCTTACACCACGATTAATGCTGTGAGTTCATTGGGCCGAAGTTTTTTGAACCTAGGTGGCTTGGCTCCGGGTCTTCCGCCGGTCATTGATGGCACGGGCGCTTATGAGGGTACCTACGGCCCTGGCGAAACCATTCCTGATGCTAATTGCGAAGCTAACGGTGGAATTTTATCTGGCGGATTCGTTCCAAGTTTAGGCGGTCAAAAGTGTGGATTCCTGTACGGGCCTCGCTTCAATTTGGTGAACGAAGAAGAGCGCACCAACGTCTACACGGCGATCACACATGAAATGGACAACGGCGTTACTGTCCGCGGTGAGCTGGGCTTTGCAAAAAACGAGGTGCTGGATAATCCGCAGTCGCCTTCTTACCCCGCACTGAACTTCCCAACCATTTTTCCCGGACAAGCCGGCAGCCCCTTCAATGGCTTTGTTCGCTGGTACGGTCGTCCGTTGGGAGCCGAGGCACCCTCTCCGCTGGCACCGCGTAATTCTGAAACGCTTAGGGCGTCCCTCGACCTTTCGGGTTCTTTGGACGACGGCGCGTGGGACTGGAATGCGTCATTGACCTACTCGGAGAACGATCGAGAGGGATCTCAGCCTGACACTATTGCATCTCGCTTGACGGCGGCGCTTGCAGGTCAAGGCGGTGAAAGTGGCGCAGAGACGTTCAATATTTTTGATCCAAGCCAAAACTCTGCCAACCTCATCGATTACATCAGTACCAATACGTACACCAACATCGTGACTGACTTGACGGTTGCCGATTTGGTTGTGTCGGGACCCTGGTTTGATTGGAATGGTCGTACGGTGAACCTTGCTTACGGCGGGCAATTCCGTAACGAGGGTTACGAAGTGTCGCGAGACGATATTTCCACACAGACCCTTGATCCATTGACGGGTGAGCTGACAACTGCTGATCTGATTTTCTTGGGCGGTGGTATCGAAGGTGGTTTTCAACGGGACTCATACGCCGCATTTGCCGAGGCGTCAGTGGCGCTGACGGACTCGCTGGAAATGAATGTTGCGGCCCGTTACGAGTCGCTTGAGACCGACAGCAGTCTGGATCCGAAGATTGCGCTGCGTTGGCAGGCCACCGATAACGTGGTTGTACGTGCGTCCATGTCGACAGCATTCCGTGAAGCGTCACTCGTTCAGCAATACAACCAGTCAACGTCGTTGCAGGGTCTCGTTGATGTGGGCGCAACGAGTGCGCTGTTTGTTCGTGTGCTTGCTGAAGGTAGTAAAGACCTAAAGCCTGAGACGTCAACGAACACCAACTTGGGTGTGGTCTGGAGTCCGAGCGATAACTTTGAC